>CXWK01000126.1_pt10 | contig 29377 bp, 25 predicted proteins | sample 590851 | NCBI WGS metagenome assembly CXWK01 (sample SAMEA3498364, study PRJEB10139) | wastewater metagenome | biome: wastewater treatment plant; material: activated sludge | place: Denmark | collected 2014-08-01
CGACGCTGCCTGGCGCGGTCGATTCGGCGAGTGATGACGCCAGTTCACCCAGCCGCCATTTGAGTACCGACTGGCCTGGGCGGGTCGCCCACATCACCGCGGCGACCGGGGTGTCCGGGGCCATGCCCCCCTCGAGGAGCCCAAATACGATTGACCCGAGCTGCCGAACGCCCATGAGGACGACGAGCGTGCCGCCGTGGGCACCCAATGCAACCCAGTCCAAAGCGGGCGCGGACACAAAACGATGACCGGTGACCACGGTGACCATTGGGCTGATCGACCGGTGGGTGACGGGAATTCCGGCATAGGCAGGCGCCGCAAAGGCGGAAGAAATACCGGGCACCAGCTCAAAGTCGATACCGGCTTCGGCGAGCGCTTGCGCTTCCTCCGCGCCACGTCCGAAGACAAACGGGTCGCCACCTTTGAGTCGAACGATCCGTCCCCCCTGCAAGCCGTGGTGGACCAACATGTCGTTGATCTGCTCCTGGGGTGTGGTCAGCCCATCGGGGTTCTTGCCCACGTAGATCCGACGGGCGCTCTCCGGCGCCAGGTCGAGGATCTCCGCGGGGACCAGCCGGTCGTAGATCAGCACGTCGCAGGACTCCAGCCTTTCCCGGGCTCGGAGAGTGAGGAGGCCACTGTCTCCGGGGCCGGCCCCGATCAGCGAAACGGTCACGACGGCACGTCCTTCCCGAGCGCTTCGGCAAGCGCGGCGGTAAGGCGTTGCGAGAGTTCGGCGCCGAGCTCGCTACTGGTGCTTCCGCAGACCGTTGCTCGCACAACGGCCCCGCTGTCAAGGTCGCCCAAAAACCCGCTGAGTTGAAGTTGGTCCCCAGCCGCGGCTTGTGCGAAGGCGCCAAGCGGAAACTCGCACCCGCCTCCCATCGCCTGGAGCATGGCTCGTTCCGCTTCGACCGTTTGACGAATGATCGGCACGTCGATCTGTTCAATCGACGCGACAGTGGCTCCGTCGTCAGAGCGGCACTCCACGGCCAGAGCGCCTTGACCGACCTGGGGAACCATCTGGTTGAGGTCGAAGGTTTGAGTGAGCTCATCACCCCAACCGAGGCGCCGGAACGCAGCGGTCCCCACGACGATGGCGTCAACCTGCGCAACCTTTGCCCGACGTGTGGCCATGTTGCCGCGGAGCTCTACAAAGGTGAGATCAGGTCGGAGGTGTCGCAACTGCAGTCGGCGGCGAACCGAACCGGTGGCGACCGTCCCGCCAAGGGGAATCTGATCGAGCTGACAGCCGACGAGTGAGTCCCACGGGGAGTCCCTGAACGGGTAGGCCGCAATCGTCAGACCCGCTGGGCCAGCGCCGGGAAGATCCTTTGCTGAGTGGACAGCCACATCTGCCTGCCCGTCCAGCACACAGGCCTGCACTTCGGTGACGAACAGGCCGGTGCCGCCGATTTCGTGAAGTGGGGACACGCTGTCGCGATCGCCGAGGGTCGATACGATCACCAGCTCGTACTCGCCACCAAGTCGCTCACCCACCCAGTGGGCCTGCCAACGTGCAAGGTCGCTACCTCGGGTCGCAATCCGAATCATGGGTGGCGTCGTTTCTCTCTGGAACGCGGATCGGCGAGAGGACTGCTGGTTGACCGATGACGAGAGGCCTCAAACAAAGTGTCGGCCGGCGGCGGCCCCGTCGACAGAGGCCGCCCGGTGACTGACCGAAACGCTAGTTCTTACAGCTCGTACAAGCGGGCGACCAGGTCCGTGGTCAGAGGGCCATCCGACTGATAGGCCGACATTTTGAGCGCCATCGTGGGCTGGTGTAGAAGCTTGTTGACCAGGCTCTTCGTGACGGCCTCGATCAGTTCTTGAGCCTCTGGGTCCACGGCGTCGATCCGACTCTTGTAGCGAGCGAGTTCGTCGACGCGCACTTGTTCGACCCGGCGCCGTAACTCTGCGATCAAGGGGGCGACCTCGCGGTGCGCTCGCTCGTTGCGTGCCCGCTCTACTTCCTCGTCGACGATCTCGAGGACCCGGGACGCTTCGATTCGGCGCTGGTCGAGCGACGATTCGACGAAGGTCTTGCAGTCCTCCATGTCCATCCGAGTCACACCGGGGACGCGCCCGGCGTCGGGGGCGACATCGCGGGGCATGGCGAGGTCGATGATCAAAAGCGGCCGACCGGGCCGGCGGGACATGATCATCTCCAAGTCGTCACGGTCGAGCATGACGTGGTCAGCACCAGTCGATGTGAGTAGAACGTCGGCGGCGTGGAGTGCGTCGGGCAAATCTTCTATAGGTCGGTGCCTGCCGCCGACCTGAGTCGCAAGGTCTGCGGCGGCCCGAGGCGAGCGGTTGACGACGACGACATCGTGAACGCCGCTCGCTGCCATCGCTGTTGCCATGCGCATCCCGATCTCGCCGGCTCCGAGCAAGACGACGGTCTTGTCGCTCAGCTTGCCGAGGGTTTCGGCGGCCAGCGCCACGGCCACCGAGGACAGCGAAGCAAACCCCTCGCCGATCTTCGTCTCTGAACGTGCTCTGCGACCCACCTCTTGGGCGTGTCGGAACAGCCGACCGAGTTGGTGGCGTGCCGCGCCAGCTTCTTGCGCTCGAAGAGCGGCGCTTCGGACCTGCCCCAAAATCTCGGTTTCGCCCAACACGATTGACAACGTGCCGGCCGCTACCTGGAAGAGGTGTTGGGCAGCCGTGTCGTCGTGATAGGTGTACAAGTGCTCGGACAACGTCTCGCGGTCGAGTTCTGACCATTCACACAGAAAGTCGGTGACCTCGTCGACAGCGTCGTGGAAGCGGGTCGCCTGCACGTAGCACTCGGTGCGATTGCATGTGGCGAGCACGACGGTCTCGCTGATGTGTGGCTTGAGCGAGAGCTGGTGGAGGGCTTTTTCTAGGTCGGCACTCGGGATCGATGTGCGCTCCAAGATGGCGAGCGGCGCTGTTCGGTGGCTCACGCCGACAACCAAAAGCGACATGGCTTGCCTTCCTATATTGCGTACTGACCTTGACGCTGCCACGAGAGGATCGTTGCCAGGGTGCCTTGTGGTCGTGCACCGCTGCGCGAGTCGCCCGACGGGTCCGTAACCGTTTGCGTACCTGCAATCTTCCCGGTCCGGGCCATGGTCACCGCCCGAACCGAGGCTGAAGGACCGGGGCCCGGGAACTTCACCGAAGTTGTGAGGCAACCTGATGAAGTGCCCGCTGGTGTGGGAGTTCTGATTGCAATAACGCAGTCGTCATGGTCTCGCATCGGAGCGGGCCGATGCCAAACGCACGGTCGATAATTCCCGATCCGCTGCCCTACTGTGATGCCGTGCACGCGCCAGGTTTGCTCACTGACTACGGATGGGACGCCGACTGGGCGCTGCGCGCCAACGCGGCGATCACGGGTGAGCCCGCGCTGGCATCTGGCGACCCGGCCGATGGCGACGAGGTGTGTGTTGGGAGCGTCGGGTTCAGGGGTCACACCGTGGGCCGGGTGACCCGCCAAGATCGTGGCTGGGTGTCGGTCATCACCGACGACGGCCCGGTTCGAGTGCTGAGCAACGAAGCGGTAGCTGGCGACTGGGTGTTCTGCGATGCAGACCAGGTGACACATCTGCTGGCACGCAAGTCTGCCCTGGTCAGGCACTCAGAACGGCGCGTTGATGACAACCAGGTGCTCGCCGCAAACATGGACTACGTCTCGATCGTGGTGGGGCTGGACAAGGCGGTCAACGCCCGCCGTTTGGAGCGCTTTTTGGTGATGGCTTGGGAGTCAGACGCCGAGCCCCTGGTCGTGCTGAACAAGGCTGATGTCGTCGATGACATCGACCAGGTCGTCGATCAAGTTCTCAAGCTTTCGCCCGATGTCGATGTGATACCGGTCAGCGCCGAACGAGGTAGCGGTCTGGAAGGGCTCCGGCAGCGTCTCGACGGATCGCACAAGACGATGGCACTGGTCGGCGAGAGTGGCGTCGGCAAGTCGACCATCTGTAATTCGCTGCTCGGTTCCGAGATCCAATCGACCCAATCGGTGCGGATAGGTGACTCCAAAGGCCGGCATACCACCACCACCCGCGAGCTGTTGCTTCTGCCATTCGGTGGCGTACTGCTCGACACTCCCGGGGTCAGATCGGTGGGTCTGTGGGGAGCGTCGGTCGGTGTCGAACGGGCTTTCTCGGACCTGTTCGGCTTATCCGAAGACTGCAAGTTCCGAGACTGCTCCCACGACGGAGCGCCGGAATGCGCGGTCGCTGCTGCCGTCGCTGCAGGCGACATAGCGGCGGAGCGGGTGGATGCCTGGGGTCGGATCGTAAGCGAGATGGATGCTGCGGCTCAACGATTCGGGGCCTGGGACCAACGCCCCCAGCGCCGTCCCCGCTGAACTCCTCTGTGCGCAGCTAGTCCAGGCCCAGGCGTGCCCGCAATAGCGCGGCCCCAGCTTGCAGTCCGTCGGCGCGAATGTCGCGAATGACCTCATCGTCAAGGGCCGCTGCCCAATCGAACTGTTCGGTGGATTTTTTGGCCGTGTGAATCTCGGCCCGCAAGCCAGAGACGACATCGACGAGCTGACCGTATGCAGGGTCAATCACTTCGCCAATTCGCTTGCGAACCCATGTTGCGACCGCCGGGGCGTGGCCTTCGGTTCCCACCGAAACCTGAAGGTTCCCCCGCCGCAAGATCGACAGAAGCGTGACGCTGCAGTGTGTCGGGTCGTCGGCGCTGTTCACCCAAGTTCTTTGTGCTTCGCCAAATTCGAACACCCAGCCGTCGACGGCGGGTTCTCCGGTGGCGGTGATGATCAGCCAGGCATCGACCAAATCGGCCTCCGTAACCTGCTGCCGCCTCCACGTGACCAGTCCTTCTGCCGCCCATCTTTCAACCTGGTCGGTCGCCTCGGGGGCAACCACCCTCACAAGGGCGTTCTGATCGAGGAACTGCTGGATCTTGCGCGTAGCGATGCGACCGCCGCCGACCACGACCACCAAACGTTCTGCGACCTGAAGATCAACCGGCATACCCATGGGGCAAGGCTACAGATGGTCGACCTGGTGGGGGTCCCAGCCGCTGGCGATTAGGAGGCCCCGAGATCAAATTGCGGCCGCTGGCGGCAGGGACCGCAGCCAATCGTGAGGTTATGGGGTGGCTTCGTCGGATTCTGAGCCGTCAAGATCGACGCGGCCGTGATGCTGGTAAAAGCTCAGGATCTGCAGTTCGGTAGCCAGATCGGCTTTGCGGACGAGCACGCCATCTGGGACGTCCAGGATGGCAGGCGCCAGGTTCATGATCGAGATCACGCCAGCTTCGACGAGAAGGTCAGCCACTTTCTGGGCGGCTTCGGCGGGGGTGGCCAGAATCGAGATACGGATATTGCGTTCGGCGACGATGGTGCCGAGGTCGTCAACCGATTCGATCGTCAGGTTGCCGACCATCGTTCCGATCTTGGCGGGGTCGCTGTCGACCAAAGCGCTGATCTCGAAGTCGTTCGAGCGGAACCCCTCGTACTGGGACAGTGCTCGGCCCAGGTTGCCGGCACCGACCACGATGACCCGCCACGTCTGATTAAGTCCGAGTTCGTCTCGGATCAAACGGAGCAGTTGGGGCACCTCATAACCAACGCCTCGGGTCCCATAGGACCCGAGGCGCGAAAGATCTTTTCTCACCTGCGCCGCGCTCACATGTGCGAGTTCGGCGAGCCGTTCTGACGAAACCGTCGTCGTTCGATCTGCAGCCACTGTCAACAGCGACCGGTAGTACAGGGGCAACCGAGAAACCGTGGCCTCTGGAATCCGCCGGGTCGTTTGGGCGTTTCCGTTCGTCCGACCTGCGGCCGAAGGCTCTGCTGTGGGTCCAGACCTCGATGACGATTGTTCAGGCACGGGCTACTCGACGGTGATGGTCCCCTTCATGTCGGGGTGAAGCAGGCAAGTGAACTCAACCGTACCCGCTTCGTCCAGCTCGACCTTGTATGTGGTGCGCAGACGGTTGCCAGAGTCTTCGAACTCGCCGTTGACCGCGTGGATGTTGTGCGGCGTCTGACCGTCGTCAAAGTTGAAGGTCACCGAGCCACCCTTGGCAATCGTCACCTCGTCGGGGTCAAAGCTCTGGTCCTTAATGACGATCTCGGCACTTTCTGCTGCTTTGGCATCTTCGGACGATTTGTCTGACTTGTCGTCTGAGCTGTCATCTGACGAGCACCCAAACAGGGTCAGCGAGGTAATGGCCAATAGGGCCAGAAAGCGGCGTACCTTCATTTTCAGAACTCCAAATGTGGATGGTCGAAGCCAGCGGGAACTGGGCACACCAATGTTACGGAAGCCGCGCTGCTTGGCGTTCTGTATTTTTCTGACCACGTTCGGGGCGTAACGCGATCTCCGTGGTCGGATTTGCGTGCTGAAACGCCCGTTGGCGCCGGTGTCGGGTGTGGCCGATCAACACAACAGCGTGGCGATCCAGCGGCCGAGCGGCGGCGGAGCGCTCGCTACGGCACACCCAAGAGGTCACGCAGTTGGGTGACGGGGTCTTCGCCGGACATGTCGACAACCCCCGCGATCGGTCCGCCACTGCCGACGAGAGCGGCGAGGGCTCTCGAGGTCGGCCCGGGTTTTGCCGGCAGCTGGGTGGTTGCAATGATCCAGTTATCGATCCGAACACGGGATCGAGGGTCTGACGTTCCCGTCATTGCGACGCTTGCTTTAGCGATTGCTTTCCAGAGCGCATCGGAGCGACGAAGACCTGATCGGGTGGTTGATCCGTGAGGGCCGATGACGTCGATCGCGACCGTCTGCCCCGAGCTGGTTGTACCGATCCACGACACGGTGAGTCCGTGCCCTACCGAGACGGCGGCCGCCAGATCTGAGAGCCCGGCCGCCTGGGCCAGAATCTCGGCCAAGTCGGTTGCTTTGATACCGCTGCGCGCCGCGGCGGCGAAGCGATCTGCATGATGCGACGGGTTGTCGGTCGTAGAGCCTGTTGACACGGATCGGTCGGAACCCGCTGGGGACTGGGAGGGCCGCCCGGTCACGCCGGATGCGGAGCGACCTTCGGTCGCTTCACATTGAGTCGCCGCACGTTCTCCTTCAATACGTGCAAGAGCTGCGGCGGCGTATTCCGGTTCTGTGTCAAAGCCAGCGAAATGACGCCCAGTACGCACGGCAGCAACGGCGGTGGTGCCCGAACCCATGAACGGATCGAGGACGAGGTCGCCCTCGTAGGTAAAGAGGCGAATGCACCGCTGCGGCAGGTCGACCGGGAAGGGTGCCGGATGCCCGACTCGAGTGGCTGATTCGGCTGGAAGGTCCCACACGTCCAAGGTGGCTTCCATGAACTCATCGACCGAGATATCGGCGGTCGAGGGCAGCCCCAGACGCTCTCGCCTGGCGGCGCTCAATGCCCGATCGAAGCGCCCTTTTGACGCGATGATCAACCGCTCGGTGGTGTCGCGGAGCACGGGGTTGGCGGGGGAGCGGAACGAGCCCCACGCGCAGTTGCCCCCCGCGCCGGCGGCCTTCCGCCAGATGACCTCGCCTCGCAACAACAGCCCCAATTCGTCCTGCAGAATGGTGGTGACGTCAGCAGAGAGCGACCGATAGGGCTTTCGCCCCAGATTGGCGACGTTGACGGCGATACGTCCGCCCGGTTCGAGTTTGCGGACACATTCACCAAACACGTCGGTCAGCATCTGCAGGTACTCGACGTAGCCGGCCGGAATGTGGCCTTCGCCAAGCGCCTCTTCGTATGCCTTTCCGGCAAAGTAAGGCGGTGATGTAACAACCAAGGCGACGGAGTTGTCGGCGAGTTGGCCGCCCGAGGCGGCGTCCATGTCGCGAGCATCGCCGACCCAGATGCGGTCCTTACCGTCGCCGGCGGGGGTGACCTGATCGTCATTAGAGATGATCGGTGACGGAAACCGTTCGTAAAAGGTTGTGGCGTCGTGAGATTCGCGCTTGCCCACACCGAAGTTTGACGTGGAGGTTCCCCGACGGGGCTGGGCTGGTCTGGACTTCACAGATACCTTCGTCCTGGTCGTTGTGGCGTCGTCGAAATCCGAGGCGCTCCCATTTTTGGCCCGAATCCCGGGCCGAGGCAGGGCGGCGCTGAACGCGAGGCGGGACGCGAGTCCGACGCGACTGACGGTTGGCGGATCGTATCGAACCGGGAGGTATCGACCGGCAGTACCAAAGCTGTCGAACTGCGACCTGTCTTGTCTGAGCTGTCCCATGAGTCGAAACGTAGCGACGCCGTGTGACAGCGGCCCAGGGGCGAACCGCCTCCGGGGCGGGCGCGAGCACGCATCGTGTCGCGGTCCAACCGGTAGCATCGGGCGACTGGGGAAGTTTCGTCGCCCCCCGGGGCGCAAAGAAGGGGTCCAATGTCCGACACCACTACTCAACGAACGCTTGTCGATGAGGCGATCGACTCGCTGCTCGCTGCAGTCGATCCAAAAACAACCTCGACGGTCGCCTTTCGAGAGCAGCAGTTCGACGCTGGGCTTGCGTGGGTCCACCACCCTGTCGGATATGGGGGCCTCGGCGTCGACGCCGAGTATCAGGTGTACGTCAACCAGCGCCTCGCGGATGCCGGATGTCCGGCGATGCCGCCCGAGGCCTTCTTCTTGCACCTCGCCGGACCCACGATCATGGCGCACGGGTCCGATGCCCAACGTCAGCGCTACCTGCGTCCGATGTTTTCCGGAGAAGAGACCTGGTGTCAGCTCTTTTCCGAACCCGGTGCTGGTTCAGACTTCGCAGGCCTTGGTTGCAAGGCCGTTAAGGACGGAGACGAGTGGATCGTCAACGGCCAGAAGGTCTGGAACACCCTCGCCCATCTCGCCAAGTGGGGGATGTTGGTCACCCGCACCGACCCTGACCAGCCCAAGCATCGTGGAATGACGTACTTCATCGTCGACATGGGTGCGCCCGGCGTCGAGGTGCGGCCGCTACGCCAGATCACGGGTGAGGCCGAATTCAACGAGGTGTATCTGACCGACGTGCGGATTCCCGACGACCAACGTGTCGGCGACCGCGGGGATGGTTGGCGGGTTGCCCTGACGACCTTGATGAACGAGCGAGTCGCAATCGGCGGCGCGGTCGGCACGCCCGGACGCAATATCGGACCGATCGCCGACCTGTTGAACACCTGGCAAGCGGTGCCCGAGGGCGAGCGCAACCCCGTGGCGCGTGACCGCGTCACGTCGCTGTACTGCCGGGCCGAGACGCTCCGACTGCTGAACGTTCGGGCGAGAGAATCGATGCGTAGCGGGATACCCGGTCCAGAAGGTTCGATCGCCAAACTGGCGCTCGCCGAGCTAACCAAGGCGATCTACGAAACCTGCCTGGATATCGAAGGCATGGCATCGACCATCGACTACGACTTCACCTTCCGCCGCCCGGGTGAACTCGACCTGACCGGCGCGGGGAGTGGAATCCACCACGCGTTCCTCCGGGTGAGAGCCAACTCGATCGAAGGCGGAACCTCAGAGATCATGCGCAACATCCTTGGCGAACAGGTCCTTGGATTGCCCGGTGAGCCCCGGCCCGATAAGGGCGTGCCGTGGAAGGATGTTCCTAGGAACTAACCGGCCGAGAAGAGTTTTTGATCGGTTGAAACCAGGACGACCGGCGGTTGATTCAACTGCCGGTCGTTTGTCGTCGGGCGCGGATCGGGACACGGGCAAGGGCCGCCGGGTAGGCTCCCCGGCTATGTCAATTTCTGCGATCCGTGACGCCATCAACGCCAACGCCAGCGCCGAGGAACTCGCCGCCCTTCCGGTCCCCACCGCGACCCGCGCTGCATATGTCCTTGCCGACGAACAAGAGATGTTTGCCGGGGTCCCTTCCGAGGAGAAGGACCCGCGCAAATCCCTGCACGTCGGCGAAGTCGAACTTCCCGAGATCGCCCCGGACGAGTGCCTGGTCGCGGTCATGGCCAGCTCGATCAACTTCAACACCGTTTGGACGTCGATCTTTGAACCGCTGCCGACGTTCGGCTTCCTCAAGCGTCTCGGTCGCGAGTCGCAGTGGGCGTCCCGACACGATCAACCGTTTCATGTCGTTGGTTCCGACGCCGCTGGCGTTGTCCTCCAAGCCGGTTCGGCGGTGCGTAACTGGCACGTCGGCGACCGTGTGACGGTCCATTGCAACTACGTCGACGACCAGGACCCATCGGCGCACGACGACTCCATGTTGGCCGCCAACCAACGGATTTGGGGTTTCGAGACGAACTTCGGCGGTATGGCCGACCTGGCGATCGTCAAGGCCAACCAGTTAATGCCGAAGCCCGAACACCTCAGTTGGGAAGAGGCAGCGTGTAACGCCCTCACCAACTCGACCTCGTACCGAATGGTCGTCAGCCCGAACGGCGCGCCGGTTACCCAGGGTGACGTCGTGCTCGTATGGGGTGCGACCGGCGGCCTCGGTGGCTACGCCTGCCAGTACATCCTCAACGCTGGCGCCACGCCCGTGGGTGTGGTTTCGTCCCAAGACAAAGTCGATGTGCTGCACGAACTCGGCGTTGAGCACGTGATTGACCGCAAGGCGGAGGGCTACCGTTTCTGGCGCGACGAGCACACTCAAGACGAGTCGGAGTGGCGTCGCCTGGGTAAGCAGATCCGGTCGATGGTCGGACGTGACCCCAACATTGTCTTTGAACACCCCGGGCGCACCACGATGGGCGCGTCGGTGTTCGTGGCGTCACGGGGCGGGACCATCGTCACCTGCGCGGCGACNNTCCCACTTTGCGAACTACCGCGAGGCGTGGGCCGCCAACCAAGCGATCGTCGACGGCAAGGTTCATCCGATCCTCTCTGAGGTCTACCCGCTTGAGGAGACGGGCGAGGCGGCGTACCGGGTCCACCACAACCTCCACGCTGGCAAAATCGGCATCCTGTGCCTGGCCGACAGCGAAGGTCAGGGCATTCGGAACGAGGAACTTCGTTCGAAGCACCAGCGCGAGATCGAGCTGTTCCGTCAGTTCGGCAAATAGACGTCGGTTCGAGACGAAGGCGGCACATCGTGACCACAACAGCGGGCTCTTCGCAATCGCTTCTCATCGAAATCGATCACGTGGCGATTGCCGTTCGTGACCTCGAGGCCGCGATTGCCTACTACGGCGACACGTTCGGAGCGACGGTCGAACACCGTGAGCGCATCGATTCTGATGGTGTCGAAGAAGCGCTCATCAAGGTGGCCGACTCATACATCCAACTGCTGACGCCAGTTTCGGAGACGTCGCCGGTCGCCAAGTACTTGGCGAACAAGGGTGAAGGTATTCACCACGTCGGGTATCGGGTTGCGGACTGCGCACAGGCCCTCGACGCGGTAAAGGCGCAGGGGTACCGAACAATCGATCAGGCACCGCGTCCAGGTAGCCGGGGCACGACTGTGGCCTTTGTGCACCCCAAAGAAGCCTTTGGGACGTTGATCGAACTCGTTCAGGAATAGGCCCGGCAGTCGGGAGCTCGGTCGTGAACGACGCATCCGACGACACGAACCTTCCCGGCGGCGCTCTGAACGCCCCGCGGTCTCAGCCCTCATCCGGGCCGACGGCGCCTGGCGGCTGTCGCATCACCAGCACCGACGACGACGCGCATCCGTGGCAGGAATGCCGCACCCAGCGCAACGCGGATGGGAGCATTTCGTCGGTCTGGGAACGGTGGCTGGCCTTTCGGCAGGAGCCGCAATACCTCTCGCTCTACGCGCGTTGGGATCCGGGGATGATCGTCCGCCGTCATGGGCATCGGTCACCTCATGTGCTGCTGGTGCTCCAAGGCGAACTGCGCATCGCTGGGGTCGCTTACGGCCCCGGAACTCACGTCGAGCTCCCCGACGGTGAAGAGTTCGGTCCTTTCGAGGCGGGTCCCGATGGCTGCGAACTCTTTGAGGTCATGATGGGCGATCCCCGCTCATGGACGAGCGGCTCAGAGGCCACCGACGAGTTACTTCGCGCTCGAGGAGTTACCCCCCTTCCTGACCCGCCGATTGCGCTTCCGGCGTGGCTCCGCGACACTCGCGCCGTGGGTGCCGATGAAGATTGGGCACCTAAGGCTCCTGAAGGCGGTCAGGGCTGACCTGGGTCGACCGCTCACAGGTGCTTCTTTCCGGCGCAAAACAACGGAGTGCTCTGTGAACCCCCTGATCCGTCAACCAGTCCGCATCGTCACCAAGTCGCTTTCCCCGTCCGAGCGTCAAGCGTTACGTGAACGGGACGAACGACGGCGCCGTCGGGTGGCTCTCGGCATCGTGTTCTTCTTGGCCGCCCTGCTGCTCGTTGCGGTAGGTCTTAGGCCGGTTTCTGCCGGCGCCACGACACCGCCGAACCCGTGTCCCGTCGATCTGAGGGCGCAGACCGATCAGCTGCCACACCAAGACGTGCTTCGCTACGCGAAAACGGGGCCGTACGCTGCTGGAGTGCGCACAACGACGCTTGGGGGCCTGCCGGTTGAGGTGTGGTACCCGGCCGACCCGTGCGCCGCGACGTCGTTGCCTCGCGACGTCTATGACGTCCGTGACTGGGTTCCGAACTGGGCCCAAAAGCTGTTGGACAAGTTGATCGGTCCTTACGACTCGACCGTGACAACCAATGCATACCGGGACTTGCCACCCGCTCCCGGACAGCATCCGTGGACCTTCATGATTCACGGGTTCCCGAGCTACCGAAATCAAAGCACCGTGCTGACCTCTCATTTGGCGTCTTGGGGTTACGTCGTGATCAGCCCTGACCGGACTAAGGGCAACCTGCCGGCAATTCTCAGCGGCAAGATTCTCGGAGCCGTGACGGGAGTTGCCGAAGTCGACGACCTGCTGCGCTTGATGGATGACCTGCGCGCGCAGGCCGCAACGCCCGGCAACTTCTTTAATACGACGATGGACCTTTCTCGGGGAGCTGCGATCGGTCACTCCTGGGGTGGGTACACCACCGGTGGGCTCGCAGGACTCCCTGAGATCAAGGCAACGATTCCGTTGGCTCCGGCGGGTCGCATGAGGGCCGCCGATTCGCGCAGTGCGGCGGCGGCGCAGCAGAGCTCGACCGCAAACAAGCCCGTGTTGTTCATCACCGGATCGGACGAGGCGTGGGTGTCAGACCTGTTCGTCAGCGAAGGCATCCGACTGGAGACGGCGCCAGTCGGCCAGATCGACCTGTTGGGCGGTGGTCACTTGAGCTTTACCGACCTGTGTGCGGTCGGTGGTGAAGGCATTTGGCGGATCATGAATCGCCTCCCGGTGATCCCCGACGCCCTCATGACCCCCCTGCTCGGGGACGGCTGTGTCCCGTCGGATTTGGACTACATGTCGGCGTACGCCGTGACTGCGGACGCGTCGGTAGCACTCCTCGAAGCTGTTCTCAAGGGCGATTCGACTGCGTGGAGTGCCTTCGACGAACTGAGTGCCCTACCGTTTGTCGTCCAGCCGCACAGGTTGGATCCGACGCGGGTCGGCAGCTGATCGAATCCCGCGTGAGACTTGCATCGATCTGACAAAGGGAGCCCGCCAATGGCCGAAGTGACGATTCTCCACAACAAGAGCTGCGGTTCTTCCCGCAACGCGCTGGCGATTGTTGAGGACTCAGGTGCCGACTTTGAAGTGGTCGAGTATTTGAAGAACAAGCCGGATCGTGAGTTCTTGACCCGCCTCGTCGGCATCTTGGACGGACCGGTGGAGGACCTGGTGCGCAAAGACGCTCGGTTCGCCAAGCTCGGACTGAATCCTGAGGACTACACCACACCCGGCGCTGTCGTCGATCTGCTGGTTGACGAGACTGCGCTGTTGCAACGCCCGATCGTGATCAAAGGTGATCGGGCGGTCATTGGTCGTCCAAAGGAGCGCGTTTCTGAACTACTCGCCGAGTAGGTGACGACCTCGACGGGACCCCGAGTCGCCGAACTCTGGAGATACCCGATTAAGTCCTTCCGGGGGGAACGGCTCGGCTCGGTGGCGGTGACACCGCGCGGTTTTGAAGGCGACCGTCTCTGGATGGTCGTGAACTCGCGCGGGGAGATGGTGACTCAGCGTTCGACGCCTGTCCTTGCGACGATCGAAGCTCGGTGGATCAACGGTCGCGTGGTGCTCGAGTATCCAGGCATGGAGCCACTTTTGCTCACACCGCCTGCCGACGATGCTCCGGCCGTGGAGACGCAGGTCTGGCGGAGCTCGTTGACCCTCCGGGACGGTGGGGATCACGCCGCGTCCTGGTTGTCTGCGGTTGTCGGTGAGACCTTGAGGGTCGCTTTCATGCCCGGCGACATCACGCGCCCGGTCAATCCGGCGTTCGATCCGTTCGGGGGTCAGGAGGTGGGTCTTGCTGATGGCTACCCCCTGCTGATCGTGTCGCTGGCATCTCTTCGGGCACTGAGCGACGCCACCAATATCGACATCCCGGTCGACCGGTTTCGGGCGAACATCGTCGTCGACGGCTGCGAGCCCTGGGATGAAGACACCTGGGAAACGCTCCAGATCGGAAGCTGGGAGATCGCGGTCACCAAACCCTGCGAACGATGTTCAGTGCCTGGTGTCGACCAACAGACCGGTCGTCGCGTTCCCGGGGTTATCGACGCTCTCAACTCCCTGCGCGGGACGTCGGGAGGCCCACCGCTCTTTGGCGTCAATGCGGTTGCCCGTCCGCTGGTCCCCGGGTCAGCGCCGAAAGCATTCTCGACCCAGCTTCCCGGTACAGCAAACGCCCGAGTCGCGTGCGGGCAAAAAGGAAATGTGAGGCAAGATCAAATTGCTGTGGGGGATACGATGGCGGTCCTCACTCGCGCGGCTCCTCCGTCGGTATAGACAGCTCCAACAGGTCTCCTTGACCAGCGGTCCCGACGCCGGTTCCCCACACGACTCCTTATCTAGCGACCACTCCCTCAGGCAGACGTTTGTCATCCTCGGGAGATGAACGTGGGACATGCATGGACCGATCTCCGTCAAACTCGAACAACCTGATAGCGCGTCTGGCGGCAAAGGCCGATCTTCGGAAGTTGCTGCGCTATTCCGCGGTGTCGGTCGTATCGATTCCGCTCACACAGCTGCTTTTGTTCCTGTTTTATGAGGTGCTTGGTTGGGGGGCGACCTGGTCAAACTTTTGGGCGGTCACTCTGACGTCCATCCCGGCCTACTTCATGAATCGTGCGTGGGTGTGGGGCAAGTCGGGTTCTCACGACCTTCGAGGTGAGGTTCTCCCGTTCTGGCTTGTGGCGATCGCTGGTCTGGCCTTGTCGATGGTGTTTGTCGCCTGGGCAGAGAAGAACATCGACTCTTCCCTGGCCGTCTATGCCGCCAACATCGCGGCGTTCGGGGTCGTGTGGATCGTCAAGTTCATCATTCTCGAGAAGCACATGTTCGGGGCGCACACCCACACCGACGCGTCGTCGACTGCACCCGATTCGACGGAAACGGCAAAGAGCGCCGCTCGTTAGTTCCAGACACAGCAGCCGTTGAGGGCGGATCCCAACGGCAGGCGGGGTTTCGCTTACGTCAGCCGGTTGCCGTGCGCCGGAGCCGTCCCGATACGCTCTCGGCCTATGTCTCAAGAGTCGAGCACCGCGCCTGCCCCTCCGGTCCACACCATTCACGAACGCCTCGAACGTCTCGAGGAGCTGCGATCTGAAGCTCTTCAGCCGGGCTCGCAACGGTCGGTGGATCGGCAACACGAGCGGGGCAAGCTGACCGCCCGCGAACGGCTTGACCTGCTACTCGATCCGGGCTCGTTCATGGAGTTCGATCAATTCGCCCGTCACCGCGCTCACGGCTTCGGCATCGAGAAGGACCGTCCCCTCACCGACGGCGTCGTCACAGGTGTTGGGACTATCGAAGGTCGCAAGGTGTTCGTCTTCAGCCAAGACTTCACCGTGTTTGGGGGCGCGCTCGGTGAGGTCTTCGCCGAGAAGATCCACAAGGTGATGGACCTCGCCGAATCGGTTGGAGCTCCCGTCATCGGGCTCAACGATGGAGCGGGCGCCCGAATCCAAGAAGGCGTTGTCTCGCTCAACTGCTACGGCGGCATCTTCGCAAGGAACGCGCGCGCGTCGGGCGTGATTCCGCAGATTTCGGTGATCCTCGGGCCCTGTGCCGGTGGAGCGGTGTACTCGCCCGCCCTGACCGACTTCATCTTCATGGTCAAGGGCACCTCGCACATGTTCATCACGGGCCCTGACGTGGTCAAGACCGTGACCGGCGAGGAAGTCACCCAAGAACAACTTGGCGGCGCGATGTCGCACGCATCCAAGTCTGGTGTCGCTACTCACACCGCCGAAAACGAACAGGACTGCCTTGAGCAGGTCCGCTATCTCATGTCGTTTCTGCCGTCGAACAACCTTGAAGACGCGCCGTACTTCGAGCCAGAAGACGATCCTGACCGCTCCTGTGACGCCCTGCTTGAGATCGTTCCCGACTCGCCAAACCAGCCGTATGACATGAAGGCTGTGATTGCCGAGATCGTCGACGACGGCGAGTTCTATGAGTCCCAAGCGTTGTGGGGCACCAATATCGTCTGCGGGTTCGCACGGCTCGACGGACACGTCATCGGAATCGTTGGCAACCAGCCGATGTCCATGGCTGGAACGCTCGACATCGACGCTTCGGAGAAGGCAGCGAAGTTCGTGCGTACCTGCGATGCCTTCAACATCCCGCTCCTCGCCATGGTCGATGTGCCGGGTTTCTTGCCTGGAACCGACCAGGAGTACGGCGGCATCATCAAACACGGCGCCAAGTTGCTGTACGCCTTCTGCGAAGCGACCGTTCCCCGGGTTCAGATGATCACGCGCAAGGGTTATGGCGGCGCGTATGTGGTGATGAACTCCAAGTCCATCGGTGCCGACTTGGCCTTTTCGTGGCCGCAAGCCGAGATCGCAGTCATGGGGGCTCAAGGCGCGGTGAGCATCGTCTACCGCCGAGAGCTGTCGGAGACCCCGCCTGAATCTCAGGACGAGCGTCGCACCGAGCTGATCGAGGAGTACACCGAGCGCTACTGCACTCCGTACATGGCTGCCGAGCGTGGCTACATCGACGACGTCATCGATCCCCGCGATTCTCGGCGTGTCCTGATCAAGTCTTTTGATGTGCTTCGCACCAAGAAGGAACAGCTGCCGGCCCGCAAGCACGGAAACATGCCGCTGTGAGCGATACCTCGCAGAACGACCCGCGGCCGGCCCTTCAGGTGTCGGGTAACCCGACTGCGGAAGAAGTCGCGGCGATCACCGCGGCGGTATCGGCCCTGGTGGCACGTCGTGGGGTCCTCGCTGTCGCTGAGACGTCTCGCGGCCAGTTGGACCACTGGGTGGACGCATCTCGTCTGCCCGTGCGACGTTCAACGTTGATGCGGGGCAACTGGCGCCTGTCCGGCCGACTCGGTCGTCGATCTCGCACCTAGCTCCGCGCTGAGCGTCGGTCGCGGGCGCTGAATGGCGTCAACGAAGCGAGGACCTGATCGGGCGGAAAGCGTCAACGGGCTGGAGCGACGCGTGTGATCGCGATTGGGTGCGGGGCCTACGTTGCTGGACCTAATGCCTGCAGCGGCCGGCGCTGATTGGCCAACCTGCTCGATCAGACGTGCCGGAATCGCGTGGTGGAGGGGGTCCGGTCAATCCCCCCCCGGTTTAACCGGACCCGACGAGCTATCTCGCTGCTCCTCCACGCGTGTACCGAGGTGAAAATCAGATCCCCCCCCGGCGAACGGCGACAGTTTCTCGCGAAGTCCCGCAGATCGCCAGCCAGGGGGTCGGGTTCCGTGCCGTCAACCGGCTTACTTCACCTTTATTGGTCACTTATTCGCGACAAAATTCGAGCTTCCATCGTCTAGAGCGATGTACGGCGCAGGTTCCAGCAATGGAGCCGGCCGTCAAGAGCGACGAGACCCGACGGTGCCCACCCCCGTCGGGTCTCGTTGCACGTTCCCGGCGCGGTGACCGACAATGAACGACGTACTGGCTGGTCGAGGCAATTGGGCGTGGTCATGAGCGACCTTTGGGTGGAAGTAGCTGACCGCGACGAGCGCGGTATTCACGTCGTCGCTGTCTCGTCTGCGTTCCCTCGAATTCGCAGCTCGTCCCGGTCTGTCACCCCATTGGTAGGTGCGCCGTCGATTTTTATTTGGCGGATCGAATTTCTCGACGACGAAGCTATCGATCTGAAGATCGAGGACGGTGTCTCGATATGGACCGGTACCGTCGCTCGTGTTCAGGGCCCGACGGGACCGCGGCTCTCTCGATTTGCAACGGCGAACGACGTCCACGTCGGCGAGATCGAATGCGGCCGGATCGAGTCGATGGGAGACAATCAGCTTGGGCCGGTGCTACGAAGCGACGACGGGGCGGAGCCGTACCCAGACCTGATGAACCGCACGGGCGTTCAGGCGATGGTCGCCGACGAGGCGGACAAGGTGCTTGTCAACGGTGACCTGACCAGCGAAGGAACCGTTGAGCAGTACACCCGTTTTTTGGATCTTTGGGCGCCCCTCGCCGAACGGATGCATCACATACGGGGCAATCACGACGCTGCCCCGGATTCTGATGTGGTCGCTCAACGGGCGCCGTTCGAGATCGAACTACCGGGATTGACGGTCGCGACCCTTGATACCGTTCGACCCGGTCATACCGGCGGGACGCTTCACGATGATCAGCTTGAACGGTTGGATGACCTGTGCGCACGGTCGACGAAGCCGGTGCTCGTCTGCGGACATCACCCGTTGACCCATCCCGGTGACGACTTGGCCCAACAAGAGTTCAATATCCCCGCTGAGGTATCGCAGCGACTGGTCGATCTGGCTCGTCGGCGAACATCGGTGTGCGCGTACGCTGCCGGGCACACGCATCGCAACGCGATGCGCGTTGTTCCCGATCTCCCGAACGTGGCCTTCATCGAGGTCGCATCTCTCAAGGATTATCCCGGCGTGTGGGGCCGATATGACGTGTTTGGATCTGGGATCGTCTACTCGGCTCGGCGCGTCCTGGACCCCGACGCCCTCTCATGGACCGAACGCACGCGTCACATGTTTGCGGGGACATACGGCGGCTATTCGCTCGGTCCCTTGTCCGAACGTTCGGCAGTCCTTCGCTGGCGTGAGTGATCTCTCCGTGTCAGGCGTCGGCGGGCCGAGATCGTTGACCGGGAGTGTGCGCTGGAGGGTTCGAACAACCTACGGTGCTCCGTCGTGAAGCCACTGGAAGGCCTGCGGGTTATCGATATGGCAACGATCCTGGCCGGTCCAGGAGCTGCGCGTCATCTGGGTGACTTTGGTGCCACGGTCATCAAGGTTGAGGCGCCGGGGGGTGATGACCTCCGTCGGATGGGTTGGCTCGACGGCCGGACGGATGATTCCCTTTTTTGGCGGATTACCGGCCGCAACAAACACCCGATCGAACTCGACCTCAAGAGTGTTGAAGGGCGCACGGTCTTTGACCGTTTGCTCTCCGGGGCCGATGTTTTGATCGAGAACCTTCGGCCGGGAAAGCTCGAAGCCCTTGGCTACGTACCGGGCGATCTCTGCGAAGCCAATCCGGGTTTGGTGGTGCTGCGCGTCAGTGGCTTTGGGCAGGACGGTCCCTACCGCGACCGACCGGGGTTCGCGACGCTTGCCGAGGCGATTTCCGGTTTGGCATCGATCACGGGCGACGATTCTGGTCCACCACTACTTCCGCCGCTCGCTCTGACCGACGAGACCACTGGCCTCGCAGGAGCGTTTGCGGTGATGGTCGCCCTCTATGAACGGCAGCGGTCGGGCGTTGGGCAGGTGATCGACGTGTCGCTGCTCGACACGATGTTGCAGCTTCTCGGAGCGTTGCCGGCGGCTTGGGTCGCCGACGGCTTTCTTCAGGGCCGGATGGGCTCATCGCTGCCCTACAGCGTCCCCAGAGGGACGTTCGAATGTGCCGATGGCCGCTTTATCGCGCTCTCAGCATCGTCCAACTCGGTCGCTGCGCGCTTGTTGAATCTTGTCGGCGTTGGGGATCTGCCCGGGGTTGCTGACTTTGCCGGGCGCGTGACTCATCGGAGGGAGATAGACGCTGCCATAGCAGCGTGGACTGCCCAACGCTCACAGGCTGATGCCCTTGCAGAACTTGGAGCGGCCGACTGCGCTGCGGCTCCGGTCTACGGGATCGACGAGATGGTTGCCGACCCGCACATCGACTTTCGTAGGTCGCTGCCGGTCGTTGACGGGGTGGCGATGCCAGCTGTGGTGGCCCGCCTCGACAGGACCCCGGGCGGGATCGATCGAGCGGGAGCCCCGGCCGATTCGAGCGGCCCCCTCATTCGCGAGTCGGACGATCCGTGGGCTGCGGTCGAAGCGTTCGATCGATCGGCGACCAGCCCCTCGGGCTTGCCGTAGCGCTGCAAAGGGGGCCCGGCGGCTCGCAACGGTGAACGCCCTCGGGCGGGGTGCGTTGGTCGCTTGCCGGGTGCATCTGTGGTCGTGCGGCGCTTGCCGTCGCACGAGATCTGACCTTCCCTCGGGCGGTTGACCCGTGCCGGCTATCAACGCGTGCGCGCTCGAAATGGGGACTCGGTTGACCGCACGTTCAAGTGTGCGACAATGTGGCCCCATTGATGTTTCTCGCTACACCTTTTCGGAGGCTCCACGGTGCTAACGCAAGCTGACATTTCGGCGGAAGTCGAAGGCCAGACGGTTACTTCTCGTTTTCGCGACACGGTTCGTGAGTATCCCGACCGGGTCGCGTTGCGCGCCAAGGACGGTGACGACTGGGTCGAGTACACCTATGCCGATTACGGCGAGAACGCATGTCGGGTCGCGTCAGGACTTCACCTCGCCGGTATCAAGCCTGGCGACCGCGTCGTGCTGATGATGCGCAACATCCCAGAGTTTCACTGGACCGATATGGGCGTTCTGCTCGCCGGTGGCACCCCTGTCAGCATCTACAACTCCTCCGCTCCTGAGCAGGTGGAGTACCTGGTGTCGCACTGCGGGGCGACCATCGCGATCGTCGAAAACGAGGAGTTCCTCGATCGCATCCTCCAGGTCTGGGACCAGCTTCCCGATCTGCACTCGGTCTATGTGTTGCACACGCCGGAAGCAGGCCTGCCCGAGGGTGTCAACGGTTGGGACAAGCTCGTTGGTGGAGATCCCGTCGACCTCGAAGCCGCCGCCTCGATCGCACAGCCCGACGACCTACTCACCCTGATCTACACCTCAGGCACGACCGGCCCGCCGAAGGGCGTGATGTTGTCGCACCACAACATCACCTGGCTGTCGGCGTCCTATGACCACGTACCCCAGCCTGCACGCAGCGGGATGCGCCTTGTCTCCTACCTGCCGATGGCGCACATCGCTGAGCGGGCCGTTTCGTACTACATGGCGACGATCCTCGGACAAGAGGTCACAACCTGTCCGGATCCGAAGCTGCTGGCGCAGTATCTGCCGGAATGTCGCCCTCAGCTGTTCTTCGCTGTTCCTCGTGTTTGGGAGAAGCTCTACGGCGGGATCCAGTCGGCCCTCGCCGCGGACCCGGAGCGTAAGCAGAAGTTCTCAGAGGCGGTAGCTGTCGGCGATCAGGTCCGCAAGCTTCGCGAGGCAGGGGAAGAGATCCCGCAGGAACTACAAGAGACCTACGACTTTGTCGACGCTGTCGCGTTCTCGAACGTCAAGGCTCTGATCGGCCTTGACCAATGCGAGATCGCCGTCACTGGTGCTGCTCCGATCCCGCCCGAGATCATCAACTTCTTTTCCAACATCGGCATTCCTCTGTCATCGGTCTACGGCTTGTCCGAAACGACGGGCCCGCTGACCTGGACCCATGAAGACCGCCGTACCGCAACCGTTGGCCCAGCCATCCCAGGCTGTGAGGTCATCCTCGGCGACGACGGCGAGGTCCTGGGTAAGGGCGGCAACATCTTCTTGGGGTACCTCAATGACCCCGAGCGGACTGCCGAGGTCATGGACGAGGACGGATGGTTCCACACCGGCGACATCGGTGAGTTCGACGATGACGGGCAACTTCGCATCGTTGACCGCAAGAAAGAACTCATCATCACCGCCGGCGGTAAGAACATTTCACCGGCCAACCTGGAAGCCGCGCTCAAGGCGCACAATCTGGTCGGTCAGGTCTGCGTGATAGGTGACAACAAGCCCTTCCTGAGCGCGCTCATCGTCGTTGACGGGGACGTGGCACCTGCCTGGGCCGCCTCCCAAGGCATCGAGTTCACCGGCATGGCCGACTTCATCGAAGAACCGGTGGTTCAGCAGGTGATCAGCGATTGGGTGACCGAGGCCAACAGCCAGTTCTCACGCGTCGAGCAGATCAAGAAGTACACGCTCCTGGGCGAAGAGTGGGAGGCGGATAGCGAGTTCTTGACGCCGACCATGAAGCTCAAGCGCCGCGGGGTGCACGCCACGTACGCCGACGAGATCGAGGCGATGTACAACTGATCGGCAGTTGGCCCGAGCCGGTTCCGAACCGTTGACGCTTGCTGCGACGAGGTGCTGGTGGCCAGGCGAAGATGATCTGTACTTGGCCTACCACGACGATGAGTGGGGTAGGCCAAGTACCGATCGCACCGATCTGTTCGAGAAGCTGGCGTTAGAAGGTTTTCAGGCAGGGCTCAGCTGGATCACCGTCTTGCGCAAGCGCGACCGGTTTCGAGAACGCTTCCACGGTTTCGTCCCAGAGGTTGTGGCAAACATGGGTCCCGATGATGTCGAGGCACTCATGGGCGACGCTGGGATTATCCGCAATCGCGCAAAGATCCAAGCCACGATCAGCAACGCGCGGGCGCTCCTCCAGATGGAGCAGGCGGGTGACAGCCTGGTCGATCTGGTCTGGAGTTTTGAACCCGATCCGGCGAGCCGACCGGATGTCATCACGCGTGATGTGGTGGGTCAGCTCGCGACAACCCCCGAATCGGTGGCGCTCAGCAAAGCCCTCAAACGCAACGGTTTCCGCTTTGTCGGGCCTACGACGGCTTACGCGTTCATGCAGGCGATGGGAATCGTCAACGATCACGTCGACGGTTGCCAGCAGCGAGGTATTTGTCTGGCCGAGCGAAACGCCCTGACTGTCAGCCGCGCCCGTTCTTGACCGCTGGCCCCTCGGTGCGTGCAGCTTGGTCTCGCGCTACAAGGTCGACCACCTTGCCCATTTGCTGGGAACTGCGACCAGTCGACTGCCAAACGTAACGCCGCCCATCGATCCTTGCGAGCAATGCACCCCGCATCGATCGTTTGGCTTCGTACATCAACTCATCTGCCTCTTGCAGCGCGGAGCCGCTCAGGTCGCTGGCTCGGCCAGTGGCTAGGCCAGCCGATCCGGTCACGAAAAGTTCGAGCCCGTCGGTGGTGACCGGGTCGTCGAAAAGTCGGGTGATCCGGGTTGCGATTCTGTCGATACCTTCCGCGGTTGACAGGCCGGTCAACAAGATGACGAACTCGTCGCCGCCCATCCGGACGACCATATCGGTCGACCTGGTAACCCGCTCCAGGCGCAATGCGAGGTCTTGGAGCACGACGTCGCCGATGGGGTGACCGTGGGTGTCATTGATCGCTTTGAACTCGTCGAGGTCGAGGACGATCACCGAGTGTGCAGCGTCAGGGTTCTTTGAAGCGAGGGTTTCGATCTGTTCGTCGAGCGCCCGCCTGTTGGACATGCCGGTGAGCGGATCGGTGTTGGCTGCGGCGATGACCGCCACCGACGCCTTGAGGTCATCACTCGAGTCGTGGGCAATGGTCTGAATCTCGACAACGCTGCCATGCTCATCAAAGAGTGCCGTCTCGTTCCATTCGACGAGGCGTAGCACACCGTCGTAACGCTCGGTGAGACGTTTGACCGTAAAGGTCGGAGCGTCAGGGGTGAGGGAGTGGATGGCCTCAAGAATCCGGCCGTGATCTTCCTCGGGCAGGTGATCAATCCAACGCTCGCCGATCAGATCCTCGGGTCGGGCTCCGAAAAAGTCGGCATAGGCCCGGTTGGTCCAAATGACGGAGGTGTCTGCCAGGGCCCGGCACATGAGCGTGGGGACGTGGTCGACCATCGCGACAATCGCTTCGAGATGATCGTTTCGGTTGTCCATCGATATCACCGGCCCCAACGGTTGTCGCGGCCAGCAGACCGCCACTCCCGCAGCGAATACATCCTAACTTTCTACAATATCGCAAGGCCAGCGCTTTAACCCAAGGAGTGGCGGGACATCTACTTAGAGTGAACTTGGGGTTTTACACAGCGTGGGCCTGTCGATAGCCAATTGCGAGGTCTGCCATCTCCATCATGATGGTGGCAATGCTGTAGTCCTTCGGCGTAAAGATCCGTGTCACGCCCGCCTTCAATAATTCGACTTGATCGGAATCGGGAATGATCCCGCCGACGACCACCGGTGCGTCCACCTCATTTTCTTTGAGGAGCCGCAGAATCTCGGGGATCAATTCCATGTGCGATCCGGACAGGATTGACAGACCGATCAGGTCCACATCCTCGTCGCGCGCTGCATCCGCGATCTGTTCCGGAGTTAAGCGAATCCCCTGGTAGATGACTTCCATACCAGCGTCTCGCGCCGCGACGGCGATCTGTTCCGCCCCGTTTGAGTGGCCGTCGAGGCCTGGCTTGCCGACGAGGATCTTCGGCGGACCGCCGAGGCGTTCTGCCGATGCAGACACCGTTTGGCGGACTTCGGCGAGTGACGTCGCGATACCGCCCACCGCTCCAGACACACCGGTGGGTGCCCGGTACTCGCCGAAGACCGAGCGCAACGCATCGGCCCATTCGCCCACCGTGCCGCCGGCCTTGGCGAGCTGGATGGTCGCAGCCATCAAGTTCTCAGAGGTCTCGGCCGCTGCACTCAGAGTAAGCAGGGCTTCCTCGACGGCGGCCTGGTCGCGCGTGGCGCGCCACGCCGCAATGGAGTCGATCGCCTCGGCTTCGACCGCAGGGTCGACGACGAGGATCGCGTCCTGACCGTCAAGACCAGCGGTCAGCGGTGACTCCGCCGTTTCGGTGAAGGAGTTGACGCCGATGACTTTGAGTTCGCCGGTTTCGATCTGTCGACGTCGTTCGGTGTGGGATGCAACGAGGCGGCCTTTGAGATGTTCGATGGTTTCGAAGACGCCGCCATTGTCGAGGATCCAGGTGAGTTCATCGGTAGCGCCCGACACCAGCTCGTCAACCTTGGCTTTGACGACGACCGACCCGTCGAAGAGATCGCCATATTCGAGAAGGTCCGATTCGAAGGCCAGAACCTGCTGCATGCGGAGGGACCATTGCTGATCCCACGGTCGGGGTAGGCCCAGGGCTTCGTTCCAGGCCGGCAGCTGAATGGCACGCGCTCGGGCGTCTTTGCTGAGCGTCACGCCCAGCATTTCAAGGACAATTCGCTGGACATTGTTCTCGGGCTGCGGTTCGGTCAGTCCGAGTGAGTTGACCTGGACGCCGTACCGAAACCGGCGGAGCTTCGAATCGGTGACGCCGTAGCGTTCCTCGGTGATTCGATCCCACATTTCAGTGAACGCGCGCATCTTGCACATCTCTTCGACGAACCGAATGCCTGCGTTGACAAAGAACGAAATTCGGCCGACGACCTGGGGAAACACGTCGTCGCTGACGGTCCCCGACTCTTTGACAGCGTCGAGAACTCCAATGGCAGTCGCTAGCGCGTAGGCAATCTCTTGAGTTGGGGTCGCCCCTGCTTCTTGAAGGTGGTACGAGCAGATGTTGATCGGGTTCCACTTGGGCACGTTGGTCACGGTGTAGGTGACCATGTCGACGATCAAACGGCGTGACGGGCCGGGCGGGAAGATGTAGGTCCCGCGGCTGAGGTACTCCTTGACGATGTCGTTCTGAGTGGTCCCGGCGAGAGCGGTGATATCGGCGCCTTGCTCTTCGGCGGCGGCGATGTACAACGCCAGCAGCCACATAGCCGTCGCGTTGATGGTCATCGACGTGTTCATCTCTTCGATCGGGATCTGGTCAAAGAGGGTCCGCATCTCGCCGAGGTGCGGGATAGGCACTCCGACCTTTCCAACCTCGCCGCGGGCGAGGGGATTGTCGGGGTCATAACCGGTTTGGGTCGGCAGGTCGAAGGCAACCGAAAGGCCGGTCTGGCCCTTCGCCAGATTGGTGCGGTACAAGGCGTTCGATGCCTTCGCGGAGCTGTGCCCCGAATAGGTACGCATGACCCAAGGCTGGTCCTTGGGTGTTGCGGATCTGGCGACGTGCTCTGCCATGGTGGGCCTCCAGTTGTGCGTTCGGCAGCCATTCTACGAAGACCGCCATGAAAAACGTTCGTCCGACCCTTCTCGCTCCCGCAGCCGGGCGCCGCGCCTCGGTGCGCACTCGCGCCGGCGCTCACCTGCACGCTCGAAGGTCGCCGTCGTTGGCCGATGACACCAAGGGGTCGGTATGCCGGTAGGTTTCCGTCTATGTCCGACAAAAACACGCCGCCAGACGGGATGGTCCGGTACCGCATGATCACCGGATCAAGTGACGAAGAACTTTCAGAGCGTGTCTGCGAGGCCCTCGCTGAGGGCTACGCCCTGCACGGCAACCCGATCATCAGCCAGTCCGAAGGTCTGTTGGTTTTCGGTCAGGCGGTGGCGTGGAAGCCCAAGTTTGACCGGCCCAAGGACGGTGGTTTCGACCGGGGCCGTCCGCCTCGCGGGCGGGACGACTGGCGTGACGGTGACCGTCGGGGCGGGCCCCGCCGTGACGACCGCGGTGGCGGCGATCGCGGCCGTCGCGATGACCGTGGTGGTCGACCGGACCGCGGTGGTCCGCGACGCGACGATCGAGGCGGGCCGCGGGGCTACGACCGTGGGCGAGATGACCGTGGCGGCAACGACCGGGGTGGCTACGACCGCGGACGACGAGGCCAAGACGATGGGGGCCGTGGTCCCTACGGCAATCGCCCCAAGTGGAGTCAGCGAACGACCGAAGGCGACCGTCGGGGCGGAGACCGCGTCACCAAGAAGACGTGGGACGTGCCATCGCAGCCGCCAGCGACAGACGTCTCCCAAGAGGTGGCCGAATTGTTGGGTGAAGGTTAGGAAGTTCACGATGTCGACCATCCCTCCGGCTTTGGCTGACACCATCACCGAACCTGAAGTCACATCGGTACCTGTCTTAGATGACGGCGACCACGACCGCTTTTCCCATTACGCCAAGAAGGCGGACATCACAAAGGCGCACGTTGAGGGCACGCCGATCCGGGCCCTGTGCGGCAAGATCTGGGTGCCCAGCCGAGATCCTTCGAAGTACCCGATCTGCCCGGACTGCAAAGCGATTTTCGAACTGATCAAATCCGCCAAGGACCAGTAAGCCTGGCCGCTCGCGTGACTTGGTCGGCGTTGGTCGCCCCAGAGGTTTACAGGCGGTGTTTGGTGAGTGCCCCTTCGGCAATCGGGACGCCGACGAGTTCGGCGATGATCGCGCCGTGGTACGGATTGAGGGCGATGAGATCGGTGATCGGAGCTGACGCCAGCACCGGGTGGGCCGCAAGGCGAGGCCGGATCCCATACCCAAGCCAACTTGGCGGCGGCGCGGGAATGCCTGATTTTTCGAGAATTGCGCTCGAGATGAACCGATGGACATCGGTAGCCGATCCGGGTAGTTGAGTGCTGAGCGATACCCACCGGGACGGCGGCGTGTTCGACGCGGCGATGTAGGCCGCTGCTCGCGCTCGGGGGCTGTCCAGGTCGGCCAGAAACTGCGCAACGGTCTGGTTGGGGTTGGTGGTCGTCACGGTGGACACCACTTCGCTGGGCGTTAACACGGTGGTGATTCGACGAGCTACGAACGCTGCTTCCTGAGGAGCCGTCGCCGGAGTGCAGACCAGGACCTGGCCGGCCTCAGAACGCGACAGCCGGCAGCCGTCCCGCAGGGTGTGAGCAAGAACTCGGCGCTGGAGTCGGTCCTCTAGGGACCAGCGGCGGGCGGCTTTGGTTTGAATGATCATGGCGCTCACCGGTGTGCGGACCGAGGCCGAAGCGATTGCGTCGGGCAGTGAGCGGTGCCGCATCGTCCGGTGCGAAACCCACCGGCGCTGTTGAAACCGTCCGACGACCTTGTCGGGAACGTCCGGGTTCATGGCCAACGCTGCGGCGGTAACGCCCAACGCCACGGCAAGGGCAAAGGCCCCGCCGAGGGTGCCGACCAGAACATGCAGGATGCATCCCAAGATCAGTGCGTACAGTGCCCCAAGGACGGTGTACAAGGTGCCCATTCCCCGAGCACGTCCGATGACGTGGATGGCGGAGGCAAGGAGGACGCTGCCCACTGCGATGACCACGGTCTGGGTGGCAGAAAAGCTGGAGGTGAGGGCAGCGAGCAGGCTCAACAGAGTCGTAGCCCCGATGATGGAGCCGATGGTTCGAAGGGGCCGTCCGCCTTGAGTCGAGGTGTGGCCCGATGATCTGCGACGAACCCGGCCCGCCCCTTTGTGAGCGTTACGCCAGGTCTCGTGCGACGCGGCGACGTTTGACTCGTGGGCCTCGGGCCGCTGGGGTTCAAAGGGTGTGGCGCTGGGGTTGGGGGCGCGCAGTATTGGTGAACCGTCGGTCGAGGATTCGGTCACCGATCCGGTGTCCGGTGCACGAAGGACCGGTTCGGTCGTGACCGGGGGGCGAGTTGGGGTCGAGGCTGTGGTCATGGTCGTCCGCCGGGTGTCCGAGTGCACAGCGTTGGGTGCTGCACACACCTTGTACTCAGACCCCGACCGTACTCAATGGAATATTGCTTTAGCGACCCAATATTCAATCGTCTGATGGGTGTTCGAACGACGGGTACCGTGTCGCCCTGAAACAGCCGCGTGGCCGGATCAGGAGGTGCGCTAACCGCATGGGAGTTCTGACACCTGACCTACCCGACTTTGATCTGACAGAGTGGCGGACTCAGCCGTGGCAGACACGGCTGACAATGGCCTGTCAAGACTGGGGAGTGAAAGGGTTTGGCTCGCCGCTCGTCGTCTACGTGTTCTACCTCGTCAAGATGGCCGTGTATGTCGGCGCTTGGATCGCGTTCGTTGTAACGACCGAAGGCATCGGGTCTGTTGGTGACATCGGGCAGTGGTGGGCCCTGCCAGTCGCCTTTCAAAAGGCGATCCTGTGGACGTTGACGTTCGAGTTGCTCGGGTTGGGCTGCGGAAGCGGTCCCCTGACAGGACGCTTCAACCCGCCCGTCGCAGGCTTTTTGCATTTCCTCCGGCCGGGCACCATTCGACTCGCGCCGTGGCCAAGCCTTCCGGGTACGGCAGGGACGACGCGTAGCGGGTTCGACGTGGCGCTCTACGGCGCCGAGATTGCGCTTCTTGTGAGGGCGTTGCTCGCTGATTCGATGACGGTCGGGGTGATCCTTCCGATCTTGGTGGTGATGGCCCTCATGGGCCTGCGCGACAAAACGTTGTTCTTGGCTGCTCGGGGCGAGCACTACGTGATCACGACGATCGTCTTCTTGTTTCCAAGCGACGTGATTGCTGGATCAAAAGCAGTCCAGTTCGGC
>CXWK01002211.1_pt2 | contig 29348 bp, 17 predicted proteins | sample 590851 | NCBI WGS metagenome assembly CXWK01 (sample SAMEA3498364, study PRJEB10139) | wastewater metagenome | biome: wastewater treatment plant; material: activated sludge | place: Denmark | collected 2014-08-01
CTTGCGAGCTACGCCAATCCGGACGTCTGGCGCGCGAACATGAACGACTCGACGGAACGCAACGCCGAGCGCGAAAAACTCGCCGACGCTATCGATGTCGCGGTCTACACGCCGGGGCGTGCCTCAGGCCGGCCGATCTCGATTACGCTGCTGCCGAATGGCATCAACGAACTGCCCGATCACGAGCAGCAGCTGCTCGCCAACCTGTCGGCCGCCGCGCTCGGCGAAATGCTGCATTTGAAGAATTCGGCGACACACCAGAAGCAATCGGGCGTGCTCGCGGTTGCACTGCGCATCCTCGGCGCACTCTCGACCAACGAGGTCACGCTCGCCGACTTGATCCATCTGCTCGAGGATGAGCACCCCGAGTTGACCGACCAGACCCAGCGCATGGACCCTTCCGGCAAATTGCGCCGCGACCTCGTCGCTCAGCTCGACTCCCTTCGCCTGCGCAACGCCGCGCTGTTCGAAGGCGGCGGCGAAAGCCTGCGCATGGAAAGCCTGCTTGGCCTCGGACGCTACCAGCGGCCCAACCGCACGCGGCTGTCGGTCATCTACACCGGCTTTCTCGGCGACAACGAGAACATCCTGTTCTGGGTTTCGCAGTTCCTTTCAGAAGCGCTACGGTTCTGCCAGCGCAATCCGAACGACGAACTTCAGGCCGTCGTCATGTTCGACGAGGCCGATCTCTACATTCCGGCCAACTCCAAGCCGGCCACCGCGGAACCGCTGCAGAGCCTTTTGAAGCGCGCCCGCTCGGCCGGTCTTGGCATGATGCTCGCCACCCAGTCGCCGGGCGACCTCGATTACAAGAGCCGCGATCAGATCACGAGCTGGTTCATCGGCCGCGTGCGTGAGGATACCGCGCTGCGCAAGCTTCGCGCTGCGTTCCAATCGGAATCGGGTCTGGATCCGACCACCTCGCTGCCCGGACAGACGGTCGGTGAGTTCCACCTCGTGCAGGAAGGTCTGGTCAGGCCGATGAAGGCGCTCAAATCGCTGATCAGCGCCGAGCAGGTCCCGTTCGACCGCATCGAGCAGCTGGCCGCCCACACGCGCGGGCAGGACGAGCGGCAGCTTAGACTGTTCGACCTCAAGTAGTACTTAGTGCACGTTCTGCACGCTTATGCTTGCGTGGTGCAAATGCATCACGGTTCGATCAATTAGTGTTTCAAAAAAATCGCGGTAATTCCATTTTGCGGCGCGTTCGCTGGCGCACAAGTGCTAGTTTTGTTGGCGCTACACGTGAACCAAAATATTGATATCAAGCCCTTATTTTGGTTACTATCCGCACCCTGAGGGCTTTTGGAATTTGCTGCGGCGCCACATCACGAATGTGTACGGCGCATTTTGAACGCCGCTCGCGACGCAGCGAAATTGCGTGTCAAGAGGTTTTGCAGCGTGTATCCTTCTAACGTCGAAGAGATTGGGGGATCACTTCGATCCGGCCACGAGGGAAGGCGGCTTTCCAAGGTGCCGGTATGCGTACGGAAAATGCGGTAGACGTGCGGGGTAGTGTGGTATGGCGGCGAAGTCTTTCGTCATGATGGTCTGTGCGACCTTGATGGGTCCAGCCATCGGTATTGGTATCTTTGTGCTCCTCAACAACCTCTGAGTTCAATCTAAGAGGCCATCTGAAGAGTTCACCTGAGTTTCGCGTGATGGCCGCAAAGCCGCCGTCACGCCGTTGTTGTCTCGCCTCAAATCTCTCCTAGTCGTTGTCGCTGGCCCCTCGCGCCGCGGGTGTGGCCGTTGCTTGCTAATGCGGCTCTGCGACATCGATGTTACAGCTTCTGCGACGGTTGACCGCGCTGGCGGAATTTTTGCTGCACCTGCCGCGGCGGCCGGTGCGCTTTCTCACCAACGCCATTGCCTTCAATCCGAAGCTCGGACCGGTGCGCCATGTCTTCAGCGCCGCAATTCTCTACGTCGTCTTCGCGGTCTTGCTGGTCTACGTCGTCGCCCCAGTCCGGGGCCTCACCGGTCATCTGACCATGCGCGAAAAGCTTGGCTACGACGCCGAGCGCTGGCTGGCGACGGCCATCTACGATCCCAAGGGCAGCTTCGTCGGCACCTTCGATCCGCGCCTCGATAGCCGGCGCGACGTCAACTACACCGATGCGGCAATCGAATTCGGCGACTACACCGCCAACCCGGACCACAAGTCGATCCCGGTCCGCGAGGTGCCGGAGTTCTATTGGAAGTGCCTGTCCTATCACGAGGACCGCTATTTGGGCGGACCGCTGAACCCGTTCGGCATCGACCTGACCGGCGTTTTGAAGATCCCGATCACCACCATCACCCGCACGCTCTCGAGCGGGCGGCCGAGCCTCGGCGTCGGCGGATCGACTCTGCCGATGCAGTTTGCCCGTGTGATCTACAAGACGCCGCCGAGCCGCAGCGAAGGCGGCCTCACCAAGCTGTCGCGCAAGTTCCGCGAATGGTGGCTTGCGCCCGTCATCTACCGCGAGTTGACCCGCGGCGGCGACGACACGCTTTTGAAACAGTGGGCCGCCAACCATATCTGGCTGGCGCAGCGCACCGGCGGCCAGCCGCTGCACGGCGTGGCCGTGACCAGCCAGATCGTGTTCGGCAAGGACGCCAAGGATCTCTCGATCGCGGAACAGTTCGTCCTCGCCTCCGCCGTCAATAAGCCGATCATCCTGCTCGAAGGCAGCGAAAAACTGAACGAGGTGCGGCTCGACCGCTGGCGCTACATCACCGAAGTGCGGGCGCGGACCTGCGCCGAAAAGCTTCTCGATGATCCGGACGCGCAGAAGGCGACCGTGTTCGAGCTGATGGCGCTGGCAGGCGGCCCGCCGGACCCGAAAGTCAGGCCCAAGCTGCAGGCCGCGCTCGAACTCTACGTCCCTGAACAGACGAAGCGCGCCGAGGCCAACCCGACGATCCGCGCCAACGTACTGCTGCCGGCCGCCCGCTTCGGCATTCGCGAGGAAATGAAACAGCGCTACGGTTTCGGCTGGCGCGACTACGTGCGCGGCGTCACGACGACCTTCGACATCGCCGAGAACCTCGCCTTCCGCCAGAAGATCGACCGGGAGCTGATCGCGGTCGATGGCAAATGGTCGTCGCGCCTGACCGCCGGCTACACGCTCGATCCAGCCAAGGCGAGCGCGGACTTGAAAACGCCGAGCATCGTCGTCGCCGCGGCGGACGCGGCCGGCAACATCCTTCGCTATTACGAAACCGGAGAGACCGCGCCCTATTTCGGCTCGGCACTGGCTCGCAATCCGCAGAATGGCCTTTATGATCCTAGCGCGGAGGGCCGCATGGTCGCCTCCACCGGCAAGATGATCGCGGCCATCGCGATTGCCAACGAAGGCAAGGACACGCCCGACAGTCTCTATGTCGATACCGAAGCGCCAGCCAAGGGACTGGAGACTTGTGACAAGAACGGAAACGAGCGGCATGGACGCCGCGCGCTGGTCTCGTTCGCCTGCTCACTCAACAACCCGCTCATCAACCGCACGGCGCTGATCGGTCAGGCGCGCATCAAATCACTGATCGACGGCTTCGGTTTTGCCATGCCGCCCGCCGCCGCCCTTGGCGGTACGCCGCCCTCAACAGCCGTCGTGCTTGGCCAGATCGCCGGTGCGCCGCGGCGCGTGCACCATATGTCCGCCGTCATCCTCGCCTCGCTCATCGGCAAGGGCTCTAAACCCGTAAAAATGCCGAGCCTGATTGCCGGCTACGATTACACGATCAAAGGCGACGACGGAGCAGGCGTGGCGGCCGCCGCACCTCCGGCCATCACACCGTCGGCGCTCATGAAGCGCAGCGCCAACCCGATGCTGCAGACGCTGCTGCAGGCGCCGCTGTGTTATCAGACCGGCGGGGCTTCGCACGGCACGCTCAAGTCGCTCAGCCACTGGTGCGCGGCACGGCGCGGCGATCTCAGGCTGCACTTCGCCAAGACCGGAACCCAGGTTTCAGCCGACCCCAACGCGACCATTGACGCCTGGATTACCGGCGGAGTGCAATTCGCGAACGGTGCTGCCTATTCCTACGTCGTGCTCGTCGGCACCGGGTCGGCCAGCGAGATCTGGGCCAACAATTTGCACGCGGCGCAGGTTGCGGCCCCGCTCGTCGACCGGTTGTAGGAGGACCTGTCCCAGCATGCGAGGCTGAACCCGCGACCCGATCTCGTGCCGCCGCGGCCGGCTCCGCCAACGCAGGCGCCTGCCGCGACCCGCAACACGCCGCAGACCTCTTCGGTCACGACAGCTCCCGCAACCCGCGTCGCGGCCGAAAAACGACGCGACCTCTCGCCGGGCCTCGAAACGTTGAAATCGCTGCTGCCGAATTAGTGCGCACCTCCCTCTATCATTGAGGAGAGGGTGCGGGGTGAGGGGCCATCACCTCAGAGCAGAAACGCCGCCGCCTCATCCGGGCGTCACCCACCTTCTCCCCAAGGGGCGAAGGAACCACCGCGCCACAAAACCGCCCCTGCTTTCGACACCGCCGAGCCCCAGTTCAAACATCAAAACGCTTGAAGGGAGCACGATGAAGGTCGGCAAGGAGCACCCAATGCTGGGTGGGATGCCATGCGTGTTGAACCAGAATTTTCAAAGAACCGCGGACGCGGCGCCGCCAGCTTTCAAGACTTCGACGAGATTGCCGCTGAAAAGCCGGCGAAGCCGCCGCGCGATTTCAAGCGCGCGATCCTGATCGTCGGGCTTGGCGCGCTCTCGTGGGTGGCGACCTACGTTGGCATGCTGGAACTGATCGAAGCCAACATGGGCGATCTGCCGCTCGTGCATAAGCTGATCATCGGCTTTTCGGTCGCCATGCTGATGACCATGATCATCTGGCTTCTCGACCAGATGTTCAAGCCGCAGCCGTTCGTCACGCGTGTGTTCTACGTCTTCGGCTACGTGTTCCTGTCACTCATTTCGATCGGCTTCGGGTTCGGCTTCTACTGGAAGGTTCTGGAAAGCCGCGGCGAAGCCTCGCGCTCGGCCGAAAGCGCGGTGACGCAGGTGCAGAACTCGCTGCAAGGCGCTTCGACACGTCTCGAACAATTGCAGGCAACGCTGATCCAGCTGACCGCGGTCTCGACCGAAAAGGCGGAGCTAGAGCGGGCCAAGGGCACATCATGCCCCAACTCCAAACCTGGCGACGGCCCGCGCCGCAAGATGCGCGAGGATGACGCTCAGCGCTTCACCTTCGCCTCCGAATTCGTCAAGGGCCGCGTCACATCGGTGAAGGGCGAGATGTCGGCGCTAGACGGCGACCTCGCCAAGATCGCCACGGCGGATACCTCCACGATCGATGCCAAAACCGGCACGCGCAACGAATTCATGAAAGCCTTGAGCCGCAAGCTCGACATGACGGTGACGGGCTTCAATGCCTTCCGCACCGATCCGCAGTTGCGCCAGATCCGCTCTGACCTCGCCGAGCGCGCCGAAAAGACGACCTTCGCCGGCAGCAAGGGCGCCAGCATCTCCTGTCCCGACCCGCAGCTGCAGACCGCGCTGCGCGGCGTCGTCAAAGCCATCGACCAGCTGCCCGAATTGTCGAAGCCCGAAATCGCCGCCGTCGAAGGCTCGGAGGCGACGATCGAAGCCTTCCGCCGCCTGACGACGACCTTCTATGGCGCGCTCGCGTTCAGGCTGCCGCCGTCGGCCGATGAGTTGCGCGAGCTGCAGAAGAAGGCCGTGCAGTCGGTCGAGGAAGGGGCCTCACAGCGCCAGGCGGAATTTTCAGCCGAGCAGGGGGGCCTGTCGAAGCGCGACTACGTTCCGCTGGCGGTCGCGCTGTTCGTCGATCTGTGTCTGTTCCTGGTCTCGATGGTGCAGCGGCCGGCCGGGCGTCTGGACGGCCTGATGCCGAAGATGCACGCGGCCGAGCGCGGACCGGTGATCCAGATCCTGTCGCGCTTCAACGACATCCACAAAGACCGGCAGATCCGCGAAAATTTCGAAATTTTCCGTCACGTCGTATTCGACATGAACGGCGACTACTACGTGGCCGTGCCGCTCGACGCGCCGCCGCGTCTTAATCCGCACGAGCGCGAAGCTTTGCGCGTCGAAGCGCAGCTTCTATCCAACCTGTTCGCCAGCTTCGAGAAGGAGAAGATTTTCAAGCGCACGATGCTGCCGACCGCGTCGAGCATCAAGAAGCGCCTGGCGCGCCAGGGCTCGAAGTTTGCCGGCAGCGATGCCTTCCGCGTCTACAAGTTTACCGATGGAGCTTGGTCGGACATCATTCTGGGTGCAGTGATGGGCGCCGCGCGGCGCTCCGATGCGCTGCGCCGCATGAACCCGCAACCCAACGCGAAAGCAGTGGCGGCCATTCCGGCGGAACCCGCCAACGATATGACGCAACCTGCCAACGACACGCTTGCGTCTGTATTGACCGCGCCACGCCGTGAAGCGCCGCGGCCTCATGTGCCACAGGCGCCGAACAGTATAGCGCCGGCACCGCAGGCACGGCTCGACCCCGAGCACGTGTCGCGCTTCGGTCCCTACGCACAGACCTATCAACCGCAACCGGTTCCGCCGCGATTTGCGCATGCGCCACAATCGCCGCGCGTGCCGCGTCCGGCTCCGCCACCGCCGCCGGAAGCGGAAGTTACGGTGAAGGCTGCCGCGAATGGCAACACCGCACCGGCCGCTTTTGCCCGGCTTGCCGACGCCCTGACCCACGTTGAGACCACGCACGGCGAGGACGCGCGCGACGCCAACGTCGTCGTCAATCTGCCGTGGGCCCACCCCGAAGCGGCGGCGCAGCCGTCAGTTGAAAAGCCGGGCATGGTTGACGTGACCTTGAAGCGCGAAACCGCTACCTTCTCGGTGCCGGTCAGCGAAGCGAACGTACCCGACGGGTTGCGTCAGGTTTTTGCCCGGGCGCAGAACGGCGCCGCGCTGGCGATCGCCGGGGCGCCGCAGCAGATCGAGCTGACGTTCGACGCCGCTGAGAGTGATGCCATCGATCTCGACGATGGTCTGGGGTCCGACGACGAAGCCTTGACAGAAAACGACCTGAAATTGATCGGGCGCATGGCGCCGCCGGCCGCGGAATAAAAAAATAATTGGGATAGACAAGGACTTCACGGGCGGCCGTCATAAATCGACCAGAGCGGAAACTCTTGTTTAACGGTCTTGACGGCTAAATGGCCCCAACAACAAGCGCCCTCCGGCACGGTTAGCCAGGCGGCTGCTCGACATAACGGGAATTGTCATATGCATGTTTCGTCTCCGACTCGCCTGGTTGCTCAATGCCGCGAGGAAAAGGAGGCGTCGCTGATCTCGTTCATGAGTGAAGTGATCGAGCGTGCGCGTGAGTCCGCCGGCGAAACACAACTCCAATGGTCCGTTCTTGCCCGCAATCTGGAAAGCCCGTGTGCCCGCGCGATTGCCAAGATTGCTGCAGATCAGACTTCGTCGCTGCTCGCCATTCGTGCCATCGTGCTGGATGCCGAAACACCGGCCTTGAGCCACGCCGGCCCTTCACTGCCCGATATCGATATCGCTGAGTTGCGCATTCTGAAAGATGCCCGGTTCACTGCCGCTCACGAGCAGCTGGTGCTGGGCGAAACCCGGGTCTGGATTGGCGACTGCATGCGCCGCGACCCTGTGAAACGCGACGCCTTCCAGCTGTTCCATGGCGACGAGCCTGTTGCGGCGCGCCATGCGCGTACCTCGTTCGAGCGGCTGTGGATCAAGGCAGGTCCGGCAAAGACGGTGCTGAACACGCTTGTTCCGGGCCTTGTGGCGGCCAGAGAGACCGCAGCCAAGCCGTCGGCGCGTCCCGCATCGCGCCGCTAGGGCCGCAATGCCCGCGCCTTAACAGATCGTTTACCAACGCTAGTTTGTAGCGCGTTTGGCCCCCGGGGAGTTATCCCCGGGGGTTTGTTTCGTTGTATCGTCTGCTGCGGTGGCCTGGAGCGGCGGCAAGAAGCGCCAGAAAGGCGGAATTGGCGATAAGTGGAAATTTGCTGCCGCGCTCCCGCCGTTGGGCCCTGATGGGGTTCATGAAACCGCCATCGGCGCCGATATTATTTTTGCAGCTTCATGGAGCCGCGCCGAATTCTCCGCCGGCCTGAAGCAACTTTGAAGGGTGGCCTCCCATGCACGCAATTTTGCGCCTCGCACTTTTTCTCGCTCTCGCGCTTCTGCCCGCGACACGCGGGTTTAGCGCTGACAAGACCTTTTCGCACGAAGGCGTCGCGGCTGATGCCAAGCGCTACGAGACGTTTCTCAAAACCGGCTGGAAGTCGGACGGGCGGACGGCGCAGCAGTTGCGGGAGGAGGCCGAGAAAGTTTTCGTCGCCGATCCACGTGCAGCCTCCCGCTTGTTCGCGAGCGCCATTGTCGCCGACGACAAGTCGTCTCCCACGTGGCTGCGGCTGGCAGAAGCCCTGCTGGCTGTGAAGCCTGACCCGGACAAGGGGGCGGAGCGCTATGATCTGCCCGTCAATGCCTCAGGTGCGGCCTATCGGGGTTATGAATTGGCCAAGGATGCGCCCGAGCGGGCCCGCGCCCTGTCCGTGCTTGGCTCATCGCTCGAACGGCGCTCGTACTGGCGTCCGGCGATCGACGCGCTGAAGCTCAGCCTCGACCTCGCCGACGATCAGAAAACGCGCGAAGCCTATGACAAGCTCAGAGCCGAACACGGCTTCCGCATGACCGACTATCGCGTCGATCAGGAGGCGGCCCCGCCGCGCGTCTGCCTGCAGTTCTCCGAAGACCTGTCGCGCACGCAAACTGACGTTTCTAAGTTCGTCTCCGTCGACGGCAAGGACCCGCAGAGTCTGGTGCAGGATGGCAAGAACCTGTGCGTCGAAGGCTTGAAGCACGGTGAGCGCTATCAGATCCAGGTTCGTTCAGGCCTGCCGTCCGATGTCGGCGAAAATCTCAGCAAGACGTCTGATCTGGCGATCTACGTGCCGGATCGCTCGGCCATCGTCCGCTTTTCGGGCAAGGCCTATGTGCTGCCGAGCCGCGGTCAGCAGGGCATTCCGGTCGTCACCACCAACACGGCAAAGATCGAAATCGAAGTCTATCGCATCGGCGATCGCAATCTCGTGGCAACGCTGCAATCCGGCGACTTCCAGCGCCAGCTCTCGGGCTATGAGATCGACACCATCCGCGACCGCTCGGGCGTGAAGGTCTACTCGGGCGAGATGGATATCGCCAACAAGCTCAACACCGACGTGACGACCGCGGTGCCGGTAACGGATGCAACCGGAAAACTCGAACCCGGCGCCTACGTGATATTCGCCAAGCCCGCCGAAAAAACGAAGAACGACGAGAGCAGCCGCGCGACGCAGTGGTTCATCGTCTCCGATCTCGGTCTGACGGCGTTCTCAGGCACGGATGGCGTGCACGCCTTCGTCCGCTCGCTCAGCGAGGCAAGCGCCATCGGCGAAGCGAACGTCAAGCTCGTCGCCAGGAACAACGAGGTGCTGGCAACCGCCAAGTCGGATGCGAAGGGATATGTGAAATTCGACGCCGCCGCCGCCAGGGGCGAAGGCGGCGCGGCGCCCGCCATTCTCGTCGCCGAGAAGGGCGAAGGCGAATATGCCTTCCTCGACTTGACGCTCAACGCGTTCGACCTCTCCGACCGCGGCGTCAAGGGCCGCGACGTGCCGGGCCCCATCGACGCCTACGTCTATACCGAGCGCGGCGTCTATCGCGCCGGCGAGGAAGTCGCCGTCAGCGCACTCGTGCGCGATGCCGCCGGCAAGGCCTCGAGCGTCCCCACGACGCTCATCGTCTCGCGCCCTGACGGCGTCGAGCAGGCGCGCTATGTGCTGAACGACCAGGGACTGGGCGGCCGCTCGCTCGCCTTGCCGCTCGCCAAGACGGCGATGACGGGCACGTGGCGGCTGTGGCTGCACACCGATCCCAAGGCGGCGGCGATTGCCGAACGCGCCTTCCTGGTCGAGGACTTCGTGCCCGAACGGCTCGACATGACGCTTGCGGCCGAGACCCCGGCGCTGACGACCAGCGAGCCGGGCAGGATTTCCGCAACGGGCAAGTATCTCTATGGCCCACCGGCCGCCAACCTCGGCCTTGAAGGCGAAGTGATCGTCAAGGCGTCGAACAAGGACGTTCCGGGCTTCACCGGCTACGTGTTCGGCAACAGCGACGACTTCGTCAATCCGGTGCGTCAGGCGCTCGATGCGACGCTGGTGACGGATGCGGAGGGCAAAGCTTCGATCCCCGTGACACTGCCGGCGATCCCCAAGACCGACAAGCCGCTGGAAGCGGAAATCTTCGTCAAGCTGCGCGAGGACGGCGGCCGCGTGATCGAACGCAAGATCACGCTGCCGGTTGATCTCAAATCGCCGAGGATCGGCATCAAGCCGGGGTTCGAGCGCGTGGTACAGGAAGATCAGGAGGCAACCTTCGAGATTGTCGCGATCGACTCCGCAAATAAAGCGTTTGCCACCGACAAGATCGAATGGACGCTGACGCGCCTTGACACAAACTGGCAGTGGTATCGCCGCGACGGCAACTGGACCTATGAAGCGGTGACGACCAAGCGCAAGGTTGGCGGCGGCACGCTCTCGACCGCGGCTGACGCGCCTGCGAAGTTGTCTCAGCGTCTCGACTGGGGCCGCTACCGCCTGGACGTCGCCTCGACGGAAAGTGGCGGTCCGGCGTCTAGCTACACCTTCTCGGCCGGCTGGTACACGTCGGGCGAGGAGGTCGACAGCCCCGAACAGCTCGACATCGCGTTGGACAAGGAAAGCTACAAGGCCGGCGAAACGGCCAAGCTGCGCGTCGCCTCCAAGACGGGCGGCAAGGCGCTCATCGCGGTTCTCGGCCAGAAGCTCAACCTCATGCTCGAAGCCGACATCGCCAAGGGTGGCGGCGAAGTTTCCATTCCGGTCGGCAACGACTGGGGCGGCGGCGCGTATGTGACCGCACTCGTCTATCGGACGATGGACGAAGGAGCAAAGCGCATGCCGAGCCGCGCCATCGGCACCAAGTGGCTGTCACTCGACTCTGGCGAGAAGACCTTGAAAGTCGCGCTCACGCTGCCGGAAAAGCTTAAGTCAGGCTCCAAACTCACCGTGCCGGTGAAAGTGGAAGGCCTGGCGCAAGGCCAGGACGCCTTCATCACCGTCGCGGCTGTCGATCTCGGCATCCTCAACCTGACGAAGTATGAAGCACCGGCGCCGGAAGCGTGGTTCAACGCGCAGACGAAGCTCGCGTTTGAAATCCGCGATTTCTACGGCCGGCTGATCGACGGCATGCGCGCCGATCGCGGCAAGCTCAGATCCGGCGGCGATGGCGGCGTGGTGGCCATGCAGGGCAACCCGACAGTCGAAACCGTAGTGTCGCTCTATTCCGGCATCGTTAAACTCGGCAGCGACGGAACTGCGAACGTCACTTTTGATGTTCCCGGCTTCAACGGCACGGTGCGCGTCATGGCGGTGGCCTGGAGCGCGGACAAGACCGGACATGGACAGGCCGACCTGATCGTCCGCGACGCGGTGGCGATGACGGTTGCCGCGCCACGCTTCCTGACGCTGGGCGATGAAGTGCAGCTCGGCCTCGACGTGCACAACATCGAGGCGCCGCAGGCCGCCTTCAAGTTGCAGCTTGCCGAGAAGACAGGCGATGCGACGAACGAGAAGCTGACGGTGCTTTCTGAAAAAAGCCTCGATCTCAAGACCGGCGACAAGAAGCTCGAACGCATCGCCTTCAAGCCCAAGGACGTGGGCCGCGTGACGCTGAAGACGATCGTCTCGGGGCCGAACGATCTTCTTATCAAGCGGGAAATGACCTTCGACGTGTTCCCGCCCGCGGGCGACATCAAACGCACGACCATCTCGTCGCTCAAGGCCGGCGGCACGCTCACCTTGTCGAACGATCTTGTGCAAGACCTGATCCCGTCGCGCACGCGCATCAACCTGTCGGTCGGCCCGGCGGCGCGGCTCGATGTGCCGACACTCCTGACCCAGCTCGACCGCTATCCTTACGGCTGCGCCGAGCAGACCGTGTCGCGGGCCATGCCGCTGGTCTATGCCAACGCGGTGGCGGCGCAGGCCGGCATCGCCGAGGATAAGGCGCTGAAGGAGCGCGTGCAGAAGGCCGTCAACCGCGTATTCGAGATGCAGGATTCTTCCGGCGCCTTCGGCGTCTGGGGTCCCTCTGACGCGGATTTGTGGCTCACGTCCTACGTCACCGACTTCCTGACGCGAGCCAAGGAGTCGGGCGCAGATGTGCGCAAGGAAGGCTTCAATATCGCGCTCGATAGGTTGCAGAACTTCATCGCCTATGCCGAGGATTTCGACAAAGGCGGCGAAGACCGCGCCTACGCGATCTACGTGCTGGCCCGCAACGGTCGCGCGCCGATCGGCGAGTTGCGCTACTACGCCGACACCAAGCTCGAGAAGTTTTCGACGCCGCTGGCGAAAGCACAGCTTGGAGCCGCGCTGTCGATGATGGGCGACAAAGAGCGAGCCGAGCGCGTGTTTGCGGCGGCGCTCTCAGCACTCGATGCCACGCAGGAGGACAAGGACTATCGCTCCGACTATGGCTCGCATCTGCGCGACGGTGCGGCGCTGGTAACGCTCGCGGCCGAAACCGGCATCGCGCGCGGCCAAACGCCGAAGCTCGCCAGTGTCATCGCCAAGGCCTATGAGACGCGGACCTATACCTCGACCCAGGAACAGGCGTGGATGCTGCTCGCGGCCAAGGCGCTGAACGATGAGGTGAAGGGCACGACGCTGTCGGTCGATGGCAAGCCTGTGAATGGCCCGGTGTTCCGCGGCCTCTCGCCTGCGGAGTTGAAGAGCGGCGGCCTCACCATCACCAACTCGGGCGAAGCCGCCGTCGATGCGGTGATCTCGGTCATCGGCGCGGCGCTGACGCCGGAACCGGCCGTATCGAAAGGCTTCAAAATCGAGCGCCAAGCCTACAGCATGGACGGCAAGCCGGTGGACTTGAAGAGCCTGAGCGGCGGCACGGCGGATGTGAAGCAGAACGACCGCTTCGTCATGACCGTGAAGGTGACCTCGGATCAAGCGGGCGGCCGCGTCATGGTGGTCGACCGTCTGCCGGCAGGCTTCGAAATCGAGAACCCGCGGCTTGTCGAAAGCGGTTCGGTGAAGGGCCTGGCGTGGGCGAAATCCACGGCGCAACCCGAGCACACCGAGTTCCGCGACGACCGCTTCGTTGCCGCCTTCAACTTCGCGGGCGCCAACGTCTCGAGCGGTTCTTCGACCGGAAACGACGGCGGCATCGAAGGCGAGGGCGAAGGCGAGGACCACGCCGCCGATACGCCAGCGCCTGAGACACCTGCAGCGCCGGACGCAGCGGCTGATAAGACGCCTGCGGTGTCGGCGACGCTGGCCTACATCGTCCGCGCGGTCACTCCCGGCACATTCGTCCATCCGGCCGCTACGGTGGAAGACATGTACCGGCCCGAGCGCTACGCCCGCACGGCCGCCGGCACGCTGAGCGTTGCGAAGTAGGAGCAAAAGCGCGATGCGCGTCCCCTCGCCCATTGCCCTGATCAGACGCTACGCCACGCGCGCGGTTCTCCGCCGCGTGGCACTGCTTCTATTCGCCGTTGTGCTGCTGTCTGGCGCGACCGCCTACGGCCTCTATCGCAAGGCGCTGGCCGAGATCGGGCCGCTCGACCTAGAGGCGACCAAGCAGCTCTCGGTCATCGTCACCGATCGCAATGACAAGCTGCTGCGCCCCTACACAACGGCGGACGGCAAGTGGCGGTTGCCGATTGATCCGGGCGAGGTTGACCAGCGCTATCTCAAAATGCTGATGGCGTTCGAAGACCGGCGTTTCTTCAAGCACCACGGCGTCGATCCGCGCGCGGTGGCTCGCGCCAGCCTGCAGATGATCCGCTACCGCCGCCTCGTCTCGGGCGCTTCCACGCTCACCATGCAGGTCGCGCGGTTGATCGAGGGCAAGCACGAACGCACCGGCTTTGGCAAATTGCGGCAGATGGCGCGTGCTATTCAACTCGAGCAGGCGCTGTCGAAAAACGAGATCTTGCGCATTTATCTGCGGCTCGCGCCGTTCGGCGGCAACATCGAAGGCGTGCGCGCGGCCACGCTCGCCTACTTCGGCAAGGAACCGAGGCGATTGTCGCTTGGCGAAGCTGCGTTGCTGGTCGCGCTGCCGCAATCGCCGGAAGTCCGCCGGCCCGATCGCAATCCGGAAGCGGCGAAGCGCGCGCGCAACCGCGTGCTCGATACGGCCGTTGCGGCTCACGTCATCACCAGGGCTGAAGCGGAGAAGGCCAAGGAAGAACGCGTGCCGCTGGCACGTGCCGAGTTTCCCAAGCTCGCGCCGCACCTCGCCGATGCGGAGGTTTTGGCCAATCCGAAAGCGAGCGTCCACAAGACCACACTCGATGCGCAGTTGCAGGCAAACCTGGAAAGTCTCGTCAACCGCCACGTCACGTTCCTCGGCGACAAGGTGTCGGCGGCCATCGTCGTTGCCGATCATCTGACCGGGGATGTTCTGGCTCAGGTCGGCTCTGCCGGCTATCTCGATGCCGGCCGGCTTGGCGCCAACGACATGGCGACGGCCGTCCGCTCGCCGGGTTCAACGCTCAAACCCTTCATCTACGGCCTCGCCTTCGAAGCGGGCCTCGCGCATCCCGAAACGTTGATTGAAGACCGGCCCGTCCGCTTTGGCAGCTACGCGCCGAAAAACTTCGACGAGGATTACCACGGCACGATCTCGATCCGCGAAGCGCTCGAGCAGTCGATGAACATTCCGGCGGTGCGGGTGCTGGCACGCGTCGGTGCGGGTAAACTCGCCGGCCGCTTCCGCCGCGCCGGTGTGACCGCGCGCTTTCCCGACAAGAACGAGCCGACGCTCGCCATGGCGCTCGGCGGCACGGGGCTCACCGTTCGCGAGGTGGCGCAGCTCTACGCCAGCCTTGCCCGTGGCGGCGACAGCATAGCCCTCAATCACCGGTTCGCGGATCGCGGCAAGACGCTCGCCTCGACGCGCGTGAAGTCGCTCGTCAACGCCCACCGGCTGATGACGACCGTCGCTGCGTGGTACGTCACCGACATTCTGAAGGATGCTCCGCCGCCGGCCAACGCCAAGGGCGGCCGCTTCGCCTACAAGACCGGCACGTCGTACGGATATCGCGACGCCTGGGCGATCGGTTACGACGGCCGCCATGTCGTCGCTGTGTGGGTCGGACGGCCCGACGGCATAAGCGTGCCCGGCATGATGGGCCGCACCGCCGCCGCGCCGATCCTGTTCGATGCTTTCGAGTGCGTGGCGCGCAATCGCACGCCGATGCTTTCGCCTCCGCAGGGAGCAATGAAAGTCGCGGGCACCGCATTGCCCGCGCCGCTGAAACGCTGGCGCGAGCCGGGCGAGGATTTGCCGGGCGGACCCTTCATCGAACATCCGGTGCTGATCGCTTTCCCGCCCGACCGGTCGGAGATCGAACGAGAAGATTTGGACGGCGAACCCTTGACGCTCAAGGCCGACGGCGGCGCGCTGCCGCTCACCTGGCTTGTCGATGGCGCGCCGATCACCACCGATCCGAGGGCGCGGGACGCCGTTTGGCAACCTGCCGGTCCGGGCTTTGCCAAGATCACCGTCATCGATGCCAACGGCCGCGTCGACCGCGTCTCGTTTCGCGTGAAGTAGCTGTATCCGCACGCCGCGCATCCACGGGCAATCGGGCGCAGGCATCGTGGCCGGGCTTGCAATCGGTGCGGGGATGGCGCCAGTCTGCCGCCCAGCGAACAGTTGAAGTGGACGTCACGAATGAACTCGATGGCCTTTGCATGGCTGAAGCGGATGTGGCTCGTCGGGGCGGCCTTGATGGTCGTATTCCTGACGGCCTATTGCCAGCCGCAAAGCACGGCGCCCAAGGCGGAGTTGCCGATGCTTGGCGCCAGGATCGACAACACCTCGGTGTCAGGTATTTCGTCCGGCGCGTACATGGCCGGGCAATTCCAGATGGCGCACGCCAATCTCGTCACCGGCGCAGCGATTATCGCGGGCGGACCCTACGGCTGTTCGGAAAGCGTATTCGCGGACGCCATTCCAGGGCCTGGCACCGCCTTCCTCAATCTCTCCAAGGCCGTCAACGGCTGCATGCTCAATCTGTTGAGCGTATGGGGCGTTGGCGATCCGGGCGCGCTTGCCGAGAAGGCCAAGAAGCGCTCGGCCGAAGGCCAGATCGGCGCCATTGCCGATGTGATGAGCGATCGAGTGTACCTCTTCTCCGGACAGGCCGACCGCACGGTCGTGCCTGCGATCGTCAACGCTGCCGCGAATTTTTACGCAAAGCTTGGTGTGCCCGCGGCAAACATCAAGTTTGTTTCGAACCTGCCGGCCGGGCATGCATTCGTGACCGAGGATGCGGGAGGCGCGTGCAGCCGGTCGGACGAGCCCTATGTGGTCGATTGCGACTACGATCAGGCGGGCGATCTGCTGCGGCACATCTACGGCAATTTGAATCCACGATCCGCTCAGCCGACCGGTGAATACGTGATCTTCAGTCAGCAGCCGTTCATCGCCGGAAAGAATACGGGTCTCGCCAGCGAGGGCGTCGTCTACGTGCCTCGCGCCTGCCGCGCGCAGGGCGGATGCAGTGTGCACATCGCCTTTCACGGCTGCGCTCAGAACCGCCAGACCGTGGGTGACGCGTTCATAACGTCCACGGGCTTCGCCCGCTGGGCCGACACCAACAATCTGATCGTGCTCTATCCGCAAGTGGCGACCACGGCACTGAACCCGCAGGGCTGCTGGGACTGGTGGGGCTATACCGGGCACGAATACCTGACGCGGCAAGCGCCGCAGATCGTGGCTGTTGAAAGGATGCTCGAAGAGTTGCGGCGCGGCCCGGCATCTTGATGACGCGTTCTGGCCCGTGAGCGTCGCGCGGAGTGTTTACGCCACGGCTCCGATCTGCCAAGAAGGCTCAGAATTTCCGGGGACCACGGGGCCATGACCAGCATTCGATCAAGCCTACCTTTGTGGCAGCGCGCCGTGCGCTTGCCGGCCATGACACCAGCGCCGAAGCAGACGCACGCACTCAATGTGGCCGCGTCATTCGCAGCGATGGCGATGATCATCATGGCCGCCGCCACACCACCGGATGACCGTGCGGCGAGCCGCACGGCCGCCCCAGCGGGCGCCGCAACCAAATCGACGGCGGCCAACCCCGATCGCGAACGAGACTTCGGCGCCTATCTGGGCTCTCCCTACAATTATCCGAGCGACTTCCATCTGAGGAAGGACGGCGTGCACGACCTGACGGTGAAAGACGTCAACTGGTTCACCAATCCGTTTCAGCATCCGCTGTACTACGGCGTTCGCTATCAGAGCTGGTACACCGGCGGCCGCTTCGGCACGATGATCGACTTCACGCACTCGAAGGCCTACGCGCCGCTCGACCAGGACACGAAGTTGGAGGGCACGCTCGACGGCAAGCCGGCGCCGGCGAACGCCAAGATCGGCGACGTGTTCAAACGTCTCGAATTCTCGCACGGCCACAACATGCTGACGTTCAACGGCCTGATGCGGTTCATGAGCTTTGGCGTGCTCTCGCCTTATGCGGGCATCGGCGCCGGCATATCGCTGCCGCATGCGGAAATGCATCTTGCATCCGATCCATCGCGCACCTACGAGTATCAATACACCGGACCTGCGGTGCAGGCCCTGTTCGGTCTTGAGTTGAGGCTGCCGACGGGATCGGTATTCGTCGAATACAAATTCACGCTTGCCGACTACACCGCGCCGATCACGCACCGCGACGGCAGCCTTCTCGGCACCGACCTGTACAATCAGTTCACGCGCTGGTGGTCGGGAGAGCCGCCGCCCGGCGGCTTCGGCTCGGTGCGATTGACGAGCCATCAGGTGATCGGCGGATTCCTGGTGCGCTTCGTGCCCTCCGCAAAAGTCCGTTAAAGTAAGGATCACATCCCTCATGTACAAACTCATCGGCTCGCTGAAGACGCGGGCGCTGCGCGTCGCCTGGATGCTGAATGAACTGGGCGAAGCCTACGAGCTCGATCCGCTGCCGCCGCACGATGCCAGACTCGCTGGACTCAATCCGTCGCTCAAGGTGCCGGTGTTGAAGGATGGCGGCGACTACGTGATCGATTCCGTCGCCATCTGCCAGTATCTGGCCGACAAGCACGGCAAGATGACGTTTCCGGCCGGCACGATCAAACGCGCGCATCAGGACAGCTTCACCCAGTTCTCAATCGACGATGTCGAAAGCGCATGCTGGGTAGCGGCCAAACACACCTTCGTTCTGCCGGAGGAATACCGCGTAGCCGACGTCAAGCGCGCCTGCGCGTTCGAATTTGGCCGCGCCATGGCCTCGCTATCAGAACGGCTCGGCGACAGGACGTACGTGATGGGCGACACCTTCACCGTGCCCGATCTGCTGCTTGGCCACACCATCGGCTGGGGCATGAGCATGAAGTGGCCGGTGGAGCCGAAGAACGTCGCCGGTTACGTGGCGCGCGTCCGATCGCGGCCCGCATTTCTCGCTGCCATGAAGGCGCGCGAGTCGGCCTAGATACAGGACATAGATTTTCTGCCTTTAGCGGAACAGGCGGCGCAGCCATGACTGGCTGGGGTCGGGCGCGGCTCCGTCTTGCGCCTGTTGGCCTCCCGGAGCGATCGGGATCTGCGGCACGCTGCTTGCGCCGGCGGCGGATGATGCCGCCATGTCACGGCGGTTCTGAGGTCGAGCCGACGCCGCAACCTCACGCGCGACCACGGCCGGATCACCGGTCCAGTCGATCCAGCGCTTGGCGCGAATGAGCGGCAGCCGCGACAGATCGGGCTTGCCGACCATGAGCGGGATCACCGTCTTCTTGCCGTCCACCTCGAAGCCGAGCGCGGTGTTGATCTCGGCCAGCGGCCACTCCTTGCTGACCGAGTGATTGGAGACGACGACCAGAATGGTCCGGGCGGCGCCGAGTGCGGTGTTGATCTTCTTGGTGAAGCTCTCGCCCCAGCCGATATGATCCTCGTCGAGGAACACCTTGAGGCCGAGCTTTTCGCACTCCGCGTAGACCGGACGGGCGATCTCCGCCTTGTCCTCGCTCGCGTGCGAGATGAAGACGTCGTAGTCGGCCGCGCCGAACACCATCTGGCGGACGAACTTCGACGGATTCGGATCGAGATCAATCAGCTTGGCGCAAAGCTTGAGAAACACGGGGTCTGAGGCGCCGCGCACCATTTTGATGAAGGCGAGTTGGCCATAGATTGTACTACGGAAGACGGCGCCTGCGTCGGCCGGCGCACCGTTGCCGGGCGTGCGCGCATATTTCTCGAAGTGCTCGCGGCCCGCCTCGGCAATGCCGAATTTCTCCCAGGCATGCAGCATGGCGCGAACTTTGCGGATGCGCGTCCGCTCCACATTCGCAGCGCGGTTGACGCACAGACCCGTGACGCTCTGATGCCGGTGGCGTCCCTGAAGGCGCACCTTTTTCTGATTGATAGCAAAGCCGCAGGCCATGATGGCGCGTTCCAATGCATCGCCCGCCTTCACTTGTTCCGTAAGGTTGGCCGACACGTCGAACATGGCGAGCGCAGGCGGAAAGATCGACAGATCGCAGGAGAAGGTGATGTCGTCGGCGTAACGCGTGTAGTCGCAGCGATGTCCTTTCGCGAGACGCAGCAGGCGCCGGTCGAGGGACGCCGCGATGAAATTGGAGAGAACCGGTGAGGTCGGCGCGCCCTGGGGCAGACCGTTGCCGAAAACGCAGATCTGCGCCATCACCGACGCGGCCTTGGGACCCATGTTGAACGGCGGCGCCATGAATAGCCCGCGCACGCGGCCGAAATTGATGCTGGGAAAGAAGTCTGCAAGGTCAACGTTCAGGACCCAGTGCTTGCCGGCGTGCGGCATGGCGTTGGAAACGACGCTGCGCTCTGAAATGAAGCCGTGCGCGGCCGGATGCGCATCGTAGATCTTCTGCAGTACCGGGTTGAGCGTCGACTGCAAATCGCGCACCAGCCCGCGCGGCGACGAAATGCGGCGCATGCCGCCGGTGCGCTTTGGAATTTCGAACTCACGATATCGCGTCTCGTCCGGCGCGCGGTAGAGCGCGTGGATCAGCCGCGCGCGGCTGATGCCGAAGTATTCGGCAACGTCATCGGCGGAAATGAGCGGTTGGCCGTTAACACCAATCACCGCTGCTGCATCGGTTTGAGGAATTGGCATCCCGTCCCTCGTTCCTTACGCACACCCCTCCGGGCTCGCCCGGAGGGGTGTGAAGATAAGCATTTGTTCTTCTGTCGCAGGATCGACAACAGACGTAGAAGGACGGGATGCCGCTGCGAACGATCTGTGGAGGCTCGCATGGTGAAACGTCTTAGCACTCTTGGGCAAAGATGTGGCGAGAGCAAAATGCGGTGCACTGCAAAAATTTCGCAAGAGCACGGAATAAACAAAGGCCCCGGACGTTAGCGCGCCGGGGCCTTGTCATATGCGCGGTGCGACGGAGCGCTTATTCGTCGGTGAACGGGCCGATGACGAACTGTTCGATCTTCATCCAGGCGGCAAGCTGAGCATAGGTCAGTCCGGTCGTCTTCAAGTCATAGGTGATGATCGACTTCGTCGGACCCGTGCACTTCATCCTGCCTTCTTCATCCTTCGCCATCTTGCAGTTGTCTTCACTGTCCGTGAAGTAGACCTTGCCGTAGATGCCGGGCTTCGACTGGTCAGACGTCGAGAAGAACGCATCGATGTCGGCGGCGGAATTGTCACCGTCGAAGAATGCCGTGTCGGTCTTTGCCGCGTTTTCGTTGAAGCGCAGGTTGTACTCGTAATAGCCGGTGAAGGCGACTTCCTTGCCGTCAACGCTAGCCTTGCCTTCTTCTTCCGCATAGCGGATCGAACCGGTGATGCGATCGGTGATCGTCTTGTCGCCAAGAGTGTAGGTGAGCGTCAGGCCGTTGTTGTCGAGCAGCCAGTTGCCGAGTTCATAGTCGTAGTCGAGACTGCCGCGCACTGTCGTTTCCGGCAGATAGGAGAACGGGCCCGAGGCAAGCACCAGGGCGTCAAAGCCCAGCGGGTCGGCATTCTTGACCTCGATGCTGATGGTCTTGCCCTCGACCACGCGGCTATAGACCTTATTGGCCTTCTTCTGGGCCTTCTTCAGCTGCTCGGCAACTTCCCACCAGCGCGTGACCTCTCGGCCCTGCAAGGCGCCGCGATACGCCGCCGACGACTGATTGCCCTTGACGATGTCGATGCGCAATTTGCCGGCGGCCGGATCGTAGCGGCCAGCCTCGTTGATGATGACGTCGCCGCGAAGGATCGCCGCTTCCTTTGCAACCTGCGCCGGGTTCTTTGGATTGAAGAGATCGAATTTCACCGAATAGGTGAGGCTCTTTTCCGGCGTGCGATTGATGGTGCCGTTCATGACCATCAGATCGGCGGCTTTCAGATTGGTGATCGTATAGGTATCGACGCCGGTCGCACCTGAAAGTTTGCGCGAACCGAAGTCGGCAACAATTTCGCCCGTCACCCGGCCCTGGTCGGCGGCGATGACCTCGGCGCCCCGGCTCGCCGTCTGAGCCTGCGCGGTGCCTGCCAGCATCAACGCTGCCGTAGCGGACGCCAGGAAAGTTGAAGTCCTCTCAATGTGCATTCTCGAAAACCTCCGGGTGGATGGGGATTGGGAAACGTCTTTAGAACCAAAACGCATTTGCACGACCTTGGCGGCCAGGCTGTTCCCTACGGAATTGCCAGGCCCGGTGCACCGATGATGGCCGAGGCGCACGGCAATGATATTGGAATTCTTCGCCATGGTTTACAGCGCAGAAGGACGGATCAAGGCGCAATTAGGGTGAAATTCTAGAAGCGGCGCAGCAACCGGTCGATGTAATCGAGTTCCAAGGGCGGGCGCATGTTCTGCCCGGCGCGCTTGCGCAATTCGTCCAGGATTTCACGCGCCCGCTGGGCGTCGATGGCGTCCGGCACCTTGACCGAGTTGCCCTGATCGGGGCCCTGGGCGCGCTGCGGCCGGCCCAAGGGATCGCGCGGGCTATCGCCGCCGCGGCCCATGCGCTGTTGGGCGTTCTTCTGGATCTGCTGGGCCATCTGCTGGGCGCTCTGGCGCATCTGGTCGAGGGCCTCGGCCTGCTGCTCGGTCGCCTCCTCCATGTCGCCCTGCTCGAGCGCATCCTTGGCTCGACCCATGGCGTCGCGCGCCTTGCCAAGCTTGTCGGGATCGCCGATGCCCATCTCGTCGAGTTCCTTCTGGAGCCGTTCCAGTTCCTGCTCGAGCTGCGCCTGACGGTCGCGCAGGTTGCCCTCGCCGCCCTGCTGACGCTGCCCGGGGCCCTTGCCGCGCTCGCCCTGCATGCCTTGGCCCTCTTCGGAGCCACCGCCCTGACCGGCCTGCGGAGAACCGCGCTCGGCGCGCTGCTGGCCCTGACCGGTCATGCCCTTCTGACCCTGACCGGAATTGGGATCGCCGTTGGGATCGTCCTGAGTGCCGCCGGGATTTTCAGCACCGCTGCGCTTTCTCTGCTCCTTGAACGTCTCGTCCATCAGCTGCTGCTGCTTGCCGGTCAAATCAGAAAGCTGGTTCAGCTTCTTCATCATTTCCTTGGCGCGCTGGTTCTCGGCCCGGCTTTCCTTGGTCTCCGCCTGCAACCGGTCCATCAGCTCGCGCAACTCGGAGAGCATCTTCTCGGCTTCCTCGCGCGAGCCATTCTTGGCGTTCTTTTCAAGATCGTTCAGCATCTGCTCGAGGTCCTGCTGGCCAAGCTCCTGCTGATCGTCGCCCGGCTCCTCGCCGCCGTTCTGCGGGTCCTTCTCAGCCTGCTTCTGCATCTCCTGCAGATAGTCGTTGAGCTTGCGCTTCAGATCGTCGATCAGCGCCTGCAGCTCCTCATCGCTGGTGTCCTTCTGCAGCGCTTCCGACAACTTGTCCTGGGCATCCTTCAGGGCCCGTTCGGCATCCGAAAGCGCGCCATCCTCGATGCGCAGCGCGATATGCCAGAGCTGATCGATGGATTCGGAAATAACGCGGCGCGTGTTCTCGCGCTCAAGCCGGTGACGCACCGACTTCAAACCAAGATAAATCGCCGCCTCGTCGATGAAGCCTTCCGGCTCGAGCATCAGTGCATCGAGGGCGCGCACGACATAGGGCCGGTTGCGGCTGTCCTCAGCAAGCTTGCGGCGCTGCTCGATCACCGCGCGGGCGAGCGGCTTCCTGAATTGCCGCGCCGGCAGCACCATTTCAACCGGCTCGCTCTTGCCGGTCTTGCCGGCGACATCAGTCGCTTCAAGCCACAACAGGACTTTCTGACCGGCCCACGGATGGGCTCCGAAGTCGAGCAGCGTCGATCCATCCACCGCCTTGCCGCCGGGACGTGACAGCTTGAGCGGCATCACCGGCGGCCGTTCGAGCGGCAGGCGCGGACCTTTCAACTGCTCGCGCGCGGCCCACGCCTTTTTGGCATCGACCGGCTTTGGCGGAATCTGCTTCACCTTCACCTGCGCGGAGGCGACGCCGTAATCGTCGGTCGCCTTGTAGGACAGCTTCATCGAGCCGCGCGGCGTGCGGTTCATCTCGTTGTCGAGCGTGATCTTCGGCGTCTCGTCGGGCGTGACGTCGAATGTCCACTCCCCGATCTGGCGGGAACCCGAGAACGCGCGCACCAGCGCAGGCTTCGTCAAATCGGCGCGCACCTCGGCGATGTCGGCCTTCTCTACGCCGCCGGCCTTCGGCGCTTCCGAATGCACGCGCTGAGGCTCCTTGGCGCCGTCGCTGAGAATTTCAAGCGAAAGGCCAGACGGGCCGAAGCCGAGCCCACGCAAGGTCAGCAGGCTGTGCTCGGGGATTTCGACGAGCTTCTTGTCTGCCGCCGATTTGCCGGACGTATCCGCGCCATCGGCCAGCATGACGGGCGGCAATCCGGTGTAGGGCGGCGGCGTCACCCAGGCATCGACGCGCGTATTGGCGCCGGTGCCAACAGCGCCAATGCGGAACGCGGACATCAAACGGTCCGACAAACTGCCGGTGACGAGCGCCGCAGCGGGAACAAGCACCAGTAGCGCCAGCGTGCGCAGCGCGAGCGGATCGAACCGATCTGTACGCGGCGCGGGCGTACCGACCCGCAGGCGCTTGATGGCGCGTTGAAGACGATCGCGATGCGCCTGCCACAGCGCCTTGGTTTCCGGATTATCCGTGTTGGCGGTGAGCGTATCTTCATAGGACGTTGCCGGCCGATGCGGCACGCCGGAGCGGCGCTCGATGCGACGCACGGCCTCCTCGCGGCTCGGCCACGGCACCCGCGCCGCATAGATGAGCGCGGCAAGGCCCGCGAGTGCAAACGCGCCGAGCGTGATCTGATGCGTGAGTTCCCCCAGATGCGGCCACAGCCCGGCGAACGACAGGATCAGGAACAGCGCCGCAAGGCCGAGGAACAGCCACAGCCGCGGCCATAGCCTCTCAAAGACCAACGCCCACTTCGACAGGCGCACCTTGCGCGCGAAGGCACGATTTGGTGCGGAATTGGGCGGGTCTGGTTGCCGGTCTGCCATCTCTAAAAAGTACCATGGGGGGTCGCGGCCGCACGTTAAGAAACGGAAAGGTGGGGGCCGTTTTGACGGCTGCCGCGGAAATTCTGAATGGCTCGCCCTTCTGCGGTGAGAGCAACACGTGCACCCCTCCCCAGCGGGGAGGAGCGGGGGTGGGGAGAAGGGCCGGGCGTGATGCTTCAGGTTGTCGATGGCGCGCGGCGCAAGCATCGCGTCAATGGGAATGGCAACGCTTTCGTCCGCACCCCACCCCTAACCCCTCCCCTGAGGGGAGGGGAATTTGGCTGCGGATGATCGACTGGACACATGTCGATGGCTTCAAGGATGATGACGGACGAGGTGATCCGGTGGCGCAAAATCTTCGCCCGGCTTCGCTGCGAACCGTGTTCGAATGGGGCCCGATCGGGTATGTCAGGCTCCTACGAGGGCACACCAACACAGGAGAACAGCAATGGACACGATCTGGTTTCGCGCTGGCGAAGCAACGGTATTGGCGCGCGAGGGGCAGGTGACGGATGCGATGCCCGAGGTGCTGATCGGCTCAGTGCGCGGCCCCGTCGGCCATGCGTTCGCCGGCATGATGGGCCAGTCCGCGGGCCACACCCGCATGTTCGTCATCCGCGATCTGAACCAGACCGTGCGTCCGCCGACGATGATGACCAGCAAGGTCACGATTCCGAATGCCGCCTACATGGAACTGATGGGCGGCGTGGTGCAGGCGGCCATGGGCGACGCCATCGTCGATTGCCTCAAAGACGGCACGCTGCCCGAGAAAGTCGACGATCTGTGCATGATCATCACGGTCTGGCTCGACCCGCGCGTCGTGGAAGTTACCGATCTCGACAAGAAGGATCTCTACCGCACCAACTACGAGGCGACCAAACTCGCCATCGGCCGCGCCATGCGTGGCGAGCCGACGGTTGCCGAGCTGATCAAGAACCGGACCAGCATCAAACACTACGCGCTCGAGGGTGTGGTGGAGTATTGAGGGGGAGGGTGCAATCGGGCTCGTGTAGTCCGCACACTTTGGACACTCGTAGGGTGCAATAGCCCCGCACTTCGCTCGGGGCGTATTGCACCAAGCCACGACCGCAAGCGCCTGCTGCTATGCGGGGCATTGCGGCTCGCGCTCTTTCATTGCGCCTTGCGACTCCCCTGCGGGGAGCCGGCCGCAAGGCGCGGAGTGCGAGCCTCTCGCGCCCTACGAGACCACTACTTCAACCAACCCGGCAGTTTGTCGGCGGCGATGAGGTCGTCGTATGTCTGGCGCGGACGGATGACGGCGTAGGCGCCGCCTTTGACCAGCACTTCGGGCACCAGCAGGCGGCTGTTGTAGGTTGACGACATGGCGGCACCGTAGGCACCCGCCGTCATCACCGCCATCAGATCGCCCGGCCGAAACGACGGCAACGCCCGGTCGAGCGCCAGATAGTCGCCGGTTTCGCACACGGGGCCGACGACATCCTGCTGCACGGGCGCCATGTCGGTCTCGGCCTCCGTCACCGGCCATATGTCGTGATAGGCCTCGTACAACGTCGGGCGGATCAGATCGTTCATCGCCGCATCGACGATGGTGAAGGTCTTGTCCGCGCCCTCCTTCACGTAGATGACGCGGGTGACGAGAATGCCGGCGTTGCCAACGATCATGCGGCCGGGTTCGAGCGCGATCTTGAGGCCCAGATCGCCCAGCGTCTCTTTCACAACCTTGGCATAGTCTGCTGGCGAGGGCGGCACGTCGTTGACGCCGCGATAGGGCACGCCGAGGCCGCCGCCGATGTCGAGATGTTGAAGCGCAATGCCGTCGGCCTTCAAATCGAGCGCCAGATCGCGCAGCAGTTTGAAGGCATCGCGGAAGGGTGCGAGATCGGTGATCTGGCTGCCGATGTGCATATGGATGCCGGCGATTTTGATGCCCTTGAGCTTCGCCGCTTCGGCATACAATGGGCGCGCGTCCTCATAGTGCACGCCGAACTTGTTTTCGGCCTTGCCGGTGGAAATTTTCGCATGCGTCTTGGCGTCGACATCCGGATTGACGCGCAGCGCGATGCGCGCCGTCGTGTTCATCGCGGTCGCAACCTCGCTCAGCGCGTAGAGTTCCGGTTCGCTTTCGACATTGAAGCCGTGAATACCCTGTTCCAGCGCGTAGGCCATCTCGCCGCGCGTCTTGCCGACGCCGGCGAAAATGATCTTGCTTGCCGGAACGCCAGCGGCGCGGGCCCGGCGCAGTTCACCCTCCGAGACGACGTCCATGCCGGCGCCCATCTTGGCCATGGTGGCGAGCACGGCCTGGTTGGAAGAGGCCTTGACGGCGAAGCAGATGAGCGGATCGAGCGCGACCGCCTTGAAGGCGTCGGCGAGCACGCGGTAGTGCCGCTCCAGCGTGGCGGAGGAATAGCAATAGAACGGCGTGCCGACTTCCTCGGCGATCTTGGCGAGGCTCACGTCTTCGGCGTTGAGGATGCCGTTATGATAGTGGAAGTGGTGCATGGGTCGAAGGCGCTGAGCGCCGCTTTCATGTTTGGCCAGCCGCGACAGCGGTTGCGATGGTCCTGTGCCGTTTCGCCATACACCAGAACACAGGGGCCGCGAAGGCCCATCTCACTGGTGAATAACCCCAATCGCGCCCGGTTAAGGCTCTGAAATCATGTGGATGAGTGCCGTGGACCCGGCGCGACTCGCGTTACGTCTTTTTCCCGGCCGGAGACCGCCGCCAACGAGCCATAGTACCGGGGATCGACGTGACCAGAACGTGCGCATGCTGCGGACAGGAGATCAGGGACGAATCGTCCGGGACGAGGCGCTGCTTCGGTCTGGACAAAAGCCTGCTCCAAGTTCTTGATGCCGCGAGTGGCGATGCTTGGCAGCAAGGGTTCCCGGGGATCGAGGTGGCCCATGTGGTTCTGCGACTGATTGAAACAGCCGAGGCCGCGGGATCTTTGAACCGCGCGAACCGGGATGAAATCGCAGACGCAGCCCATGCGTGGCTGCGGCGGAACGCGGCGCGTCAGGCTCAGCAGCCGTTCGCTCTTTCGGCCGACATGGAAACCATTCTGGCGCGCGCCGGTCAACGCGCGGCAATGGAATACCGCACTGAAGCCACGACCGCCGACATCGTGACCGTGATCCGGTTTCATGCCAACGATCTTGCGACGGCGTCATTTCTAACCGAAGCGCGCTTTGCGCGATCCTCTGCCGCGATGGAACGCGTTAATGTGAGCCGCACCGTCGACAGCGCCGACGATAACAGCACGCGTGATTTGGGGCTTAGCCTCGCCCGGCCGTCTTTGACGATTGAAAGTTCTCGCGAAGAACAGGATCGGGTCCGTTTGGCGGCGGCGGCCCGCCGCGACGATTCCGGCGGCAGTCGCGGCCGGGAGGAGTTTTCGAAGTCACGCGAACCGGCAGGCGATCCTGACGATCGCGGCGGCGCGGCGCGTGCAATCGACGCTTCAGCACTCAGAGACATTGCCCGGCGGCTCGCCCAGCACGACCGCATTCTCAGCGCCATCGAGGCACAACTTTCCCGCCTCGCCCCTACGACGACGCAAAGCCGCGCCATGAGTTCCCGCGAGAGCGCTCAGAACAGCAACGGAGACGCCAACGCTCATGCGTCACAGGCTGTCCGCTCGCAGGCGCAGCAGCGCACTTCACGCCGCTTCCTCTCGAGCCGGCGGCGGCGCTTGCGGTTGCGCATGCGCGCTCGATGGACCGGTACCGGACGCGGATTGTGGCGTACCCGCTTCAAACGCCGCACATGGGCCAGCATTCGGCGCAAGCCTCGTTCAACCGGCGAACGCGCGGCGATGTCGCCCCGCTGGACCAGCCTTGAGATTCATCGTTCCTCTCGAGATGAGCAAGCGCGCCCGTTCGCCGCCGTTCCCTCCGCGGCCAGCGCAACGGCGCAGCCCGTGAGCGAGACCCTGGACGATCTGCCCGACACGGGCTCCGACGACGTAGAAGAAATTGACGCTGACGACGAGACCGCATCGGCCGCCGGAGAACGCGTCAAGCGGTTCTATCTCTCGCCTGACGACGAGATCATCCGCGCTCCATCAATCGGCGCGAGAACGGCGGCCTACCTCAATGCGGCCGGACTTTATACGGTTCGAGACCTCCTTAAGTGCGATGCCGGCGCAATCGCCCGCACCACGCGAGCCCGCTACATCACGGCTGAACGGGTCAGCGCCTGGAAGGATCAGGCGCGGCTCGTTTGCACCATCCCTTGGCTGCGCGGCACGCATGCACAACTGCTCGCCGGCGCTGGCTATGGCACCTTGGACGAGATCGTTGCGGCCGAAGCGGCCGCTGTTTCCGCCGCAATTCTCAACTTTGCGACGACCCGCGAGGGCCAAAGCGTCCTGCGCGCCGGCCCTCCACCTGATGTCGAACGCATCATGACGTGGATCGGGAACGCATCACTCGCGGAACCGGCACGCGCGGCGTGATGGCGGAGTGGCGGAACGGGAAAAGCAGCTGTCCCCAAAGTCCGCTTGGAACCGGCGTGGCGGTTCCAAACACCCGCGGCAGCTTGCCGTCCGGCATGTAGTAGGTGCCAAACAAGATATCCCATACCGGCAGAAATCCAGCAAAGTTCTTGTCCCGGCCTTCAGCCTCGCTGGTGTGATGCCAGCGATGAAATCTCGGGCTGACAAAGACGGTGCGCAACGGTCCCCAATCCCAGTCGACGTTGGCGTGGACCAGTATCGCAAAAAGGCCGAAAAACACGACCACTCCAGCGTAGGCGGCAGGCGCAAACCCAAGCGCCACGACTCCCAGCGTCCCCGCGATACGCATCAGCGCATCGTTCAACGGGTGGACGCGCAGCGACGACAGCCAATCGAGAT
>CXWK01000415.1_pt2 | contig 29021 bp, 42 predicted proteins | sample 590851 | NCBI WGS metagenome assembly CXWK01 (sample SAMEA3498364, study PRJEB10139) | wastewater metagenome | biome: wastewater treatment plant; material: activated sludge | place: Denmark | collected 2014-08-01
GTGGGTTCTGGAACTGGGGGGGGGTGCTTTGTCTGGGATCGAGGTTGGGGGTGCTTGGAGTGGTCTTGTGTTCGCATGCGTGCGGTCTTGCGCCGCCTGCGGAGCGTCGGGGGTCGGCTTGCTGCGCGATTAATTCGTAGCTTGCTGCGCCGTCGGCGCAGCAAGCGGAGAATTTGCGCAGCAGGCCGACCCCCGACGCGACGCGGATGAGCAACCTCCCCGCATTCGATCACGGCACAATAACCCCATGAAACCGGCCACCCCGGAGATCCTCATTTTGAGGCTCAACAAGGAGTCGCCCAGGAAGTGCTCTCTGACGCCGTTGCGGCAACGCGGCGACGCGCGCATCCGCTGGATGGACTGCGAGTTGGGCGAGGCGGTGGAGGTGGGGGAAGCGACCCTGCTGCATCCGGAGGGAGAATTGTTGAGCGTGGTGGACGCGGCGCGACCGTTGTTGCTGGTGGATTCGTCGTGGCGGGATCTGCCGCGCGTGCTGCGCGGAGTGTCGGGGCGCTTGGTGCGGCGGCGACTGCCGACGGAGCTGCGCACCGCTTATCCACGCAAGTCCAACTGGTTCGCAGATCCGACGACCGGACTCTCGAGCATCGAGGCGCTGCACGCCGCGCGCACCCTGCTCGGCGCGCGCGAGGACGCTCTGCTCGAGGGCTACCGCTGGAAGGAGGAATGGTTGCGTGCGAACGCGGCGCTGCTGGAGCGCGCGAATGGATGATCCCGCTCTGATTCGCAATTTGGGAATCATTGCCCACATCGATGCGGGCAAGACCACCGTCAGCGAGCGGATTCTCTTCTACGCAGGCGTTGAGCACCGCATGGGGGAAGTCTCGGACGGCAACACCGTGATGGACTGGATGCCCGAGGAGCGGGAGCGTGGCATCACGATCACGGCGGCAGTGACCCACTTGCCTTGGCGCGGGCATTTGCTGCAGTGGATCGACACGCCGGGTCACGTGGACTTCACTGCCGAGGTCGAGCGGGCACTGCGCGTGCTCGACGGCGCGGTACTGGTGCTCGACGCCGTCGCCGGCGTGCAGCCGCAGACCGAAGCCGTCGCGCGGCGTGCCCGTCGCCATCGCGTGCCGATGCTGGCTTTCGTCAACAAGATGGACCGTCCCGGTGCCGACTTCGCGCGCGCCGTGAAATCCCTGGTCGAGCGCGTTCATCCGGGCGCGATCGCGGTGCAACTGCCCTGCGGCGCCGGTGCAGAACTCGGCGGCGTGCTCGATCTGGTCGAGGACCGTCTGCTGCTGTGGGATCCGCCTTCCCTCGGCCGCAAACTGAGTGTTCAGCCGGTTCCCGAAGCGGAGCGAGCGCGCGTCGCCGCGGCGCGCGAGGCGCTCTGCGCCGCTGCCGCGGAGGACGACGACGCGCTCACCACGGCTTGGCTGCGCGAGGGAACGCTTGCCCCCGAAGTCCTGCGTACAGCACTGCGTACCGCCACGCTCGCGGGCCGACTCCTGCCGGTGCTCTGCGGCGCGGCGCTCCGCAATCTCGGCGTGCAGCCTCTGCTCGACGCCGCCGTGGATTGGCTTCCTTCACCGCTCGACGCGCCCCCTGTACGCGGCGTCGCTGCCGATGGCGGCGCCGAGGAAGTCCGCACCCCACAGGCCTCCGCACCGGCCTGCGCGCTGGCTTTCAAGGTCGCGCACGATGCGCACGGGGACCTCGTCTTCCTGCGGCTCTACTCGGGCACCATCCGCGACGGTGACGCCCTCGTCAACGCGCGCACCGGCAAACGTGTGCGCTTGCACCCCTTGTTCTGGATGCACGCGGAGCACCGCGAGAAGCGCGAGAGCTTCGGTCCGGGCGGGATCTTCGCGGTGCCCGGACTCAAAGAAGTGCGCACCGGCGACACCCTCTGCGGCGAAGGCACGCGTCTGCTGCTCGAAGAGCCGAACTTCCCGGAGCCCGTCCTCGAACGCGCCGTCGAACCGCGCGAGCCTTCCGAGCGTGCTCGCCTCGCGGAGGCCCTCGCGCTGCTCGTGCGCGAGGATCCAAGTCTTATGCTTCGCGAGGATGAAGAAACCGGCGCGTGGTTGCTGGCAGGTCTCGGGGAACTCCACCTCGAAGTCGCTGGGCACCGACTCGTGCGCGATTTCCGCATCGCCGCACGGATGGGGGCGCCTCGCGTAGCCCTGGTCGAGACTGTGCGTGCCGCCGGTCCGGCGGAGGGCCGCGTCGAGCTCTGCGGCGATGCCCCTCTGCGAGTCCGTGCCCAGTTGCGTCTGGAGCCGCAATCGGCGGAAGCGCCGGAACTCGTGCTCGGCGCGGAGCTCGCCGGCCTGCCTGAGAGCCTGCGCCGCGAACTCGGCGACCCCCGTTCCATGGCGGGCTTCACCGGACCGGCCGGCCACCCGCTCCGCCGCTGTCGGATCGTGCTGGAACAGTTCACGCTCGATCCGCAGCGGCCGCCCCAGGCAACTTGGCTCCTGGGCGCGGTTCAGGATGGGATCGAAAGGGCGGGGCCGGAATTCATGCAGGTCCTGGAACCGATCGCGGAGCTGCGCGTCGAGGTGCCGGAGGCCTTCCTAGCCCCGGTTTTGGCCGATCTCCAACAGCGCAGGGCGGAGATCCACGCAGTGGACGTTGCGGCCGGCACTTGCACCGTGCGCGCCCGCACTGCGCTGGCGCGTCTGATGGCCTACAGCACCGCCATTCGCTCCCTCACCCAGGGCCAAGCTGCCTTCGATTTGCGTCCCGCCGGGCTCGCGCCCTTGTCCGGAACGCCTTCGGCTTGACCTCGGACGGCCGCCCCGTACAATGCTCGGCCCCTTTCGGGGGAACAGCCTCGGCTGGATCCGGACCGCAAGCTTTCCGACCCCTCCCGTAGGGGCACTCACGGAACGCACGGATGGAGCAAGCCGGGGTTGGAGGACCATTCCTGCATGGCATCTCGCATCCAGATTCGACTCGAAGCCTACGATCACGAAGCGATCGATCAGGCTACGGAGAGCATTCTCGAAGCCGCCCGCCTCACCGGCGTGCGCGTCTCGGGCCCGATCCCTTTGCCCACGCGCATCGAAAAGTACACGGTGCTGCGCAGCCCGCACATCGACAAGAATTCGCGTGAGCAATTCGAAATCCGCACTCACAAGCGGCTCATGTACCTCCTCGAACCCACTCCGCAGACGATCGACGCGCTGAACCGCCTCGTGCTGTCGGCCGGCGTGGACGTCCGCATCAAGCTCTAGGAGGCACGGCCGGCTCCCCCGCGGCTGAATCCACTCCTGCACGTTCCCTCGCGGAACCTCTGCATTTTTCCCGGCCTGGAGACCGGGGTAAGCGATGACAAATCACAAATTCCTGTTGGCGCGCAAGAAGGGGATGACCCAGATCTTCCGCGAGGACGGCACCGTCGTCCCCGTGACGGTTCTCGAGGCCGGCCCCTGCACCGTGACCGCGCTCCGCAACCCTGAGCGCGACGGCTATTCCGCCGTCCAGCTCGGCATGACCCCGGCGCGCGACAAGCATCTCGCCAAGCCCCAGAAGGTTGCCTTCGAGAAGGCCGGCGTCAAGCCTTTCCGCGTGCTGCGGGAGTTCCGGGTCGAGAAGATCGAGGGCTACGCACTCGGCCAGGAGATCAAGTCCGATCTCTTCGCCACCGGCGACGTCGTGGATGTGGTCGGACACAGCAAGGGCCGCGGTTTCGCGGGCACCATCAAGGCGCACGGCTTCCAGCGCGGTCCTGAGACGCACGGTTGCATGAACGTGCGCGAGCCCGGCTCGATCGCGAGTCGCCGCATCGGCAAGTTGCCGCCCGGCAAGCGCATGGCGAAGCGGCTCGGCGGCACGCGCACGACCGTCAAAAATCTGCGCGTCGAGAGCGTGGACGCGGAGCGCGGCCTGATCTTGGTCAGCGGCGGCGTCCCCGGCGCACCGAACGGCCTGCTCCACATCCTCACCTCCAAGACCGGAGCGAAGAAGTAGCCATGGCCAAAGTCGCCACCTACGACGTCAAGAGCGGCGCCAACGGCAGCCGCGATTTCGCGGCCGCGCTCGGCGGCAACCTGCTCTACCGCACCATGAAGGATGCGGTGGTGATGTACCAGTCGAACCAGCGCCAGGGCGATGCACACACCAAGGTGCGCAGCGAACTCGCCGGTCACGCCAAGAAGCCCTGGAAGCAGAAGGGCACCGGCCGCGCGCGTCACGGCGACCGCCGCAGTCCGCTGTGGGTGGGCGGAGCCACCGTCTTTGGTCCGCGCAACAAGCGCCGCTGGAACTACGCGCTGCCGCATCGTCAGAAGCTGGTCGCCCTGCGCAGTGCGCTGGCCGGCAAGCTGCAGGACGGCGAGGTGCGCGAGGTCGCGAACCTCAAGTTCGCGAAGCCGAGCGCGAAGTCCGCGCGCGAGTTGCTGAGCGGCTGCGATCTCGTCGGCACCGTGCTGGTGCTGCTCAACGAGAACGACGCCAACCTCTGGAAATCCTTCCGCAACTTCCCGCAGGTCAGCGTGCGCACCGCGCGCGAGGCGAACGCCTACGACCTGCTCGCCCACAAATGGCTGCTGGTGCAGCCCGGCGCCCTCGAGGCGCTGGTGGCGCGCACCGGTGAAGCCCCGGAGGCGGAGTAGAGCCATGCAGAAGACCGACGCCTACCGCATCGTGCTCAAGCCCGTGCTGACCGAGAAGGCCAGTTGGGAACAGGAGAACCGCAACCTCTATCGCTTCGAGGTCGCGCACGGAACCAACAAGATCGAGATCGCTCGCGCGGTCGAATCCTTGTTCGACGTCAAGGTCGCTCGAGTCCGCACGCAGAACCGTGTCGGCAAGATGCGGCGCCGCGGCGCGGTGTACGCGCAGACTCCGGTGCGCAAGTTCGCGCTCGTCACCCTTTCCGAAGGCAAGATCGACCTGCTCTAAGCAGACGGAACCATGGGGATCAAACTCTACCGCCCGACTTCGCCCGGCCGCCGTGGCGCCTCGGTGCTCGACCGCGCCGAGCTCACGCGCCAGACGCCGGAGAAGAGTCTGCTCGAGCCGCTCAAGAAGAGCGGCGGACGCAACAACCACGGTCGCATCACTTCGCGCCACCGCGGCGGCGGCGCCAAACGGATGTACCGCGTGATCGACTTCCGTCGCGAGAAGGACGGCGTGCCGGCCACGGTCGCTCACATCGAGTACGACCCGAACCGCTCGGCGCGCATCGCCCTGTTGCACTACGCCGACGGCGAGAAACGCTACATCCTGTGCCCGAACGGTCTCGAGCAGGGCATGCAGGTGCTGAGCGGAGAATCCGCGGAGCCGAAGGTCGGCAACGCCATGAAACTCGGCTTGGTGCCGCTCGGCCTCGAAGTGCACAACGTCGAACTGCGGCCCGGACAGGGCGGCAAGATGGCGCGCGCGGCCGGTGTCTCGGCGCGACTCGCGGCACGCGAAGGCAGCTACGCGCTGCTCTCGCTGCCCAGCGGCGAAGTGCGTCGCGTCAACGTCGAATGCCGCGCCACCATCGGCGTGGTTGGTAACGCTGACCACCAGAACATCGTGCTCGGCAAGGCCGGACGCGCGCGCCACATGGGACGTCGTCCCAAGGTGCGCGGCGTGGCGATGTACCCGGCGGCGCACCCGCACGGCGGCGGTGAAGGCCGCACCAAGGGCAAGCACCCCGTTTCCAAGTGGGGCAAACCCGCGCGCGGCAAGAAGACCCGCGATCCGCGCAAGGTCACCAGCGTGTTCATCGTGCGTCGCCGCAAGTCGGCGAAGGGAAGCTGAGCCCATGACTCGTAGCGTCAAGAAAGGACCCTGGATCGAGCCGCGTTTGGATCGCAAGATCCAAAAGGCACTCGCCACCAATGATCGCAAGCCCATCCAAACCTGGGCGCGCGCTTCCACCATCCTGCCCGAGTACGTCGGCATGACCTTCAACGTGCACGACGGCCGACGCTTCGCGAAGGTCTTCGTCACCGAAGACATGGTCGGCCATCGTCTCGGAGAGTTCGCCCCGACCCGCACCTTCCGCGGCCACGACAAGAACAAGGCATGAGCGTCACCGCCCAAGAGTTTCGCGCCACGCACAAATACGCCCACATGTCGGCGTACAAGGCGCGCCGCGCCGCGGATCTGATCCGTGGTCTGGACGTGAACCGCGCGCTGCTGGTGCTCGAGCACGATCAGACCCGCGGCTCCGCCTTCTTCAAGAAGGTGCTGCGTTCGGCCGTCGCCAACGCCGCGCAGGACGATTCGGTGGACGTCAACCGCCTGTTCGTCAAGGACGCGCGCGTGGACGCCGGTCCGCTGATCCACGGCCGCCCGCGTTTCCGTCCCGGCTCGATGGGCCGCGTGATGGAAATCCGCCGCCGCACCTCGCACTTCCGCATCACCGTCGCGCCGCGCCTGGGAGCTTAACGTGGGACAAAAAATCCATCCGATCGGAAACCGCGTGGGCATCAGCGAGCCGTGGCGCTCGCGTTGGTTCGCGCGTGGCAAGGACTACTCGACCGCGGTTCTGCTGGACTTCAAGGTCCGCAAGATGATCCGCGAACGCTTCCGCAAGGGAATCATTTCGCGGATTGACATCCAACAGCGCGGTGGTCGCATGACCATCATGCTGCTCGCCACTCGCAAGGGTGAAGTGATCGGCCGCGGCTACAGCACGCGCGACGCGCTGGTCGCCGATCTCGAGAAGCTCTCCGGTCTGGAGGTCAAACTCGACATCCAGGAAGTCCGCCACTGGGACCTCGACGCGCAAACCGTCGCCGAGAACCTCGCCGGCGCGATCGAGCGCCGCGTTTCGCCGCGCCACCAGATGAAGCGCGTGCTCGAGAGCGCGATGAACGCCGGTGCGCAGGGCATGAAGATCCAAGTCTCGGGCCGCATCGACGGCCGCGAGATCTCCAGGCGCATGGTCCATCGCCAGGGCCGCGTGCCGCTCCAAACCCTCAACGCCATCGTGGACTACGGCTTCGCGGAAGCCGCCACCTCCTACGGGATCCTCGGCGTGAAGGTCTGGGTGTTCTGCGGCCAGAGCAGCCGCTTCTAGGGAGTTGACGCCATGATGATGCCCTCTCGCACCAAGTTTCGGCAGTCGCACCGCGGCAAGCTGAAAGGCACCTACCGGTGTCACAAGAAGGACGGCAAGGGTCCGGCCGCGTCGAACATGCACCGGCGGGGGATCAAGACCCCGACCAAACGTCCGACCACCGAAGTCGCCTCGCGCGGCAATACCGTCGCCTTCGGGGACTACGGATTGCAGGCGCTCGAATGGTGCTGGCTTGCCGCCAAGACCATCGAGGCCGGCCGCGTCGCCGCTTCGCGCGCCTCGGGGGACGGCAAGCTCTGGATCCGCGTGTTCCCGCACAAGCCGGTTTCCAAGAAGCCGCAGGAAGTGCGCATGGGCTCGGGCAAGGGCGACGTCGAGCGTTGGGTCGCCGTGGTGCGCCCCGGCACCGTGATCTACGAACTCGGCGGCGTGGACGCCGCCACTGCTCGCAAGGCGTTCAACCGCGTTGCGCACAAAATGCCCGTGCGTTGCCGCCTGATCGAGCGCCGTCAAGGCGTGGAGGCATGATCATGAAAGCCAAAGAACTCCGCGGCAAGGAAGACGGCGAGATCCGTTTCGATCTCCAGCAGGTCGAGCAGGAACTGTTCGGCCTGAAGTTCCGGACCCTCACCGAGGGCAACCCCGATCCGGCCAAGATCCGGCGTTCGCGCCGCGATCTCGCGCGCATGCGCACCATCCTTCGCGAGCGCGAGCTCGGAGTCCGCGGGCAGCAGCCGCGCGGTTAGTGAGAATCCCGATGAGCGAACAGACTCAAACTGCCGAAACCACCCGGGGCGCCCGCAAGGCGCTGCGCGGTCGCGTGGTGTCGGACAAGATGGACAAGACCATCACGGTGGAAGTGGTGCGCAGCAAGCGCCATCCGCTCTACCGCAAGATCGTCCGCATCAAGCGGCGCTTCTACGCGCACGACGAGGCCAACGAGGCCCGCGTCGGCGACGTCGTCGAGATCCTCAGCACGCGTCCGCTCTCGAAGCTGAAGCGCTGGCGTCTCGTCCAGGTCCTCGAACGCGCGCCGCGCTAACCCAGGAGAACAGCCATGATCCAGATGCTCACCAAACTCACGGTCGCCGACAACAGCGGCGCCAAGGAGGTCATGTGCATCAAGGTGCTCGGTGGCACCCGCCGTCGCTTCGCCGGACTCGGCGACGTGGTGGTCGCTTCGGTCAAGAAGGCCATGCCCGGTGCCGAGGTCAAGGCCGGCGACGTGGTGCAGGGAGTCATCGTGCGCGTGCGCCAGCCGGTGCGCCGGAAGGACGGCACCTACGTGCGCTTCGACGGCAACGCGCTGTGCCTGGTGGACAAGGAAGGCAATCCGCGCGGTACCCGCATCTTCGGCGCGGTGGCGCGCGAATTGCGCGAGCGCAACTTCATGAAGATCGTCTCGCTCGCTCAGGAGGTCGTCTGACATGCACGTGAAGAAGAACGACGAAGTGCTGGTCCTCTCCGGCAACGATCGCGGTAAGACCGGGCGCGTGCTGCGCGTCCTGCCCAAGGCCGGCCGTGTGCTGGTCGAGGGCATCAACATCCGCGTCAAGCATCTGCGCAAGAGCCAGACCCATCCGCAGGGCGGTCGCGTCGAACGCGAGTCGCCGATCCACGCCTCCAACGTCAGGAAGGCCTGAGCAGAACCATGGCACGCCTCAAGGAAGCCTACCAATCCACCATCACTCCCGCGCTGCGTGAGCGCTTCGGCATCGACAACCCGATGCGGGTTCCGAAGCTCGAGAAGATCGTGATCAGCATGGGCGTCGGCAAGGCCACCGAGAGCAAGACCGCGATGGATTCCGCGGTCAAGGATCTCAGTCGCATCTCGGGCCAGAAGCCGTCCGTGCGCATCACCAAGAAGGCGATCTCTGCCTTCCGGGTGCGTGAGAACTCGGCGATCGGTTGCATGACCACCCTGCGTGGCAAGCGCATGTACGAGTTTCTCGACCGCCTGATCGCGGTGGTGCTGCCGCGCATCCGCGACTTCCAGGGCGTCAAGGACACCCTCGATGGCCGTGGCAACTACAGCCTCGGTCTCAACGAGCAGAGCCTGTTTCCGGAGATTCCGCTCGACCAGGTCGAGCATCCGCAGGGCATGAACATCACCTTCGTCACCACGGCGCACAACGACGAGGAGGGCCGTGCCCTGCTCGAAGGTTTCGGCATGCCGTTCCGCCGCCGCGGTCCCAAGAACTGACATGACCAAAAAGAGCATCCTCCTCCGCGAAGCGCGCCGCCGCCGACTGGCTGAGCAGCATCTCGAGAAGCGCGCCGTCCTGCTCCAGGTGATCAAGGACCCGGCCGCCGATCTCGCAGCCAAGGCCGCCGCCTACCGCGCGATCACCAAGCTTCCGCGCGACGCCGCGCGCGTGCGTCAACACAATCGCTGCCAGCTCACCGGCCGGCCGCGCGCCTACCTCCGCCGATTCGGACTCTCCCGCATCATGGTGCGCAAACTCGCGCACCAGGCCGAGCTCCCCGGCGTCCGCAAGTCCTCCTGGTAGTTCCGAATCGTGGCCAACACCGACCCCATCGCCGACATGCTCACGCGGATCCGCAACGGAATCCTCGTGCGCCGCAAGTCCGTGGACGTGCCCGCCTCGCGCCTCAAGAGCGCGCTGGCGTTGGTACTCAAGGACGAGGGCTACCTCAAGGACGTCGAAGTCGTCACTGCCGAGAGCCAACGCTCGAGTCTGCGGCTGCACCTCAAGTACGACCGTGACGGCGAGAGCGCCATCCACGAGATTGAGCGCATCAGCAAGCCTGGCGCGCGCATCTACACCCATTCCAAGAACCTCACCCGCGTTCGCCGCGGACTCGGACGCACCATCGTCACCACCTCCAAGGGCGTGATGAGCGGTGCCAAGGCTGCCGAGCTCGGCGTCGGCGGCGAGGTCCTCTGCACCGTCTTCTAGGCGCATGTCACGCATCGGCCGCCAACCTGTCGCGATCCCCGCGGGTGTCACCTGCGAGGTGAAAAATCGCAACGTTTCCGTCAAGGGCCCCAAGGGTGCCTTGAGTTTCCAGCTTCCGACCGGCATCGAGGCCAGCCTCGAGGCGGGGGAGCTCAGCTTCGAGAATTCGCTCGGCGCCACCAACTCCTCCTTCCACGGACTCGCACGCGCCCGCGTCGCGACCATGGTCGAGGGTGTGGCCAAGGGCTTCAGCAAGACGCTGGAGATCCAAGGCACTGGTTACAACGCGCAAGCCGCCGGCAAGGCGGTCAAGCTCTCGGTCGGATTCAGCAATCCGCGCATCTGCGAGCCGCCGGCGGGCGTCAGCGTGCAGATCAACAGCCCTACTGAGTTGGTGATCTCCGGCCCTGACAAGCAGGCGGTCGGCCAGTTCGCCGCCGAGCTGCGCTCGGTGCGGCCGCCCGAGCCCTACAAGGGCAAGGGCATTCGATACAAAGGCGAAACCGTTCGCCGCAAAGCCGGCAAGTCCGTCTCCTGATCATGGACCATCTGCAGCAGAAGAAGAAATGGGAGCGCCGGCGTCGCAAGACGCTCGGCATTCGCCGACGCTTGCGCGCCTCCTCGGATCGTCCGCGCTTGTCGGTGTTCCGCAGCGCGAAGCACATCAGTGTGCAGCTCATTGACGACCTCAGCGGCCGCACTCTCGCTTCCGCGAGCGACGCCGAGAAGACGCTGCGCGAAACGCTCGGCGGCAAGAAGAAGAGCGAACGAGCCGCAGCGATCGGCAAGCTCATCGCCGAGCGCGCCTCCGCCGCCGGCATCCAGGAGGTCAAGTTCGACCGCTCCTGGTACCTCTACCACGGCCGCATCAAGGCGCTCGCCGACGCCGCTCGGGAGGGCGGCCTGAAGTTCTAATCATGGCGACCAAACTGCCCGTGTTCATTGACCGTGGCGAGGCCGAGCGCCTCGGTGACCTGAAGGAAGAGCGCATCAAAGTCAACCGCTCGGCGAAAGTCGTCAAGGGCGGCCGCCGCTTCTCCTTCTCGGCGCTGACCGTGGTCGGCAACCAGGACGGCATCGTCGGTTTCGGCTTCGGCAAGGCGCAGGAGATTCCGACCGCCATGCAGAAGGCCTTCAAGGACGGCCGCAAACACCTGATTCGCGTGCCGCGCGTCGGCAGCAGCATTCCGCACGAGGCCGAGGGCGTCTTCTGCTCCTCCAAGGTGCGTCTCGTTCCGGCTGCGCCCGGCACCGGCATCATCGCCGGCGGCACCGTACGCGCCGTGCTCGAACTGGCGGGCGTGAAGGACATCCTCACCAAGGCCTACGGCTCGACCAATCCCACCAATCTCGTGAAGGCCACCATCGTGGCTCTCGCCTCGCTCCGTACCAAGGAGCGAATCGAGGAGCTGCGCGGAGTGCAGATCTGATGCAAATCCACGACGTCACCGCCAAGGGCCACAAGCACGAAGCGCGCAAGCGCGTCGGCCGCGGCATCGGTTCCGGTACCGGCAAGATGGCCACGCGCGGCCGCAAAGGTCAGCGCTCCCGCTCGGGCGACAATCCGCGCATCGGTTTCGAAGGCGGTCAGATGCCGCTCTATCGGCGCATGCCGAAGCGCGGTTTCAACAACCCCTTCAAGATCCAGTACACGCTGGTGAACGTCTCTTCGCTGAGCGTGTTCGAAGACGGCGCCACCGTGGATCTCGAGGCGGTCCTCGAGCACGGCCTCACCCAACGCACCGGCAACCTGCTCAAGGTGCTCGGCATGGGCGAGATCGGCCGCAAGCTCACCGTGAAGGCGCACAAGTTCTCGGGTACGGCCAAACAGAAGATCGAAGCCGCGGGCGGCGCGGTCGAGGTGATCGCTTAAGCCATGCAAAAGGCGCTGGCGATCCTGCGGATCCCGGAGTTGCGGCGCAAGTTCGTCGTGACGATCGGGCTGCTGTTCGTGTACCGGCTCGGCTTCCAGATCCCGCTGCCCGGCGTGGATCTGACCGCGATCGCTGACGCTGCCAACAAGGCCGACCAGTCGGCACTCTTCGGCATCATGAACGCCTTCACCGGGGCGGGCATCGGCAACGCCGTGCTCTTCTCGCTCGGCGTGATGCCCTACATTTCGGCGTCCATCATCTTCAGCCTGCTCGCGAAGGTGGTGCCGTCACTGGAAGCGATCTCCAAGGAAGGCGCCGCCGGTCAGAAGAAGATCGGCCAGATGACGCGCCTCGCGACGGTGCCGATCTGCTTGATGCAGGGCTTCTTCGTGCTCAAGGGCGTGATCTTCAACCCGAGCTTCGGCTTGGTGCCGCCCGGCGGCGGCGGCGTGCTCTACGGCCTCACGATCATCGTGGCGCTCACCGCCGGCACCATGTTCATCATGTGGCTCGGCGAGCAGATCACTGAGCACGGCCTCGGCAACGGCATTTCGCTCATCATCATGGCCGGTATCGTGGCGAGCCTGCCGAGCACGCTCTCGAAGGCTTTCGTGATGCGCGACAACGCCCAGCAGCTCGCGGTTGCACTCGGCGTGATGTGGATCATCGTGGTGCTGGTGGTGGTGTACCTCACGCGCGGCCAACGCCGCATTCCCATCCAGCAGGCCAAGCTCACGCGCGGCCGCAAGGTGATGGGGGGGCAGCGCCACTACTTGCCGCTGCGCGTCAACCAAGCCGGCGTGATGCCTATCATCTTCGCCTCGGCGCTCTTCATCGTGCCGACGGTGCTCGCGACGATCCCCGGCTTCGCCTGGCTCGGCCAGTACTTCAACCAAGCCGGCTTCATCTACATCGTCATCTACACTTCGCTGATCATCTTCTTCGCGTTCATGTGGACGCGTTTGATGTTCCAGCCCGAAGAGATTGCCAACAACCTGAAGGAGCACGGCTCCTTCATTCCGGGCATCCGTCCCGGCAAGGCCACCGCAGACTACCTGTCCTTCGTGCTCGACCGCATCACGCTCGCCGGCTCGGTGTTCCTGGCCGTGATCGCGGTGCTGCCGACGATTCTGATCGGGCAGATGCACGTGGATCCGATGGTCGCCTACTTCCTTGGCGGTACCTCGATCCTGATCGTGGTCGGCGTGGCGCTCGACATGGTGGATCGACTCAACGCGCAGCTTTTGATGCGCAACTACGAAGGCTTCATGAAGGGAGGCGGCGGCGGCTGGACCCGCGCACGCTGATCTCGTGATCGCCATCCTCCTCGGTGCGCCGGGCGTCGGCAAAGGCACGCAGGCCAAGTTGGCTGCGGAGCGCCATGCGTGGACGCACCTCAGCACCGGCGACCTGCTGCGCGAGGAAGTCGCACGCGGCAGCGAGCTCGGCCGGCGCGCCGACCGCATCATGCGGAGCGGGGAGCTGGTCCCGGACGAGGTGATGGTGGACATCGTCGCCCAGCGTCTGACCGCGCTCGCCGAGGACGAAACCCTGCTGCTGGACGGCTTCCCGCGCTCCTTGCCGCAGGCGCGCGCGCTCGATCAGCGCTGCGCGGAGCGACCCGTCGCGGCGGCGCTATACTTCACGGCTCCCGACGCAGTGCTCACCGAGCGCTTGTTGGGACGTGGGCGTTCCGACGATTCGCGCGAGGTCATCGCCCGTCGGCTCGCCGTTTACCGCGAGACCACTGCGCCGCTGGTGGCCTACTACCGCGAACGCGGCCTACTTCGCGAGATCCCTGCGGATCGCGCGATCGAAGACATCCAGAAGGATCTCCTGCGCGCCCTGCGCGAGATCCGCGCGGATCCTTCCTCCGTTTCCTGACGCATGCCCAAGGAAGAGCCCATCACTGTGTTCGCGGTCGTCCGGGAGACCCTCCCGAACGCCATGTTCCAGGTGGAGCTCCAGAATGGACAGCGCATCCTCGCTCACATCTCCGGCAAAATGCGCATGCACTACATCCGCATCACGCCGGGGGACACCGTCACCGTCGAAATGTCGCCCTACGACCTCAACCGCTGCCGGATCGTCTTCCGCGGCGAGCGCCGGCCCCGCCAGGTGCGTGGTCCGCCGCGACGTCCCGCTCCGGCTCGTCGCCGGACCGGCGGTCCTCCTTCTCGCCCGCGCACCTGACCGGTCATGAAAGTCCGCGCCTCCATCCGACCCCTCTGCAACCACTGCAAGATCGTCCGCCGACGCGGCGTCGTGCGCGTGATCTGCAGCCGCGATCCCCGGCACAAGCAGCGCCAGGGCTAATCCCCACTCCGTTAGCAACACACCATGCCCCGTCTCATCGGCGTTGACATTCCCAACGACAAGCGCACTGTCATTGCGCTGACCTACCTCTACGGGGTCGGCGACACTTCGGCGAAGCGCATCTGCGCGGAGCTCGGTCTCGATCCGTCCCGCCGCGCGCGTGAGCTCACCGACGAGCAACTCGGCGCGCTCGCTGCCTACCTCGAGGAGAACTTCTCCGTCGAGGGCACGCTGCGGCGTCAACTCGCCGCGGGCGTCACCCGCCTACGCGACATCGGCTGCTATCGCGGTCTGCGTCACCGTCGCGGCCTGCCGGTGCGTGGTCAGCGCACGCGCACCAATGCGCGCACGCGCAAGGGACCGAAGAAGACGGTCGCCAACAAGAAATCCGTCAAGGCGATGAAGTAGGGCGCGCAGCGCAATCATTCCCATGTCCACCGCCTCCAGCCCGAACAAGCGCGGCAAGACCAAGAAGGTCGGCAGCCGCGGGATCGCACACGTGCGTTCCACTTTCAACAACACCCTCATCACGCTGACCGACACCAAGGGCAATGTGATCGTTTACGCCTCGCCCGGTGGCGTCGGCTACAAGGGCTCACGCAAGTCCACGCCTTTCGCGGCGCAACAGGCTGCGATTCGCGCCGCCGAGACCGCCGGCAAGATGGGCCTGCGCGACGTCGAAGTCCGTGTCAAGGGACCGGGCTCCGGTCGCGAGAGCGCCGTGCGCGGCCTGCATCAGGCCGGTCTGCGCATCCTCTCGATCCAGGACGTCACCCCGCTGCCGCACAACGGCTGCCGCCCGCCCAAGCGGCGCCGCGTCTGAGCGCCGTCCGAACCTTTCCTTTCCCACCCGTACCCCGAACCCGCTACCAATCCCATGCGCATCCGCTGGCGTGACTTCGAACTCCCCTCCGCGGTCGTCCACGACAAGGACACCGCCACCGAAGGCTATGGCAAGTTCGTGATCGAACCCTTTGAGCGCGGCTTCGGCCACACCATCGGCAACGGCTTGCGTCGCGTGCTGCTCGGCTCGATCGAAGGCACTGCGGTGACCGCGGTCGAGGTGGACGGCGTCGAACACGAGTTCCGCACCATGCCGGGCGTGCTCGAGGACGTCACGGAAGTCGTGATTGCGTGCAAACGCCTGCGCGTGCAGGCGCTGACTGCTCAGATGCCCGCCACGCTGACGCTCGACAAGACCGGCGAAGGCCCCGTCACCGGCAAGGACATCCAGTGCCCGACCGGAGTCGAGATCATCAACAAGGATCTGAAGCTCTGCACTCTGACCTCGGCGAAGGCACGCGTCTCCTTGAAGCTCACCGTGCGTCGTGGCCGTGGTTTCCAGGCCGCTGAGGACACCGGCGAGTCCATGGATCAGATCGGTCTGATCCCGCTCGACGCCGCCTTCAGCCCGGTGCTGCGCGTGCGCTATGGCGTGGAAGCCACCCGCGTCGGCAAGTTCACCAACTTCGACCGCTTGGTGCTCGAGATCTGGACCGATGGCACCGTGCAGCCGCCGATGGCGCTGGTCGAGGCCGCCAAGATCTACCGCAAGCACCTCAACCCCTTCGTGCAGTTCAGCGAAATCCTGCAGGGCGTGCCGGTGTCCGACGAAGTGCGTCCGATTGACGCCGCCGCCGAGCGCCAGCGCGATCGCCTGCAACAACTGCTCGCCGAGCCGGTCGAACGACTCGACCTGTCCACGCGTGCACGCAATTGCCTCGAGGTCGCACAGGTGCTCACGCTTGGCGATCTGGTGTTCCGCAACACCGAGGACCTCCTCGGCATCAAGAATCTGGGTCAGACCGTTTTGACCGAGATCGAGAAGAAACTCACCGAACTCGGCCTTGGCATCGGCATGGACCGTGCCGAGGTCTTCGGAGCCGCACAGTAAGCACGCCGAGCCATGCGCCATCGCGTCAAATCCCGCAAACTCTCTCGCACCGGTGCGCACCGCCGGGCCCTCTCCCGCAATCTCGTGGCGGCGTTGATCCAGCACGAGCGCATCGAGACCACGCTGGTGAAGGCCAAAACCTACCGGCCTTTCGCTGAGCGTTTGGTCACGCTTGCCAAGGAGAAGAACATTCCCAACTTCCGGCGCGCGCTGGCGCTGCTCGGCAACGACCGCGAAACGACGACCAAGTTGTTCGACGTGATCGGGCCGCGTTTCCGTGAACGCCGCGGCGGTTACACGCGGATCCTCAAGCTCGCGACGCCGCGGCTCGGCGACAAGGCCGCGCGCGCGTTGATCGAGTTCGTGGAGCGTTCCGAGCCGGATGCGCCGGCAGTCCTCGAAGACGGCGCCGCGGCCTGATCAGCCGCGCGAGTCGCTCCGAGCGCGAGCGGTCCAAGCGGGCCGCTCGCGCTTCTGCGTTACCGGGCGGTCCATCACTGCGTGTGCGCGTCCCGGGCCGAGCAGGGCGCCGATCTCGCCGGTCAGCGCCGGTCCCAGGCGCACTTTCCACTCCGCACCGGCCCGCACCGCGCGGTGACCGCCGTCGGGCCCCGGGAAGAGGAAGCGCACGCGCGCCGCGCCTGGGTGGCGCAGGATGACTTCTTGCAGGCGTGCAATCAGTTCCGCGCCTGCAACCGCGTCGAGGCGGATCTCGAGCGTTCCGCTGAGCGCGAGCTCGTCGCGGGCACCGATCGGCACGATTTCGTCCACCAGGAGTTCCACCTCGTCGCGCTGGGTCACGGAGAGCCGACCCTTGAAGAGTCCCACGCGATCTTCTTCGAGTGCGTCGCCGAGGCGTTCGAGCACGCTCGGGAAGATCACCGCGCCGATGCTGCCCCACAGATCTTCGATGCGAAGCTTGGCGAGCTTGCGCGCGGGATCCTTGCGCGTCGGGCGGATCTGCAGTTGGGTGACCACACCGGCGAGCGCCACCACCGCGTCGGCGCCAGCTTCCGCGAGACTGCGCGTGTCCCATGGCGAGAGACCGCCGATCAGGTCGCGGTAATCGTCGAGCGGATGGCGCGTGAGGTAAAGCCCGAGCGCCTCCTTCTCCGCCTGCATCAGCGGCTTCCAATCCTCCGGCTCGTTCGCGGCGTTGGCTGCAAGGGTGGGCACGGCGGTCGGTACAGCCGTCGTCGCCGCGGGAGCGCCGAAGAGCAAGGATTGTCCGCGTTGGCGATCCTTGGCGACCGAGGTCGCGCGGCGCAGCCGGTCCTCGGTCTCTGCCACCAGTTGCAGCCGCGGCACGGCGAAGGAATCGAAGGCACCGCCCTTAGCGAGGGACTCGAGCGCGGTCTTGTTGAGGTTGCGCGCGACCGCTTCGAGGAAGACCGTATCGGTGTCGGGGAAGCGTCCGCCCGGCGAGCTCGCGCGCGCTTCGATCAAGGCCTCAGCCGCGCCGCTGCCGACGCCGCGCACGGCTTCGAGTCCGAAACGCACGGTGCGAGGATCGTCCACCGCGAAGGCGCGGCCTGAGGCGTTTACGCAGGGTGGCAGCACGCGCACGCCGTGGCGGCGCGCGTCTTCGATCAGCGCGCGGAGTTTGTCCGCGTTGGACGCTTCGAAGGTCAGCGATGCGGCGTAGAACTCGGCTGGGTGGTGCGTCTTCAGCCACGCCGCTTGGTAGGTGACCATCGCGTAGCCGGTGGAGTGGCTCTTGTTGAAGCCGTACTCCGCGAACTTCACCATCATGTCCCAGATCTGCTTGGCGAGCGCGCGTCCGACTTCGTTGGCCACCGCGCCGGAGACGAACTGGTCCTCGAATTTGGCCATCAGCTCGGGCTTCTTCTTGCCCATTGCTTTGCGCAGCGAGTCGGCATCGGCGAGCGACAGGCCGCCCATGCGTTGCGCCACGCGCATGATCTGCTCCTGGTAGATCAGCACGCCGTAGGTTTCCTTCAGCAAGGGCTCGAGCATCGGGTGCAGATACTCGACCGCTTCGCGTCCGTGCTTGCGGCGCGCGTAGATCTCGTGCAGTCCGCTGCCGAGCGGTCCGGGGCGGAAGAGCGCGAGCACGGCGACGAGGTCCTCGTAAACCGAGGGCCGGATGTCGGCGAGCAGGCGCCGCATGCCGTCGGATTCGAGCTGGAAGACGCCCTCGGTGTCGGCGCGCTGTAGCAGTGCGTAGGTTTCAGCGTCGTCGAGCGCCAATCCGTCGAGGTCCGGGCGTTCGGCGCCGCGCGCCGCGAGCAGGCGACAGGTCTCTTCCAGGATGCTGAGGGTGCGCAGCCCCAAGAAATCCATCTTGAGCAGACCGATCTCCTCGCAGGCCTTCATGTCCCACTGCGTGGTGATGGCGTCGCCCTGGCGCGAGAGCGGCAGGATCTCGCGCGCCGGGCGATCCGCGATGATCACTCCCGCGGGGTGCAAACCGGAGTTGCGCGCGAGACCTTCGACGCGCAGCGCGAGGTCGAACCACTTGCGGTTCTCGGGCGAGGCGTCACGCACCGCGCGCAGATCGGCGTCCTGTTCGAGCGTCGCGGCCAGACTCACGCGTGGACCGTCGGGAATTTTCTTGGCCGCCTTGTCCACTTCGGAGAGCGGAATCTCCTGCACGCGCCCCATGTCGCGCAGCGCGTTCTTGGCTTTGAGGCGGCCGAAAGTGATGATCTGGCAGACGCGGTCGTCGCCGTAGCGCTGCCGCGTGTAGGTGATCATTTCCTCGCGCCGGTCCTTGCAGAAGTCGATGTCAATGTCCGGCATCGAGATGCGCGACGGATTGAGGAAGCGTTCGAACAGCAGGTCGTAGCGCAGCGGGTCAATCCGCGTGATGCCGAGCACGTAGGCCACCAGGGAGCCAGCAGCCGAGCCGCGACCCGGACCCACCGGGATGCCCCGTTCGCGCGCGTGGCGCACCAAGTCCCAGACGATCAGGAAGTAGGAAACGAATCCCATCTTGCGAATGGTTTCCATCTCGAACTCGAGTCGCTCGCGCGCCTCGGGAGCGGCGGCGGGGTAGTGGCGCGCAAAACCGACTTCGCAGAGATCGTAGAAGTGCTCCTCCGGCGCGCGCCCGTCGTCGGTCGCGAACACCGGCAGGTGCAGACCTTCGGTTTCCAGCTTCACGTCGATCGTCTCCGCCACACGCAGCGTCGAGGCGAGCGCTTCCGGCAGATCGCCAAAGATGCGATTCATCTCCTGGCGGGTCCGGAAGTAGAGCGTGTCGGTGTTCATGCGCCAGCGATCCGGATCGCTGATGCGCGCACCTGTACCGAGACAAATCAAGGCATCCTGGGCCGCGCAGTCCTCGTGGCGGAGGTAGTGAATGTCGTTGGTCGCCACCAGCGGAGAATCCACCTGCTGGCGCATCCGCACCATTCCTTCCGTGAGCCGATTCTGTTCCTCGATGCCGTTGCGCATCACTTCGAGGTAGAAATGTTCCGCGCCGAAGAGATCGCGCAATTTTCCTGCCACGGCGCGCGCACCGGCCTCGTCGTCGCGCCGCAGTTGGCGATTGACTGGTCCGCTCATGCAACCGGACAGGCAGCTCAGACCGCCCGCGCGCCGCGCCAGCAATTCCATGTCCACGCGCGGGCGGAAGTGGTGGCCCTCGAGGTGCGCGTCGGTCGAAAGATCCATCAGATTGCGCCAGCCCTCCGCATTACGTGCGAGCAGCGTCAAATGGGTGTAGCCATTGTTGCGCCGATCGTGCGGTTCGCGCATCGAGCGCTCGGCGACGTAGATCTCGCAGCCGAGGATCGGCTTGATCCCGGCGCGACGGCAGGCGGCATAGAACTCGAGCGCGCCGTAGAGATTGCCGTGATCGGTGATCGCGAGCGATTCGTGCCCGTCCTCGACCGCCGCAGCGACGAGGCGATCGATCGGATTCGCCCCGTCGAGCAGGGAGTACTCGGTGTGGACGTGCAGATGCACGAAGGGCTGCATGACAGGGCGAGTCTAGCGGCAGGTGCCGCGATTCCGAACCCCTTGACGGGAAGCCGCCGCCACGGTGGAATGTCCCCCCTTTCCGGACGCGCCTGTAGCTCAATTGGATAGAGCATCAGACTACGGATCTGAGGGTTGGGGGTTCGACTCCTCCCGGGCGCGCCATTCCTAGCTCGATGAGCTTGCTCTTCCCGCTGCTTCCTCCGGCGGACGCAGACGAGCGCGACCGCCGCATCATGGAGATCGCGTTGCGCGAAGCTCGCGCTGCCGCAGCGGTGGGCGAAGTGCCGGTCGGCGCCGTGGTGGTGCGCGGCAACCGTCTGCTCGCGCGCGCGCACAACGCGGTCGAACAGCAGGGCGATGCCACCGCGCACGCCGAGATGCTCGCGCTGACCCAAGCTTTCGCTGCGGCGGGGGAGAAGCGCCTGGAAGGCGCGGAGCTCTTCTGCACGCTCGAACCCTGTCTGCAGTGCGCCGGGGCTCTACTCCACGCACGCGTCGCGCGCGTGGTCTATGGCGCAGCGGATCCGAAGTTCGGGGGAGTGGAATCGCTCGCGCGGCTGCTCGAGCTGCCGGGCCTCAATCATCGCGTCGAGGCGTGCGGTGGGGTGCTCGCCGCGGAGAGCGCGCGCCTGCTCCAGGATTTCTTCCGCGCGCGCCGCGGTGGTCCGGCGGCACCCGGCGGAAGCTCAGCGTGATCCGGCTTTCCCTGCCGCGCCGCGCCGTTATCCTATGCGGCCCTGTCCGGAGAGGTGCCGGAGTGGTCGAACGGGCTGGTTTCGAAAACCAGTGAGGTCGCAAGGTCTCCGAGGGTTCGAATCCCTCCCTCTCCGCCAATAGGATCGGGAGTTCACATTCAGGAGAGGTGTCGGAGTGGCCGAACGAGCACGCTTGGAAAGCGTGTGTGCCGCGAGGCACCGAGGGTTCGAATCCCTCCCTCTCCGCCATGTGGAACGTCGTCGGAGCCGGGGGTTCGGCCCCGCGCAGCGCGCAGGCCGTGAACCGGGTCAGGCCGGGAACGGAGCAGCCCTAAGCGGCACGGCGCGGGTGCCGCGGGTCGCCGGGCCTCCGGCTCCGCCGACGTTTCGCGCGGCGGCGGCGCCGATCCGTCCTGATAGAGTTTCCCGATGGCCGAAAGCGCACCGTCCACGCCGTATCGTGTGCTCGCGCGCAAGTATCGGCCGCGCACCTTCGCCGAGATGATCGGCCAGGAGCACGTGGTGCGCGCACTGTCGCGCGCCATGCAGCGTGGCCGCGTCGGTCAGGCTTACCTGCTGGTTGGTCCACGCGGAGTCGGCAAGACCAGCACCGCGCGCATTCTTGCCAAGTCGCTCAACTGCGAGCGCGGTCCCACCGCGGAGCCTTGCCTCGCCTGCGACCCTTGTCGCGACATCGAGCGCGGTGGCGACCTCGACGTGATCGAGATCGACGGCGCTTCCAACAACGGGGTCGAGGACGTGCGCAATCTGCGCGACGCCGTTGCCACGCGACCGCTGCGCGACCGTCGCAAGGTGTGGATCGTGGACGAGGTGCAGCGGCTCTCCGGACCCGCCTTCGACGCCTTGCTCAAGACTCTGGAAGAGCCTCCGGATCACGCGATCTTCATTTTCGCGACCACCGATCCACACAAGATCCCCGACACCATCGTGTCGCGCTGCCAGGTGCTCGAGTTCCGCCGGCTGCGTGAGGAGGACGTGCGCGCGAAATTGACCATGGTCTGCGAGCGCGAGGGCGTGGACGTCGCGCCGGAAGTGATCGCGGCGCTCGCGCGCGGCTGCCGCGGCGGTCTGCGCGACGCCGAGAGCATGCTCGATCAGGTGATCTCCTCTGCGGAGGGAAAGGTCAGCCTCGAAGATCTCGAGTTGGTGGCAGGCCTCGCGCGGCCGGAGCGTTGGCTGGATCTTTTCGAGGCCGTGGCCGAGGACCGTCCCGCCGACGTCCTGCGCGCGGTCGCCGAGTTTCTCGCGCGTGGCGGCACCGAACGCGATCTGGTCGAGCAGGGCGCAGAGGCGCTGCGCGATCTGCTGCACGTGGCCCTGCTCGGCGAGGACGCGCTCGGCGTGGAGCCGGAACCGGCGCGCCGCGAGCGCATGCGTGCGCTCGCCAAGCGGCTCGGCCGAGATCGGCTCGAAGCGATTCTCGGCATGCTCTTCGAACTCGAAGGTCGCCTACAACGGGCGCCGCTCGCCGCGCGCGCGCTCACCGAATGGACGCTGTTGCGCGCCGCCCGACTCGGCGCGCTGCTCGATCTTGCGGCGCTGACGCGCGCGCTGCAGCACGGAGCGGCCCTCGCGGCGCCGGCGCCGGCGCCGGCGATCGCGCCGCGGACGCCGCGTGCCGAGTCGCGCACTCCTGCGGTCGCGCCAATGAGCGCGCCGCCGCTCGTCGTCGCCCCGACTCCCGTGCCGGCGCCGACACCTGAGCTTGCGCCGCCGCTCGCCGCCGCTCCGGCGGCCACGGCCAGCAGCTTCGAGGGCTTGTTGCAAGCGCTCGAGCGCCGCCGCCCCGCGCTGGCGGAAGCGATTCGCCGTCACGCACTCGAAGGCGAGATCGGTGCTGAGGGTGTGTTGGTTTGCCTGCGTGAGTTACCGGCGCGCGAGCGCGCTATGCTGGACGATCCGGCGGAACGCGCCGCGCTCGCGAAGTTGCCGGGCAGCCCTGGCCCCTGGGAATTCCGCATCGCGAGCTCGACGCGCGCGCCGGACGATCTGGGCCAGCGCTTGCTGGAATCCTTCGGCGGTCGCGAAGAGGAGCCCTGAGCCGGGCCCAGGAACAAGAGCATGGCAGGAAGTCTCGGAGATCTCGGCGGTCTACTGCGCCAGGCGCAGAAGATGCAGCGACAGGTGCAGGAACTGCAGGACGAACTCGCGAAGCGCCACTTCGAAGGCAGCGCGGGCAACGGAGCGGTGCGCGCTGTCGTCAACGGCAGCCGCGAGTTGCTCTCGCTCAAGATCCAGCCGGAAGTAGTGGATCCTTCCGACGTCGGCATGCTCGAGGATTTGGTCACGGTCGCCGTGAAGGAAGCCCTGCGTCGCGCCGAGGAAGAATCCGCGGCCGCGATGAAGAAAGTGACCGGCGGACTCGGCCTGCCCGGTCTGCACTGATCCGGCAGTGGCTTTTCCCGAGCCCTTGGAGCGCTTGGTGCGCGCGCTCGCGCGGCTACCGGGCATCGGTCCGCGCAGTGCGGAGCGCATTGCGCTTCACGTGTTGCGCTCGCCGCGCGAAGAAGTCGCTGATCTCGCCGTCGCGTTGCGGGATGCGCGCCTCGAGACGCAGCGCTGCGATCCCTGCGGCAACGTCACCCTGCGCTCGCCTTGCGCGCTCTGCGCCGATCCCACACGCGATCCCGCGCTGATCTGCGTGGTCGAGGGACCGCGCGAAGTCGAACGCATGGAGACCGCCGGCGTGTTCCGCGGCCGCTATCACGTGCTGCTCGACGGCCTTGCGCCGCGCGAGGGTGCGGCGCCAGATCCCGCCGCTCTGCGCGCTCTGCGCCGCCGCGTGGAAGCCGGCGGTGTGCGCGAAGTGGTGCTCGCCACCGCACCCGACCGTGAAGGCGAAGGTGCCGCGCTGCTGGTGCGCGAGGCGCTCGCCGGACTGCCGCTGCGGCTCACCCGCCTCGCGCGCGGCGTTCCAGTGGGCGCACGCATCGAGTACCTGCACGGCGAGATCCTCGCCGAAGCCTTCCGCGGACGCAGCGAGATCGGCGGTGACCCGCCGGCGTCCGCGTGAACCCCGCGCCGCGGCGGCTTGCGCTGCTGGTCGCCTACCGCGGCGATGCCTTCCACGGATTCCAACGCCAGGCCGGCAGCCACACGGTGCAGCAGGCGCTCGAGGAAGCGTGGACCGCGGTCGCTGGTGAGGAAACGGTGATGCACGGCAGCGGACGCACCGATGCCGGTGTGCACGCCTGGGGTCAGGTGGTGCACTTCAGCACTTGGAGCGCGCTCGAGGCCACGCGCGTCCGCGACGCTCTGAACGCCTACCTTCCGCAGGATCTGGTAGTGCGAGCGAGCGCGGAGGTCGGCGCCGACTTCCACGCGCGCGCCAGCGCTCTAGGGAAGCATTATGTCTACCGGATCGCGATCTCACCGACGCGACCGGTGCTCGCGCTCGGATTGGCGCATTGGCAGCGGCAACCGCTCGATCTCACCGCGATGCGCGCCGCCGCCAGCCTTCTGCGTGGCACACACGACTTCCGCGCCTTCGCTGCTGCGGGACGCCCGGTGCGCGACGCCACCCGCACCCTCAGCGATCTGCGCGTGGTGCCGACGCGCGGTGGCCTGTTGCTGCATGCGCGCGGGAACGGTTTTCTCTACCGCATGGTGCGCAATCTCGCCGGCACGCTGATCGAAGTAGGACGCGGGCGCCGCGCACCGGAATGGGCTGCTGCGGTGCTGGCCTCGCGCGACCGCCGCCGTGCAGGCGCCACCGCGCCGCCGGAAGGTCTCGCGCTGTGGCGCGTGCATTACGCGCGGGATCCCTTTCCCGCGCTTTCGCGACGCGGAGCGCGCGCGTATCCTGGAGGGTAGTCCGCGCCCCTTGATCCCCGCGCGAACCTCGAATCTAGTCCATGAACGTAGAAATCACGAGTCGGCACACGGAGATCTCGGATGCACTGCGCAGCTACGCAGCCGGTCGCATAGCAGACATCGAGAGGCTCGGAGAGGACTTCCAGAAGGCACTCGTCGTCTTCGAGCAGAGCCACGGCAAGACTGAATGCGAAATCATTCTGCATCCCCGCCGCGGTGATCCGATCGTCGCCAAGAACTCTGCGGACGATGCGCGTGCGGCCGTGGACAGCACGGTGGCAAAGATCGAGAAACAATTCCTGCGCGCGAAGGGGAAGCGCGACGACCGCCGCAAGGGAGCCTGATCGGCGATTTTCTCATGCCCTACGCCAAGCAACTCAGCGCCTCGTCCATCCTTCTCGACCTCGCAGGGAACGATCCCGCCGCCGTACTCAGCGCGCTGGTGGACGGCTTGATCGCGCAGAACGCGCAGCTCGCTTCACGACGTGAGGAACTGCTCGAAGCACTGCGCGTGCGTGAAGCGCAGGGCTCGACCGCCAGCCAGGGTGTCGCGATTCCGCACGTCAAGCTGCCGGGCCTCGACGCGGTCACCATGGTGCTCGGCGTGCACCGCGCGGGCGTCAACTTCCGCGCGCTCGACGGCGCGCGCGTTCACGTCTTCTTCTCGGTGGTGCGACCCACTGAGACCGCTGACCAGCACCTCGGACTCCTGCGCTGGATCGCAGGCATCGCGCAGCACCGCGACTTCGTGCCCTTCGCGCGTCAAGCGAGCAGTCCGGAAGAAGTCATCGAGCTCCTCAGCGAGCTCGCTACCGTCTGATCCACGCGTGAGCCCCGACGCCGCCGAATCGAGCGCGGCGGGAAGCGCGGTGGTGGCGAATCCCCACGGCATCCACGCCCGTCCCAGTCATGCGCTGGTCACTGCGGCGACGCGATTCGAATCGGCCATCGAGATCGAGTACGCCGGCCGCCGCGCCGACGCGCGCAGCATCCTCTCGGTCATGACCCTCGGTGCGCCGGCAGGAGCGGAGGTGCGGGTGCGCGCCACCGGACCGGACGCCGCCGCCGCGGTTCACGCGCTACTTCAGATCCTGCAGACTGAGGAACCACGGTGAGCACGCCAGAGAGCGGTCTGCCGCCGCCGGGCTGGGAGTACCTCGCCGTCAACGCGCGCGATTCCGAGGAATTGCGCGTGGCACGCGCGCGCGACGGTCGCCTCCTGGAACTGCGCTGGAGCCGCAAGGAACGTGGATCCTTGGTCGGCAGCATCCTGCTCGGCGTCGTCACACGCATCGAGGAGGGACTCGACGCCGCCTTCGTGGATCTCGGGCTCGGTCGCGCCGGCTTTCTGCACCGCGACCAGGTCTTGCCAGCCCTCGCCGATGCCTCACTCGGTCCGGTCGATGCTGCGCTGTTGCCTGCACCGCGGCCGGGCGGGCGCGAATCGGAAGGCAGTGCGCTCCCGGATCCGGAGGCGGAGCCCACGCCAGCCCTGCGCCTGACGGAGTGGTTGCGCCCCGGCCAACGCTTGCTGGTGCAGGTGTTGCGCGATCCCTTGCGGCAGAAAGGCGCGACCTTGACCACCTTTCTTTCCCTACCGGGGCATCGGCTGGTCTTCATGCCGAGTCTCGGTCGGCCGGGGGTCAGCCGCCGTCTCGCCGACGAGGAAGAGCGTCAACGCTTGCGCACTTTGCTCGCCTCGATCGCCGACGGAGAGCACGCCCTGATCGCACGCACGGCAGCCGAGGGCGCGCAAGAGGCGACCCTGCGCGAGGAGTGGCGCGCCCTGAAGGCGCGCTGGGATGCACTCGCTGCGCGGGCGCGGCATCAGAGCAAGCCGGGCCCGCTGCTCGAGGAATCCTCCTTCGCGCTCGGTGCGGTGCGCGAGTTGCTCGACGCCGGCGTGCGTGAGATCGTGGTGGACGAGCGGGGCGTTGAGGACGAGCTGCGCTCAGCCTTGGCCGGTGAGCTCGGCCCGCTGCAGATCCGCAGCTACGTGAACAGTCGTCCGCTCTTCGAAGCCCTGGATCTCGAGCGTGACTGGCAGTCCTTGTTCCGGCCGCGCGTGCCTTTACCCGGCGGCGCGTCCTTGGTGATCCACGAGACCGAAGCGCTCACCGCCGTGGACGTCAACAGCGGACCGACCAGCGCCGATTCGCTGGAAGCCACTGCGCTGGAAGCGAATCTCGGCGCTTGTGAAGAAATCGCACGCCAAGCCCGGCTGCGCGACCTCGGCGGCATCGTGGTGGTGGATTTCATCGACATGCGCGAGGCCGAGAACCGCCGACGCGTGGAGCAGTCACTCCGCGATGCTCTGCGCACCGACCGCGCGCGGCTCAAGACCGGACACCTCGGCAGTTTCGGACTGATGGCCTTCACACGTCGGCGCATCGGTGGCGGGCTGCCGCGCGCGTTGGAAACGCTCTGCCGCGGCTGCGGTGGCAGCGGACACGTTGCGCATCACCATGCCGGCGCTCTGCGCGCACTACGCCGCCTGCGCGCCGAGCCCGCGGCCCGCGGCTTCCGGATCCGGGCCCAGCCGGGCACCATCGCCATGCTGCGCGGCCTCTTGGAAGGGGAGGCCCGTCCGGTCGAGCTGGTGGAAGACCTCCAGGTGGCCGCCGGCGATCCGGTGGTGCAGGCCGAGCTGCTTGCCGGCCCCCTGGGCGAGCGTTAGACTGTCCGGCCCTTCTTCGGAGGGATCGCCCCATGTACGCAGTCGTCCGCGACCGTTCCCGCTGCCTGAACCTCGTCCCCGGCCAAGAGGCCTGGGTGGACCTGCTCGACGCCGAACCGGGCGCCGAAATCACCTTCGACGAGGTCCAACTCCTCAAGCGCAAGGACGGCTCGGTCGCGATCGGGACGCCGGGCGTGAAGGGCGCTCGCGTGGTCGCCACCGTGCTGCGGCATGAGCGCGACGAGAAGATCCGCGTCAGCTTCTATCGCCGCCGCAAGGCGAGCATGAAGCAGCGCGGCCACCGCCAGTCCTACACGCGCATTCACGTGAAGGAAATCCAAGGCTAACGCGAGAATCAACCCCCTGCCATGGCACATAAGAAAGGCGGCGGCTCGTCGAAGAACGGCCGCGATTCCAACCCGCAGATGCGCGGCATCAAGCGCTACGGCGGCCAGATCGTGCTCGCCGGTGAGATTCTGGTCCGCCAGTGCGGCACCCGGTTTCACCCCGGCCTCAACGTCGGCTGCGGCTCGGACTACACCTTGTTCGCCCTCACGGACGGCATCGTCAAGTTCCAATCACGCCGCCGCGTGGCGGTGCTGCCGATCGAAGGCTAGCGAGCCCCGGGCGCGTTCGCGCGCCTGAACGGGCCGCATTCGGGAATCCGTCATGGAGCGCAGCGAACCGGCATTCCGTGACGAGACCGAGCTCGAGGTCGTCGCCGGTGATGGCGGCGACGGCGCAGTTTCCTTCTTGCGCGAGAAGTTCGTCCAGCGTGGCGGTCCGGACGGCGGCGACGGCGGCGACGGCGGCAGCGTGATCCTGCGCGCCGATCCACACGAGAACTCCCTCTTCCGGATCGCGCGTATGGTGCGCGTGCAAGCGGAATCCGGCCGCCAGGGTGGCGCCAAGAACTGCTTCGGCCGCGGCGGACGCGACGAGACCGTGCGCGTGCCCGTCGGAACTCAGGTCTTCGATGCGAATCACGGCAATCTGATCGCCGATCTGGATGAACCCGAGGTCGAGTTGCTGATCGCGCGCGGTGGACGCGGTGGCCGCGGCAATGCGCGCTTCGCTTCCAGCACCCAGCAGGCGCCGCGCAAGGCCGAGGAGGGTGCCCCGGGCGAGGCGCGCCGTCTGCGGCTGGAACTCAAGTTGATGGCCGACGTCGGCCTCGTCGGACTGCCGAACGCCGGCAAGTCCACTCTGTTGCGGCGACTCACTTCCGCGCGTCCGCGCGTCGGTGCTTATCCTTTCACTACTTTGCATCCGGCGCTGGGCGTGCTGGCTCTCGGCGGGGGCGAACGCACTCTGGTGCTCGCCGACATTCCGGGACTGATCGAAGGCGCGGCGGAGGGCAAGGGCTTGGGGCACCGTTTCCTGCGCCACCTCGAGCGCACGCGCCTGCTGCTGCACCTCGTGGATTGCAGCGCCGACGCCGAGGATGCTCTGACGGCCTGGTCGGTCGTTCGCCGCGAACTCGCCGAGTTCGCCCCGGAGCTATCTGCGCGCCCCTGCCTGGTGGCGGCGACCAAGATCGAGGACGAGGAGGCGCGTGCGCGCGCCGATGCGCTGGAGCAGCATTTGCGTGCCGCGGGTTCCACCGACCCGGTCCTGCGCCTCAGCGCGGCCACCGGCGAGGGGATCCCGGAACTCGTCCAGGCCCTGTTCCTGGCCGCGGAACAACCGGACGAAGCGCAGGGCGGGGAGCGTCTCAAGTCGGAACGCTCGGCGCCGGATTCGGCGTACGAGCCACTCTAAGATGCCCATGGTGAACGAGAAGCTGCTCCGTCTCCTTTTGGCGCTCGCCGGCCTCGCCGCTCTCGGGGCTCTGGGCTGGCGCATCTACGACTACGCCACGCAGCGCG
>CXWK01087215.1_pt1 | contig 28959 bp, 33 predicted proteins | sample 590851 | NCBI WGS metagenome assembly CXWK01 (sample SAMEA3498364, study PRJEB10139) | wastewater metagenome | biome: wastewater treatment plant; material: activated sludge | place: Denmark | collected 2014-08-01
TGCGGCGAGCATGCCGATAAGAATAATTGCAGCAGGACGAAGTGCGGGTGGGCAAACAATGTCTGCGGCTTTGAGGGCTGTTTTACCAGTGATGTAGATACGATGAGGGTCGGCGAGTAGTGTTTTTGCACCAAGCTTGTCGAGTTCGCGGTACTGAATCGCGCGCTTTTCATAGACCCAGTCATGAATCAAAGTCATACCTTCTGCTTGGGTAGCGATAATTGCAAAAAATGGCTGGTTGTCGATGTTGAGGCCGGGATATGGACGGCTTTCAATTTTTTCTTCAGGGGCAGTGAGTTTCGACGGATGAGTTTTTATATCAACAAGTTTGGTGCGGCCGTTGTGTGAGAGATATTGTTTTGTAATTTCGTATACAAAACCCATTTTTTCGAGTTTGTAGAGTTCGAGTTCGAGAAAGTCGATCGGGCAGCGTTCGATGGTAATACTTGAGTTCGTAACGATAGCAGCAGCAATAAAGAACATTGACTCGATTGGGTCCTCGCTCAGTTCGTACTCAACATCTGTGCTGATGTTTTCGATTCCATGCACGGTGATTGTTGTTGTGCCAATGCCCTCGATACGCACACCCAATTTTTCCAAAAAGAAACACACTTCTTGTCCCATGTAGTTTGCAGACGCGTATTTGATAACTGTTGTGCCTGCAATACCAGCAGCAGCGATGATTGTGTTTTCTGTTACCGTGTCGCCTGATTCATACAAAACAATTTCTGCGGGTTTGAGGCCGTGATGTTTTACTTCGTATGCAGAGTCAGTGGTTTTGATTTCTACGCCGAGTTTCTCGAGTGCAAAAAGGTGAGGCTTCACGGTGCGTGAACCAAGTTTGCATCCACCAGCTTGTGGCACGCTAAAACTTTTCAAATGATGTACGAGCGGTCCGATGAGCATGATGATCGAACGGGTTTTTTCTGCTGAAGCAGTGTCAATTGTTTTTAGGTCAAAAGTTTTCGGTGGAATGATTACGAGATCATTTCCTTCTGCACCAGTCCAGCTCACTTGTACGCCAATACTTTCGAAGACTTCGATCATGCGAAAGACTTCCTCGATACGAGGCACGCGACGAAGGGTGGTTTTGCCTTTATTCAATAGAGAAGCGGCAAGCAGTCCCATAGCGCCGTTTTTGGATGTTTTGGTAACAACAGTGCCGTGAAGTTTGTGTCCGCCTTCAATAGTTATGTCGATTGCTTTTGATTCCATGTGTAAAACAATATATCATATTGCCACATGTCTTTCTTTTCTAAAAAACTTGGCATCGATCTTGGTACAACGAGTACGCTTGTGTATGTGCCGGGCAAAGGGATCGTGCTCAATGAGCCGTCAGTTGTTGCGGTGTCAGAAGAAACCAACCAAGTAATGGCGATCGGTATCGAGGCAAAAGAAATGATCGGACGCACACCAGACAATATTGTGGCGTACCGCCCGATGCGCGACGGCGTGATCGCAGACTATCGTATTGCAGAAGCAATGCTTCGCTACTATATCGGCAAGGCGCTCGGCAAGTACAACCTGTTTAAACCAGACGTCATTATTTCTGTACCAGCCGGAATCACATCTACCGAACGTCGCGCGGTGATCGAAGCGGCGATCAAGGCGGGGGCAAAAAATGCATATGTGGTAAAGGAGCCGATTCTTGCGGCAATCGGTGCGGGTATTCCGATCCAGGAGCCGGTGGGGCATATGATCGTCGACATCGGCGGTGGTACGACCGATATTGCAGTCATTTCGCTTGGAGGTATTGTCGCTGCCAAATCAGTAAAGTGCGCTGGAAACAAAATCGACCATGCAATCGCAGACTACATAAAGAAAACATTTAACCTTGCGATTGGTGACAAAACAGCCGAAGAAGTAAAAATCAAAATCGGCTCTGCGATTCCGCTCGAAGAAGAGCTTGTGATGACTATCAAAGGACGCGACTTCATCACCGGTCTTCCACGCTCAATCGAAATCAAAACAAATGAAATCACCAAAGCGATCACTCGTGAGCTTCGTGAAATGATAAAGGCAATCAAAGACGTGTTCCAAGAAACTCCGCCGGAACTTGCGTCTGACATCATCGACCGTGGCATTATCATGACCGGCGGCTCGTCTCAGCTTCGCAATCTTCCTGAGCTCGTGTTTCGTCGTACTGGTGTGAAGGCCGTGCTTGCCAAGGATGCGCTCTACTGTGTCGTGAACGGCACCGGTATTGCGCTCGAGCATTTGAATGTGTACAAGAAAACTATTTTGTCTAAGAAGTAATACAGTAATACGTTAGCGATTTGTAAAAAGGGGATAGTAGCTTGACGATTTGTTCAGAGGGTCGTACAATTTCCCTAGAACAGTGCGAGCATTTCGATTGTCGAAGTGTTCATTGTTTGCAAACAAACGGGGGGACGAAGGGATTCGTTCCATGAATAAGGAACCGGCGCATGTAACACGCAGAACAGAGGCAGGACAGTTTTGTAGCCACTTGTGTGGCACGAGGGTCCTGGAAGGACAGAGATGCACCCATGAGTGCTGTGGACGTNNGTGACGCATGTAACAAGTAAGGCGACGACAGGACCGTTCTGTAGCCACTTGTGTGGCACGAGGGTCCTGGAGGGGCAGAGATGCACCCACGAGAGCTGTGGTCAGCTGCTGGTGAATGAGTGTCTTGAGTGTCACCTGGATCACGCACACGACATCATTCCTCACCCAGTGGAGGTGACTGTCGTGGAGGTGCCGAGGATTGAGATTCACAATCACGGCATCCGCGGACTGACCTGTCTTGGACCACACGCGAAGCACAAGAGGGACGCCGCTCATCCTTTGAGTGGGTTCTGTGTTGGTGAAGGTGAACCCGACGACAACACATGACAGGTACGACAACCCGAATTTGTTCTCATCCCGCCGATATTCGGCGGGTTTTTTGTTGCAAGAATGTGCTTTAATGATTGTCATATGTCAGCCACTACACACCAACTTTCATCGACTCTCCGCGAAATAATTGAGAATCCACCACACCATGCCTTTCTGGTACTCGGTGGTCGGCAGGCGCATTTTGAGCGTATAAGGCTTCATATCCGTGAAATGGTTACCCGCGGCCTCGTTCACACTGCAGACGTGTGGGCGCGGGAGTTTGAGCAGTTTGCTATCGACGATGCGCGCGAGCTAAAGGAAATTCAGCATGCAATGCCAAACGGTCCGCGCCGTATTGTGCTCGTCTCGCTTCAAAATATTCAACACGAAGCGCAGAATTCATTGCTCAAGCTTTTTGAGGAGCCGTCAGATACCACCACATTTTTTATTTGCGCGGAGAATTCAGAAATCTTTTTGCCAACAGTACTTTCGCGTTTTTTTATCCACGACGGAAGACAAGAACAAGTCCGTGACAGGGAAGGCGCCACTCAGGTCGTACACACACAAAGCGTTGAAAAATTTTTATCACAGTCGATTGCAGATCGCTTGCAAAGTATTGAACCAATAATTAAAGAAAAGGACAGGGGAGCGGCGGAGCAGTTTCTCAATGCTCTCGAAATTACTTTGTATAAAAGAAAAGAAAAGCTTGGTGCAGAATCCGCTTCGATTTTTGGGCAGATATTTGAAGCGCGGCGATTTCTTCAGAGTCGTTCGTCATCGGTAAAGATGATTTTGGAACATATTTCAAGTATTATTCCTGTCCTCAAGTAACACGTAAAAACGACAGTAAAGACACGACAAAAGACATGACTCTTGCAACACACATCGTCACAGGCGCTGCCGTAGCTGGCGTACTAACCAAAGATCCCACTGCAGCTTTTCTTGCTGGTTGGGTGTCGCACTATTTGCTCGATGCATTGCCACACTGGGATTATCCGATTGCGTCCTTTGAGGCAAAGGACGAGCAAAAGCCACTTGAGAAAAAAGTTGAGTTTGGTGTGGTGTTTGTAAAAGATGTGGTGAAGGTTCTCACAGATGCATGTCTGGGTTTTGTGTTGCTGTACATCACTATCTGGGGGAGCGGTGATGTGTCACCGGATATGCTCGTGATTCTTTTGGCCGGTGCCTTTGGTGGAGTATTTCCGGATTTTTTGCAGTTTTTGTATGGTGTGTGGAATGTGTGGCCGCTCCGCAAACTTCAGGAATTTCATCATTTTATCCACGCTGACCTCAGGCTCGATGACCGTCCGCGTCTTGGAGTTCCGATGCAAATCGGCATTATTTCATTTGCTGGACTAGTTCTTCTTGCGTATTTGCTGGGAAATTAAGAAAAATTTGATACACTACATGCATCATGGCATACAATTTTAACGATTTTAAAAAGGGTTTGGCAGAAGTAGAAAGTTGGCTTTCAAAAGAATACGCAGCAGTTCGTACCGGTCGTGCAACACCGTCGATTCTCGATCATGTGCTCGTAAACAACTACGACAGCATGATGCCGATCAACCAGCTTGCAAGTGTTACGACAGAAGGTCCGCGCAGTCTCCGTGTTGTTCCGTGGGATTCTGCAGTAAACAAAGCAATCGAAAAGGCAATCAATGAGTCAGATCTTGGTTTGTCTGTGTCTATGGACGAAAAAGGAGTGCGCGTGACATTCCCAGAGCTCACTGCAGAACGTCGTCAGTCACTCGTGAAGCTCACCAAGCAAAAGCTCGAGGATGCGCGCGTGTCTATACGCAAAGAGCGTGACATTGTCTGGAACGATATCCAAGAAAAAGAAAAAGCTGGTAGTCTCACTGAAGACGAAAAGTTCCGTCTCAAAAACGATATGCAAAAACTTGCAGACGAAACGAGCAAAAAACTCCAAACACTAGCAGAGCGCAAAGAGCAGGAGCTTTTGAATTAAGCTGATCCAACCAATTTATGTCGATTGTTATTTTTGTTGTCATTCTCGCAGTACTCATTTTGGTGCATGAGTTCGGACATTTTCTCGCTGCAAAATTATTCGGCATTCGTGTCGATGAGTTCGGTATCGGCTACCCGCCACGCGCGGCAACGCTTTTCAAATTCCGCGGTACAGAATTTACTTTGAACTGGATTCCATTTGGTGGATTTGTGAAAATCCTTGGAGAAAACGGTGAGGTAACGGATGTCGATGGTAAGCCGCTCCCAGAAGTCGAAGCTGCAAAGAGCTTCACTCGCAAGCCGCGCTATGCCCAGGCGCTCGTGCTCGTGGCTGGTGTGGGTTTCAATCTTATATTTGCATGGCTCCTTATTTCTCTTGGGTTCATGATCGGTTTGCCGACTTCAACATCAGCAGTGCCGGCTGGGCAGGAAATATCCGACCCCCAGCTTGTTATTTCTTTGGTCTCACCAGAGTCTCCTGCAGAGAAGTCAGGGCTCAAGTCGGGTGATGTCATCACTGCAGTCGCGGGGTTTTCTGGTGAGCTTACTCCTGACTCAGTATCAAACTACATCGGCAGTCATGGCGAGGATACTATTGCGATTTCATACAAGCGAGGAGATGAGGCGGGTGTTGCATCTGCAGAACCAGTAGAGGGAATTATCCAGGGTCGCAAGGCTATTGGAATTTCTATGGACACGATCGGTACATTGACGCTCAGCTTTTTCCCGGCGCTCTGGGAAGGTGCTCGCACAACAGTGTCGCTTGTATACGCAACTGCTGTTGGTCTCGGTTCGTTCATCGTTAATATTTTTACTGGCGATGCTGATTTTTCTCAGGTAACTGGTCCTGTTGGTATTGTTGGGCTCGTGGGTGATGCATCACGCCTCGGTATTATTTACCTACTTTCATTTACTGCATTTATTTCTATAAACCTTGCAGTGATCAACGTCATACCGTTTCCAGCGCTCGACGGTGGACGTCTCTTGTTTGTGATTATCGAAGCAATCAAACGCTCACCAATGTCCCCAAAAGTAACTGGCATTGTGAACTTTGTTGGCTTCGCCTTGCTCATTTTGCTCATGGTGTTTGTGACTGTTCATGACGTTGTTCGGCTGTTCTAGCGTGCCCCGTGCTTTTCCTGTAATATGATGTCGATGCGGCAATCTCAATTATTTACAAAAACAAGAAAAGAGGCTCCAAAAGATGAGCAGGCCCGAAATGCCGAGCTCCTGATCCGTGCAGGGTATGTTCACAAAGAAATGGCTGGTGTGTACGCCCTTTTGCCACTTGGTTTGCGCGTGCTCAACAACATCGTCGGTGTGGTTCGTGAAGAAATGAATGCAATCTCTGTTGCGGGTAGTTCGCCCGTAGAAGTTTCTTTGACCGCTCTTCAGGAAAAAGGCACCTGGGAAAGCACGGATCGTTGGTCAGACCAAAACATGGATGTATGGTTCAAAACTACGCTCAAGAATGGCTCGGAGCTTGGTCTCGCACCGACTCACGAGGAACCACTTACTCGGCTCATGAAGGATCACATTCATTCATACCGTGACCTGCCTCGCTACGTATATCAGTTCCAGACAAAATTCCGCAACGAAACGCGCGCAAAGAGTGGCATTATGCGCGGACGAGAGTTTTTAATGAAAGATTTGTACTCGTTTTCTGCTAATGAAAAAAGTCATCAGGAATTTTATGATGCTGCCGCGAAGGCGTATCGGAATGTTTTTACTCGTCTCGGTATTGGTGACAAAACATTTTTCACGAGAGCATCAGGTGGATCGTTCTCGAAGTTTTCACATGAGTTTCAAACTCTTTCAGAAGCCGGTGAGGATATTATTTACACCAACCCAACCTCTGACTTCGCAGTAAACAAAGAGATTGTTGATGAAGCTGAAGCGTTTGAAGGAACATCGCTTACTAAGTCAGATTTCACACCACAAAAATCAATTGAGGTAGGTAATATCTTTAGCCTTGGTACTCGCTTCTCTGATGCATTCGGTCTCACATTTTTGAATGAACAGGGTAAGCCAGAGCCGGTCATCATGGGTTCATATGGTATTGGTCCTGCGCGTGTTATGGGTGCGATTGTAGAAACTCTAGCGGACGACAAGGGTATTGTGTGGCCAGAAGAAATCGCTCCATTCCGTGTTCATCTTATTGAAATTCCTGGTAGTGCCGAGACACATGCTGCTGCAGAAAAGCTATACAACGATCTCGTTCATGCGGGTGTAGAAGTATTATTTGATGATCGTGGAACCGTACGCGCTGGCGAAAAGTTTGCTGACTCAGATCTCATTGGTATTCCATGGCGTGTAGTGATAAGTGATAAGTCGCTCGAAAAGGGTGGGGTAGAAATCAAGCGTCGCACTGAGGAGTCTGCACAGATATCAGCGATTTCAGAAATTGTTTCAAAGTTTGCACCTTCTGCATAACCTGCAATGATCAAAAAAATTCCACAGAAATTTCACTCGATGCTCGCAAACGACATCGGTATTGACCTCGGTACGGCGAATACGCTTGTGTATGTGCGTGGTCGCGGCATCGTGATCAATGAGCCGTCAGTGGTGGCGATTAACCAGAAAACTGGGCGTGTGGTTGCTATTGGAAAAGAAGCAAAACAAATGCTTGGACGCACACCACTCCATATCGTTGCGGTGAAGCCAGTCGTTGACGGGGTGATTTCAGATTTTGAAGTTACCGAAGAAATGATTTCGTATTTGCTCAATTTGGCGCAAAAGGATTCCAAGAAATACTTTGGTCCAAAAGTTGTGGTTGGTGTACCGTCGGGGATTACAAACGTAGAGATTCGCGCTGTTCGGGACGCAACCAGAAATGCTGGTGCGCGAGAGGTGTATGTGGTGGAGGAGCCGGTGGCTGCGGCGATCGGTATGAAGCTGCCCGTGATGGAGCCGGTTGGTAGCATGGTTGTTGATATTGGCGGCGGCACAACAGATATTGCAGTCATATCCCTCGGTGGTGTCGTTCGTTCAAAAAACGTACGAATTGCTGGCGACAAGTTCAACAGCGATATCATGTCGTACGTTCGGGGCGAGTTCAAAATTTTAATAGGGGAAAAGACCGCTGAGCATGTAAAAATTGCTATCGGTTCAGCGTTGCCGCTCGAGCAAACAATGGAAGCGGTGATCAAAGGACGCGATCTCGTGACCGGCTTGCCGAAGGAAGTTATAATTACCGACACAGATGTGCGCGAAGCAATGTCGCAGTCAGTGTACACGCTCGTTGAGTCGGTTCGTGAGGTGCTCGAGACCACGCCGCCCGAAATTCTTTCCGATGTGATGGGCCGCGGACTCTATGTTTCGGGCGGCGGCGCGCTCCTGCGCGGCCTCGGTGAGCTCCTTCACGATGTACTCAAAATCCCGATCCACATCGCCGACGACCCACTCACTGCAGTCGCGCGCGGAACGGGCATTATTCTCGAAGACGTTAATTTCTTTAAAGACGTATTGATTGTAAATGACGACATTTTACCTCCAAAAAAGTAAGCGATCGAACTCAAAAGCTCTGTGGACCGCAGTTGTTATTGTGCTTGTACTGGTTAGCGGAGCTTTTTTGTTACAAAGATATGCTGGTGGGGCAGTGAGTCGTGTGGCGCTTACTATTGGCGCGCCGTTTTCGAGTGTATATGCAGCGCTGGCGAGGAACACTGCATTTATCGGTACGTTTTTTCAAAGCAAAGCGGCTTTGATCCGAGAAAACCAAGAGCTCCGTTCGTACATAGTCGCGCACGATGAGCAGGAGGATCGATTCGAGGCATTGAGTCATGAGTACCAGGAACTACTGTCGCTCAGTGGCCGAAATGCGAGTACAACAAGTATTCGGAGAACAGGAGAGCGAGCTGTTGTTGCAAACGTTGTCGTTCGTCCGCCGCAGTCACCATACGATGTGCTTATTCTTGATGTTGGTTCAGAGCAAGGAGTTACCTCTGGAATGGTTGCGTACAGTATTGGTGGTGGCGTGGTAGGAAGGGTGGATAGTGTATCTGGCAAAAGCGCAAAGGTCGTGATGTTTTCTAGCGTGGGTGAAAAGTCACAAGCAATTGTGTCTCGCACTGGTGAAGCAATTCAAATTTTGGGAAGTGGCGGTGGAACTCTCGTCGCAGAAGTTGCTCAAGAAATGGACATCATTGTGAATGACAAAATCGTTTTGCCACAGTTCGGTGGGCTTGTTGTCGCCACTGTTGCATCAGTCGACAGCAGTGTGACGAGCTCCTTTAAAAAAATTCTTTTAAGTGCGCCGGTTTCGCTTTCCAGCCTTCGCTGGGTTGAGGTTCGTGAGCATGTGTTGTTTACAGAAGTCGACTTTGTTGAAACAGAAACTGAACATGATGACGGCAATTAATGCACACCCAATTCTTTTTCGAATCGGTTTTCTGATCATTTTCTTTCCCCTTATGTTTATTTTGCCCTGGTGGCTTTCGTTATGCATTATTTCGCTCGGTATCTTTTTCTTCAAAAACTTTTATGAGGCATTGATCTATGCTTTGCTTCTCGATGGATATGTCGGAGTACCACACGTCGCGTTCGGTGGCACAAACATGTTCTTCGTTACAATAACTGCAGTTGTGTTCATCGGTGCGCTATTCTTGAAGTTGCGCCTCAAATTTTATTAAACATGCTTCGAAGATTATTTCGAAATTTTAAACGCAGGAATGTTGGAGAAATAAATCCAGATGAAATTTTTATTGATTCGAGTAATCTACCGAAATTTGATACAAGCCAGTTCGAAGGTCAGCTCGAGCGCCCGATTTCTCGACATACGATAATCATTCTTTCCATACTATTTATTTTGATGGGCGGGGTTTATATTTCTCGATTCTGGTTTTTACAGGTAGAGCGCGGCGAGGCGTTTGCACTACGAAGTGAGGCCAATAGACTGGAACACACTGACATATTCGCGAACCGCGGTGTTGTGTTTGATCGAAAAGGCGTTGAGCTCGCAACAAACGAGGTCTACACAGAAGGTGAGAGTCAGGTGATTGATTTTGCTAAGCGTGCGTATGCTCCGGTGCGAGGTGTTGCGCACGCCGTTGGGTATGTGAAGTATCCACTCAAAGATAAAGCGGGATTTTATTCTCGAACAGAGTACGTAGGGCAGGATGGTGTAGAAAAAATGTATAACGACATTCTTTCCGGAAAGAACGGCGAGCGTATTGTGGAGGTCGATGCGCACGGCGATGTGCAGTCACAGAGCGTCGTTCGTCCTCCAGTCGATGGCAACAATCTGACACTTACCATCGACTCACGACTGAACGATACGTTTTACGAAACGATGGATCGCGCATCACGTGACTATGGATTCACTGGTGGGGCGGCGGTCATTATGGACGTACACTCCGGCGATCTTCTTTCACTCATGAGTTATCCCGAATACAGCTCATCGGTGATGACAGAGGGCGATCGTGGTGCTATTGCAGAGTATCAATCTGATCCGCGTACACCGTTCATCAACCGGGCTGTATCTGGTTTGTACACGCCAGGGTCGATCGTGAAGCCGCTCGTTGCTCTTGCGGCGCTTACAGAGGGTGTTATTAGTCCAAACAAGCAGATTTTCAGCTCGGGTTCGATTTCTATACCAAACAAATATTTTCCAGATAAGCCGACCGTTTTTAACGACTGGAAGGCGCACGGCTGGGTCGACATGAGACGGGCAATCGCTGTTTCTTCGAACGTTTATTTTTATGAAGTTGGTGGAGGTTTCGAGGATCAGCAGGGTCTCGGTATTGCAAACATTGAAAAGTACTTTAGTAAGTTTGGTCTCACAGAAAAAACCGGCATCAAACTTCTGGGTGAAAGCAATTCAATTTTTTCAAGTCCAGAATGGAAAGAAAAAGTTTTTCCCGGAGATCCGTGGCGCATTGGAGATACGTACAACACTTCGATTGGTCAGTACGGCACACAGTTTACGCCGGTACAGGCAGTTCGCTATATAGCCGCTATTGCAAACGAAGGCACATTGCTCACGCCACGTCTTGTTCATGAAGATAATTCAAGCGAACCAAAAAAGATTACACCATCGCTTGCGCCGGAGCACTATAAAATTGTGAAAGAAGGCATGCGTATGTCGGTGACCGAAGGTTTGGCAGGTGCGCTCAATGTTTCATATGTAGAAATTGCTGCAAAAACAGGTACTGCAGAACTCGGCACACGCAAGCAGTTTGTGAACTCATGGACAATTGGATTTTTCCCATACGATAACCCCAAATACGCCTTTGCTGTTGTTATGGAAAAAGGTCCCCGAAGCAATCTTGTCGGTGCAGTTGCTGTAATGCGTCAGGTTATAGACTGGATGCATGAAAATACGCCGGAATATATCCAATAGCTATTCACCCTGTCAAATTGCACAGTTCGCCAAGTAGTGTAGAATGTCTTGTATTAAAAAAATGGAAAACACTGAATACCTAACTAAAGAAAAGCATGGTGAACTCAAGGTAGAACTTGAGAATCTTATTCATGTTCGCCGCAAAGAAGTTGCTGAGCACCTCGAGTATGCAAAGTCACTTGGTGACCTTTCAGAGAACGCAGAGTACCACGAAGCACGCGATCTGCAGGCAAACATTGAGGACCGTATTGCAAAAATCGAGCAGATTTTGAAGTCTGCTATTATCATCGACTCAACACATAGCACAAGTGCTGTTTCTATGGGTTCAGCAGTGACCGTTCAAAAGGAAAAGGATGGTTCACAAAAGACCTACACACTCGTTGGTTCAGAAGAAGCAGACATGTCTGCTGGCAAAATTTCGATCAAATCTCCGCTTGGCCTTGCGCTTATCGGCAAAACCAAAAATCAGTCATTCACCGTAAATACCCCCGGCGGCGTCGTGTCATATCGCGTTCTTGATATAAAATAAACAACGGCTAGGCCGTACATACATGTCTACTATAGATGACATTCGAAACGGGCGACTCGCTAAAATGCGCGCGCTCAAGGAACGTGGTATCGATCCATTTCCTGTAGAGTCAAACCAGGATCTTACGAACGCCGAAGCAGTTCTCGACTTTGCTTCGCTTGCAAAGGCAGGGAAGCCAAAGACACTCGTTGGGCGCATCATGTCTCTTCGACCACAAGGTGCGATTGTGTTTTTTACGTTTGACGACGGTACAGGCAAATTCCAAGGTTTTATGAAAAGCGAGGAGGGGATTCCTGCTCAAGATTTTGATTTGTTCATAAACAATGTTGATATCGGTGATTTTGTAGAGGTTACTGGAATCTTTTTTGAAACAAAACGCGGAGAAAAAACTCTTGATATCCGTTCATGGCGCATGCTCGCCAAAGGTCTTCGTCCGCTTCCAGAAAAATGGCATGGACTCCAGGATGCAGAGGAGCGTTTCCGCAAGCGCTATCTCGACCTCGTCATGTCCCCAGAGGTCAAGGAGCGTTTTATTACTCGATCACGGATTATCACTGAGATCCGCGCCGTGCTCAACAAAGAGAATTTTCTTGAGGTAGAAACTCCTATGCTTCAGCATCTTGCTGGTGGAGCATCGGCTGAACCGTTCAAAACTCATCACAATGCACTCGACATGGATCTATACATGCGCATTGCACCCGAACTTTTCCTTAAGAAACTTTTGATCGGTGGTATGCCGAAGGTGTATGAGGTTGGAAGAAATTTCCGCAACGAAGGCATCGATGTCACACACAACCCAGAGTTCACTATGCTCGAATACTACGAGGCGTGGAGTGATGCGCGTAAGCAAATGAAGTTTGTAGAAAAAATAATTAAAGCAGTTGTAAAAAAAGTTCAGGATTCACTCGAAGTTTCATACGGCGAAGAAACAATCGACTTCAGCAAGAAGTTCGCGGTGATTACGTACATGGATCTTCTCAAGCGCTATGCGCTCATTCCGAATCCAGAGACTGCAACACGTGACGATCTCAAGCTTTCTGCGGAACAGCTTGGTGTCAAAGTCGACACTTCTGATGCTCGCGAGAAAATCATGGACAATATTTACAAGAAAGCGTGTCGACCAAAGCTTGTGCAGCCGACGTTCGTAGTGAACTATCCCGCAGACATGTTGCCGCTTGCAAAGCGTTTGCCTGGTGCACCAGAATTCGTTGATGCATTCCAGCTTATTGTTGGTGGACTTGAAATGGTAAAAGCATTTTCTGAACTCAACGACCCAATCGACCAGCTCGAGCGTTTTGCGGCACAGGAAAAGAACAAGCAAGCAGGGGACGCAGAGGCTCAACCGAACGATACCGAGTACGTTGAAGCACTCGAACATGGCATGCCCCCAGCTGGTGGTGTCGGTATTGGTATCGATCGTCTTGTTATGCTTCTCACCAATACAAAGAACATTCGTGAGGTGATTTTGTTCCCAACACTCCGTGAAAGATAGACAATAAATTTATTTTGTTGTTTGTGCGGAAAAACGGCTCAACGGGCCGTTTTTTTGTGGCAAAAATGGGGATAAGAGAGTATCATTGTGGGAACAAGTGTTATAAAATCTTAATTAAGTGGGAAGAAGTGGTAAAAGGAAAACATGTTAATCGGCGAATACACACATACGATTGATGAGAAAAATCGAGTTTCTCTTCCGGCGAAATTTCGAAAAGAAGTCGGAAAGAAAGTTGTGATCACTCACGGTCTCGACAACTGTATTTTTCTTTACTCGATCAAAGAGTGGACCCATGTAGCCGAAAAACTTGGAGGGCTCGGTATTGGTCAGTCAGACACACGCGGTTTCAATCGATTCATGCTTGCGGGCGCGGTTGAAGTCGACGTGGATTCAATCGGACGAATACTGATTCCTGATTTCCTCAAAAAGTTTGCCGATGTGAAAGAAAAAATTGTCTTTGCTGGTGTTCATTCGCGAGTTGAACTTTGGAACAGCGATCGCTGGACAGAGTACAAAGGTCGAATCGAAAAGCAGGCAGACAAGCTCGCCGAGAAATTGGGCGAGATCGGCGCACTCTAACCCATGGCACATACGAGCGTTCTTTTACATGAATCAATAGAAGGGTTGGCGATTCGTCAGGATGACGTTTTTGTAGACGCAACACTCGGTGACGGAGGTCATAGCGCAGAAGTGCTTTTGCGCTTTGGAGATTCGATACAGGTTATCGGTATCGATCGCGACCAAGATATGATCGACCGCGTTTCAAACCGATTTGCTGCTGAGTTTCCTGAAGCAGTAGATTCGGGAAGCGTGAAGCTTCTCCAAGGAAATTTTCGAGATTTAGAAAAGATTCTTGCGCAGGAGCAGGTGAGTCATGCTGATCGATTTCTCTTCGATGTCGGGTTCAACTCTCGACAAGTCGAAGAATCGAATCGAGGCTTTTCATTCCAAAAGGATGAACCGCTTATCATGACATTCGAACGACCAGAGGGTAGTACGGCGAACAAGTCGCGGATTACCGCTCGAGATGTTGTGAACGATTGGCAGCAAGAAAATCTTGAAGCAATTATTTCTGGGTTTGGCGAAGAGCGATTTGCTCGACGCATCGCTCGAGGAATTGTTGAAGCAAGAGCGGTGCAGCCGATCGAGACAACAGGTCAGCTTGTCAGCATCATCAAATCGAACACACCTTTCTATTATCATCACGGTCATCTTCATCCAGCGACGCGAACATTCCAAGCGATCCGAATTGCGGTGAATGATGAACTCGAAGCGATACGCGATGGTTTGAAATCAGCATGGAAGTTGCTTTCACCAGGCGGACGGATTGCAGTCATTGCCTTCCATAGTCTCGAAGACCGTATCGTCAAACATTATTTCGCAGAGCTTGCGGCAAACGGCGCAAAACGAATCATGAAAAAGCCGATCACTGCAACTGAATCAGAAATATCAACGAATGCTCGTTCACGAAGTGCCAAACTCAGAATCATTGAAAAGCCAGAACATTAATTATCAACCTAGTTCTTTACAAACATATGTCACTTCGATCAAAAATAATCGCTCATACGCACGGAAACATGGCTTTTTGGGGCATCATTTTTGCAGTTGCTGCTGTTGTGCTTTTCTATGGCTACTCGGTCAACCGAACCATCATGCTCGTCTCGCAGCGCAATACTGTTGAAACAAAGATTGCAACGCTACGTGCTCAGGTCACCGACCTCGAATCTTCATATATCGATAAATCAAGCGCGATCACCTCAGATCTCGCTACGACTCTTGGCTACAAGGAATCTGACAATGTAGTATACGTTCCAGAACGTTCAGTGAGTGTTGCGGTTCGCACATCTACTGTTCAGTAAACTTACAAAAGTTCGATACAATACATGTAATGACTACATCGCAGGTGATTACCGGTCGCGTTCGTTTTGTTTTTCTTCTTATTTCGCTTTTTGCGCTCGGTCTCGTGTATCGCTTGTATACGCTTCAGATCATGAACAACGAAGTGTTCACAGAGAAAGCAGACCGACAATATTTTTCTCCCAACTCAGCCCTTCTTGATCGGGGTACAATTTTTTTTACATCAAAGGAACATGAGCGGGTTACTGCTGCATATCAAAAGATAGGTAATCTTGTTTTTATAAATCCAAAAACAACGAGCGAGCCTGAGCGTGTGTATGATGCGATCAATGCTGTCGTGCCGATCGATAGAGCAGATTTTTTTGCAAAGGCAAATAAAAAAGATGACCCGTATGAAGAAATAATAAAACGCGCAGATGCACAGGTGGGTGAGAAGATTGCTGAGTCGACAAAAGAGTTTCCGAGCGTGCAGATTGCAAAGCAGAAGTGGCGCACGTACCCTTTTGACTCTCTTGCGGCGCAAGTTGTTGGGTTTATGGCGTTCAACGATGACGAGCTTGCGGGTCGATACGGACTTGAGCGTCAGTATGAGCAGGTGCTCAAGCGCTCAAATGAATCTGCGTACACAAACTTTTTTGTTGAGGTGTTTGCAAACCTCAAGGGTGTGATCGAGCATGAGAGTGGGGAGGGTGACATCGTTACGACGATTGAGCCGACCGTGCAGGCATTTTTGGAACAAACACTTTCAAAGGTAAATTCAACATGGAAATCCGAGTACTCGGGCGGCATCATTATGGATCCAGCGACCGGGGATATTTTGGCAATGGGTCTTGCTCCTACTTTTGACCCAAATATGTTCGGCGATGTAGAAAACACAGCACTCTATACAAATCGCCTTGTGGAAGATGTGTACGAAATGGGCTCGATCGTGAAGCCGCTTACTGTGGCGGCAGGAATCGATGCTGGTGTCATCACTCCGACCACGACATATTACGACAACGGTTTTCTTGTTTTGAATAATAGAAAAATTTCAAACTACGATGGCAAAGGTCGCGGCAACACAGACATGCAACAGGTGCTCAGTCAGTCGCTCAACACCGGCGTCGCGTATATAGCAGGCAAGCTCGGCAATGCAAAGTTCTCCGAGTATATGAAAAGTTTTGGTTTGGATAAAAAAACAGGAATTGATTTGCCGCTCGAGGCAGCGCCGCTTGTCGACAACCTGATGAGTCCCCGCGAAATCGAAATTGCTACAGCGTCATACGGGCAGGGTATTGCAATTTCACCCATTGCGATAACCCGCGCGCTCGCTGTGCTTGCAAATGGTGGCAAGCTCGTTTCTCCGCATGTTGTTTCCGCGATTGATTACAAAAGCGGCTTGTCTTCTGTGGTCGAGCCATCGGCACCAGTGCAAGTGCTAAAGCCAGAAACAACAGAGAAAGTGACTCGTATGCTCGTGAATGTGGTCGATGAAGCGCTTCTGCACGGTACAGTGAAGCTCGATCACTATAGCGTGGCTGCCAAGACGGGCACCGCACAGATTTCTGATGGTCGAGGGTACTACACAGACCGATACCTTCATTCATTCTTCGGATACTTTCCTGCATACAGTCCGAAGTTTATTGTTTTCTTGTTTACGTATTACCCAAAGGATGTTCAGTACGCTTCTGAGACACTTACGTATTCATTTCACGAGCTGACCAAATATTTGATTCATTATTACGACATTCCGCCTGATCGGTAGTGGGAGGGGATGGTATAGCTGAGCAGATTTGAATTTAAGTTGATTTTACGGTACGTTATGTCAGTGCGATCGGTTCAGTTGCGATCAGTTCAGTATAGTATTGGCCCTATCGTCTATCGGCTAGGACGGGAGCTTCTCAAGCTCCAAAGCGGGGTTCGATTCCCCGTAGGGTCATGTAAACAAAAAATGCAGGATTTATTCATGCGTTTTTTTATGAAAAAGAAAGCGACCCGGTGGGTCGCTGTGGTAGTTAGCGGTTTGATGTGTAGTACATGTCGCTCCAAAGGAATTCACGGAAGCGAGATGGGCTGGACGCATTGCTTGGCTTGGTCGGAGACGCTTCAGACTTTTCGGTGCACTGTCTTTGTGTGGCCTTCTCGCGCCTACTGCGCGCTGATGCCCTGGCACCAGCTTTTCCAGTGACATGGCCCATCTTGGCCAGTCGCTCGTCGGTGACTGCGATACTGGCACCACGGAGCACACGTTCGAAGTATGTCTTCATGTTCAGCACCTGATGCGACCGATTTTGCTTTTTGGTCTCGACGTCCTTTCGCCTCATTCGTGCTGCTTTCCAGGCCAGTGCTTTGAGCTCAGGGCTCACGTAGTTGTTGTTCTGGTCAACCACGGTACACCTCCTTTGTGTATCACAACAATTTTCTAAAAATATTCTCCCTCAAATCGATTATTTCGTCAAGTAGTCGGGTGTGGGGGGGAATTAAAACAATCCCTCCACCGCCGTCTTCACATCTGCGCCGTCGGCTTTGCCTTTGAGATCCTTCATGAGTGCGCCCATGAGTTTGCCCATGCCGGCTTTGTCAGTTACATTCATTTCTGCTTTTTTTGCAGTAGCGATTTTCATCACTTCCTCGAGCGGCATAAACTTTGGAGAATACTCTTCGAGTACAGCGAGCTCGGCAGACTCAGAGGCGACGAGGTCAGAGCGGCCACCTTTGGTGAACTGGTCGATCGAGTCTTTGCGCTGCTTGATCGCACGCAAAATAACGGCTGTTGATTCTTCATCAGTCAGCGCTTCGTCTGGCTTTTTCTTTTTATTTACAAGCTCGGTTGTGAAGCCGGCCATAATGCCACGGAGGACGCCAACGCGCACAGCGTTCTTGTCTTTCATTGCGGCAACCATATCTGCCTTTATTTTTTCTTGAAGTGTCATATGTCTAATAGTATATAATTGCTACAACATGTCTACAACAATCGTTTTAATTATCATTGCAGTCGTGGTCGTTTTGAACGCTGGTTTTTTCTGGTTTCTCTTTAGACAAATGAGCGGGGCGGGGAAGACAAAGGAAAACGCTGGCCAGGACCAAGGACTTTCCCTCATGCTGCAGCATTTAAATGACCTCAGTCGCACCATAGACGCCAAAATGGGTGAGACGAGCAAGCAGGTCAATGAGTCGATGCGGGCGCAGTTTAGCGAGTCGGCCAAGCTTATCCGTGACGTGACCCAAGGCCTTACCAAGCTCGACGAAACCAACAAGCAGGTTGTTTCTTTTGCTGATCAACTCCAGTCGCTTCAGGACATTTTGAAGAATCCAAAGCAGCGCGGCATTTTGGGTGAATACTATCTCGAAACTTTGCTTAAAAACGTTTTGGCGCCGAGCCAATATCAGATGCAGTACACCTTTGCGAACGGCGAGATCGTCGACGCTGCGGTGTTTGTGAAAGACAAAATCATTCCGGTTGATTCGAAATTTTCGCTCGAAAACTACAACCGCATGATAGACACAAGTGATCCAACAGAGAAAGCCCGCCTTGAGAAGCTTTTTGTAAATGACCTCAAGCTTCGTATTACTGAGACCGCAAAATATATTCGCCCACAGGAAGGTACGATGGATTTTGCCTTCATGTTTATTCCGCACGAAGCGATTTACTACGATCTTTTAATCAATAAAGTCGGTGCGATTACTGAGGACACCGAAAATTTGATTCAGCGTGCAGCAGGGAAGTACAAAGTCATTATTGTTTCACCGACGTCTTTCCTCGCATATTTGCAGACTGTTTTGCAGGGTCTCAAAGCAATGCAGATCGAAGAAAAGACCAAAGAGATTCAGAAAAATGTTGCAAATCTTGTGAATCATCTCAAAAGCTATGAGGAATATCACAACAAACTCGGCGCTTCGCTCGGTACGGTGGTGAACCACTTCAACAACGGCAGTCGTGAGTTCAAAAAAATCGACAAAGACGTTTTGAAAATCGCCGGCACATCCGCAGGTATCGACCCGATTGCAATCGGGAAGCCAGATACGGAGGAATAGTCGAAAAATGGCTAGGATTAGCCGGGTTCTTGCAATTTTCTACCCAATATGTACAATAACCGTCTATGAAGGAATTCGCAGTCATCGAAACAGGGGGTAAACAATACCAGGTCGCCGCTGGCGATATTATTACTATTGAGAAGCTTCCGGGCGATTTTAAGGCTGGAGATAAGGTTACTTTCGACAAGGTTCTCTTGGTAGATGACGGCGCAAACACTACTATCGGTACTCCATACATCGAGCAGGCAAAAGTAGAGGCTACATTTAAAGAAGCAGGTCGCGCTCCAAAGGTTACTGTTATCAAGTACAAACAAAAGAGCCGCTACATGAAGAAAAACGGCCACCGACAGCCTTTTGTGAAAGTACAAATCGAGAAGATAAAATAACATGTAAAAAAACCACCTCGAGGTGGTTTTTTGATCAAAAGAAAAGCCCCGCTTTCGTCGGGGCTTTTGCATTACTGCTTGATTAGCGTTAGTGATACTTGACTCTCTCCCTAATTAACTGACCCAGTTCGGACGTTTTTGATTTTGAATCCTTTTGGTTTGGGGCCGGCGTTTTTGATCATGAATTCGTGGGTAGCTCCAGCAAAATTCCCAATTTCCAAGGACCTGTCGAGTCTGACTTTGCAGCTGACTCTTGAGACGGGGAAGAAATCAAGAAGAATGTTGCCGATCTTGTCGGAAACCCTGTCCTTGAGTTCGACCCAGTTATCTGTCCATGGTGCTGACACATCCACCACGATCACTGGATCTCCTTGCTGCTTCGCTGCGTCACAAGGTGCTGCGATGTGCACGGTACCTGAAAGTAAGGCAAGTTTCGGGTGTGATGTTATCGCTTCAGTGATTTCCTTGTAAAGCTTTTGGCGCTTTTTGGAACTCAGGGAAGGTAAAAACCACAGAACGACCATTGGTGTGAACATGGGGTTTCCTTTGCTTACGAGTGAATGAACAATTTACCTGGCCGAATTCTACTTGTGTACAAGATAAAGTCAATGATTCTTATTTTCTATTGTTCAAAGCGCTCCTGAGCGTATCTGCATCAGAGTATTCGAGTTCGCTGCCGGTTGAGAGTCCGCGGCCGAGGAAGGTGACACGTAGTCCGTGTTCTTTGAAAGGGTCGAGTATATGGTTAACATATTGTGCTGTATTCTCGCCATCGGCGTTTGCGCTCAAAGCGAGAATGACTTCGCTCAAGCCGCCCGGAACGCGCTTGTTTATCTCTGCAACGAGTTCGCGGCTACGGATTTTGCTCTCTGGATCTGCTTCAAGTATTGGCACTATGCCGCCGAGTACGAAGTACAATCCGTTGTACGAACCACTTTTTTCTATGCTTTCGAGATCGCTGTCACGGGACACGACTGCCAAAAGACTCGTGTCGCGGTTTTTGTTTGAGCAGATTGCGCAAAGAGAGGTGGTGCCACCACTTTTTGTGAATATTCGGTAGCACATCGAGCAGGTAGCAATGTTGCTTTTGAGATTCTCAAGTGAGGAAATGAGTTCTTTGGTGTATGCTGGTGATTTTGTTAAAAGAAAATAGACGAAACGCTTGGCTTGGCGCGGACCAATACCAGGAAAATCAGAAAAGAGCTCGACAAGTTTATTGAAAGAGTTCATGAAAGTGAATGAATTGAGTAGGTCAATACAAGACTAGAGACCAGCGAATTCTTTTTCGGCGCCTCCGAACTCTGCCTTGGACATGCTTTGGAAGGTAACCTTTTTGTCGTTGAAATAAAGATCGACTTTACCAGTTTCGCCGTTACGGTGCTTTTCGATCAAAATTTCTGCAATGTTTGTACGTTCTGCTTGATCTTTGTATTTATCCTCGCGATGAATAAACATAACGACATCGGCGTCCTGCTCGATCGAACCGGAGTCACGAAGGTCGGATAGGCGAGGGCGACCACCGCGCTGCTCGACTGCACGAGAGAGCTGTGACAGTGCGATCACAGGAACATCGAGCTCACGGGCGAGATTCTTGAGCGAGCGAGAGATTTCGGTGACTTGCTGGACGACGTTGTCGCTGTTGCGGGACGATGTCGGCACCATGAGCTGAAGGTAATCGACAATGAGAAGTTTGAGCCCCTTTTCGCTTTTGAGGCGGCGAGCAACAGAGCGCATTTTGAGAATGTTGTTGCCTGGTTGGTCGTCGATAAAGATCGGCGCCTTCGAAAGCTCGTCGAGTGACTGGCGAATGGACTGAAATTCGTCTTCACGGTTGAGACGTCCGGTGCGGAGTTTCCATGCATCGACGTTTGACTGTGCAGCAAGCATACGGTCAACAAGCTGTTGCGCGCTCATTTCCAAAGAAAAAATTCCCACCGGTGTGCCGTGGTTTACGGCAGAGTAGCGGGCGATGTCGAGCGCAAGGGAAGTCTTTCCCATTGATGGACGAGCTGCAAGAATGATGAGGTCAGATTTCTGGAATCCAGAAAGTTTTGCATCGAGCTCGGCAAAACCAGTTGGTACACCGCGCAGACCTTCTTTTGAATTTTGAAGTTTGTCGAGACGCTCCCATGCTTCGGTGAGTTCGTCTTTGAGTTCAATAAATTTGTGAACAGAAGAAAAGTTTGTAACGTCGAAGACCTGCTTTTCTGCACGATCAAGCGTTTCCTCGAGATCGTCTGTTTCCTCGAAGCCAAGATTTGAAATTTTTTCTGCGGCCTCAATGAGCCGACGCATCATAAACTTTTTCTGAACAATCTGTGCGTAGTATTTTGAGTTGGATGCAGAAGGAACGTTTTGCACAAGATCAGTCAAAAATCCTGAGCCACCGATTTGGTCGAGCATGCCTTTTTCTTTGAGGTGGGCGGAAACAGAAAGGAGATCAATCGGATTTCCTTTTTTGAAAAGCTCAACCATTGCTTCTTTTACGAGGCGATGTTTCTCTGCATAAAAAGAAGCGGGGGAGACAATGTCGATAATGTCGTACATTGCTTCGGGTCTCAACATAATCGAACCCAAAAGAGCTGCCTCAGCTTCGAGGTTTTGTGGCGGGATTCGGAGATTGTTTCGTGTTTGGGTCGCGCCAGTCATGCCTGTCATACTAGCAGATCGTCCTGTGTGAGTGTGGTGTGTACCTTGCATGAGAAGTTAATAATCTGTTTATAGCTTATGAAAACTCAACCATGCTTCGATATATGCGTGGACCCTGTGGGGTGTCGTCGACCAAATACCCAGCATTTTCAAGCTCCTTTCGTGCCGAGTCTGCTTCAGCCCAATTTTTTGCTTTTCGGAATTCTTCGCGAGAATTTGATATATTCTTAATTTTTTCTGGAACACTATTCATGTACCTACTGAGTTCGATAAGTCGAAGTCCAAGAATTGCATCAAAATCTTTGATAATCTCTGGGCTCGTTGTACCAGCGACAATGTCGTCTACTGTTTTGTGCAAAAGTGCAATGAGGCCCGGTGTGTCGAGATCATTTGAAATGATTCGTGCAATTTCTGATCTGACATCTGATCGGACAGACGAAAGGGAATTGTCACTTCTTTGAAGGCGAACTTGAGAAAGTATTTTTGAAAAATAACTTTTGCGGGATGATTTTTTTGATTGTTCCGATTCTGTTTTAGGTGTAGTTGCAAGTTTGAATGCGAGCGATTCGAGTGCGCGTGCAGCTCCAGACACTGCCTCAAAGCTAAAGGTAACAGGAGAGCGATAGTGTGCGGTAAGTAGCCAGTACCGATATGCAAGTGGATGAATGCCGTGCTCTGACAACGTGTTCAGGCGAATAAAATTTCCTTTTGACTTTGACATCTTTGATCCGCCGCCAGAGTCTGTGTCGGTTTGTGCAATGTTTACAAACGCATTGTGCATCCAAAACTGAGCAAAGTCCTTTCCTGTTGCTGCCTCTGACTGTGCGATTTCGTTGTTGTGATGTGTGGGGATATGGTCGATGCCGCCGGTATGAATGTCGATCGTATGACCGAGATATTTCATCGCCATTGCCGAGCATTCGATATGCCAGCCAGGGAAGCCGACGCCCCATGGAGACGGCCATTCTTGAGCGCGCTTTTCGTCCGCAGGGGAAAACTTCCACAGTGCAAAATCTGTTGGATGCTTTTTCTCTGAGTTTGCAGTAATGCGTGCACCCTCCTTTAGACTTTCAAGATCAATATTCCCAAGCTTGCCGTATCGTGGAAACTTTGAGGTATCGAAGTACACACCGTCTGAGGTTTTGTATGTGAACCCTCTTTTTTCTAATGTTTCAATGAGTTGGATCTGTTCGGCGATGTGGTCGGTGGCTTTGGGGAATGTCGTGCCGCTTGTGTCGATGTTTAATTTTGTTATGTCATCAAAAAATGCTTGAGTGTAAAAACTCACAATATCTGCAACCGACTTTTGCTCACGAATTGCTTCTTCTTCGACTTTGTCGCGACCATAGTCAGCATCGCTGGTGAGATGTCCGACATCTGTGATGTTAATAATCTGATTTGTACTAAATCCAAGATATTTAAGACTTCGTTTGATTGTGTCGGCAAAGACATATGCACGAAGGTTTCCGATATGAGCGTAGTTGTAGACAGTGGGGCCGCAGTGGTACATGGTCACCGCGCGTTTGTTGAGCGGTGCAAAATCTTGAACATTTCTTGTAAGAGTATTGTAAAGTCGCATGCGAGGATTATAACATTTTTTACTTGTTGTTTGACTCGGCATGCTGGCTTTGAGACAATACGGAGTATGTCTGAACATCGAAATCGTACTTTGTACGCCGTGCTCGCACTTGTGGTAGTGGGAGTTTCTTTTTTTGTCGGGTTTAACATGGGAAGTCAGAGTGCTCCGGTCGCCGGCAGTCCGCTTTCTTTGCAAAACTCTGATGTACCTTCTGATGTTCCAGTCGATTTCAGTTCGTTTTGGAAAGCGTGGCGCGTTATAGACGAAAAGTTCGCCCCTTCAAACAAATCTTCATCAACTCCTGACGCTACGACCAAAATCGCTACGAACCAGGAGCGCGTATGGGGAGCGATCGGTGGCATGGTTGACTCACTCGGCGACCCGTATACCGTTTTCTTGCCTCCAGAAGAAGCCAAAATCTTTGAAAGCGATATTGCCGGAAACTTCGAAGGTGTTGGTATGGAAATCGGCATTCAGGATGATGTGCTCACCGTTATTGCTCCGCTCAAAAACACTCCTGCATACCGCGCTGGTATCAAGGCAGGTGACAAAATTCTAAAAATCGACGACACAACTACAGAAAAATTAAGTACAGACCAAGCAGTCCGTCTTATTCGTGGCAAAGGTGGTACCAAGGTCAGACTCCTCGTTCTTCGAGAGGGAACAGAGCAGCCGTTTGAGATTTCTGTCACTCGTGCAGTGATCGACATCCCAACACTCGACCATGAAATGCGTGCTGACGGCATATTTGTCATCAAGCTCTACAGCTTCACCGCAAGTTCACCTGATCTGTTCCGTGCAGCACTTCGTGAGTTTGTTCGTACTGGTTCACGCAAGCTCGTTCTCGACCTCCGTGGCAACCCAGGCGGATATCTCGAGGCAGCAGTAGATATGGCAAGTTGGTTCCTTCCTGCAGGAACACCGATCGTTCGTGAGTCATACCGTGACGAGCGCGAGGAGTCTGTTCATCGAAGCCGCGGATATCATATTTTTGGCAGCAATGACATCGACATGGTTATTCTTATCGACAAAGGTTCCGCTTCTGCTTCAGAAATTCTTGCTGGCGCACTCTCCGAGCATGGTGTCGCAAAGCTCGTTGGTAGCACATCCTTTGGAAAGGGTTCGGTGCAAGAGCTTATCAAAATCACCCCAGATTCTTCGCTCAAAGTAACCATTGCTCAATGGCTGACACCGAACGGACTTTCTATTTCTGCAGGTGGCTTGAGTCCAGATGTAGCTGTAGAAAATAAAGCAGACGACGTCAAAAAAGGCATTGATGCTCAGTTCAAAAAAGCCGTTGAGCTTCTCAACAAATAGTGTTACAGTGTGCCGGTCAATAATTAATCAAGCAATACACCTTATATGAAAGTCATCTTTGTTCGTGACGTACCGCGTGTTGGCAAAAAAAACCAGGTCAAACAAGTTCCTGATGGTTATGCTGTAAATTTCCTTTTTCCAAACAAGTATGCCGTGGCTGCAACACCAGAGGCAGAAAAGAAGCTTGTTCAGACACTTGCTGCTGCAGACACTGAGCGCAAAGTCCAACACGACCTTCTCATGAAGAATCTTGCTGGAATTAATGCAGCAAAACTCACTATTTCATCAAAAGCAAACGACAAGGGTCATCTTTTTTCTGGCATACACAAAGAACAGATCGTAAGCGAGCTCAAGTCTCAAGCTCACCTCGATGTTTCTCCAGATTTTATTGAGCTCGACAAACCACTCAAAGAAACCGGTGAACACAAAATCACCATTAGCTCAGAAGGGAAGAGTGCAGTACTTACGGTAGAAATCGTCGCAGCGTAGTGGTAAAAGTGTTGGTAAGGACTGTGTATCGATAAGATAAAAAAGACCCCGATCGGGGTCTTTTTGATTATCGTTGCTTGCTTTAGCCTACGTGTACGATTTTCTTTTGCTTTTTTGAATTGTCGAAATGTGTGCGGCGGGTTTGGGCGAGGGAGATAACGCCATCTTTGAGAGCGTATAGAGTGTGGTCAGAACCCATACCTACGTTGCGGCCAGGAAGCACTTCTGTGCCACGCTGACGTACGATAACAGCACCCGCTTGCGCGAATTCGCCGCTATTTACCTTGATTCCAAGGTATTTTGGATTTGAATCTCGCCCGTTTTTTGTTGAGCCTCCGGCTTTTTTGGTTGCCATATTGGTCTATATTCCTGATATAATTACGTCCGATGAGTATAACTAATTGGCCTAAAAAGATCAATACCCACCTGCTTTTGCTAATTATCGTGGTTTTGGGTGTGTTTTTGGTCTGGGGAATGGTCAAGGTTCGGTCGACTTCTGCCGCCAAAACCCCTATTTCCGTATCATATTCTGTGTCACAAGTGGCTCAGACTGTGCGAGCCGAGCCAGATATTGCCATCACCGCCGTCAAAACAGCTGACACCGCCCTGAATAGGGTGGTGGCATCAAAGCGAGGTACAAAGTACCACTCGCTCGATTGCCCTGGGGCCAAAACGATCATCGAGGCAAACAAGATTTATTTTGATTCACCCGCAGAAGCCGAGACAGCAGGGTATACAAGGGCCGCAAACTGTAAGACGTTAGGCAAACCTGCGTCGACCAGGTAGTATGGTTGCAGAAATGAAAAGACAAGCAGCAAATGTTATCGTTCACTCAGTTGGTGGTGTGTTTATCGTGGCTGGTATCGGTGCTGGCTTCGTACCGCTCGTGCCTGGGGTGGTTTTGATCGTTATCGGCCTTTATATAATGTCTTTTCGCTCCGCTTGGCTTCGCTCGAAGCTTACTTGGGCCCGCAACAGATTCCCTCGGTTCGATGCCCGCGTAACACAGCTCGAATCTCGGTTTCGAAGTATTAAAAGCAAAGTTTTCTTTTGGTCATGATCGTTCTTGATGTAGAGACAACGGGTGTAGATCCTGAACTCAATAGCGTAGCTCATATACTGAGTCGGGGAGGGGAAATGCCTATACAGAACGGAAAAAGCGATCTCGATTCAGATAAAGTCATGAAATACGTTGGAATTCCTACGGAACCACGCCCACACAAGGCTATAAACGGTGCTTTGTGGGAAACAGAGGCCTTTTCTAGGCTAGCACTTGGTCGAAACTGCCTGCCCGAGTTCAAGCAATACCCACTTCCGGACAGTTTTTAAGCAATCTTTTAACACAAAAATCAAAGAAATAGCCTTATTTTAGGCCATTTTTTGGCACATCAAAACACCATAGAAAAGCGATTTTGTCATTGACAAGTCGGACTGGATGTGCTAATATGTTGTCACTCAGTTGAAATCAACTGAGTTTTTGTTTTTAGGGCTTATAAATCAAACTTATGACAAATCTTGCAGCAGTTGGTCTCTATGTTTTGCTTACTGGTATTACTGGTAACCCTGATGCACTTCCTGTTCCTGATACAACTCAAAATCAGCCTATCGTTATGGTTTCGGAAGCTCGTAAGGAAGAGTCTACGAACGAGATTGACACTACTGTCGAAGCTCATGTTCGTGAATATTTCTCTGATATTCCGATTCTTGCCGAGGTAGCTCGATGTGAATCTCATTTTACCCAGTTTACGAAGAGCGGTAAGGTCCTCCGTGGCCGTGTCGTTCCTCAGGACGTCGGTGTGATGCAGATTAACGAAACATACCATTTGGCTGATGCAAAGAAGCTTGGTATCGATATTTACACTTTGGATGGTAACCTTGCGTACGCTCGTTATCTTTATACAAATAAGGATCTCGGTGTTCGTCCATGGTTGGCTTCAGCAAAGTGTTGGTCTAAGTTCGATAAGATTGCACTCAAGTAACATGTAGCCCATGCGACCTGATGCAAACTCGAACAGGCCGCAGGAAAGCAAAAACTAGTTGAACTCAAACAAAGAGCCACCCTTACGGGTGGTTTTTTGTTGGCAAGGTCATGAAAATAGAATATGCTTTGCAAAGAAATTAGGATCCGGTTGTCACCAAATGCCATAAAAAGGAAAAACATGAAAATTCCAACTAAAGTTCCCGAGCTCGGTTTCTACTACCATCACAAACACGATGATGCAAAAGGTATACACGATTATGCGTATGAGCTTGTTGGTGTTGGAGTTCATACTGAAGATGATTGCCGACCGGAAGATGCAAACATGGTTGTGTATCGTCCTTTGTACGAAGAAGCTTCAGTGTTCAAAGCCGGAAAGCTCTTTTACCTTCGCCCACTCGATATGTGGACGGGGGAGGTGAGCAAAGATGGACAACAGGTTTCGCGATTCAGAAAAATAACTGACGGAGAAATAATTGAGGAACTGCAGAAAATAAAAAATGAAATGTACGGTGCGCAGTGAGTAGTGAGCTAAACCAAGAAACCGGCATGACCGGTTTTTTCTTTGTAGGAGAGTGGCTGTGGATAACTATATGAACGTCGCACAATATATCTTTTGCGACACGTACCTATAGGGCGAAGGCCGGCTTTTTGCCGACCACTTCCCCAGGTCTTTTTCTTAAAAATCGTGAAACATTTGATGCGTGCGCATATATTATTTTGTTTGAGAAAAAATTTCCTTCGCTCTCTCCCAATACTCGGGATGATTTTTTTCTTTCATAAAATACCACCATTCCGCGCCCCATAGATATTGGTCTTCAAATCCTGTTTTACCTGCAAATTCGATAATTTCGTTGAACTTGTCCATGCTCATGCGGTCAGTAGTTATATCGAGCGACGTGTCTTTAATTGGCTGTAGGAGCCATGGTTCAAGTGATAGTTCAATCAAAATCGATTCTTTTGGTTCGTCATTGCCATAAAACATATCAACGAGGTTTGATTTGATGCGAAAGAACGCTGGTGTGATCGGATATCTGATTGAACCGACATAATGATTCCATATGTAGATATAAACGCTTGTTCCGAACGCGTCGCCAGATTCGTATGCATCTTTCCACAAACTAAGTTCGCCGCTGTCGGTGACCAAAATTGGTCGCACAATCGAGCCGTCAGAAGCTTTTGTTGTGGTCTTGGGATCAAGTGAACGCACATGTGCAACTTCTTTTTGAAGGAATTCTTTGTCTAAAAAGTTGCCGCAATTTTCTTTTGAAAACACAGTGAGAAACGGTTCGTTTTCAACTTGCCAGTATGCAACAGCCGGAGAATTTTTGTAACGGTTAACAACTGCGGTGAGATATTCAAGAATCTGGCTTTGTTTGTCTTCTTTGGAAAGATTTTTGGCCCAATCAGGCTCATGGCATTCTGGCCAGCCAGGTAGGCGTCGGCCGATGGCCAAAACGACCTTTGCATCGACTTTTTCTGCCTCTTTGATCTGATAATCAAGCTCAGTCCAGTTGAAGGCATTGTCG
>CXWK01003689.1_pt1 | contig 28882 bp, 23 predicted proteins | sample 590851 | NCBI WGS metagenome assembly CXWK01 (sample SAMEA3498364, study PRJEB10139) | wastewater metagenome | biome: wastewater treatment plant; material: activated sludge | place: Denmark | collected 2014-08-01
AACCCGCCGCCGCCTCAGACGCCACTTGGCAGGAGCCCAGTTGCCTTCACGGGTGCCAATTCCAAGGCTTTGACGGGGGTCTCGGCGCTACTCCTACTCGTAGGCGCGGCCCTAATAGTCGTCCGACGGAGTATCTCGCGCCGGGACCACATTCGGAAGCGGGGCTGGTGACGAGGGAATTTGGAGAGGTTCTGACCTGTTGCGCCTCCTATCCGCAGGAGGGTCATATGCAGAACAACCTGGAGCACTTCGACGTCCGCAGAGCTGCCGATCGTTTCGCTACCCGAATCGGCTGGCTCGATTCCAAACACACCTTCAGTTTCGGTCCCCACTACGACCCAAACAACGTCGGACACGGCCTGTTGCTGGTGAACAACGACGACATCGTTCGCTCCGGATCAGGTTTTCAAACCCATCCGCATCGGGACATGGAAATCGTGACTTGGGTGCTGGACGGCGAGTTGGAACACAAAGACACCACTGGTCATCAGGGGGTGATCTACCCGGGCCTCGCACAGCGGATGTCGGCGGGCCGCGGAATCTGGCATTCAGAGATGAATCCGGCGAACGGCACCGATGTGCATTTCATCCAGATGTGGGTCTACCCCGATACCGAATCTGTGGATCCCAGCTATCAACAGTTAGATATCAATCCAGAGCTCAGCAAGGGCGGTTTGGTGCCCGTGGCTTCGGGTAAAGGTCATGATTCGGCCATCTCGATTCGCCAGGCAGACGCGGTGTTGTGGGCAGGGCGGCTCGGCCCCGACGAGACCGTGCGAATCCCAGAGAACCGCCATGCCCACGTGTTCATCGCCAAAGGTTCTGCAGATCTGGAACATGCGAGCAATCTGCTGGTGGGTGATGCCGTGCGCCTGACCGAGGCGGGATCGCCGCAGTTGGTCGCCGGCCCCGAAGGCGCAGAGGTCCTGATCTGGGAAACGGCTTAGGCTGGCGTCCTGTAAAAGAACGTTCGAAGTGCAGACAACAATCGGCGAGGAGGCCGGACCGTGAACGATATGAATGAGTGGAACCAACAGATCATCAAAGAGTTCCGCGCAAATGGCGGCAAAGTAGGCGGCAACTTTGAAGGTGCGCCGGTCCTGCTGTTGCACACCATCGGCGCCAAATCTGGGCTCGAACGTGTCAACCCGATGATGTACCAAGACATCGGTGAGGGGCGTTTAGCGGTCTTCGCGTCAAAGGCCGGCGCAGATTCGCACCCCGACTGGTACCGCAACCTCGTCGTCAACCCGGACGTATCAGCAGAAGTCGGTACCGAGACGCTCCCATTCCGGGCGCGGACCGCAGAGGGGGAGGAACGCGACGCCATCTGGACCAAGCAGAAGGCCGACTATCCAGGCTTTGCAGGTTACGAAGCAAATACGACGCGTGTGATCCCCGTGGTGGTACTCGACCCTGCGTAGGGAGTACGCAGACGCTGGCAAGGTCGAACAACTGACTTGATGACCGACGAAGGCCCGGACCCATGTTTGAGGGTGCCGGGCCTTCGTTCTGCACGTGACAAATCAAATCAGCGGCGCGGTGACCCCAGTCTGGGTGCCGCCCTCTGCGTCGATCTACTGCTGGTTCTGAACGATGTTGACCATCCAGGGAGTTCCGAACTTGTCGAACAACGAGCCGAAGGTGTCGCCCCACATTTGCTTCTCGAGCGGCATCACGATGTTTGCGCCGTCGGAGAGTTTGTCCCAGTAACCGCGCAGGGCCTCTTCGTCTTCGCCCGAAATGCTCACGTTCATCATCGTGCCCTGGATGCCGTCCATACCTGGTGGCAGATCTGACGCCATGAGCGTAAATCCGGCGGGAGTTTCGAGCATGGCGTGCATGACACCGTTGGGGTCGATGCCTTCCGGCGCGCCGTATTCGCCGAAGGTGTGAATGAGCAGTTCGCCGCCCAAGGCGTTTTGGTAAAACTCCATCGCTTCCCGGGTGTTGCCGTCAAAGTTGAGGTACGGGTTCAAGCGTTGTGACATCGCAAATCTCCTAGATGGTTTCCGTTTGATTCTTAGTCTGTGAGGTGTTCGTCTGCGGCCGAATCATAGGTCTGCCCTGTGACACCGTTTCCGGCACGGAGGGCCATAGCAAAGAGGGCCCCTGAGCCGAGGCGACGACGCGCACTCATCCCCAGGGGCCCCAGGCTCGGGTGTTGACGGCGTTCGGGCGGTCGTTCCGTTCGCCGATCTGCCCGAGTGCTTAGGCGACGGGCGCGGCCTTTGGCTCGCCGCCCAGTTGGTGCAGAAGGTTTTCGCCTTCAACGTCAAGGTCGGGCAGCCAGTTCAGCCATTGCGGCAGCCACCAGCCGGCCTTGTCGAAGAGGGTCATGACCGACGGGACGATGATCATGCGAACGATCGTGGCGTCGATGAACACCGCGGAGGCGAGGGCGACTCCCATCATCTTGATCGAGCTGTCGTCGCCCAACACGAAGGCCGCGAACACGCTGATCATGATCAACGCGGCAGCGGTGATCACCCGAGCGGAGGAGGCAACTCCGGTCAGCACGCTGCCCCGAGCGTTGCCTGTGCGGGCGAAGTCTTCCTTGATCCGGGACAGGATGAAGACCTCGTAGTCCATCGAGAGGCCGAAGAGGATTCCGAACATCATGATCGGCAGGAAGCTCACGATCGGCCCGGTCTGTTCGACACCGATCAGCGCGGCGAACCAGCCCCACTGGAAGATCGCAACCACGATCCCAAGGCTGGCGGCGATCGACAACAAAATGGCGATTGCGGCCTTGATCGGCACGATGACCGACCGGAAGACGATCAAGAGCAACAGCACTGTCAGGCCGATGACGATCGCCATGAACGGAACTAAGGCGTTTGCCATCTTCTCAGAGATGTCGATGTTGACGGCGGTAGGTCCGGTCACGGCTGCGGTCACACCGGTGTCTTGCACCGCGGCGGGGATGACATCGTCACGTAGGTGGTGAAGGAGCTGTTCGGTCTCCTTGCTGGCTGGGCTGCTGCCGGGAACCACTGACAGCAGGGCAGTGTCGCCTGCGGGATTGACGACCGCATCGCCGACCCCTGCGACGTCCGGCGTTTCACTGAGAGCAGCGGAGAGCGACGCAACCGTCGCAGTGCTTGAAGCCTTGGCGTTGGACAGGTCGACCACGACGGTGAGGGGGCCGCTGAATCCGGCTCCAAAGCCTTCCTCCAGGATGTCAAAGGCCTGCCGTTGAGTGCTGTCGACGGGTTTGTTGCCGTCGTCGGGCATGCCCAAACGCATCGACCCCAGCGGCATCGCGAGCACAGCGATCAGGGCGATGCCAGCGAGCAGGAATGCCCATGGCCGAGTGGTCACGCTGCGAGCGAAACGAGCCGAGAACGTCCGGGAAGAGTCTGCTTCTTCGCCGGTTGATGCTTTGATACCCGGGATGGTGAAGCGATCGATGTTGCGGCCGGCGAAGCCCAGCAAGGCTGGGATCAGGGTGATGGCGATCAACACAGCGACCAGCACCGAGGCTGCAGCGGCGAGTCCCATGACGGTGAGGAACGGGATGCCAACCACGGCAAGTCCGCTCAGTGCAATGACGACGGTCATACCGGCGAAGACCACCGCTCCGCCCGATGTTGCATTTGCGCGTGCGGCAGCTTCTTCAACGTCGAGTCCCTCGGCGAGGAAGCCGCGGTGACGGGTGACGATGAAGAGCGCGTAGTCGATGCCGACGGCCAAACCGATCATCGTCGCCAAGGTCGGCGCGGTCGATGACAGATCGATATATGCCGATGCGATGCTGACCGACAGCAGGGTGATCGCCACGCCGATCAGAGCGGTGATGAGCGGGAGGCCCATGGCGACGACCGACCCAAAGCTGAACAGCAGCACGACCACAGCGACCATCAGACCAATGGCCTCTGACGGTGGGTGCTCCTGTTCGACGGCGGCGTCGACAGCGTCCCCTCCGAAGGCCAGGTCCACGTTGTCGGGGGTCGCTTCTTCGATCGTGTCGAGGACGGCCTGGACCTGTTCAGGTTCGAGGCTCATGGCGTCTTCGGTGAAGCGCACGGTCGCAAACGCGATGCGCTCGTCTTGTGAAACGGTGACGACGTCGTCGGGGCTCTGCTCGGGGGATACCCCGGGCAGGGTCAGCGCTGATTCGAGGGCTGCTGACATTTCGGTCACCACGCCCGACAGCTCTGGGTCGGCAAACGTTGTGCCCTCTGGGGCCCGAACGGCGATCCGGGCCGTTGACCCTGACTGCGATCCGAAGCGGTTGGCGAGCAGTTCGTTGGCCTGCTGCGACTCGGTGCCCGGGATTGAGAACTCGTCTGAAGTCTTACCTTGGGCGGCGCCCGCCCAGACGATGCTGCCGATCAAGATGGTCAGCCAGGCCGCAAGTACAAGGCGCCGGCTGCGAACGCTCCAGTGCCCAAGGCGATAAAGAATCGAAGCCATGTGAGGCTTCCTCCCGGTTGTGAGCGGAGCATCTCTCACTCCGCATTTCTGCATGAGACTGTAACTTTACAGTGCAACGCAATGCAACTTTGCATCGAAATGCAAAATTGCAGAGTGGTGTTAAGCTGCTCGCATGGCTGCGACAGGACTCAGGCAACGGTCTCGTGAGCGGAGGCGCTCGGCGATACAGGAGAGCGCTCTGCGCCTCTTCGCCGCCCAGGGTTACGACGCAACGACGATCGCCGACATAGCGCACGACGCCGACGTTTCGCCGCGTACCGTGTCGCTCTACTTTCCATCCAAGATGGAAATTGCAACGTCGTATATGGACGAGGCGTTCAGCCGTCTGATCGCTTCGTTGGATTCGGCAGACTTCGCCACGGCTCCGGCCCTCGAGGTCATTTCCGCATGGCTTCGCGCCGAGATGACCGAGCACACGCTGCTCTTTGGCCTTCAGCGCGACGTCGGGCAGGCCAACGGTCAACTTCGATCACTCGAAACACCCATCACCGCCGAAGCCACCGAAAAACTGATGCAACGCCTCGTCGGCGACCTTGGGCGGGACGCCCCGGACTCGGCGGTTGAGATCGTGGGGGCCGCCATCGGCGGTGTCATGACCTATCTGTCGCAGCTGGACACCGACGAACCAGCCTCTGACGACGCGTTCGACGAGGCGATCAAGATCCTTCGCGTACTGGTTGACTCCTGCCGACGCTGAACGCGCCTCGGCCCGGGCCCAGGCCTAACCGGGCTTTCCTCGGCCCTCACCGAGGAGTGCGTCAGGCTTAACCTGGAGTTGGGGGCAGGAGCGACTCGTCGGGGATGTTGGGGTGCTCGGTTCTGGTGCGCTTGAGTTCGAAGAACCCCGGGGTGTCTGCCATGGCAACGAAGCCGTCCCACAGCGCCGTTCCCTGATCAGTCGTCGGCAGTTGGGTGATGACCGGACCAAAGAGCCCCACACGTCCGGCGGTTCCATCAAGTGCGATCGCTGGAGTTCCCACGTCTTCACCGACGAGTGCAACGAAGTCGGCCATATCGGCTCGGACAGCGGCATCCCAGCTGTCATCGACCGCTGCTTCTGCGAGTCCAGGATCTAGTTCGAGGCTGGCAAGGATCGGCGCAAGGTCGAAGTCGGTCTCGTGACGATTGTGGATGCGTCGACCGAGTTCGGTGTACAGCGGCCCCACCTGGTCAGCGTGACCTGCGGCCTTGACCGCCATGGCGACCCGCAGCATTCCGAGGGTTTTCTTCGTGACATCGTAAAAGGGGCTGTCGGGCTGGCTCGCCAGATCGTTCTTAAAGAACAGACTGATCGCTCGCCAATTGATGTCAAGGTCGCGGCGGTCTTTGATGTCTTCAATCCAGCGGGATGTCACCCAGCAGAACGGGCAAGCAGGGTCGAACCAAAAGTCGATCTTCATGTCACATCTCCGTCGGTCTCAGACCGTGCTGTCGCCCGAGCGTGTCTCGAGGCGCATTGCCCGGTTGCTCAAAAGGGCACCCAGTTAGGTACACAGGTTACCGTCGCCGTGTGACGACTGACGGCCGTTCGACTAGGGGGTGTACTGCTCTTCGATGTGGGTGATCTGTCCGCCTTCGATGGTCAGCCAGGCGCCGGGCTGGAAATCGCGAGCTTCCCGGTCCGCTAGCCAGTCCGCGTACGACACGTCTTCAGCCGCTGGGTTTCCCGGTTGAGGGAGCCAGGCAACGGTCGCCGTCGACCCAACCTTTACCGAACGCGTCCGGGTGCTCTCGTTGCGCACGTAATAGTCGTTCGGTGGCGGTGATTCTTCGCCGTCTGCTGCCGCTGCTGCGTTGGCGGCGGTGCCGGTGTACCAACACGCCAGATCAAAATCGATCGCCGTCGCGCTGGCGGCTGTAACGAAGCCGTACCACTCTCCGTTGCCTAGCGTGTCGCCGGACGGGGTGCAGCCCGACCCGCTGGCACCGTCACCCTTCGTCGTGGGTTTGCTTCCTGTAGACGCCGTCGTCTCGGGCACCGTCGTCTCGGCCGCCGACGAGTCGGACGTTTCCACCTCGGTGCTTGTGGCCGACGAGGTGTCCTCCGTGGTTACGGAGGCCATGGTCGAGCCTGGCGCTCCGGTCGAAGATGTAGCCGCGACCGATGTGGTGGACCCTTGTCCTGCGGCGGGGTTGAGTGGAGTCGTGGTTGTCGCTTCGGGCGACATGGTTGTCGATGACGACTCGTTGTTGTCCTTCTGGCCGCACGCAGCAAGGGTCAGGGCCAGAACGATGACCATCGACGAGATCAACGTCAACGGTCGAGTGGTCGGACGCTGGGTGGCGATGTTGAAGGAGTTCTGCATGGCGACATCCTTGTCCAAAGCGGCAGCACCGAGCAGAGATTCGCGCAACTTTTCTCAACGACGGATTTGGCTCACCTCACCACCAACGGAGAGGTCGTTCGACGTCGCCGCACGGTTAGCCCTTTCGTCCGCCCCGCAGGCTGGGGTTTGGGCCGTTCGCCTAGGTTCTCTTCTCAGAGTCGGGCGATACCGGATGACCAACCAGGGCGCCCGCCGAGTAGTCAGCGACGCACGACGCCAAGAGCGCCAGGAGACAGGACCTATGTCTACAGAAGAGCCGGTCGGCGGCGACAGCCCCGCTCGTTCGCCTGAGCCAAACGAATTGTTTGTACCGCCCACCCTCGGAGAGGCACTCGCTCGACTCAAGATGCCGATGGAAGATGCAATGCGCACCCAGCGCGCCGTTCGGCGCCTACATACGGAGCCGGTCGACCTCGACCTCATCTACGAACTGTTGGCGTTGTCCCTCAAGGCCCCGACCTCGTCCAACACCCAGGACTGGATGTATGTCGTGGTCACCAGCCGGGAGCAAAAGGTCCGACTCGCCAAGCTCTACCGTCCGCTGTTCAACACCTTCGAGCCGCTTGTGCGGCGCTCAGCGAAGACCGACGCCGAGCGGCGGGCCCTCAAACCGGGAGAGTGGCAGGTCGAACACTTCGAAGACATCCCGCTGTTCGTCATCCCGTGTTATCGCAGCAGCTTGCAACATCGTTCCGTCGGCTGGCCGCAGATTTCGGTGTCGTCGTTCTATGGGTCGGTGTATCCGGCTGTGCAGAACCTGTTGCTGTCGTGCCGGGCGGTAGGTCTGGGCGCCTCGCTTCAGACCTTGCCGATATGGATCACACCGGTGGCCCGCCACATCCTTGGTTTGCCCCGAAACCTGCGACCGGTCTGCATCATCCCGATCGGGTGGGCCAAGGGGAAGTACGGTCCCACGACCCGAACCCCCATCGACGAAGTGGTTCATGTCGACCGGTACGGCAACCAGCCCCGTCGTCCAACAGGCCAGTAGGTTGCCGGTGGCTGCGAGCTCGCTCCCAAATGACTCGACCGCCAAGGTCGCAGAACTGATCGGTGTGTACAACGCCAACGGCACGGTCATTGGCGAACTTACGTACCTGGCGCGCTCACTGCTTCGGGGTGAGCACTGCTCGTTGTGTGAGATCACCCATGGAGCGTTTCGCGAGAAGGCTGCATGGAAGGCGTGCCGTCAGGACCTGCCCGTACCGTTTAGAACGCTGCACCTGAACGAACTTACTGCTGACCTCGCGGCGTTCTGTGACGACAAAGCCCCCTGCGTGTTCGCCGTCACGACGGGGGGACCTGTCATGTTGATGGCCGATGAAGACCTCGCCCGGTGCGCGGGCTCACCCGAACGTCTGATGAGCGAAACGGCCGCTGCTGTGCTCGAAAAGGGTCTCTTCTGGCCGTGATCCGAGGGGTGCGCGGCCTGGCCGCGCCATTGGGGTGCGAGGCTACGCGGCCTCGCCCGCGAGGAGATGCGACGGAGTGACCACAACCTGATGCTGTTCGATGAGGCGACTCATCGAGTCTTCGTCGGAGGCCCCACCGCCATCGTCATCACCACCTTCGTCCCAAACCTGCTCGGCGCCTGAGTGCCCTGCCTTGAAAACGGCGGCGGTTGTCATCACCGCGGTCAGAACCACGAGGGCCATCAGTAGCGGCCGAAGCCACGTTGGTTCAGTCCGTTGGGTCGCTTCGGCGGTTGTGGCCTCCTGCTTCCGACGCTCCATCCACCATGGGATCACGACATACGCGAGAAGGACCAAGAAGAACAGGATCGCAACGGTCCTCGCCGCATCACCAGCCTCAGAGTGGTCGCCGATTCCCCTGACGGCGGCTGCACCTTCATTTCGGCGGATCTCCCCTTCGAGCTCTTCACCCGACTGTGTGGCGAGGAATGCACCCGCCGTGCCGATCCCACAGATGATCAGGGTTACCCAACGGAATCGTTCGTACCAAGACTTTCGGATCACCAAAAGGATGGCAGCGACGGCCGCGAGGGGCAGAAGGACCACCGGGAGGTGGACGACCAATGGGTGGACTGGAAGACCGCCGATTTCATCCATCGATATCTCCTTCGTGTGTTTTCTAAGCTCCGCTGCCCGTAGTCCAGCGGAGACGCGATGTTGGTGGGAACGTACTGCCGAGGAAACTGACCGTCGTCGAGGCTAGAGGCCGAGAAGCATTGCGAGGTTGCCGATCAACCATGCAATAAAGAAATCGATCCAATACTCAAAGTTGCCGGCCAATGCGCCCAAAAAGTTCGAAATATCCATGACAAGACCGCCCTGTTTGGAGTGAAGAAATGCGGGGACCTTTCTATGCGATGGCGTGGTTCTCGGTCAACGCACTGCGACCAGATCTTGGATGAACTTTCATATGTCGGGAATGTTCGGGTGCAGCGTAAAACGGCGCAGCTTCACGGTTGTTGAGGTGAGCTCATTTTCTACGCAAGATTTCGGACTTCTGGGCGCGGTCTGGGCAGGTGAGCGGTCAGAGGGTGACGGCATCCAGGCCGTCGACGGGAGGCGAGGCGATGATGAGTTCGTCGTAGCGCTCTCCCCGTAAGCCGATCACGTACCCCGGCTCGTCGCGGTAGGCGGCGACGAACGCAACGTGACCGCGCGCTCTCCACCGTCCGAGAGAGATCTTTCCGGGGAACCCTGTCCCAAAGACTCGCAGTCCACGCGCCCGTTTGCGTACCGCGGGCGCATACTCAACGGAGGTGACGGCGGCAATAGGGACAGCGAAGTCCCGTTTGAATCCGCCGATCTGCTCCCAGGTCGACAGTGATACCGACAGTTCTCCGTCATGGACGCTGAGTTTGGCCATGGGTCACTTTCCGCGGGCGTGGCTCTGGGGAGCGAAACCTACGCGATGGGCGTCGGTTCGGGGAGGGTGACCACCTTGATGTCCTTGTCAACATCGGAGACTTCGTAGGGGAAACGGTCGACGTCGATACCGAACGCGAAGCCCTGCGGTTGACCGAGCGGCACCAGGAAATCGTCGTGGTGGGTGATGACAACCTGGCGGGGCTTCAAGGCGCGCATGATGCGGCCGGTGTAATCCTCGGTGAACTCTCGGCCGGCAATGCCGCAGAGAAACAGGTCAATGTCGCAGTCGCGAACCTGGTCCTCGATCAGGTCGGCCGAACCTTGGTGAAACAAGGTGTAGGGGCCGGAATCGGTCTGGACCGCAATGCGGATTCCCCAAACGTCGCCGCAGTGGTAGGCGTTGGCGCGAAGCCCCGAAACATGTTCACAGGTGATCTCACCGCCGTAGGGAACCTTCTTGCCGAGGACGAGTTTGGAGTGTTGGCTCGGTCGGAAGGTGAACTCAAAGGGTCCGACCGTGTAGTCCTTGTGCGGCTCGACGACGACCGCTTGGTCGCCCAGCCCGTGGAGTCCCATGAGGTGGCGCGCAGCGGTGCCGCCGTACACGGTCGCCCCGTCCCGTCGGGCGACGGCGGGGGCATCGACGGCGTGGTCGAAGTGGGTGTGGCCGACCAGCACGGCGTCGGCTCGCGGGATCCAGGCGTCGACCATGGCAGGGTCAGGGAGCGACGGTTTGCGCTTGAGGTAGTCGCCGAAGGTGATGCGACTGACATACGGGTCCAACAGGATCGTGGTGCCCTTGTACGAGATGGCGAAACCGGCGACGCCAAGCCACCTGACCTCCAACCCGTCGGGTAGCCCCCATCCAGATTCGGGGACCATCAGATCGGCAACCGTCGCCCGGTCGTGGGCGTTATGGGTCTTACGTGATCGGGCATATCCGATCATGTCGACAAGGTGTGAGAGCGCAGAAGTCATCGGTCGTCCCGTGGAGAGGCGGCAATATCGTCACGATGGTGCTCGATGGGGCCTGTTGCTGCAACCCCGGTTGGCCGGGTCGAGAGCTTCTGTTGCCTTGGCGAACGGCCCCGTATGGCGCCTACACGCGGCCTCCGACGAGTGGTGGCGACTCGATACGCGAGGGTAGGTTTGGGTGGTCCAGACGGTCGTTCGGGCCGCCCCTGCAAACGAGATCTTGGAGTCGACGTGTCACTCGTCATGTGGTCGCGCGTTCGTCAGGCGCTGCTGTTGTTGCTGGTCATGTCGGTGATCGCTGCTGGCTGTGGAGCTGACGACTCGGAGGGTGAATCGAGCGGCACGTCTCAGAACGCCCCTGTGACGACCACATCAAGCGTTGACCCAGCGCAAGGCGTCACCATCTCTGGCGCCTGGACGCGGACGCCCGTAGCCGGACAGACGACCGCCGCTGTCTACGGGGTCATTTCTAACGGCACTGCGGAACCGGTGACTGTGGTTTCGGTGTCCTCGCCGGTGACCGACCAGGCCGCGCTGCATCAGACCACGACCGGCCGGGATGGAGCGATGCAGATGCGAGCGGTGGACGACGGGCTCGAGATTGCCCCCGGGGACTCGTTGACACTTGAGCCAGGCGGCACGCACATCATGTTGTCGGGCGTCGACCCGGCGAACTATCCCGCTGCCGTCGAGGTCACGTTGACCTTCGACGGTGCTGACCCAATCACTTTTCAGGCTCCCAGCCAGGCGGGTGCGCCAGATCCCATGGCGGGCATGGACCACAGCGGCATGTAGCGCTGCGACCCCGCGGTTGGTTGCCCCCGCTGCCTTACGGCCGTTCGGTCAGGCAACGGTCACAAACCCGCAGGTCAAGACCCGTCCGAGTCGTCCTTTGCCGTGTACGGCATCGTGACTCCGGCTTTCTCGAAAGCGGCGAGGGTCGCGGCCAGCGCCGCACCCCTAATCAGATTGCGGTCTTGAACGGTCGGTTCGTGCCAAAAGTCGACTCGGAATGCCAGCCATTCGTCTCCCATCTCAACGGCGTATGCGCGTGGTGAGGGGCTAGAAGAGACGTGGTCCAGCTTCTTGACGACGGCAAGCGCCACCTGGCGAACTTCGTCGATGTCTGAGTCGAACGCGATCTTGACGTCGAAGTTGGTTCGTCTGACGGAGTTGGCGCTCAGGTTCTCAATCGGATTCTTCAAAACCTGTGAGTTGGGCATGAGGATCCGGACACCTTCGGCCGACCTGATCACCGTGTAACGAAGTTGGAGTTCTTCGACCGTGCCCTCCAACTGTGAGCCGGACACGATGACGCGGTCACCAGGTTGGAACGGGTTCGAGAACCCCATGATGACGCCGGAGGCGTAGTTCTCGGCGATGTCTTTCAGAGCGAAACCAGCTGCCACCCCTGCCACTCCGAGGCTGGCAACGATCGGCGCCAGATTGACCCCCAAGAAGGCCAGCGCGGTGACGACTCCGATGATCACGATGATCCCGGCGGAGATCTGTGCCGAGATCTGAACGGTCGACGCGACGGTTTGGGTCCGCTTGGCCCAGCGAAGGATGAGCCGCCTGATCAGATAGGCGAGCCCGCATGCCAGGACGATCGTGATAACTGCAGCGAGCCAGTTGGCAGGGTTGCTCCAACCGTTCGATACGACCGACGCCTTCGATGACGCTCCGAAGATGAGGGGTGATTCCAACTGAGTGTCTTCTTTCCCCGTTCGGGTTGTGGTCGGTTACCCGGCGATGTCGGCAAGGGCCGTCACCTTGGTCGGGCGGACTTCGACGACTACCTCGCCGACGGAACCGTTTCGCTGGCCATACTCCTCTGCTCGATCCTGGCCCATGTACCGGCCGCCCAGCTCTGTTGCGATTCTCCGCACATACTCTTCATTGCGGCCGATGCTCGCTTGGCCGTAGATCCGGACAAACGCATATGGCGGCTCTTCGACGTCGACCAACAAGCACACCCGAGGGTCCACTTCGATGGCTCGAGCTTTCGGTGAGTCGGCTTCGGTGTTGAACCTGATGACTCCGTCGTCGCCGTAGCGAAACCAGACGGGCGTCACGGTGGGCTGGCCGGTGGGCAGGTTGACCGACAGCTTGCCGGTCCTGGTGCCAGTGTTGATGAAGTCGATCCATTCGGGTTCGGTCATCTTCCGCATTGGTGTCTCCAGTCCGACGTTGATCCAGCTCGTGGCGCGTGTCGCCAGCAGATCGGCGAGGATATCGCCTGCCCGTCCGAGGGTCGCTGGGGTGATTCCTTGTTGAGGTTCCCTGGGCGACTACCGCTTGCTGACGTTGAAACGCAGAGCTAATTCGCCTGATTCGAGGGGGAGCACTTTGAGCGCAGTCCTAGGCGAGGAATGGCGACGGTCGAAAAATTTCGGTGTGACGTGCGATGTCGCCAGCGGCTTTCCATGACATTAAATAGCGCTCGATTTTGTCCGGCTGGGGACGTATAATCCCGAATGAATACTACCGGTGTTAGTCGCGGCGCCTTCCCGTCTGTTGTGGAAAGGCGCAGATCCTGAAGGCAGGCGGGGGCCCGTCTCAGGATTCCCTCAAGGGACTTCAGGGCGCAACGGGCACTCAACTTGGGGGGGAGGACCGCTATGAACGCGGTCGGACGTTGGGGGACGTCGCGTGGTGGTTTTGCCACCTCGCATGATTCGGTGAGGCTTGCTTCGCCGTCGCTTGTGTTGCGCAGCGTGCTTGCGACACTTCTGATCTTGGGCTCATCGCTGAGCCTGGTGGATCGGGCAGGTGCGGCCACGCTTGCCGTATGCCCGTCGGGCTGCTCGTACACAACGATCACGGCAGCCGTCGCCGCAGCCGCGCCCAATGACACCATCACGGTGGGCGCTGGCAACTACTACGAGTACAACATCTACATCAACAAGCCGCTGCGCATTGTCGGAGCTGGTCGCGATGTGGTGACGGTGACAGGAAGCAACACACTTGTTCCCGCTGGTCCCGCAGCGAACTATGTGTTCAACATCGACCTTCCAGCAGGCGGGCCGGCGGGAATCATCGAACTGACCGGGATGACGGTCACGGATCCGCCACGCAATGGCAACACCACTGCTTCGCGCGCTCATACGATCCACGCAAACATGCAGGTGGCAACCACACCCGTCACCGAGATCTACCTCCACGACATGAACGTGCAGGGCAGCGGCACGACGGCGTATCAGCAGATTCCGATCAACTTTCGGGCGCAGGCCCCAGGTGGTGTGATGTCGCGGCCGCCGATCGCGACCTTCGACAATCTCGATGTGACCCGCAAATCTCGCCAAGGGATTCTGATCGAAGACTGGTTTGCTCCGGTCACTCTCACCAATTCCTATTTCGACCCAGCGACCAACGGGGCGTCGTATTCGGACTTTTTGGCCCATAGCTCGTTGACCAGCGAGCGAAACCCGTACCCGTACGTCATCCAAGGCAATGAGTTCGAAGGAAGCGGGATCTGGTTTTCCGCCTGCAACTACACGAACCTTCGAACAACCTTTGCAAAAGGCGGCTACGACGACATTCAGATCGACTCCAATCGCTTCTCCCGCCTGATTGACTTCAACTCTGCAATCAGTATCGGAGTCGGGAGCTGCAGCAACCCGCTGACCGCGCAGTCCGGTCCCTCTTCCGTGACCAAGATGGGCTCGGTCCAGATCACCAACAACGTGATCGAGAGCGATGGGACTAGACCAAACATCCGGGCGATCCGGGTGGCTGGCCCCGCAGACTCCGTGGTGATCACCGACAACAGCATTACCGGTACACCTCGCGCTGTCTTGATCCAGCCCGGTGGGCCTGGGACGGGTGCCACCTCTGCTCCGACTGGCGCACCTAGCTCGGTGATCATCAACCGCAACCGGCTGCTCGCTAACACCAATGGCGTACAGAACGAGGCGCCGACCAACATCGATGCCAACGACAACTGGTGGGGCTGTCAGGACGGTCCAACTGGTGTGCCCGGTCCGACCGGGTCTTGGTACTGCTCGCAGATTTCAAATACGGGCGCGGGATCTGTGGATGCCTCGACGTGGATCGTGACGACGCCGACCTTGGACCTGCCGTTCAATGTTCTGAATCCGGGCGTCGGAACCGCGACCCTTGGCCTGGCCAACGACGGTGCTGTGATTCCGCTGGAGGTTGTCTTTGACCAGCTGGCCGCCGCGTGGGAGAACGTCGGAGGCAGCGTCGATCCTGTTACCGGCATACTCGACTATGGAACCGCGCAGAACACGGCAGTGACGGTGCCAGGGGCGCTGTCATGTGGGACGTATTGGACGACCCTCGATTATGTCCTTCTGGCCGCAGGTCCTGTCACGGGCGAACCGGTGCCGATCTATTGGTGCGTCATCAAGGATCCGGGGTTCTTGGACGAGGTTCCCGCCGACAACGGCACCCCGGTGTCGTTTGCTCTGACCAGCGGCTCCTTGCCGGCGGGCTTGACGCTCGATCCGGTCACAGGCGCAATCTCTGGGGATCCCGGCGAGCACGGAAAGTTCGTGTTCAAAGTGACGGTGACCTACGACAACGGTAAGACCGACGTGCTCGACTTCACCTACCTCATCGTTGCACCACCGGTGATCACCAACGAAGTGCCAGACAACGGCTCGGTAGGTACGCCTTACACCCACAACATGACAGCCGACGGTGCAACGCCGATTACGTATTCGATCGTGGATGGCGCCCTCCCGCCGGGCCTGACGCTCGACCCAGCGACCGGTGTTATCTCGGGGACACCAACCACTGCTGGGACATACACCTTCACGGTCCAGGCCGAGAACATGTACGGCACCGACGCCGAGGAATACACCGTCGTTATCGGCACGCCACCCACCATCACCTCCGTTCCGCCCCCCGACGGTGAAGTCGACGTTCAGTACCAACACGAGGTCACCGCAACCGGTGATCCCACGATCACGTTCTCCATCGTCGGAGGATCGTTGCCCGACGGCCTGACCCTCGACCCCGCTACCGGGATGATCTCGGGCACTCCGCTTGAGTACGGAACGTTTACCTTCCAGGTCCAGGCTACGAATGAGTGGGGGACCGACACAGAGGAGTACACCATCACCATCGGTGATCCGCCGATTATCAACACGGGCGAACCGCCAGACGCCGAGTTGGGTGATGTCTACAGTCATACGGTCGGAGCCGAGGGTGCGACTCCCATGACCTACTCAATCGTCGGCGGTGCGCTTCCCGACGGGCTCACCCTCGACCCGGTCACCGGCATCATTTCGGGGACCACAACGGCCTACGGCAGCTTCACCTTCACGGTGCAGGCCGAGAACGAGTACGGCACCGACACAGCTGAGTACACGGTCGTTATCGGCGACCCCCCGATCATTACGTCTGGTGACCCAGCTGACGGGGAGATCGGCAGCGGCTACGTGCACACGGTCACGGCTGACGGAGCAACGCCGATGACCTACTCGATCGTCGGGGGCTCGCTTCCGCCAGGTCTCACACTCGACCCCAAAACGGGCGTCATTTCGGGAACACCGACAGAAGAAGGCGGCTTCACCTTCACGGTGCAGGCCGAGAACCAGTACGGCATTGACACAGCCGAGTACTCGATCGTCATCGGCAAGGACCCGGTGATCACCTCCGATGATCCGCCCGACGGTCAGATCGACCTTCCCTACGACTTCACGGTGGTCGCAGGTGGCCCGGGGCCGATCACCTTCGCCATCGTTGCTGGTGCGTTGCCCGACGGTCTGACACTTGATCCCGTTACGGGCCGCATCTCGGGAACGCCGACGGAGACGGGCACCTTTACCTTTACCGTCCGCGCCCAGAATGCTTACGGGGTCGACGACGTCGTTTACACCATGGTGATCGACGAGACACCGCCGACAACAACGACGACAAAGGCAACGACTTCGACGACGAAGGCTTCGACCACATCGACAACGTCGCGGGCGGGCGCTGGCGGGTCATCCACCTCCAGCAGCTCGACCAGCGCAAGTACCACCAGCCCAAGTGCCACCAGCGCAACGAGCTCGGCGACCGGTTCCTTCTCGACCTCCCCGTCTTCGTCACCTGAACGCGGGAATTCGGCCACACAAGCCGGTAACGGGTCGGCGGCCAACCCCAACGGTGGGGGCACCGGCGGAGTCTCGACCGGTGGGTCGACGGGCAGCGGCTTCTCATCGGAAAGTGGAGGTTCTGCCGGAATGTCACGGTCGTCCGCGTCGGTGTCTGGGCGGACCCCTTTCCGACCGGACAGCCCCAACGCAGTTGTGGCTGGGGCGACCATTGACCGATCTGCGATGGCTCGCACTGGATTCGATCCGGAAAAACTCCTCTTGATCGGTGGCGCCATGCTCCTCTTTGGAGTGTGCTCCGTAGCTGCAGCTAGACGGCGAAAGCGGGCATAGGAGAGCGATCAGGATTGTCTCAAATATTGCGCCTCTCGTCTGGTCTGCCAGCTGAAAGTGCTTTACAGTCACGATCACTGAACGGTGTTAGCAATTAACGCCGCGCCTAGGGACAGGTTGCGGCACTCCGGGCTCGTCGAGTGACGACGCCTCGGCACCTCTGACCACGGAGGGTTTTCAGCTAGCACAGACAATCGGGGGGGATCGCTATGGCGATTGGACGTTTTGGAACGTCGCGCGTTGGCGGCGCCATCGTGCAAGATTTTTCGTCTGCTGCGCGCGTTCGGACGCTTCGATCGTTGTTTGCCACGCTCATCGTGCTGGCCTCGTCGCTGAGCCTGGTCGCTCCGGCCGGTGCGGCCATTCGCGACGTGTGCCCGTCGGGGTGCACCTATTCGACGATCAAGGCTGCGGTGACGGCAGCCGTCGCCAACGACACGATCACGGTCGGTGCTGGGACATACAACGAGACGAACATCCTCATCAACAAGCCGCTCGTCATTCAGGGAGCTGGCCGGGACCAGGTCATCGTCACCGGAGCGAGCGCCGGGACTTCAGTGCCGATGTTTGACATCCGGCCCCCAGCGAGCGGGACCTCAGGTCCGATAGAGCTTTCTGGGATGACGATCACCGACCCGCCGGTCTACACCGCTTCGGGCTTTTCCTACACGATCCGCCTGAGGGCAACGGGAGCCACCACCGCCGTCCCACAGGTGGTCCTCCGCGATCTGGATGTCTACGGCGCGGCTGACCCGATGATCAACAGTTACGGGGTCTACGGGGGCGGTTCTGTCGGGCGCACCCCGTCTGGCCTTGTGGTCGACAACTCGCAGTTTCTGCGGCACAGGCGCAACGGCATCCTCCTTGAGGACTGGAACGCGGCGGTGACCGTCACCAACTCGACCTTTGACCGTGCGCTGTTGAGCCCTGGCTCTAACTCAGGCTTTCTGGAACACACCTCGGCGGTCACAACGTCTCGGATCACGGCACCACGGGTCATTACCGGCAATACCTTCGAAGGCAGCGGCCTTTGGTGGGCGCTGTGCAGCAACACTGGAACTCAACGTTTTGGTTACGACAACATCCTCGTCGATTCCAACGTGTTCAAGAATGTGGTCCAAGGTGATTCGGCGATCAACGTGGGCGGAAATGACTGCGGAGTAACACCCGCAATGGATACAGAACTCGCGAAGATGGCCAATGTCGTGATTACGAACAACGTCATCACCGCCGATGGAAACCAGCCCAACATAAATGCCGTCCGTATCGCCGGGCCCACTACCTCGGTGACGATTACCGACAACAGCATTACCGGCACGCCGAGAGCCGTCCATCTTCGACCCGAGACCGTTATCGGGAGCCCGTCGGGTGTCGTCATCAACGACAACCGCCTCATCGCGAACGACATTGGCCTTCTGAACGAGTCGCCGAACGCGGTCGACGCACGCGAGAACTGGTGGGGATGCCAAAAGGGTCCCGAATCGGGTTCGTCGTACTGTTCGCCGATCGACAACCCCGGCGGCGGGCTGATCGACGCGTCCACATGGTTCGTGACCACTCCCACCCTCGATCTCGTGGCTACCACCCGGGCCGGTTCGGGCACCGCCACCTTGCGGACGCTCAATACAGGGGTTCAGCTGTCGATTCCAGTCCTCGACGGACTCCCGGCGTCGTGGGACAACACGCCAGGAACTGTCACCCCAACATCTGGCGTTCTCGATTTCGGGCTGGCCGAGAACACCTCGGTGACTGTGCCCGGTCCCGAGGCGTGCGGTGGTTATTGGACGACATTCGACGCTGTGGTCCTGGCAAACAAGACGGTCACGGGGGAACCGGTCCCGATCTACTGGTGTGTCATCGAGGATCCCGGCTTCATCGATACGGTGACGCCGCTGGAAGGCACACCAGTGTCCTTCGCTGTTACGAATGGTGCCCTCCCCCTTGGTCTGACGCTGGACCCGGCGACTGGGGTGATTTCCGGCGATCACGGCCAACACGGCCGGTTCGATTTTCAGGTCACCGTGACCTTCGAGAGCGGACCAGCCGAAGTGTTGAAATTCGTCTACCTGGTGGTGGCGCCACCGGTGATCACCAACGAACCCCCCGCAAAGGGTTCGGTGGGATCGGCGTATTCGCACAACATGACCGCGACCGGAGCAACGCCGATGACCTGGTCGATTCCGGCTGGAATGCTGCCGCCTGGGTTGAGTCTTGATCCTGACACGGGTGTGATCTCTGGCACTCCTACGACAGCGGGAACGTACACGTTCAGCGTCCAGGTAGAGAACGAATACGGCACCGATGTCGAGGAGTACACCGTCATCGTCGGCAACCCGCCGATCATCACCTCGGGTCTGCCGCCCGATGGAGAGGTGGGCGTTGCCTACACCCATCCTGTGACGGCCAGCGGCGATCCGACGATCACCTACTCGATTGTTGCCGGATCACTGCCTGCAGGACTCTCATTAGATGCGGCGACCGGAGTGATTTCGGGGACGCCCACCGAGCACGGCACCTTCACCTTTTCGGTACAGGCTTCGAACGAGTGGGGCACCGACACCGAGTCATACACGATCACCGTGGGTGATCCACCAGTCATCGGGCCAGCGCTGCCTCCAAATGGGGAGTTAGGCGATGCGTATTCCCATCTCCTCGTGGCCGAAGGTGCGACGCCAATGACCTGGTCGATCGTGGGTGGGGCGCTGCCGCCTGGGGTAACGCTCAACCCTGCGACTGGGCTGATCTCGGGGACTCCAACGGCCGACGGTTCGTTCACTTTTACGGTGCAGGCAACCAACGCCTACGGCACAGACACTGCGCAGTACACAGTCGTCATTGGCGATCTGCCGATCATTACCTCGGGCGATCCAGCGGACGGCGAGGTGGGGAGTGGATATGTACACGCTCTCACTGCCGATGGAGCGACCCCGATGACCTGGTCGATCGTGGGAGGATCGCTTCCTCCTGGCCTCACGCTCGATCCCGTCACCGGTGTTATTTCGGGAACTCCGACTCAAGAGGGCGCATTTACGTTCACGGTCGAGGCTAAGAACCAATACGGCACCGATTCAGCGGAGTACTCCATCGTGATCGGGAAGGATCCTGTGATCACATCCGACGATCCGCCGGACGGGACCCAAGGTTCTGCCTACAACTTCACAGTAGTTGCGGGCGGTCCCGGGCCGATCACGTTCTCCGTCGTGTCAGGCGCCTTGCCGCCCGGGTTAACGCTTGATCCAGTGACCGGGGTGATTTCTGGGACCCCGACAGCGACGGGGTCGTTCACGTTTACCGTGCGCGCTTCGAACGCATACGGGGTCGACGATGTTGTCTACACCATGGATATTGCTGCGCCTGTCACGACCACAACGGTGCTTGCAGGGACGACGAGCACCACGATCAAGTCCACGAGCACTACCGCGAGGCCAAACACCGGGGCCACCACGACCACGACCACGACTCTTGCGACGACCACGTCTGCTGTACCTGGCGGCGCAACGAGCTCGACCACGGCAGGGCCAGCTTCTTCACGTGTCGGCGTGCGGGCGACGCAGGGCGCCGGCGGGTCGTCGGCAAATAGGGGGTTGACCAGTGGCGGCAGTGAGAACGGTGGTCCCTCGGCTGCTTCCGGCAGAGCGGCTTCGGACGTAACGGCTCCGGCGTCCCGCGCGTCGGTGTCTGGGGCACCCCTTGACCGCTCGACGTCTCCAAGCGCAGCCGTGGCGGGGGCGACGCTCACCCGATCATCGCCGGTTGCTCGAACTGGCTTCGACCCAGCCAGGCTGCTCCTCCTCGCCGGTGCCATGCTCGTTTTTGGAGCGTTCTCCATCGCCGCAGCATCACGTCGCAGACAACACAACTAAATCAAAGCCCAGGCAACCGACGGCTCTCGCGTTCTCGGCGGGAGCCGACATCAGCGTCTGCGGACCGCGGGGCGTTCCCGGTCGTGGCTCGGGGGTCGTTGGATTGACCGCCGCTCGTCCAGTAACGCGGCAGAAACTTGGGCCTGCCACAGCGCACTACTCAGGGGCGAGGTAGAACGTAAAAGACCGTTGCCCGACCGGCGTGGAGGCTTTCGCGGTGTTTATACAACCCATTGACTACCTGCTGATCTGCTGGTTTGTGGTCGCCTTCTTATGCGCCGGCTACGTCGCATGGGACCAGTTCAAACACAACCCAGAGCCGGCAGTCATGAAGTGGGCGTTCATCCTGGTGACGCTCTATCTGGGTCCTGTGGGGTTGCTCCTATACATGCTGGCGGACCAAGAGCCCGTCCCCGGCACTCATGAGGAGTACACAAAGCCCCTTTGGAAGCAGGGCATCGGCAGCACCATGCACTGCATTGCGGGCGACGCGACAGGGATCCTGATCGCCGCGACCATCACCGCGGTGATTGGTGTTCCGATGTGGGGCGACATCATCATCGAGTACATCGCCGGATTCACCGTTGGGTTGTTCATCTTCCAGGCGCTCTTTATGCGCAAGGTGATGGGCGGGAGTTACCTCGACAACGTCCGGGGCTCGTTCATCCCCGAACTCGTCTCGATGAGCGCAATGATGTCGGGCATGGTGCCGGTCATGGCCATCTTGATGATGGGCCGTGATATGCGGGCCATGTGGCCTGGCGAGATGTTGTTCTGGGCCGTGATGGCCCTCGGAATCGGCGTGGGGTTCGCAGTTGCCTATCCCTTCAACGTCTGGCTGGTTTCCAAAGGCCTGAAGCACGGGCTCATGACCGTTCGGCCCTCCGATGCCCAACAAGGCGATTCGCATGCCGATCACAGGTCGGACGCAAACGCGCACGCAAATGCCACCGCCTCCAGAGATACCGCTCCGGGAATGGCGCACATGGCCGCCCAACCAGCGCAACCCGCTGGCGCACACTCGGGTCATGCTCGACCTGCCGACGCCCACGGGGCGCACGCGCCGGCAGGGGCAGCTCACGACATGTCTGGTATGTCTGGTGAACACGAAGGCAACGACATGTCTGGTGAACACGCAGGTCACGACATGTCTGGCATGTCTGCTGAACACGCAGGCCACGGCATGTCTGGCGCGGCTGACGAGCACGCAGGCCACGACATGTCTGGCGCGGCTGGTGAACACGCAGGCCACGACAAGAAGCAATCGCAACCTGCCGGGATGCACATGCACCACGGAGCCGATCTGCCCCTTGCTGAGCGACCGACCAGGACTCAGGTAGCGATCATGGTTGTCGTCACGAGCGTCATGCTGCTGGGCGCGTACGCCTACCCGTTTACCAAAGTGAACATGCACCTCAGCGCGCATGACGTCGGGGGACTGGTCATGCCGCCAGGCATGATCATGGATGCCTCCACACCTGCCGAAGCGATGCAAGACATGGCAGCAGTCGATCCACGAGGTGTCGACCTCGTTGCCGACCAAGAGGCTCGCGGCGGGCAGACCTTAGAGCCCACGATGGACGGCGACGTCAAGGTGTTTGACCTCGAAACATCCCTCGTCAGCTGGAGCATTACCCCCGACGAACGGGTTGATGCCATGGCGGTCAACGGGCAAGTTCCCGGCCCGACGTTGCGGGTGCGCGAAGGCGACAACCTTCGAATCAACGTCACGAACAAGCTCGACGATTCGACATCGATTCACTGGCACGGACTGATGTTGCCGAACGATATGGACGGGGTCGTTCCGCTGTCCCAAGATCCGATCCAACCGGGTGAGACGTTTACCTACGAGTTTGAAGTCGTGCAAAACGGGACGTACTTCTACCACAGCCACGATCATTCGGATCGCCAACAATCCCTGGGGATCTACGGCGCTCTGATCATCGATCCGGGCGACGCAGCAGACGAGATTGTCGCCGACCACGACTACACCGTTCAGCTCCAAGAGTGGTTGAAGCGGGACTGGCTGACCTATCCAGCCATGCCGATGGAGGGCGCGCTCCCGAACTACTTCACGATCAACGGCAAGTCCTATCCCGACACTGACACGATCAAGATGAAGGTGGGCGAAACCGTGCGGGTTCGCTTCATCGGGACGAACACCATGGCCATTCATCCGATGCATATTCACGGCGGACCGTTTGAAGTGGTCGCCGTCGACGGTGAAACCCTCGCTCCGGACCAGCGCTACCTGGCAGACACGATCAACATCGGCCCCGGTCAGCACTACGACGTTGTGTGGACAGCACGACGGCCTGGAAAGTGGCTGATGCACTGCCACATTCCGCACCACACGACCAACAACAACACCGAAACCGATGGCGGCGGTGGCCTGATGATGGTGATCGACGTCACCGAATAGCGCGGCAAGGGGCGCGGTGGCTGCGTTTCAGCCCTGCGGCCCGCCGCCTAGTCCCAGGGACAGGGCGGGCCGTGCCAGTCGGGTTGGGCTCGGTAGTCGAGCCGCTCGACGCGGTACCAACGCCACGGCTGCCATCGTGCGGCAAACGTGGCGATGCCAACCCGTCCGTCGGCAGGGGATGAACGCTCGAAACGCGCGACGACGACCGCTATTACCGCGCACCAACACCCTGCAGCGATGCCTACCGCGGTGGTGATCAGCGGAGCCGCTAAGGCGATCTCACGGCGGGAGGTCAACCCGGCAAACACCGCCACGGGGATCCACCAGATCGCGGCGGCCAGAACTGCCCACGGCGACACGGTTCGAAAGCGCTGGCACGGAACCCTCTGCCACCAGCACCGTGCCGAGCGCATCCACCTCACGAGGCTGACCGAACCCGCGAGCGAGACGGTCGCGGTGACCACCGCGACCTGAATCACCGCCGAGCCCAACTCCACCGCGTGCCCTGGGCCGACATCGACCCATCCCACGTTGCGCGTGTCGCCAAGATTCCAGACCGAAGCGGCGAGTAGCGCCGCGCCCGCAAAGGCCTGTAGCGCCAGGAAGGAAGCGGTCACCGACACCGAACCGAGGGCGGGCGGGGCCCCTCGCGCGACGGCGACGAACTGCCCGATCGGATGGTCGGTTCCGTCGGGAAACTGCCCGTAGCGGGCAAGGGTGGACTTGATCTCAAACATGCTCACCGTGGTCGAGAGGCTCCACTTTCGCTGGGCGACGACCATCACAAGAAGCCAGAACGGCAGCGTCTTGAGCTGCGTCCACGACGACTCGTACAACGCCAGGCCGACGACGATCGCCAGGGACAGCGCTAGGTATCGCCAGTTGGCGGCGCCGCGTTTGGCGAGACGGTCGAGCGCCCATTCTTCGTGCTGAGGCGGCAGTGGACGACGCCGCCAGCCGTACCACATCCGCAGTCCCAGGGGTGGGGAGTGCCGCCACGACCAAGCGACGGCGCTGATGGCGATGCTCATGCCATCTTTGCAGGGAGACGTGATCGGCGCCGCCGTCGGCACTGTCCAACATGGTCGACAAGAGTTCGGCTTCGTTCGCCCGGCGAAAAGCCAACGGGTAGAGATTGGTGTAGCGCAGCGCCGATCTTGTAAAGGCGAGCTGACGACCTGAGAGAGACGCAAGCAGGGCATCTGTGCGCGCCATGGCGTGGCGGTTAGCGACAAACTGCCTCACCTGAGACAGTTCGAGTTCTTGACGTGCGGTTCGTTCGGCTCGGGTCACGGCGCACCGACCAATGCTCGCGAAGCGTGAGCCCAGGTGGGCGGGCGGCGTCGATAGTCGTGCTGAAGGCCCTGGTCGAAACTGGCCGGGTGGGTCGGGTGCGCAGGCGCAGGGCGCGAAGTTTGTTCGAGTTGCGTCATGGCGATGGGCTGGGGGGACGACCACGCTCGGCGGGAGCGGGGCGGTGGGAACGGGTAAGCCGGGCGGCTACCTAAGCGCGGTGCGGTTGGCCTTCTTCGAAGGGTGGGCCCTGCCAGCCTTCTATCTGGCGATAGTCCAGCCCTTTGACCGGCCGCCATGACCATTCGTACCAGCGGGACGTGAAGGTGGCCATGCCGACGCTGCCAGCAGCATGGCTTCGAGCTTCGAATCGTCCGACAAGGACGGCCACGATGACCGCCAAACACCCGACGATGACGCCACTTGCGGCAGTCGTCAGCGGCCCGAGCAGTGCAACCTGATGGCGACCGGCCGACCGCGTCATGAGCGCCACCAGTGGCCACCAAATTGCGGTCACAACGAATCCGACGGGTAGCACGCTTTGGTACCAACGGACGGGTACCGGTTGCCACCATGACTCGGCGCGGCGCATCCATCTGAGCAGCAGCCAAGCCGCGACAAGTACGACGATGCTGGTGATGCCGGCGACGACCAGCACCGCAGAGCCGAGGGGCGCCGATCGTCCCGGGCCGTGATGGAACCAGCCCATGCCTGTCGTGTCGGACAGGCGAGCGACCGCAGTGCCAGTGACGGCAGCGCCGGCGAACGCTTGGAGCGCCAAGAACGCTGCGGTCACGCTGACCGAGCCTCGAGGTGGCGGGCCACCTCGGTAGGTGGCCGCGTACTTGAGCGGCGGCCGCCGCGTTCCGTCCGGGTTGTACCCGTAACGGGCGAGTTGTCCGGCAAGGTTCGCTACATGCCGCTTCCCCGTCACACCGCGTCGTCGCCTCCGGAGTTCTCCGCCGGGAACGCCGACAGCGAAGCACATCCAATACACCGCGAACGTCCAGTTATGAAGGACAAACCCGACATATGCAGAGATAGCGGAATAGATAAGTGCGATGACGATGACCCAAATCGGCAACGTTGCGCTTGCTGCGAGGCGGTCCAGACTCCACTCGTCGTACGGTGGGGGGAGGGGTCGACCCGAGAGTGCCGATCGAGCCCGCAGGCCGAGAGGTGGGGTGTGTCGCACCGACCAGGCCGCTGCGTTCCACGTCAGGCTGACGGCATCCCTCCCAGACACATGGCGTGCGCCTGACGGTCGTGCGTCGAGCATCGAGGACAGCAATTCGGCCTCGTTGTGGCGTCGGAACCGCTGGGGAAACAGCCGCGTGAAGCGGAGTGCCGACCGGGCATACGCGGCATCGATCCCATCCAGGGAAGCGAGGAGAGCGTCGGTCTGGGGGAGTGCACGTCGGTCGGCGATGAAATGTTGCACCTGTGCCCGCTGGTCGTTGTCGTCCACCTGAACGTTGGGCGTGCGGGAGCCGTGGTGCTGGACGTTTCCGTTGGTCATGATGCTGCCCACCCAACTCGGTCCCGGTATTTGGCGGCAAAGGCTTCCAGTCGAGCCATCTCCGCGCTGAGGAGTTGCCGTCCCTCTGGTGTGATCTCGTAGTAGCGGCGGGTTCGGCCTTCGACAACAACCTCGTCACCTTTGGACAGCGTTCCCTCGTCGCAGAGTCGATCGAGCGCCCCGTACAACGTGCCGGGGCTCAGTCGCGTCCGGCCATCACTCAACTCTTCGACCTCTTTGATGATCTCGTAGCCGTAGCGAGGTCGGTCGACGACCGCCGCAAGGATCAGACGGGTTGGTTCGCGAAGTGGCTTCACCTCCCCAATGTATCGGCTACCGATATGTCGGTTACCGATACGTTCTCAAACTTTTACGCGATGTTGGTGCTCATCGACTCAGTTTCCTGTCCCGAGCCCTGGTTACGGATCGGGATGGTCGTCGGGAAAGATCACGCGAAACACTCGTGCGGCGACGAACGCGCCGACCAGTTGAGCTGCGATGAATGCTGGCGCCGACCGGGGAGCGATACCAGCGAAGGTGTCGCTCAGGGTGCGGGCAATCGTGACCGCCGGGTTGGCAAAGCTCGTCGACGCCGTGAAGTAGTACGCCCCCGCTATGTAGCCGCCGACCGCGTAGGCGACGGCCGACAAACGGCCGGCTCGAACGACGGTCAGGATGATGAGCACCAACCCGAAGGAGGCGATGGCCTCGGAAAAGACGAGGTGGAAGGCACTGCGATCCTTGGTGGAGAGCTCGACGACCTTGAGATCGAACATGACGTTGGCGACGGCTACCCCGAGGATGGCTCCCGCGATCTGAACCGCCGTGAATGCGGCCGCTGTCCGGGTGGATACGGTGCCGAGCATCCTGGCGGTGAGCGTGACCACCGGGTTGAAGTGTGCGCCCGAGACGGAGCCGAACGCCAGAATCAACGCCACCAGAACGCCCGCCGTAGCGAAGGCATTCTGAAGAAGCGTCAGGCCTTCGTCGATCGAGAGGTTGTCGGCCATGATTCCTGAGCCGACGACCGCGGCCAATAGCAGGGCCGTACCGACAAACTCGGCCGTCAGTTGTGCCACGGTCGGGCCTGGCGCGGCGACCGCTCGCTGATCTGTGGTCTTGACGGTCACCCGGCGGTCACTCCCAAACTCGCGAGTAGTCCCTCAACCCTTGCTCGAATGTCGTCGCGAACTTTTCGAACGAACTCAATCGGCTGACCAGCAGGATCGGCAAGATCCCAGTCTTCGTAGCGTTTGCCGGGAAGGACAGGGCAGGCATCGCCGCAGCCCATCGACACGACGACGTCCGCCGTCGTCAGACCGTCCATTGTCCACGTTGCCGGCTGTTCAGCAGAGATGTCGATCCCGACCTCGGCCATTGCAGAGACGGCTTGAGGGTTGACGACCTGGCCGGGGTCGGAGCCCCCAGAAAAGACGCGAACGCGGTCACCGGCAAGGTGGCGGGTCCATGCGGCTGCCATTTGCGACCGTCCGGCATTGTGCACGCACAGGAACAGGACCGCCGCTGTGGGTCGAGGGGTGAGCACCTCTCCGAGCGCTTGAAGGCGCTCGGGAACCAAACGAAACCATGCCCACTTGCCGCGTTGTGTGCGGGTGAGCACACCAGCGTCGGTCAACTGGGTGAGGTGGTGGCTGATAGTCGGTTGGGTGCGGTCGAGCAGGTCGGGAAACTCACATGCGCAGACCTCACCGGATTGCGACGCTGCGATGACCGAAACGATCCGGAGGCGCACCGGGTCGGCGAGCGCCTTGAACACCGAAGCCAAATCGACGGCATCTTCGCTCGAAAGTGCGCCATCGAAAAGCTGGGCGCAACACACTGCATCTTTGCTCACATCGGCTCCTTGACTCAACGTCGTTCTCGGTGCTGTGTATCCGCCGGTGGCGGAAGCGTCTCGAGGGGACGTATTGACGGGTGTCGATGCGTAGTCTTACACTTCCCTGTCACATAGACAAACATCGAATCGATTGTGGTCGATTCGTTCCTGACTCGTCGTCCGCCACGCGGATGCGAAAGGACCCGAGATGAGACTCCAACTAGCGCTCAACGTCGACAACCTGGCCAGCGCGATCGACTTCTACTCCAAGATGTTCAACGCTGAGCCAGCAAAGGTGAAGCCCGGTTACGCCAACTTCGCAATCGAGAACCCGCCCCTGAAGCTGGTGCTTTTTGAAGGTGCCGGCCCCAATGGCTCGATCAACCACCTGGGAGTTGAGGTCGAAGCGGCCGCGCAAGTGACCGAAGCTGAAGCGCGGCTGACCGAATCCGGGCTTGCGACGACGGGCATTGCAGACACCGTCTGTTGCTACGCCGAGAAGACCGAGACCTGGTTGGAGGCGCCGGACGGCAATCGCTGGGAGTGGTACGTGAAACACGCCGACGTGGGCGCGGAGTCTCTGGTCACCGGGCCTGAGGGATCGGCGTGCTGCACCCCAGGACTTGAGCCGGTGACCATTGGACTCAAGACGAACTAACGCGGCTTCTTGCTGGACTTCTTCTGCGGACGAGGTCCAGCAGGCACGCTCGAGCGCGCTTTGGCCGACCCGCGCTTATTGCGGTTGGCACGCTTTGGCTTCTTCGGGCCGGCGTTGTTCGCTGAACCCCGGTGTCCCGTCCCAGACCGGGGCGCTCCCGAGCGAGGTCCGTCATCGTCACGAGTGCGGGTGTCGCGGTCATCGCGCTCACCGGACCGCCCGGTCGGACGGCCTTCAGATGAGCGATCCCGATCGCGGTCGGGACCGCCTGTCCGCTCGCTGCGCTGATATGGGCGATCCGACCGGGCGCCGG
>CXWK01000415.1_pt4 | contig 28873 bp, 23 predicted proteins | sample 590851 | NCBI WGS metagenome assembly CXWK01 (sample SAMEA3498364, study PRJEB10139) | wastewater metagenome | biome: wastewater treatment plant; material: activated sludge | place: Denmark | collected 2014-08-01
GACGTGGTGAGCGGATTCACCTGGGTGGTGTTGATCGTGACCGTGCTCGGCCTCGCGCTTTCCTTCACAAGATTGCGCGCACTGGAGGGTGCCGGCGCCAGCCGCATCGGCAGCGCCTTCCTCTACCTGCTCGTCACCACCATCGGTGCGAAGGCCGAGTTCCACCGCGTCTTCGATCCGCAGAACCTCGGCATCGTGGTGATCGGCGCGATCTGGATGCTGTTGCACGCGATCATCCTGTTGCTGTTGCGCCGTTGGCTGAAGGCGCCGATCTTCTTCCTTGCCGTTGGCTCGCAGGCCAACGTCGGCGGCGCCGCCTCGGCCCCGATCGTCGCGGCGGCCTTCCATCCGGCGCTCGCCCCGGTCGGCGTGCTGCTCGCAGTCGGCGGCTACGTGCTCGGCACGGTCTGCGGACTGCTGACGATGGTGCTGCTCAAGTTGCTCGCCACTTAACCAGCCTGCCCGACGCGCGCGAGCGGCAAATAGATCCCCGCCGCGCCGAGTTCCGCGCGCATTTGCGCCGGATGCAGCACCTGCAGGTGATGCGTGCCGATGCCCGCCGCGCGCGCGGTGGCGAGGTTCGGCGGGAGATCGTCGAGCACGATCACCACGTCCGGCTCGGCGCCGAGTTGCATGCGTGCGAAGGCCAGCGCCCGTTCCCACATACTCGCGTCCTCATGCTTGGGCCGCACGCCGTCCTCGAAGGATCCGACCACCACGCGCAACAGATCGTCGAGCTGCATGCGCTCGCGCGCGTGGCGCAGACGCCAAGGATCAATGTTCGACACCACCACCAGCGCGGCGCGCGGATGCTGGACGAGCAGGCGTCGCATCCAGGTAGCCCCAGCCGGAAGTGGGAAGAGAATCGAGTTCCACAGCTCGCGGAAGAGCATGCGGTCGGGGCGCGCGAGGCGGAGATCGCGGTAGGCGCGCTCGAAGAGTTCTTCGGGCGGAATCGCGCCGCTCTCGGCGAGCGGCAACAGCTCGTGAAGGAGGTCGGCGCCTTCCTTCGGCGGCGCGTGCCCGAGTGCGAGCGCGAAGTGGCGCGCGAACAGCGCGTAGTCGAAGTCCACCAGCACGCGGCCGAAATCGCAGAGCAGGGCCGGTGCACTCGGCGGTGCCGGCCGCGGCAACACGGCGCGCGGCAGGCTGACGGCGATGACGTCACCGCCGGCGCGCTCGCAGCGCCAGAGCTGGGCTTCGCCTTCGCGCAAAGTGCCGGCGCGCGCCACGGCGGCGCAAGCCGCGGCCTCGGCACCGAAGACCTCGGCCTGGGGTCGGCCGGGCGCATGCGCGAGCACCACCCAACTCCAGCGTTCGGACTCGCGGTGCAGGGTGCCGTCCTCGCCGATCACCGCCCACTCCGCGCGCGGCGCGTGCGGGCTCAGATCGGTGATTTCCCAGGGTGGCAGCCAAGCCTGGTGGAAGGCATCGGCGCGGGTGGCGAGCGGCTCGGGCTGCATCGGCGCAGCGCGCATCCTAGGCTAGCCTTCGCATGAAGGCCGGCCCTGCGGTGACCGACGCGCTGTTGCGCGCGCTTCCGAAGACGGATTTGCACGTGCACCTCGACGGCTCCTTGCGGCCGGCGACGCTGCTCGCGCTCGCGGACGCCGGCGGCGTGAGCCTGCCGGCGAGCGACGAGGCCGGACTGCTCGCGAAGGTCTTCAAGCACAAGTACCGCGACTTGCCCGACTACCTGCGCGGCTTCGCCTACACCTGCGCGGTGCTGCGCGACGCGGGCGCGATCGAGCGCGTCACGCGTGAGTTGTGCGAGGACTCTTTCGAAGAGGGCGTGCGCTACCTCGAGATCCGCTTCGCGCCGCAACTGCTCGCGCACGCACAACTGCCGGTCTCGGAAGTGCTCACCGCCTGCGCGCGCGGCATCGCGGCCGCCGAGGGCGAACGCAACCGCCAGGCCGACGTCGCGCGCGACGGGGCACCACCGTTCCGCGCCGCGATCCTGGTCTGCGCGATGCGTGCTTTCGCCCGCGGCTACGGACCCGCCTACGCCGCGATGTTCGACGCCTTCCCGCGTCTGTCCTTCCCGGACATCTCGGCGCTCGCGAGCGAGCAATTGGTGGAAGAAGCGATCGCGGCGCGCGACGAGGCCGGCCTGCCGGTGGTCGGCGTGGATCTGGCAGGTCAGGAGAAGGGGTATCCGGCCAAGACCCACGCCGCCGCCTACGCGCGCGCGCACGAGGCCTTCCTCGGCAAGACCGTGCACGCGGGCGAGGACTACGGTCCGGAATCCATCTTTCAAGCCATCACGGATTGCCGCGCCGATCGTGTTGGGCACGGGACTTGGCTGTTCGCGGCGCCGCGCGTCGGATTGAAGGATGCCGCTGCGCGCCGCGGCTACGTGGAGCGGCTGGTGCAGTACCTCGCCGAACGTCGCATCACCCTCGAGGTCTGTCTCACGAGCAACCTTCAGACTTTGCCCGCGATCGGCCGTCTCGAACGCCACCCTTTCGCCAAGATGCTGAAGGCGCGGCTCTCGGTGAGTTTGTGCACCGACAATCGGCTGGTCTCGCGCACCACGATGGTGCGCGAGCTGCGGCTCGCGGTGGATGCCTTCGGGCTCGATCCGCAGGCGCTGCGTCGGATTCTGATCTACGGCTTCAAGCGCTCCTTCTTCCCGGGCACCTACCGGCAGAAGCGCGATTACGTCCGCGCCGTGATTGATCACGCCGACTGGGTGCTCGCGGCCCACGGCGCGAAAAATCCCTGATTTCTTCCCAAGACCCCGCCCGGAGCGGCGTTCTTCCCCTGTGAGCGACGGGATTCCTCCTTCCCCGGACCCCGACGAGCCCGCCGACGGCACTTTGCTGGCGGCGCATCTCGCGGGTTCTGCGGAGGCCTTCGGCAAGCTGGTGGACCGGCACGAAGGGCGGCTTCTGCGGTTCGCGACCGGACTCCTACGGGACCGGACGCGCGCTGAGGACGTCGTCCAGGAGACCTTCCTGCGCTTGCTTCGGAAACCGCCCGCAATCGGCAGCGCGGGCAGTGCCGGACCTTGGCTTTTCCGTGTCTGCCGCAACCTGGCCTACGACCTGATGAAGACCGAAACCCGCGAGCAGCTTCGACGCGATCGCCTCGAGGCGAGCGTGCCGCCCACCCCGGACGAACAGAGCGCCGACACGGAAGTGAAGGCGCTCGTGCGTCGTGAATGGGACCTTCTGCCCGCGCGTGAGCGTGAGGCGCTTTGGCTCAAAGTGCACGACGGTTTGAGCTACGCGCAGATCGGCGAAGTGCTCGGGGTGAAGCCCGGCACCGTCGGCTGGATCGTGCACGAAGCGATGCAGCGTCTCACCCAACGTCTTCGCGCGGTCCAAGCGCTCTAAGGAGGAAGGAATCATGACTCAGCACGACCACGACGACTCCCGCGGGCCCGAGACCCGACTGACCGATTACCTGTTCGGCGAGTTGAACGCCGAGGAGACGCGCGCGCTCGAAGCCGAGCTTGCGACGAGCGCGGAATTGCGCGAGCAACTCGCAGAGCTGCGCGCCACCTTCAGCCTGCTGAAGGCGGAAGCTCCGGCGACGGCGGGGGCTCTGGCACCGGAGCGCCGCGCCGCGCTGCTCAGCGAGGCGGGCGCGCAGCTCGCGCCACGTGGCCGCGTGCTGAAATTCCCGGTGTGGGCACGCGCCGCCGCTGCGCTGGTGGCCGTGGCGGGCATCTTCGCGCTCTGGCAGCAGAACTCCTCGCCGGCGCCGGGCGTGAGGGGGGGGGATGCGGCGCGGATGGACCGCTTCTCCGGCTTGGAGTCCATGGGATACGTGGAGCAGAGCCCGACTCGTACGCCGAGCAGCTCGACGTACTACTACGGAACCGCACGCCCGCCGGCCGAATCCGAACTGCGCGCACTCGGCTCTACCGGTCCCACGGGCGGTGCCCGTCGTGCACCGGCATCCTCGGCTGCGCCGCAGGCGGAGTTCGCGCGCGAATTCCTCGAAGCGCGAGAGCCAAGCGTTCTGAGCATCCAGCCGGAAGCCGGTTGGGCTTTGGATTCGGCCGTGGGACTCGGGGGGGGGGCGGATGCCCGCAACCTCGGATTCAAGGTCTCCCAGTCCGACAAGAGCGTGGCCTTCGCCGAAATCGGCTACACCGGAGAGGACTTCGACCTCGAGGAAGCGGCGCCCTCGGTTTTCGGCGTGGATGACGGCTACGGCCGCCGCTACGCCGGTCGAGAGGTGATCCACCACCTACGCCGGCATCGCAACGAGTCGCCGCGCGACATGTTCTATCGCTACTACGGCGACAACGCGAGCGTGCGCACCAGTGAGGATCCGCTCTCGACCTTCGCCACCGACGTGGACACCGCCTCGTGGGCGCTGCTGCGCAACTACCTCGTGCAGGGCCATCTGCCGCCGAAGGCTGCGGTGCGCACCGAGGAGTGCGTCAACGCCTTCGAGCACGAACTCGCGGCGCCGAGCGAGAGCGACTTCGCGATCCATCTCGAAGCCGCACCGACGCCCTTCGCGCCGGAAGGCCACCTGCTTTTGCGTGTTGGCCTCAAAGCCCGCGAAGTGAGCCGCGCGGCCCGCAAACCGCTCAACCTGGTGTTCGTGGTGGACAAATCCGGCTCGATGGCTTCGCAGAACCGCATGGAACTGGTGAAGCAATCCCTGGAGCTGCTGGTGGACCAAGTGCGCGACGACGACACCATCGGCATCGTGAGCTTCGACTCGAAAGGGCACAGCGTGCTGGAGCCGACCGCCGGTGCCGAACGCTGGAAGATCCGCGAGGCGCTGCGCGAGTTGTCCACCGGCGGCAGCACCAACGCCGCCGAAGGGCTCTTCCTCGGCTACGCGATGGCCGAGCGCGCGTTCCGCAAGGACGCCGTCAACCGCGTGGTGCTGGCCTCGGACGGTGTCGCCAACACCGGCGAGACCGATCAGTCCAAGATCCTCGAGAAGGTGCGCAAGAGTGCTGAGAACGAGGTGGATCTGACCACCATCGGCGTCGGCATGGGCAACCACAACGACGTCTTCCTCGAGCGCCTCGCCGACGACGGCGACGGTTCCTGTCACTACGTGGATTCGCTGGAGGAGGCCAAGCGGGTACTGGTCGAAGCGTTCACCGGCACCATGCAGGTGGTGGCGCGCGAGGCGCGCGTGCAAGTGGAGTTCAGCTCCGGCACCGTGCGCGAGTGGCGCCAACTCGGCTACGAGAACCGCGTGATGAAGCACGAGGACTTCCGCAACGATGCGGTGGACGCGGGCGAGATCGGAGCCGGTCACGAAATGGTCGCGCTCTACGAGTTGCGGTTGCAGGATCTGGTGGACGGTCCGGACACCCTCGCCACGATCCGCCTGCGCTGGAAGCCCGACGGCGCCAAGGAGTTCGTCGAAGTCGAGCGCCAATTCGGACTCGAAGCGGTGCGCTCCCGCTGGGAGTTGGCTTCGCCGCGCTTCCGTCTCGCCGGCACGGTGGCACAGTTCGCCGAGTTCATGCGGCGGAGCGTGCACGCTCGCGGCGACTCCTACGAGGACCTCCAGAAACAGGCTGGAACGCTGGCGCGCGAGATCAGGCAGGATCCGATGGTGCCGGAGTTCCGCGACCTCGTGGAGCGCGCGGCCTCACTGGTCCAACGCCTGTGGCCGGAGGACGAGTTGGCCCTCCTGATTGACGAGGCGCGCCGCCTGCACCTCACCGAATGCGAACTGGAGAACCTCAGTGAGCGGTCCGATAAGGTGGAGGATCTTCTGAAGGAGGTGCGTCTCCAGAACCAAGCCCTGGAACGCCGATTGGAGGAATTGCTGCAACCGCGGTGATCCTCCCGTACTAGAAGGGCGGTCCGCGCGCTTCGATCGCTATTCCCGCCCATGACGACTCCGCTCTGCCTCGCTCTCGCCCTCCTCGCCCCGATCGGCCAGGAGGGCACACCCGCCCCGGCCTCGCTGCCGAAACCGACGGTGGATCAACAAGTCGCGGCCGAAGCCGCCGCGATCCAAACGGCGCTCGAGGCGTGGTGCGCGGCCGAGGCCAAGCTGAAGTCCTACGAGGCGCTGGACGGGCGTCTTCGGTTGTGGGCGGACGTCGCTGCGAGCGAGGCAAAGGATGCCTCCAAGCGCACCGCGGGCGTGCTCGAGCGTCTCGACCGCGCCTACGGCACTCCCGAGGATCCGGCGGCTGCGCGCCTGCAAGGCATCCTGCTCCAGGATGGGGAACGATATCGCGACTTGTGTGACGCGCTCGCCGACGTCGCGCCCGCTCAGCGGGCCTTTCTGGGCAATTCGAAGTCCACCACCGGCTTCACGCTCTACTCGCCACCGATCACGGTCTACTATCACGACCCGGCGGTGCAGAAGGAGGCCAAGGCCGATCACTCGGTGGCGCATTCCTTCGTCCACCTCGAGATGTGGCGCCGTTTCGGCGCACTCCCGCTGTGGTTGACCGAAGGTCTGGCCTGCGCCGGCGAGGACGGCGCGTGGGGTGAAGTGTGGGCCTACTGGTACCGCGAAGGCTTCGTGTTCGCGAGTTCGCACGCGGACTGGCGCGGCAAGCCGACTCAGAAGATCGTGGCCGAACTGCAGGATCTGCGCGGTCTCTTCGCCTACTCGGCGCGACCTTTCGTCGAGGAGCAAGCCTTGCTCGCCTTTGCCTTCGCGACTTTCGGTCTCGATGCCGAGCCGCAGAATCTCGCGCGCTTCACGGCCTCCCTGCGTGAGGCCTATCAGCGCAATAATCCAGAGGGCGGCCGCATCGAACTCACGCCGGAGGAAGCGGAAGCGCTCCTGATCGAAGCGTTCGGCGCCGACGTGATGAAACGTTTCCAGACCTGGTGGAAGAAACCGCCGAAGTGGAGCGCCAAACGCGCCGCTTGAGGATCAGGACGCCGCTTCGTCCACGGCTTCGGGCGCGCGCGGAGCCTCGCCGATGGGTGCGATCTCGGACAAGCGCCCAGCCTCGCTGAGCCCGAGCTCGGCCAATCCGCGGGCACGCGGCAGCAAGCGCGTCTCGTAGGAGCGGGCGGCCTTGTTGTAGGCCTCCACCGACTTGCCGAGTCCCGCGCCGAGGCGCTCGAAGTGCTCGTAGAACACGCGCGCAGCCTCGACCAGCTTGAGCGCGCCGTCGCGGATCTCGCGCGCGTTCTGCTCGACGGCGACGTGATCCCAATTCATGCGCACGGTGCGCAGCAGCGCGAGCAGGGTCACCGGACTGGCGATCAGCACGCGTTGCGCGAGCGCCCAGTCGAAGAGTTCGGGATCGGCGCGGAAGCCGGCGGCGACGAAGGGCTCGCCGGGTACGAAGAGCACCGTGAAGTCCACCTGTCCGCCGAGTTCGCGCGCGTAGTCGCGCCGCGCGAGTTCGCGCACGTGAGTCTTGAGTGCTGCGGCGTGCTGCGCGAGGAGCGCGCGCCGCGTTTCTTCTTCCGTGGCTGCCTCCGCATCGAGGTAGGCAGCGAGCGGTACCTTGGCGTCCACCGGGATCGCGCCCTTGCCCGGCAAGCGCACCACGAGATCGGGACGCGCGCCGCCGGCGGTGGCGGTCTGCTCGTCGAAGTCACAGTGCTGCTCCATGCCCGCGAGCTCGACCAAACGACGCAGCGTGGCCTCACCCCAACGCCCGCGCGCCTGCGAAGATCCGCGCAAGGCCGTCGCGAGCTTCTCGCTCTGACTCTTGAGTTCGCTGGTGCTGGTGCGCAGCGAGGACAACTGCTCCTGGAGGGTGCCGTAGGCGCGCTCACGCTTGCCTTCGAGCTCTTCAGTGGCCTTGCGGAGCTGCTTGAGCTGTTCGTCGAAGGGAGCGAACTTCTGACCCGCCACCGTGATCAATTGTTCGGAGTTGCGCTGCAACGCTTGTCCGGCGAGCGCCTGGAAGGAGGTTTCGAGCTCCTTCTTCAACTCCTCCGCGGTGCGCCGCTGCAATTCGATGGCCTTGTCCTTCTCTTCGAAGCGCGCGCGCGCGTCGGCGAGCGCCCGCTCGGACTCGTGGAGCCGCTCGCCGAGCGGCGCGAGGCGGCGCAGCGCCAGCAGCCAGCCAGCGGCAAATCCGGCGGCCAGAGCGAGCAGGGCGGTGAGCAGTTCGGTCATCGGAATGGGAGCCGCCAGAGGCCGAGCATATCCCGCGGCGTGGCGTTGCGCCGCCGCGCCGCGCGCGCGAGACTGGGCGGGTTCCCATGCTGCTTTCCCTCACCTTGACGGCCTCCGTGCTGGCGGCATCGTTCCTCGCGCCGCAAGACTCCGCGACGCGCTGCGCACGCGCCGCAGCCGACGGCACCACGCTCCGCGCCTTCTTCGACGCGGACAGCCCGGTGGTCGCCGAACTGACGGCGGGCACGCCCTTGTTGGTCGTGGAAGTGCGCGAGCCCTGGGCGCGCGTGCAGGTCCCGGGCGGGCTCGAAGTCTGGGTGCATGGCGAGTATCTCAGTTGGAAGGGCAGCGACGGCACGCTGACGCGCGCGAACGTCAATGCGCGACCGCTGCCGAACACCGAGCCGCCCTCCACGCCGCTCGGACGTTTCGTCGCCGGTGACGCAGTGGTGCGCGTCGGACGCCTCGGCGAGTGGTTCCGCGTGCGCGCGCCCGAACGCATCAGTGCCTGGGTGCCACTTGCGAGCTTGACGCTGCTCAGCGAGCCGCCGGCGAACTGGAATGAGGAATGGAAGCGCGCGGCGGAAGCGCGGCCCGCGGTGCGCGAGGAACCGCCCGCCCCGACACCCGTGCCGGCTGCTGAGCAGAAGACGGGCGGCGGGGATTCTCCCGTAGGGAAAGAATCGGGTGCCGGTGGTGCCGTGGCCGAACCCACTGAGGGCGCTGCCGCCGCTGCCGCCGCTGCCGCCGCGCGTCCGCGCGCCTTCCCGCCCGCGCAGATCGCCAAGGATCCCGCGCGCTGGCTGAGCCTTGCCCACCAGGAACTCGCGGCGCTGCGCACCGCTCTCGCCGCTGGATTCGAAGGTTGGAGCGACGGGCGCGTCGCCGAGTTGGAAACCACGTTCGCCACCGTGCTCTGGCACGGTTCGGCGGCGGCGGATCTTGCATCCGCGCGCCAGGGGCTGGCTTCGGTGGATGCCCTGCGACGCTCCTACGGCGCCTGGCTGGCCGCCGGTGAGCGCCGCGCGCGCGCGGCGAACGACGCAGCCGCGACGGCGATCTGGGTGGAACGACTCGATACCCTCGCGCGCTCCTGGGGCAGCGACGGCGAAGGCGGGGGACTGCTCACGGGTTGGGTGGAGGCCCGTCCCGGCGTGCATCAGAACCTGCCTTACCTCGTCGTGCGCAACGGCCAGTCGGCGGTGGTGCACGACTTCGAGGACCGCTGGCACTTCGCCGACTTCGCCGGACGCGAAGTGGTGGTGCGCGGTGCCTGGCGTGCCGATGCCGAGCTGCCGGGCGGTCGGCTGTTCGCGGTCAGCGAGGTGCGCCTGCTGCCGACGCGTCCCTAGGAGGGCGCGGCGCCCACGCCACCGCCACGCGCGCGCGCATTTCTTCGAAGCTCCCGGCGGCGATCGCTTCCCGCATTTCCTTCATCAATTGTTGAACGAAGTGCAGGTTGTGGTGGGCCAGCAGGGACATGGGAAGCAATTCTCCGTCCTTGAGACCGGCGCGCAGTGCGCCGCGCGGCACGCCGGTGGCGCAGGCCGCGCAGTTGCAGCCGGGCTCGATCGGGCGGGGATCGGCCGCAAAGCTTGCGTTTTTGAAGTTGAGCATGCCCTGCGCGGTCATCGCGGCGCCGAAGCGGCCGGCGCGCGCCGGATGCACGCAGTCGAAGAGATCCACCCCGCGCGCGACGGCTTCCACCAGTTCGCGAGGGGTTCCGACGCCCATCAGATAGCGCACCCGTTCGCGCGGCAGGTGCACCGCCGAGTGCTCGACGCCGAGCATCATTGCTGCATGTTCCTCCCCGACGCTCACGCCGCCGATCGCGTAGCCATCGAAATCCATGCCAACGAGTGCTTCGGCGCAGGCCGCACGCAGATCCGCGTGCACGCCACCCTGCACGATTGCGAAGAGCGCCTGCGCGCTGCCGGTCAAGCCGCCGCGCGCTTCGTGCAGTTCGCGTTGCTCGCGCGCCCAGCGCAGCGTGCGTGCCACCGCTGCGGCAACGGTCGCGCGATCGCGCGGATCCGGCGGACATTCGTCGAGCACCATCGCCACGTCGGAACCAAGCGTCGCTTGGGTCGTGAAGGCGAGCGCCGGCGTCCAGCGCACGAGTTGTCCGCCGACCGGATGGGGGATGACGATCGCGTCTTCCTCCAGGCGCGCGCCGCCGATGGAGAAGCCTTGGAAACCGCCCGAATCGGTCAGCACCGGCCCATCCCAGGCCATGTAGGCGTGCAGGCCGCCGAGTGCACGCACTCCCTCCGCCCCAGGGCGCGCGAACAGATGGAAGGCGTTGGCCAGCAGCATCTGCGCGCCCATGCCGCGCACGCGGTCGGGCCAAGGACCGCGCAGCATGCCACGCGTGGCGACCGGCATGAAGGCCGGGGTTTCCACCACGCCGCGCGCGGTGTGCAATCGGCCGAGCCGCGGGCCGGCCGATTCTCCGCGTAGACGTTCGAAGCGCAGGCTCACGCGTCGAGCAGATCCGACGTCAACGCCTGCAAGCCGGCGCCGGGATAGTAGTGGGCCAGGATCAACCGCCAATTCTCTCCCAGTTTCGCGCGGCGTTTGGCGCCCGCCTGACAGAGACCGATGCCGTGTCCGCGCCCGCGGCCTTCGAGCGCGAGCGCGCCGTCCGGCCGCACCGCGGCCGCAGTCCACCAGGTGGAAGGCAGACCCAGACGCACGCGCGCCTCCTCGCTCGGCCCATCCAGATGCTCTTGGTCGCCGTGTAGTCGCGTGCGCAGCATGCGTCCGGACTCATCGCTCTCGAGCGCGTGGACGCCGCGCAACCAGGTGCCGAGCCGCAGGGCGCGCGCCGCGCTGTCGAGTCGCTCAGCGGTCACCACGAGCTGCCAAGGCCGCGTCTGCTCGCAGCCGGGATCCAGTGCACCGGACAGAGCGCCGATCTTGCGTGGTAGGAAGCCGAGTGCTTGGGCGTCGGCGGTGCTGCCACCGCATTCCGCATGGAAGAAGGCCGGCAAGAGGGAATCATTCCAGGTGAGCACGAGGCCGCGCGTTTCGGCGACTGCTTGCCGCGCGGCATCGGTGTGCCAGTCGAGGCCGCGGAAGACTTGATCGCTGGCGGTATCGCGCAGCGCGCCCTTGCGCCGACTCCATTGCCAGAGCGCGTAGCTGCGTGCGGCCACCGCCTGCGCGCGCAGCGCTTCGCCGATCCCGGGAGCGGTGGTGGCCATCTCGCCGCAGATCACGCCGAGCACGTAATCCTCGAGTGGCAGGTGGAGAACCAGGGAGAGTCCGATGGCCCGTGCACCTTCGCGCAGCACGCCGATCTCGAGCGCACCGCGATAGCGCTCGTTCTCGATGCGCAATGCGTCGTCTCCCGCTGGCGCGACGATGAGACGGTCGAGGCCGCATAGATAGCTGCCGACTTGTACGCCGGTGGGGTCCGCGCGCAGCAGCCCTTCGAGTCCGAAACCGTCGGCGCGTCTCAAGCCTTCCTCGTCGCGAATCTCCCATGCACCCGCGATCGCGAAGCGCAGCGTCGTGGCGCCCTCGAAAGCCATCAACCGCACCGGCACCACGGGCTCCAGGCTCGCCGCCGGCGCTCCGTGCAGGGCCGCCAGTGTGGCGAACCGTGCGAGCGGCGTTTCCGTGTCCGAAGGTGCGGGCAGGCCAGGGCGCCACGGATCGCGCTCCGGACCCGCGGCCCATGCAGCCATCATGAGGAGCGCGCACGCGATCACGACGGCCAGCAGCCAGCTCTCGGGGCGGGTCGGGCCACGCATCAGGATCCTGCCGGTGCTGCGCGGCTGGCATCCGGTGGAGGCTCGTAACCGCTGACCGCCCAACCGCCCGGAGTGAGCACGCGACCTTGCGGCGTGCGCAGCATCAAGCCGCGACGGATCAACCACGGCTCGACGACCTGCTCGAGCGTGTCTTCCTCTTCCTCGACCGCGACGGCAAGATTTTTCAGGCCGAGCGGACCGCCGCCGGCGCGTCCGAGCGCGGCGAGCAGTCGCCGATCGGCGCGCTCGAGTCCGTGCGCGTCAATCGAGAGCAAGTGAAAGGTGCGCGCGACCACTTCTTCGTCAATGCGACCGGCGCCTTCGGTTTGCGCGACGTCCCGCGCGCGGCGCAGCAGCCGGTTGACGATGCGCGGCGTTCCGCGCGCGTGCGCTGCGAGCAGCGTGCGCGCGCCCGCGTCCACCGGAACTTCGAGCAGGGCGGCGGAGCGCGTCACGATGCGCTCGAGTTCCTCCGGCGCATAGGCTTCGAAGCGCAGCGCGTGGCCGAAGCGGGAACGGAAGGGCGGCGAGAGCAGCGCCTCGCGCGTGGTGGCACCGACCAGGGTGAAAGGTTGCAGATCGAGCTTGAGGAGGCGAGCGTGCACGCCCGCGTCGAGGGTCCACTCGATCGAGAAGCGGTCCATCGCACCGTAGAGGTATTCCTCGACCTCGCGCGGCATGCGATGGATCTCGTCAATGAAGAGAATGCTGCCGCGCTCGAGTTGCGAGAGGATGCCGACCAAGTCGCGTGCGCGGTCGAGCGCCGGACCACTGGTCACGCGCAGCGGTGCTCCGGTCTCCGCCGCGAGCACGAAGGCGAGCGAGGTCTTGCCGAGTCCCGGACCGCCCGCGAAGAGCAGATGCTCCAGGACTTCCCCGCGCGCGCGCGCCGCGCTGACCATCAGGCGCAGCGGTCGGATCACCTCGGGCTGGCCGAGGAAGTCCTCGAAGCTCCGAGGCTGCAGGCCACGCTCGAAATCCTGCTCCACGGGCGCCTGCAGGCCGGGTTCGAACGCCGAGTCGCTCACCCCACGATTCTGCCGGGAGGAAGAGGCAATTTCCATGCTGGCAGGCCTGCCCAGGCCCTCGCCGCATTGCTAGGCTGCTCCGTCCCTTGGTGTGCGACACCGCACACTCCGGCTCGAAACCGCCCTGAACCCGGCGGCGAGTTGGTCGAAACCGGGGGTGGCACGATGTTTGCTTAGTTCCCGTCGCACGGGAATTCCCAGGAGAAACGCCGCATGACTCGCCGCTTGATCTTGACCTTGGCCGGATTGACTCTGGCCGGATCCATCGCCTGCTTCAACACCGATCAGAAGGGGGATCCGGATTCGTTCGCGACCGACTCCCTGATGAAGATGCTGGAGGTGTCGAACGGTTTCGGCCGGCTGCTGCCCTACGTCATCGCGGTTCCGGATCCGCTGACCGGAGCTCCGAGCGCGCAGTTGATCGAGATCCGCACCATGGAGGATCTGCTCAACAATCCGCCGAGCGAGAACAACCCGATCCTGCCTCCGGCTTCCTGGCCGATCAGCACGATCAACCCGGCAGGACGTACGGGCAACCACTACGTCGCGGTCAGGTTCACACGCTCCATCGCGATCGACTCGGTGCTGGACCCGACACCGGGCGGCTTCTCGAACAATGGCCTCACCGGCACGATCTCCGTGATCGCCTACGATCCGATCACCGGCGAAAGCAGTGCGATCGAAGGACGCGGCTTCATCAACGGTTACACCTATGCGGGAGCGGGTCCCAAGCTCGAGCAGTGGGTCGGCATCGGCGACGACGGGCGCATGCAGGCGCTCGACGTGGATCGCGCCGGCACCCTCATCAATCCCGGCGTCGGCTTCCCGGGCACGGATGATCCGAGCGGCGGCGTGATTGACGGATCCTTCGTGGGCTCCAAGTCCTTGCTCTCGCCGGTGAGCTTCATCTTCGTCGTGGACAGCGACAGCAACCTCGCGACCTACGAGGCTTTCCCGCAGAACAAAGTGATTCGCGTGCTGATTCGCGGTGCCGAGTCCACCTGCACCAACGACTCCGCCGTTGCGGCAGGGGTGCGCGCCACGACGGGTCGCGTTCTGGAAGAGGGCGGCGTCGCGACCACCGAGGTCGGCGGCGACGTCTTCCTGCCGGCCCCGCTGCTCGACGGTCCGGGCGGCACTCCGGTGACCTGCCCGCGCGACCTCGAGGCGGACCTCGCCTGCGACACCTGGATCTACTACTCCTACAGCGAGGCCTGTCAGCCTTACTCGATCGGACCTTTGCCGGCCGCGGTCCCACCGCCGCCCTCGAACGAGTTCACCGTGGAGTTCCTGCCGCCGGTTTCCGCCGGGAGTCCGCCGCCGGGTAGCACCATCCAGCTTCCCTACACGGTGGAGCCGGTCGGTCCCTTCAACTTCACCGAGTTCATCGTGAAGCCGGTGGTGTCCTTCCCGGGCGCCGACCCGCTCGGTGCGCAAGCGGTCGCCACGGTGACCTACTTCCACAACGCCGCGGTGGACATGAACCTCAACCAGAACTCGACGAGTCTGGACAGCACGGCGATCAACTTCACCATTGGCTCGGACTGCCCGGGCTTGGTGAACGTTCCGGTGGCTCCGGGCGCGATCATCGTCGCGAGCAACGGTGGCGGCACGACCGGCGGCATTCGCGTGATTGACCTGGACGGTTTCGGTCAGGGCACCGGCGATCCGACTCACGACTTCGACAACCCGCTTTACAACGTGAGCTTCAACAGTCAGGGCGAACCGGTCTCCGGCGACGTCACGAAGTTCCCCTTCAATCCGAACTTGGGCGTTGCGGGCATCTTCCCGCCGCTCTCCTCGGACACCACTTCGCTAGCCGGCGGTTCGCGCGGTGTCTTCACGCTGGCGCAGGATTCGACTCTGCGCACGCAGCTCTTGAGCTCCGAGCAAGTCGGCACCGTGCTCGACCTGCAACTCGGCCATCCGCTCGACCGCGTGTTCAACAACTTCGACTGCCTCTCCGGTGGTCAGAACCTCTGCGCGAACGCAGCCTTCCAGCTCCATCCGCTGAACGGTTTCGCGACCGCGGGCAACTCCATCTCGCACTCGCCGCACCCGAACCCGCCGCGACTGCGTCTGGCGCCCTCTTGCTTCGCGCCCTTGATCCAGACCGAGGAGCCGACCTTCGGCGGCGGTGCCACCAACCTGTTGGTGCCGGGCGATCCCTTCGGTCACGTCGGTGGGCTCGGACCGAGTGGTCTGCTCTCGCAGTCGTTGATCTACGCGGGCTTCTTTGGACCGGCGCCGGCCGCCACCACTTGCCCGACCTTCACGCTGCGCCAGCAGATCGGGCACTTCCTCTACGTGCTGGATTCCTCTGCCGACCGCATCCTGGTCGTCAACAGCAACCGCATGACGATTCTGGAGGTGATCCCGGTCGCCGATCCGCGCGACATGGCGATCTCGCCGGACATGAACACCTTGGCGGTGACCAACAAGTCCACCGACTCGGTGGTGTTCATTGACACCAACCCGTCCTCGCCGACCTTCCACACCGTGGTCAAGGCCATCACGTTGGTGGATGCGCAGAACGGACGCCGCGGCGAGGGTCCGAGCGAGATCGTGTGGCAGCCCGAAGGCGAGGACATTCTGGTGGTCTGCGAGAAGTCGCAGTCCCTCGCGATCATTTCGGGCGGCAGCCTTGAGGTGCGCAAGATCATTCCTGGCGTCACGCGTCCGCGTCTGCTCGCGGTGACCAACCGGGACATCCTGATCGGCTTCAACACCCAGCTCTACTACGCCTACATCGTTTCCGAGGACGGGCAGATCGTGATCTACGAATCGGGTCCGGACGGCATCCAGGGCATCGGCTTCGACGACATCATCGGCAAGCCCGCGCTGGAAGGAATCAATGGTCTGCCGGGCGCGAGCGCGGTGTGCATGAACCCGGCCAGTGCAGGCCGTCTGAACGTGTTCATCGCCTATCGCAGCGGTGGGCGAGGAGCGGTCGGTGAACTCTGGTTGGACAACGCTCCGGCCGGTCCGCGTCCGGTCAACCTGCCGGCGGGTGTGCTGCCCGACCCGAACTTCCGCTCGAAGGAGTGGAAACTGCTGCACGACTACAAGAGCGAGTTCTCGTCGACTTCGATCGTGGACCTCGCCGTGGACGATCTCGACAACATCGGGGGACAGGCTTACGCGCTGTCCATCTACGTCGGCAGTCCTTCCGTTCTGCACTCCTGCAAGTCCTTCCATCGTCCGGTTCCGGGCGGACAAATCCCGGTCTCGTACCCGCGCTTCTTGTTCGCCGCGAACGCCAACGGCGTGGTGGACGTGCTCCAACTTTCCACCGGTCGTGCTTACATCGACCCGATCCGCACGCCGGGTGCGGCAGTGCTCTGTCACTGGTGGCGTCAATAGGCCGCGCCTGATGCGGCTGCGAACGGGCGGAGCGTGCGAACGCTCCGCCCGTTCCGTTTCCGCCTCGCTTCCCAGAGCCTAGAATCCAGGCATGGCTGCGCCGCCCGGATCGGAGGTGGCGGCGATGTTCTCCGAAATCGCGCCGCGCTACGACCGGCTCAACCGCATGTTGAGCCTGGGACTCGACCAGCGCTGGCGGCGGAGTGCGGTGAGAGCGCTCGCTCTTCCTGCCGGTGCGCGTGTGCTCGATCTCTGCTGTGGCACCGGCGATCTCGGCTTGCTCGGTGCGCAGCGTGCCGGCTGGCGCGTGATCGGCGCCGATTTCGCGGCACCGATGCTGCATTGCGCCCGCGCCAAGTCGGCGCGCGCCGAAGCGCCACTCGCAGGCCTGTTGTGCACCGATGCGATGCGCCTGCCTTTCGCCAGCCATAGTTTCGACGGCGCGCTGGTCGCCTTCGGACTGCGCAACGTCGAAGCGCCGCCGCAAGCCTTGCGCGAACTGGCGCGCGTGCTGCGGCCCGGCGGCACGCTCGGTGTGCTGGAGTTCTTTCGCGTCCCCAATCCCGCGTGGCGCGGCCTCTTCCGCCTCTACTTTCACGGCGTCGCGCCGCTGGCTGCGAAGCTCGCGGGCACACCGCGTCCTCAGGCCTACCACTACTTGCCGAACAGCGTGGACGGTTTCGTCTCCCCGAAGCAGTTCGGGGAATGGATGAGCGAGGCAGGATTCGAGGGCGTGCAGAATCGCTCCTTCGCCGGTGGCGTGGCGCGCTTGCTCACCGGCCGCGTGGGAGAGCCGAGGCAGGCATGAGCGAGCGGGGCACGCCCTACGAAGCCGCCGCGCGCCTGGCCGGCCGCGGACAGGATCCGGCGATCACTTTCCTGCTCCTGCTGCCGCTCGGATTCCTGCACCTGAGTGCCACGCGGCCGGCAGACAGCGGCGCGTGGTCGCTGATCGAGGGCGCGCTGCAGGCTTGCGGACCGTGGGCTTCGCGCGCTCTCGGCGCCGCGTTGCTGCTTGCCTGCTTGTGGGCACTCGGCCGCATTCGCGAGCTCGGACTTGCTTGGCGCACGGGCGCATTGGCGGCGATTATCGAGGGCATCCTGTGGGGTGTGGTGCTCGGACCCGTGCTGCGCCTCGCCACCTCGGTGCTGCCACTGCGGCCACGTCCGCTCGCCCTCGAAGGCACGCATCAAGATCTGGCGCTCGCCGCCGGCGCCGGCCTCTACGAGGAACTCCTCTTCCGTGCGCTGCTGCTCGGCGGCGCCATTCTTTCCCTCTTTCTGCTGGCGCGGATGCTTGGTTGGAGCGACGGTGTGCGTCCGGCGTTGGTGGCCTTGGCGCTCGCGCTCTCTTCGCTGGTGTTCGCGTGGGCACACCGTTTCGGCGACCCGCTTGCCTTCGAGCCCGAGATTTTCGCCTTCCGTGCGCTCGGCGGCTTGGTGTTCGGGGGCATCTTCCTGCTGCGTGGCCTCGCGGTCGCTGCGTGGGCCCACGCGGGCTACGATGCGCTGTTCCTGCTGTCTGCATGAGCTCCACTTCATCCGCCTCCGAACGCACTCCGCGTCGCGTGTTTCTCGGCGCGAGCGGTGCGAGCGGCGCGCTCTACGCGGTGCGCACGCTGCAAATGTTGCTCGCCGCCGGAGTGGAAGTGGATCTCTGCTACTCGCCGACCGCGCGCCGCGTCCTGCGCGAAGAGTGCGATCTGGATTTCGACGGGAGCGATCCACGGCCGCTGCTCGCCGATCCCGCCAGCGCATCGCGCGTGCGCTGCCACACTCACTCCGACGTCGGCGCGCCGCCGGCGAGCGGCACGGCGCTCGGCGAGGCGGTGATCCTGGTGCCGTGTTCGCTCACCACGCTCGCCGGGGTCGCCAATGGCCGCGCGAGCAACCTGTTGGAGCGCGCGGCACAAGTTGCGCTCAAGGAGGGTCGGCGGTTGGTGATCGTGCCTCGCGAAGCACCGCTCGCGCGCACCCATCTCGATCAGCTTTCGCGGCTGGCGTGGGCCGGCGCGACCGTTCTACCGGCGTCGCCCGGCTTCTACCACCGGCCGCAGAGCATCCTCGAGTTGGTGGATCACGTCTGCGCGAAGATTCTCGGCGTGTTGGCACTGCCGCAGACAGCGGTACCGGCGTGGGACGGCGGACGCGGCGCTTGAAGGCGCTCACCCGTACCCTGCGGATGATCCGCTTCGAGCACAGCGTCTTCGCGCTGCCCTTTGCGCTCGCCGGGGCATGGCTGGCAGCGGCAGGCCTGCCCTCGAGCGCGGATCTCTTCCTCATCGTGCTCGCTGCCGTCGCTGCACGTTCCGCCGCGATGGCTTTCAATCGCCTCGCCGACCGCAGGCTCGACGCTGCCAACCCGCGCACCTCGGATCGCGAGTTACCCGCCGGTTTGATCTCGCCCGGCTTCACGATCGGGTTCACTCTGCTCTGCGCAGCCATTTTCATCGCCGCCGCTTTTGCGCTCGCTCCGCTCTGCGGTTGGCTCGCGCTGCCGGTGCTGCTGCTTCTGCTCGGCTACTCCGTGATGAAACGTTTCACTTGGACTGCGCATCTCGGCCTCGGCGCTGCGCTGGGCTGCGCGCCCGCGGGAGCATGGCTTGCCGTGGCGAAGGATTTCGAGGCCGGTTGGGAATTGCCGCTGATCCTTGGCGCAGGGGTGTTGGCTTGGGTGGCCGGCTTCGACCTGCTCTACGCGCTGCAGGACGAAGAGCACGACCGCGGTGCCGGCTTGCATTCGATCCCGGCGCGTTTCGGCACACGTGCGACGCTACGTGTTTCTGCGGTCTGCTCGAGCGTTGCGATCGCAGCGTGGCTGGCCCTCGGCCGGGCCGGTGGACTCGGCGTGCCGTACTGGATCGGCTGTGTCTTGGTGGCGGCGCTGTTGTTTCTACAGCAAGTCATGGTGCGGCGTGGCGGCCTGCGCAGTGTGCCGGCCGCCTTCTTCACGGTGAACGCTTGGGTCGGTCCGATCTTTTTCGCCGGTCTCTGGCTCGGTCTGCCGGAGGATGCGACCGCCCCGCTAATCTGGACAACGCCATGAGCGCCGCAGCACGCAAGGCCCGCGCCCCCGATCCGGGTTCCACCTGCCGCGATTGGTGCGCGCGAGCTGCCGCGGGTGAGCTGCCGCGCTTGCTGCTGCTGCTGCCGCCGACCTCTGGCGAGGAAGATCCCTGGTTTGCGGAGCGCGTCTGTGCCGCCGCGCGTCGCGCAGCCCGCGCGCAGAGTAGTCTCGAGCTCGGTGACTTCGACGCTGGTTCGCCGGACTTCAATCCAGCGACGGTCGAAGAGTTTCTGGCCGCGCCTTCGCTCTTCACTCCGACGCGTGCGCTCCTGCTCGAGCGCGGCGGCAAAGCCTTCAAGCGCGGTGCGCGGCTGGTGACATCGCTCACGCGCTTTCTCAGCGGGACCGATGCGCCGCAGTGGGCGATCGTACAGGTGGACGGCGCCACCGCCGCCATGTCGAAGCCGCTGATCGAACTCGCGAGCGCGCTGCAGGGCGAGGTGTTGCGATTCCGCGCACTCTACGCCGATCCGCCGCCCTGGAATCCGGATCCCGAGGCCAGTGAGGCCGCGCAGTTCTTGCGCGAAGAAGGACGCGCGCGTGGCATCGAGTTCGCGCGCGGTGCCGCGGGCGAGCTGGTGCAGATCGCCGGTGGTCGCGCGGCGGATCTCGCCCAAGCGCTCGGACACTTCGAGATGCTCGGCATCCGCAAAGTGGGTGCGGAAGACGTGCAGGCGGTGGCCGCGCACAGTGCCGAGGGCAGCGCCTTCGGTTTCGCCGACGCCATTCTGCTCGGTGATGCCTCGGATGCCTTGCGTCTGCTGCGACGCCTGGAGCGCCAGGGGCTGCGTTCCTGGGACGGCCGTCGTCTCGCCGCGCGCGAGGCCTTCGGCATGCTCACCGCGGCGGTCGCACGGGAGCTGACGCGCACTAGTGCGGTGCGCAACGCGCTCGACGGCGGCGCCGACGCTGAAGCCGCCCTCGACGCGGCCGGCAAAGGGGGGGGGATGCCGGCACGCCGCAAGATGGAGCGCCGCATCGGCCGCTGCCCGGAGACGCGTTTGCGCGCCCTGCGCCGTGCGCTGCTGGAAGCAGAGCGTCGCGTACGGCGTCAAGGCTGGCGCGAACCCCTGCACGCGCTCGAAACCCTAGCGCTGGCGGCCTTCGCCCCGACGGCGCGATGAGCCGCATCCGCGTGCTCGATCCGGTGGTGGTGGATCAGATCGCCGCTGGCGAAGTGGTGGAGCGGCCCGCTTCCGTGGTGAAGGAATTGGTCGAGAACGCGCTGGACGCCGGAGCGCGCAGGATCGAAGTGCGCCTGGAGGAAGGCGGCTGCCGTCGCATCGAAGTGCGCGACGACGGGCAGGGCATCGCCGCCGAGGATCTACCGCGCGCGGTGGCCTCGCACGCCACCAGCAAACTCGAGCGTGCCGAAGACCTCGAGAGCATCGCCACGCTCGGCTTCCGAGGCGAAGCGCTTGCCTCGATCGCCGCGGTGAGCCGCTTCCATCTCAGTTCGCGGCCGCGCGATGCGCGCCGTGGCGCCGGCATCCAGGTGCGCTTCGGGGTGGCGGAACCAGGTGCCGAGGAGGCCGCCGCTTTCGGCACGCGCGTGGTGGTGGAGGATCTCTTCGCCGAACTGCCCGCGCGCCGCAAGTTCCTCAAGCAACCCGGCACCGAGGCCTCGCACGCCGCCGCATGGGTCGAGCGGCTTGCACTCGCGCATCCCGAGACCGGTTTCCGCGTCGAGCACGGCGGGCGCGTGCTGCTCGACGCCGCGCCCGACGAATCCCTCGCTCAACGTTGCGCGGCGATCTTCGGTGCGGCGGTGGCGGAGCGCATGGTCGCGATCGAGCGCCGTGATGCCGGAATGATGCTGCAGGCACGGATCGGACCCCCGGAGAGTGCGCGGCGCGATTCGCAGCGGGCGCACGTTTTTCTGAACGGACGATGGGTGCGTGATCCGCGCCTGCAACGCGCGATCCGCGAAGGAGTGAAGGAATTCGTACCGGTCGGTCATTGGCCGGCGATGGTGCTGATGCTCGCGTTGCCGCCCGATCGGGTGGACGTCAACGTGCATCCGCAGAAGACCGAGGTGCGGCTGCGTGACGAGCGCATCGTGCTCGGCACCATCATTTCGGCGCTACGCGCGGGATTGGCGCGTGCGCCGTGGGCCACGCGCAGCCTCGGAATGATCGGCGGCAGCGCACAACTCGCCGAGGCGCAGACTGCGAGTGCGCGCTGGGGCGCTGCCTCGGCGAATCTGCCCGCGCCGGCTTCCGCACTGTTCGCGCCTTCATCGCCGTCCGCGCTCGACGATGCTGCTCGTTTGCCGCTGACTGAGCGCGACCCGCAGGAACGCGATTTCGGCCCCGTGCTCTCGGTGGCGCGCACCTTCCTGGTTCGCGAAGTCGAAGGTGGGATGGAAATTCTCGACCAACACGCCCTGCACGAGCGAGTGAACCTCGAAGAGCTGCGCGCCGAGCTGCGCCGAGGCCGCGTGGTGATGCAGCCGCTCCTGGTGCCCGCTCTGGTGGAGGTGACGCGCGAGGAGGCCGAAGCCTTGCTGCGGCATCGGGAGGGCTTCCTGGAGCTCGGCGTGGATCTCGACGCCTTCGGTCCGGTCACGATCGCGCTGCGAGGAGTTCCGGCCCGCCTCACGCGTCTGCGTCCCGAGACCTTGGTGGACGATCTGCTCGAGATCGCGCGCGAGGAGCGCGACGCCAGTCCGGAGCGCTTGCAGGAAGCATTGCTCTTCAGCATGTCCTGCCGCGGCGCCGTGATGGCCGGCGATCGGCTCGATGCCGATGCGTTGCAGTCCTTGCTGCGACGCGGCGCACATCTGCCGCAGGACCGTACCTGCGCTCACGGCCGACCGGTGCGCGTCTTCTTATCGCTCGCCGATCTCGAGCGCGCCTTTCACCGGCGCTGAGACCGCGTCTTCCCAACTCAGGTCGAGCAGCTCGAGAATGCGCGCCACGACCTCGACGCCAGTTTCGTCCGGTAGGTACTCGAGAACCCGTTGGGGTACCGCGCGCTCCTTGAAGCGTTTGTAGTCGGTGAACGCGAAGTGTCGCTCGAGCAGCAGCGGCTGCTCCTTCTGCGTGGCTGGATCCGGGTTGAGTTGGCGCAGGAGCAGATCGCTCGGCAGCGGTCCCAAGCTGCCGTCCTTGGCCGGCAGCACCAGCGTGAAGCTCCAGTCGTGCTCGCCGCGGCGCAATCTGCCGCTGAGGTGCCGCAGTCCGTCGGCGTCGGTACTCAGTTGCAACTCCGAGGCGCGGCGCGCGAGCGAGGCGAAGTCGAGGCAGAGCAGCAGATCGGCGGAGAGCTCGAGCGCTTCTTCGATCCGCTCGCGGTCTTGGTCGTACTCGTGGCCGCTGAGGTCGAGGATCGGACCGTCCTCCTCCTGCAGCCAGTGGCGCGTGCCGTCGAATCCCTTGCGGACCCGGCCGCCGCGCTCCGGGTCGTCAATCTGCAGAGTAAGGGTGCCACCCTTCGCGGTTGCGTAGAAGAGGCCAAGTCCGAAATCGTGCGGAGTCTCGCCGAACTCGCGGAGGCCGAGGTCAATGCGGAATTCGCGCAGCTCGCGTCCGGCGTGTTGCGGGTACTGCGCGGCGGCGGCGGCCGCCAGCAGCTTGACGGCCTCGGGCTGCGAGGTGGGCGGAAGCGACGGCGCGGCCGCGGGATCCTGCACGAGGGAGAGAAGAAGCGCGAACGTCAGCATGCGAAGGCACCGTCGGCCGTCTAGCATACGGGGCAGGTGAGTCTGTTGCAGTCCTTTCCCGAGCCGCTCCGGTTGGCTCCTGGCGTCGAGTTCCTCGGTTTGCGCGACGAGCGTTTCAAGCGCGTGCTTCTCCGCGTGCACTGGGAATTGCCCTTGGATGCCGACAGTCCGGCGCGCACTCTGCTCCTGCAGGTACTCGAGCAGGGCAGCGCGGAGCATCCGCGGCGCCTCGACTTGGCGCGCAGTCTGCAGGAGGCCTACGGCGCGGACCTCGACTTCGGCGCCGAGCGGAGTGGGGAATGTCATCAGGCGGCGTTGCGGCTGTCCTGCGTCGGCGAGCGATTCCTGCCCGCCGGCGAGCAGGCTTTGCCCGGCCTGCTGCGGCTCGCCCGCGAAGTGCTCGACCGGCCGCGCCGCGGAGCCGGCGGCGCGTTCTTCGAAGAAGAGATTCTCGAACGCGAACGCGCACAGTTGCTGCGCCGCATCGCGGCGCTGCGCGATGACCGCAGTGCTTGGGCCGAACAGCGCTTCCTCGAAACGATGTGCGCTGGCGAGGCGTATGCCCGTTCACCGTGGGGCACCGAAGCGGAGGTCGCGGCGCTCGGCGCCAAAGATCTGGAGCGGGCGCGTACGACGCTGCTGCGCGAGGCGCGCGTGATTGCGGTGATGATCGGACCGGACGATCCTGGCAGCGGTGCGGAGTTCCTCGCCGAGTGGTTCGCCGGTCGCTCCGAGCCGGCGCCTGCGCGTGAACCCGCCGCCCGACGACCGGGTGCGCGCCGGCACCTGCGAGAGGAGCTGGCCTGCGATCAAGCGCGCTTTCTCTCCGGCTTTCGTTGCGCCATGCCGGCGGACCCCGTCGCGCGCGAGGGGCTGGCGCTCGCAACTTCGGTGCTCGGCGGAGGCGTGCACGGGCGATTGTTCCGCATCGTGCGCGAGCAACGTTCACAGGCCTATTCGATTCACGCGCAATTGCGCGCACGCAAAGGGCTGATGACGGTGGAGGCCGGACTCGATGCGGCGCATGCTGAATCGGTGCGCGCGGAAGTGGATACGCAGATCGAAAACCTACAGCAGCATGGCGCCTTGCCAGAGGAGATGGAGCATGCACGCCGCTCGCTCTGTGATCGGCTGCTCGGGCTCGACGATCGCGCCTCCTCCCTGGCCAGCTACTTGGTCCGCGAGCGGAGCCTCGGGCTTTCGCGCAGTCCGGCCGAACGCGTGCGCTACCTCGAGCAGCTCCGCAGTGAGGACGTCGCAATCGCTGCGCGACGCTGGCTTCCTGATCTCGACTACCTTCTCGCGCCGCCGGTTGCCGCGGCGATCACCGCATGAAGATTCTCGCCGAAATCAACGAATCTCGCATCGGCGAGCGCGTGTTGCTGGCGGAATCCGCCGGGGGCACGCGCATCGCGATCGCGCGCAAACCGGGCTTCTCGACTTCGGCAGCGCACTTCGGCGTGCGCTTCGGCAGCAACGACCTGCGCTTCCGCGGCGCCGACGGACAGCCCGTCGAAGTGCCGACCGGCAGCGCCCACTTCCTCGAGCACAAGCTCTTCGAAGGGCGCGCCGAGAAGGTCTTCGATCGCTTCGCGCGGCTCGGCGCGGATTTCAACGGCGGCACATCCTTCGCGCTGACCACTTACCATTTTCACAGCGCCAGCCGCTTCGCCGAGGCACTGGAAGTGCTGCTCGATTTCGTTCAACATCCTCTCATCACCGAGGAGCGGGTGCAGAAGGAGAAAGGTATCATCGAGCAGGAGGTGCGGATGTATGAGGATCATCCGGGCTACCGCGGCTTCTTTCTGCTGCAGCGGGCGCTCTATGCGAAGCATCCGGTCCGCATTCCGCCCGGTGGCTCGGTCGCCGACGTACATCGCACCACCGCGGAGGATTTGCAGGCCTGCTACGACGCCTTCTATCAACCCTCTCGCCTGCGTTTGGCACTGGCCGGCGACTTCGACCCGGATCTGATCCTCGCGCGGCTTGCCGCGCTGCTCGACGGTCCCTCCGGCGCGCGTCCAGGCGTGCGCGCAGCGAGCGAGGAACCCGCGCAACCCGCGGAGAAACGCCTCACCGAGAACTTTCGCGTGACCCGGCCGCACGCCTGGATCGGTTGGCGCGATCCCGCTGGATCCGGACTCGGCCTGCCCTTGCTGCGTCGCCGACTCACCACCGCGCTGACGCTGGAGTGCCTCTTCGATCCGTCGGCCGAGGCCTACGACGAGCTCTACCGGAACGGCATCGTAGACGATTCCTTTCATGCTTCGCTCTCAGCCGACGCTGACTGGAGCCACGCGGTCTGCGCGGGCGAGACTGAGGATCCTGAGCGCTTCTTTCGCGCCGTGCGCGCCGTGGCTGAGGAATTCGCCGCGGTCGGACCTTCGGCGCGGGATTACGAGCGCCTGCGCAAGGCCGCGTGGGGGCGCGTGGTCAGCGGCGTCCAAACGCCGGATGCCTTGGCGGGCACCCTGCTGCAGGACCTGCTCGACGAACTGCCGCCTTTTGCGGTGCTCGATCAGCTTGCTGAGTTGCGCCGCGAAGACGTTGCGGCGCGTGCCCGCGAGCTCTTCCGTCCGGAGCGCTGTGCCGAAGCGCTGGTGCTGCCGCAGGCCTGAGCGGTCGTGCGGCGCTACTTCCTGCTTGGTCCGACTGCTTCCGGTAAAACTGGCGTGGCGCTCGCGCTGGCGCCGCGCCTCGATGCCGAGATCCTGTCCATGGATTCCATGCTGGTCTATCGCGGCATGGATATCGGCACCGCCAAGCCGACCGCGACGGAGCAGGCGCGCGTTCCGCACCATCTGATGAATCTGGTCGGAGCGGAGGAAGAATTCTCCGCAGCGCGTTGGGTGACGGCGGCGCGGCAGGTCGAGGCGGAGTTGCGCGCGCGCGGCCGCAACGCGCTCTACGTGGGCGGAACCGCGCTCTATCTCAAGGCTTTGCTGCATGGTCTCCCTGAGGCGCGTAGCGTGCCTGCAGCGGTGCGAGCCGCCGTGCGCTACGAATGGGAGCAGTCCGGAGGCCCTCAGCGACTTCGCGCGGAACTGGCGGCAGTGGATCCGCAGGCCGCCGACCGCATTCACGTGGATGACGCCAAGCGCATCCTGCGCGCGCTCGAGCACGCGCGCGCTTTCGGGGAGCCCTGGAGCGACGCGCGTGCACCTTGGCCGAAGGGCGGCGAGATCGGGGAGTCAGCGGTGGCACTGCGCTGGCCGCGCGCCGCGCTGCACGCGCGCATTGCGTTGCGTTTCGCGCGCATGATGGAGGAGGGCTTCGTGGAGGAAGTGCGGCGGCTGCGCGAGACGACGGGTTTCGGTGCGACCGCGCGTCTCGGCATCGGTTACCGCGAGCTGCTCCGCCATCTCGAAGGCACACTCGATCTCGCGGACGCGATGCGCAACGCGCAACGCGCCACGCGCGTGCTGGTGCGGCGGCAGGAGACTTGGCTGCGCTCCTTTCCGGATCTCGCCTTCGTGGACTGCGCCGAAGGCGTGACGCCGGAGACGCTTTCTCATGCCGCCGCTGCGGTTCTGCGCGTGGATTGACGACTTCAGCGCCGATGGGCGCAGGCCACGCGCGCGAGCAATGGACGGTGATCGCTGGCTGTCCAGGGCAAGAATTCGAGAGCCTCGATGCGGATGTCACCCTTGGTGAAGAAGTGATCAATCGGCAGGGAGAGCAGGTGGAAGCGGTCGAAGGCCCAGGTTCCGCGCGCGCCGAGCTGATCGGCGCGGCGCAAGCCCTGGTCGCGTAACCGAGCGAAGCGCGGCGACCAGGGTGAGGAGTTGAAGTCGCCGAGCATGAGAAGGTGGGTCTGTTCTCCTGCGAGCCGCGCGGAGGTCTCGGCGGCGGCACTCGGACCTCCGCGCATGGGCATGCGCCAATGCACCGCGAGCAGTGGTAGCCGATAACGGCCGATCATCACCGTGACGCTGAGTTGATCGCGATCTCCGTCCACGAGCGTGGCGCGCGTGTGCTCCAGAGGATGACGCGACCAGATGCCGAGCGTGTCCGGCTTATCATGCAAGACGTGCTCGTAGCCGGCCACGCTCATGTCGGCGATGGTTTCCGTCAACACCAGAACGTCGGGTGGGTGTGCTTGCAGACTGCGGAGTACGCCGTCGAGTGCTGCGCGATCGTGCTGCATGTTGAAGCACAGCACCTCGAGTAGCACCGGCTCGCGGTCGAGTGCCGGTGAGCGGGAGGGCAGCCAGAGCCAGGCGATCAGCCCAAGGTGTGCAAGCGCCAGCGCAGCGGCGAGGGTGAGTGCCCGCCGCGGCCGCCAGAAGGAGGCGCGCACGCGTGGCAGCGCCACGAAGCAGAGCAAGGCGACCAGCCAAGCCGCCACCGCGTAGAGCTGGAAATGGGAGAAGATTTCCAGCCACGGCAGGCGCGTGCCGAGTAGCCCCAATCCGCTCGCCGTGCAGAGTGCGGCGAAGGCGAGGCGCCAGAAGGCGCCGCTACGGCGCTGCACAGTCATGAGTGGGAATCTTAGGTCGCCGCCGCACGCGTCACCACGACGCTACGATGCTGGCGATGGCTGACGCCTCCGATTTCCCCAGCATGCCGTCGCGGCCGAAGCCGCCGCCGCCGCCGCGCAGTGGAGGAGGCCCCAAACTTCCGCGTGGCCCCCTCTTCCTGCTCGGCGGAGCCTTCGTGATCGCGCTGTTGATGGTGGGGGCGGTGGTCACCGGTCGCGCGGGCATCGTCGAAGTGGACGCCAAGGAGGTCGCGGTGGTCGTGAACTACGTGACCGGGAGCCGCAGCGTGGTGAATCGTCCCGGCTACACCTTGTTTCTGCCGATCCTCGGCCAGGCCTTCACTTTCGACAAGTCGCCGCAGAAGTTTCTGATGGAGGGCGACCGAGATCTCAGCGCGAATCACGTGGCGAAGCTCACCGTGCGCGCGAAGGATGGCTCCAACTTCTGGTTCGAGACCCTCGAAATCCAGTACGAGATCATGCCCGAGTTCGCGCACGTGGTGCTGCAGGACAGCGGTCCGGGCGAAACCTTCAAGGAGAACTGGGTGCGCGCCTACGCGCGCAGCATCCTGCGCGACGAGTTCGGCAAGTTCAGCTCCGAAGAGGTCGCGGACCCCAGCAACTACAGCCTGGCGACGCAGGATGCGACCGACCGACTCAACGCGGTGCTGAATCCGCACGGCATCCAGGTGCGCCAGATCATCACGCCGAAGCCGAAGTTCGAGGACCGTTACGAGCAGACCATCGAGAAGCGCAAGGTCGCCGACCAAACGGTGCAGAAACTCAAGACGCGTGCCGTGCAGTTGGCGCGCGAACGTGAGCGCCGCTTGGCCGACATCGAGCGTGACCGCGCCACCGAATACGAGTTGTTGCTCGGCCAGCTCGAGGAGAAGCGCATTTCCGCCGAGAAGGACGCGGTACGACTGAAGTTCGACGCCGATGCGTTCAAGATCGGCGAAGTAGCCGCCGGTCAGGCCGAGGAGCAGAACCAGCTCGAGCAGGCGCGCGGCCTCTCCGAGCAAGCACGCAAGGAGGCCGAGGGTTTGCGGGCGCGGGTCGAGGCCGTCGCGAAGCGCGGTGACGTGCTGGTGCGCGAGGCTTTGGCCAAGAAATTCGCGAACATCGTCTTCGAAATCATTCCCTACCGGCGCGATCCTGCGCCGATCCGCATCGAACATCTCGGTGGGGGAGTCACACCCAACGCCGGAGGTCCGCGATGAAAGGTTTCCTCAGTTTCCTCGCCGTGTTGATCCTGGTGCCGGTGCTCTACCTGGTGCTGTTCGAGAACGTGCCGCCCGCGCGCATCGGCTTCAAGCAGAACCTGTGGTCCGGCAAGGGTGTGGTCGAGACCGACTACGGCCTCGGCCTGCATCTCGGTGTCACCGGCATCCACCGCTGGTACTTCTTGCCCGCGCGTACCCACTTCCTCAACTTCAGTGGCGAGATCGGGCCGCGCGACGAAGTGGTGCAGTACAC
>CXWK01000580.1_pt5 | contig 28822 bp, 34 predicted proteins | sample 590851 | NCBI WGS metagenome assembly CXWK01 (sample SAMEA3498364, study PRJEB10139) | wastewater metagenome | biome: wastewater treatment plant; material: activated sludge | place: Denmark | collected 2014-08-01
CCCGGTGGTGGTCCACCCTCGCGAAACCGAGATCGGCGAACGGGAGGCGCCGGAGGCGGGCGACGACATCGTCGGCGTCGACCCGACCGTCCCGGAGGTCGTCGAGCAAACCCCGCAGGGCGGCTTCGTCCACGTCACTATCCTGACCGCTCATGGCCGACCCCGCCCCATCCGCGCCCCGCATCGGCTTCCTGGGGCCGGAGGGCACGTTCACCGAGCAGGCCCTGCTCACCCAGGCCGACCTGCAGGGCGCCCGGCTCGTGCCGTTCGAGACCATCGCCGAGGTCATCGCGGCCACCGCGGACGGGTCGCTCGATCTCGGGTTCGTCCCCATCGAGAACTCCATCGAGGGCACGGTGAACGTCACGCTCGACTCGCTGGCCTTCGACACCGACCTGCTCATCCAACGCGAGGTGGAGATCTCGATCCAGCTCGACCTGCTCGGCGTGCCCGGCGCCACGCTCGACGACGTGAAGACGGTCGTGTCGTTCCCGCACGCGACCGCCCAATGCCGGGCGTTTCTCGACGAGGCGTTGCCCGAGGCGTCGACCGCCGCCTCCAACTCCACCGCCGAGGCCGCCCGCGCCGTCGGCGAGGCGAGGGACCCGACCGTGGCCGCGATCGGCACGGCGCTCGCGGCCGAGATCTACGGCCTCGACATCCTGGCCACCGACGTCGAGGACCACTCCGAGAACCAGACCCGCTTCGTCCTCCTCGCCCGCGAGGCCATGCCACCGGCCACCGGGCACGACAAGACGAGCGTCGTGATCTTCCAGCGCACCGACCAGCCCGGCACCCTGCTCACGATCCTCGGCGAGTTCGCGGCCCGCTCGATCAACCTCACCAAGCTCGAGTCTCGGCCCACCAAGAAGGGGCTCGGCAACTACTGCTTCATCATCGACCTCGAGGGCCACATCGGCGAAGAGCTCGTGGCCGACTGCCTGCGCGACCTGAAGAGCAAGTCGGAAGACGTGAAGTTCCTCGGCTCGTACCCTGCCGCCGGCGCGCACGGCCCCGCCGTCCGCCGCGAGGCCGAAGCCGCCTGGCGGGACGCCGACGAGTGGCTCACCCGCCTTCGTGCCCAGATCCGGCAGACTTCGTCATAGTCGCGGACCGATAGCCTCGCCGTCGGAGGGATGGCAGAGCGGACGAATGCGCTGGTCTTGAAAACCAGTGGGCCGCAAGGTCCCGCGGGTTCGAATCCCGCTCCCTCCGCCAAATGTCGTCGTTTCGACAACGACCTGATCAGGTTGGATCCCGTTTGATGCCGCGCCAGATGTCGATGCCTCCAGTGGGCTGGGCAGACCCCCCATACGCAGCCAGAGCTCAGCGATCTGGGCATCGAGGCGGGCGTACAGCCCCGCCCTCCCCGCTGCGTGGCCCAGGTCGCGGCTGTGTCCTTCGACTGCTCACGCCAGGATCGGGCGGTTCCTGGGCGTCGTGCTCAGCAGCCGAGCGAGTAGCTGACGGCCGAACAGACCTGGTGCATCGTGAGGTCACTCACGGAACTGATGTGCGTGGTCAGCGATGACTGCGCGACCGTGTGTAGACCATCGCAGTTGATGACCGAAGGTTGGTCGAGCCCGACGCTGTCGTCCAGGGCAACCTCCGCGGCGAGCCCACGACGTGACGTGGTGATCTCGGCGACCGTGACGAGCGTGCGCACGTCGATCACCTCTGATCGTGTCAACACCAGCACGGGTCGCCCCTTGCGGCCGACCTCGGCCAACCAGATCTCACCCCGCTTCACTCCTCACTCCAGGCTTCGGCCTCGTTCCAGAACGGATCGGAGCGCTCAGGGTGTCGCGCGTACGCGGCCCGGTCGGCTTCTGTCAACGCCAGTCGAACGGCCGCCGCAACTCCATCGCGGGCGGCCGCCGAGATGTTGATACCGAGCAGGCGGGCGCGTTCAGCCAGTGCATCGTCGAGGGTGAAGGTCGTTCGGGTAGTCACCATACCGAGATGCTATCAGCACCTGATAGCAGCAGATGATGTGTGGATCCTCCCCGCGCAACCGTCCATCGCCTCGAGGAACTGGCCAAGTCGGCGGTCGCGCGGGCCACGGGTGGGTCAGGGGAGGTACTTGCCGAGCATCCCGCAACAGCCGTAGGCACGGTCGACCGGCGGCGCGATGGCGTGCACCGTTGCGCCGGCCATCGCGTCCGGCTCGCCCGCCGCCACCCGGGCCAACTGCGCTCGCACCCGTTCGGCCTCGGCCCCGGGGCCCTGCTCCCACACGGCGCGCCAGTCTGCGGCACGCGGGGCGAGGAGCGCGGCGGCCCGCCGGTGGAAGCCTTGCAGGGCCGTCGGGCCACCGTCGCGAAGGGCGCCGAAGCCCTCCACCGCCAGGTCGCGACGGCGGCGCACGCCATCGTCGTCGACCGGTGTCGCCGCGGCCAAAGCGTACGCCTCGGGATCGTCGAGGACGTCGGGTGGAAAGGTCGGCACCAGGTCGCCCGCCTCGGGCAGACCGGCGTTGGCCATGATCACGAAGATCTCGAGGTGCCCGTCGCCGTTGACCAGGCGGTGGACGGTGCCGGGCGTGAACCACACGAACGTCCCCGGCTCGAGCGGGCATTCGCCGAACCCCTCGGCCGACAGGGTCTGGACCGCACCTGTCCCCGCCACGACGGCGTAGGCCTCGGTGCAGGCCGAATGCACGTGTGGGGTCCCGCCCCGCAGTCCGTCCGGCCCCTCGCTGTCGTACACCCGCAGGTGCGACACGCCGACCGCGCCGGGGAACGGTGGGGTGACCGGGCTCACCCCCTCACCCCGCTCATCCGACCCAACGACCGTGGGCGTCGGCCACCCGATCGGCATCCCAGGCGCCGTCGTGGACGACGACCCGGTGGCGCAGCCGGAGTGCGTCGCCGGCCCCGATCACGAGCGGCTCGTGGAACAGGAACGCGGCATTGAGGAAGTTGGACCAGCCCTCGTCGCCGTAGGTGGCGGCCCGGGTCGAGCCGTACCAGGGGCAGGGGAAGCGAGGGTTGCCCGGGTGGTCGAAGATGGCGACCCCGGCGACGGCGTTGCCCAGGTCGCACCATGCCGACGGCACACCGAGCGCACGGTCGTGCTCCAAGCCGTCGGCCAGCAGCAGTCGGGTGCCCTCCCAGTCGCCGGGCCCCCGCAGGGCCAGCCCGCCGTACCCACCCCAGGTGGTGAACGGGGTGCGGTCGAAGGTGGTGTCGACATCTGGCACGAGGGTGGTGTCGAGGTCGATGGCGTAGGCGTCGGACTCCAGGGGCACATGGGTGAGCGTCCGCGTCTCGACCACGGCGACCGTCTCGCGGTCTGGCCGAATCCAGTCCACCGTGCCGGACAGCACGACCCGGCCGTCCCCCGGCCGCTCGACCGTCGGCGCACCCCGGTGACGGAGCACGCCGTAGGTGTCGTACTCCTCCCAGAAGTTCTCGCCGTTCACGAACTTGACGGTGAACCACAGGCCGTGGTGCCACGGGTGGTCGTCAGGGGCGTCGCGGGTGACCGTGTGGCCGCCCGGCGTGCGCACCGGGTGCAGGAACGGCCGTCGACGGGCGCCGTGACGGTAGGTCCATCCCCCGTCGCCCTCGGCCACGGTGACGGAACCGTCGGGCGCGGTGGGCTCGGCCCCGTTCACCGCCACCAACCCCGGTAGTCGGGGTCCTCGGCGCGCACCGGCAACTCGACGTCGGTGCCGGTGCGCGCCGAGCGGTAGCACGCGGTGGCGACCTCGATCCCTGCCCTGGCATCGGCCAGCGTCACCGGCAGGGGGAGGCCCCGGCGCAGCGCGTCGTCGAACCGGGCGAGCTGCCCGGTCCAGCCCTCGGGCCCGGGCTCGAAGCCCGCCAGCACGGCGTCCACCGCAGCCTGGTCGCCGTCGGTGTCGCCGGTGATCGCCCAGGGATCGCTCGGGAAGTCGTAGGGGTCGTGGTTGCTCTCGGCGGTGAGGCGCTCGAAGCAGACGCGCAGGCGTGACACCTCGGGGGTCGATCCGAGCGTCGCGGACAGCGTCGACAGCGCCCCGCCCTCGTGCTCGATCGTGATGGCGGCGGTGTCCTCGGTCTCGATCGGGTTCGACCGCGTGGCCAGACGGGCGAAGACCCGGTGCGCCGGGCCGAGGAGGAAGGTGAGCAGGTCGAGGCTGTGGAGCGCGTGGCTGAGCACGACGCCGCCCAGTTCGGTGGCCCACCGGCCCCGCCATCCGGCGTAGTACTCCGGCCGCCGCCGCCACGCGACCTCGGCCGCCGCCGCGTTGGGTGCACCGGCCAGGCCCGCGTCCACGAGCCGCCGCACCGCCTGGACGCCGCCGCCGAACCGGTACTGGTAGACGGGCATGAGCCGGCGCGCCGCGGCGGCCTCCGCTGCTGCGAGCGCATCGACATCGGCCAGCGACCCGACCAACGGCTTCTCGCACACCACGTGCTTGCCCGAGGCCAGCAGCCGGCGGCACTGGTCGAGGTGCAGGTGGGGCGGGGTGCACACGCTCACGACATCCAGGTCGTCGCGCTCGACGATGCGGTCGAAGCTGTCGACTGCCACCCCGCGCAGGCCCCCGGCGGTCTGTTGCGCAAGGGCTTCGTCGGGGTCGCACACCGAGACGACCTCGAACCGATCGCGCAGTTCCTTGTAGGCGATCACGTGGGCGAGGCCGATGCCGAGGCCCACCACCGCCACGCGCCGGCGGGGCCCGCCACCTGACCCCCGCACCGGCGCCTCCGCGTCCGCCGCCGGCGTGTCGCACCCGACCATCGCCCAGTCCTAGCAGACCGGAACGGCACCCTCTCGGGTCGTGCGGCCTCGCTCCTGCCACGGGCCGGCCGCGGCAGGTACGGTCGACCGGGATGGACGACACCGCCGCCATGGCCCTGGCGCTCGACGAGGCCCGGGCGGCGGCGGCGCACGGCGACGTGCCCGTGGGGGCGGTCGCGCTCGTGGACGGAGCGGTGGTGGCCCGCCGCCACAACGAGCGCGAGGCCACGGGCGACCCCACCGCGCACGCCGAGGTGCTCGCCCTCCGTGACGTCGCCGCCCACCTCGGTGGTTGGCGACTCGACCGGGTGACCCTGGTGGTCACGCTCGAGCCGTGCGCCATGTGCGCCGGCGCCCTCGTGAACGCCCGGCTGGGGCGGCTCGTGTTCGGCGCCGCAGACCTGAAGGCGGGCGCCACCGGCTCGCTCTACAACCTGTGCGCCGACCCCCGCCTCAACCACGAGGTGCCGATCACCGCCGGCGTGCTCGCCGACGAGGCCGGGGCGCTGCTCGCCGAGTTCTTTGTCGGCCGCCGCAGCACCGGCAGGTAGCATCGTCCCCGGAAGGTTGCCAGAGCGGACGAATGGGACGGCCTCGAAAGCCGTTGTGGCCTCCGGGTCACCGTGGGTTCGAATCCCACACCTTCCGCTCACCTCTGGCTCTTCGCTCAGCGCTCATCGCAGTTCCGGCCGGGTCCCTTCCCTGCCGGCGGCGTCCCCGGTGGGACCCACGTGCCTGAGCCGGCGGTGTTCGAACATCGTCCCACCAGGGCCGCTGTTGTCGATGTCACGCGGCTTTCGGCTGACTGCGGCCAGGGGCAGCGTTCGGCTGGGTTCGGTCACGCCCGCTCGCCTCGAGCCGGTCGAGCAGGGTGTGAATGTCAGCGGTCGAAGATGGCGGTGACATCGATCTGGAGGCCGGGGACGAGCGGTGTGGTCAGCGTGTCGCCCTCGGTGAACTCGAGGGCGAGGTCGAAGGTGGGCGTTGCGGGCGACGAGCGGCGGAACACCCGCACGCGCTCGCCCTGGGTGTCGATGAGCCAGAGATCGGGGACGCCGGTGGCTTCGTAGCCGTCCTTCTTCGTCCCGAGGTCCTTCGCCCAGGTGGTGGGCGAGCGCACCTCGATCACCAGGTCGGGAGGCGCGACGTGGCGGTTCGTGTCGAGGGCGGGGGTGTGCGCCGGTGTCGTCCACCAGAGGTCGGGCAGGTACACGCTGTCGTCGCTGATGGTGGTGGCGAGCTCCAGGCCGGGCCGGCCCAGGTCGGGGTGCCGGCGGCTGAACAGGGCCAACTCGATGATCAGCCACTGGACGATGTCCTGGTGGCGCATGCTCGGCGTGTCCACGACCAGCTCCCCGTCGATCAGTTCGGTGAACTTCTGTTCGCCAGGGAGGGCGAAGAACTCGTCGGCCGTCAGTCGACGCTGGGTGCCCACGGCCATGTGCTTCACGATACCCATGGGTGCCGACAAGATGAGCCGACAAGATGAAGGGCGATCACAGCCTCGCGGGGCGGCGTCAGCCTGGAACCAGCTCCCCGAGCTGGTCGACCCGACCCGGCCGGTCCATGGTGATGCGCCGGGCCGGCCTCGTCAGGCCGGCCTCGTCATGGGGTGATGCGCGGTGACCAGGTGGCGTTGTTCGGGGACCAGTCCCGTGAGGCCGGCCGGCCATCGGCGGGGTTGTACTGCATGAGCGCCAGGGCGCGGAACGACGGCGGGCTCGAGATGCAGGTCCGCGGGAACTCGATGACGAAGGTCGTGCGGTTGGGGTGCGACCAGTCGGCCGAGCAGACGACGGTCGCGTTGCCGCTTACGTGGCGGTAGACGTCCACCTCGACCCCGCTGCCGGTGTTGAAGAGGATCGCCCCGAACTCGTTGGTCCCACCGTCGTTCACGTCGATGAGCCAGCGGATGGACGTGCCGCCGCTCACCCAGGGGTTGCCCGAGTCCGGGTTCGAGCCGATGCGGGTGCGCAGCGTCAGGCGAACGGCAGAGGCCTGATGCTTGACCTTGACGGACGTGATGTCGCCCCTGCCGTAGGGGACGTCGTACTTCGTGTCGATGTGTACCCACGGTGAGGCCACGACCGCCGACTCCGCGCCGGCCCCCGTGGCGCCCAGCGCTGCGGCCGCCAGCACTGTGACGGCGACGAGCGCGTGTCGGGTGATGCGGGTCATCGGACTCCCTCCAATCTCGCCAGACCGACCACGGGCCGAACGGTAGCGGCGCCACCCCGCCGGCGGTGGGATGGGAGGTCAGCCGACGCGGACCATGGCGGCACGGCTCACCGAGCCCCGCACGCAGCGGGTGGCCGCTTCGCTCAGCGACGAGCGGTAGGGCCCACTGCCCATGGCGGCCTCGGCAGCGGCATCGGCGGCGGATGCGTCGACGTGCGACGCCAACGACGAGACCTGGCCGAACGGGCCGTAGTCGTCCACCAGGACCGCCACGGGCGAGCCGGTGAGCGCGGCGTAGAGGTCGGCGTTCTTCACGGCCCATGCCTGTACTGCTTCGAACTGGCCGGGTGCGGCCTGCACGGTGAGCTCGTCGGCGACCGCACCGATCGGTCCGGGGATGTCCCCGGGGGTGGTCGTGGTGTGGAAGACCGTGCGCAACCGGTCCGAGTACGGGCCCGACGCGAACTCCTGGCCCATCTCGGCCGCTTGCAGGAAGCCCTGGTGGGCCGCCACCTTCCCCATCTGCTCGGTGAGGTGGGCGCGGGACTCGACGAGGGTGCTCCATGCCACCGTTCCGCCCGGGTAGCCGAACGCGCCGATCCAGAGGCTCACGTCCACGTCCATGGCGTCGTTGGCCTTCTCCATCATCGCCAACGCCCACTCGACCGGCCGTACCGGGCCGCCGGTGAGCGTGAACACTCGGGAAAACAGGTGCATGAGGCGTCTCCTCCGTGTGCAGGACCTCGGCTTGCCGCCTCGGCCATGTTGCCACGGCCGGGCTCCCGCCGACCCCGCTTCTCACACATCTCTCAGGTGAGGCCGCTACCGTCCGCCTTTCGCTTCGACCGACCGGGAGAACCATGCCGCACCGCCCCCTACGCCCGCCGTCGCCCCGTCGGCGCCGAATCCACACGGCCGTTGCCCTGCTCGGCGCCCTCACGCTGGTCGCCGCCGCGTGCGGCAGCAGCGACGACGACGCCCCGGGTCGCAGCACGACCACGGTGGGTGGCGTCACCACGACCGGCGCCGAGGCCACCACGTCGACCACCGCGTCCGGTGGCACCGAGGTGCCCGACGAGGCGAGCGCCACCGCGGCCGCCGAGGGGGCTCAGTGGGGTGACAACGTGACCGTCACCGTCACCGATGGCGAGATCCACTACGAGAGCGACGGCATCCCGAACCACGAGTACCTCGACGCCTACCAGCAGCTTCCGGCGGGCGAACTGCAGACCGTCGGCGAGGTGCCCGTCGACATCTCGGTGCCGCTCGTGCCCGAGGTGGCCGACGCGACCACCGAGACGGGCATGGGGGCCATCGGCGTCACCCTCAGCGGCGCCGTGCTGTTCGACCCCTACGAGGGTGACGGCACCACCCTCGCCTACGACGACAACTTCACGATCGACGGCGTGCCCTTCATCGACGATTGCGGCGGGCACCCCGCCCCGCCCCAGGGTCAGTACCACTACCACGGCATCCCCACCTGCATCACCGGCGAGGTCGACGTGGCGGGCGGGCACTCGGTGCTGCTCGGCTACCTGCTCGACGGTTTTGCCGTCTACGGCCCGCAGGGCGAAGAAGGGGGCGCCCCGACCGACCTCGACGATTGCGGTGGCCACGTCGGGCCCACGCCCGAATTCCCCCAGGGGGCCTACCACTACCACCTCACCGAGACGGCGCCCTACGCCCCCACCTGCTACCACGGCACCGTCGACGCCGCCGCCACCCAGGCCGGGGCGCCGGGGGGTGGGCCCCCCGCCGGGCCTCCCGCAGCCAAGACCGTCGCCCTGGCGACGCGCTACTGCCACCTGCCCACCGGGACGACCCCCATCGCTGCCTGATCGGCGCCGGATCCCTTGGTGGATTTCCCCCGCTTCGGGGGCCTTTCACCAAGAAATCCGGGGGTCCCGGGGGTGATGGGTGGGGGAGCTCAGTCGCCGCCGGACTCCGCGGCCGGGGTGTCGTCCCAGGTGGCCTTCGCCCCGCTGTGGCCGATGAGGCCGACCTCGACGACCGACCCGACGGCGCCGACCAGAGCCAGGACGATCACGAGTGGCGCGGCCACCTTCACCCAGCCGGGCGCCTTCGCGGACGACCCCTCGCCGGCGGACCCCCCACCGCCCGGTGCGGCCTGACGCTTGCGGTACCAGGCGAAGGCCATGACCGCGACCGCCGCCACGAAGAGGACGATCACCCAGGGCAACAGGTTCTGGCCCATCTCGGCGTGCTCCTCGACGAGGCGGGTCTCGTCGACCCGCTCCTCGAGCGACTCGCCGCTGCCGGCGGCGAGCGGGACGAGGATCAGCACGAGGGTGGCGAAGCCGAGTGAGATCCAGCCGATCTTGCTTCGCGCCGCGGGCCAGACGGCCGACAGCAACACGCCGATGGCGGCGAGCGGTACCAGGACCACCACGGCGTGGACGATCAGGGGGTGTGCCGGTAGGCCGGCCAGGTTCGAGATTTCCATGGCCGGACCTTGCCACGGACGGCCAGTGGTCAGTAAGGCAAAAGGTCCCAAGAGATGGCCAAGACTTCCCCAACTCGTCAGTCGGTCGACCCCAGGGCGCCCGAGGCGCGGAGCGCGGCCACCCGCTCGGCGTCGTAGCCGCAGACCTCGGCCAGCACGGCATCGGTGTGCTCGCCGACCGTGGGTGCCATCGACGGCACCGGCAGGCTGCCGCCCACCACCTTCACCGGAAGTGGCGTCTGGTCGGCACCGAGCACCTCCTTCGGCAGCCAGGGCATGCGGTCGGCGAACTGTGGGTCGGCCGCGATGGTCTTGGGGGTGTTCACCGGTGCGATGGGCGTGTTGTGCTCGCCGCCGAAGGCGAGCCACTCGGCCGAGGTCCTGGTGCGGAAGATGTCGCGCAGCTCGGCCCGCAGCGCCGTGTCACCGACGGCATGGTCGGCGTACTTCGACCCCGGGTGCGACTCGAACAGGTCGGCCCGGCCCACGCCCTCGCAGAAGTTCTTCCAGAACTCGCGCTCGGAGGCCATGAAGAGCACGTGGCCGTCCTTCGACTCGTAGATGTTGTAGCGGACGCCCTCCTTCATGCCGGCGGTGCCGGGCGCCCGCCGCACGTAGTCGTCGGCCTTGTTGCCCGTCACCTCGCTCTCGGGCCGCTCGTAGGCACGGTGGGTCTCGGACCGGAGCCAGTCGACCGCGGCTGCGGCGTCGGACTGGGCCACCTCGAGCTGCATGCCCTCGCCGGTGGCGCGGGCATGGATGACGCCCGCCAGGATGCCGAGCGCCCCGTAGATCGGCCCGGCGTTGATGCCGATCGACACGTGCTCGGGGATGTAGGTGAAGCCGTCGTCGTCGACCTCGGGCTTCACCACCCCCGCCCAGGTGTCGTACGCGATGCCGTGGCTCGGGTAGTCCTTGTAGGGGCCGGTCATGCCGTAGCCCGAGATGGTGATGAACACGATCTTCGGGTTGACCTCGCGGAGTTGTCCGTAGCCGAGGCCGCGGCGCTCGAGGCCACCGGGGCGCATGGCCTCGACCACGACGTCGGCGTTTCGCACCAGGTCGCGGAACACGTCCGCGCCCTCGGGCGTGCGGAGATCGAGGACCACGCTGCGCTTGCCCCGGTTCGCGTGCAGGTGCAGCAAGGACGTGCCCTCGATGATCGGCCAGGTCATCTGCCGGCCGTAGTCGCCCGTGGGCGGCTCGACCTTCAACACGTCGGCGCCGAGGTCGGCGAGCGCGGTGGTGATGGCGGCGGCGCCGAGCATGGAGCACTCGACGATCCGCACACCGGCAAGAGGAGCAACAGGGGATTCGGGCATGGCGCGCGATGGTAGATCGGCGCTCACTCCACGATGATCGTGAACGTGTCCTCGGGGTGCAGCTCGCAGGCACCCTGGAACCGGCCGGGACGGTCGAACCGGTGCACCAACGTCTCGTTGGCCGTCACCACGAGCGGGCCCACGTGGTAGATGCGGTCGTCATGGTTGCGGATCATGATCGTGTCGTTCACCGACAGCTCGAGCTCGCGGGGCACGATGGTCACATCGTCACCGTTGTCGATGCGCTCGCCGGTGCCGGCGGGGATCTCGATGGTGTGCACCCCGCCTCCCGGCTCGGGGCGGGCCATCAGCCAGATGCCACCGGCCACGAGCAGGAAGACCAACCCCACCGCCACCGCTGCGAGGACGGTGACGGGGGAGCGGCGGGCGGCACCGTCCGGGGGAACGGGCTCGCGCTCGACGGCCTCAGGGAGCGTCATCTCGGACTGGCACCGTAATCGTGCGCTCGCCGCCGGTCTCGAAGGTGAGGGCGACCTCGATCTCCTGGCCCGTCTCGAGTGGGGCGACGAGGTCGATCAACATGATGTGGTAGCCGCCCGGCTCGAGCACGACGGTCTCGCCGGCGGGCAGCTCGAGCGCGTCGATGGGCTGCATGGTCATCTCGCCCATGCCCGCCACCGTGGTGTCGCTGCTGTCACCGCCCATCGTGGTGTCCGACCCCATCGTGGTGTCCGACCCCATCGTGGTGTCTGAGCCCATCGTGGTGCCGGAGCCGGCCTCGTCGGCGGGAACGGTCTCGTGGATCTCGACCGTGCCGGCCACATCGGCCGACACACTGGCCCCGACGAGCTGATCGCCGTCTGCGCTGGTGAGCTCGAGGTAGACCGCGCCGTAGGTGGTGTCCATCGGGCTGGTGCGGGCCCACGGGTTGGCGATGGTGAGGCCGTTCTCGTCACTGACCACGCCGTCACCGGCGCCGGTCGTGGTGGTGGTGTCGGCCACTGTGGTGTCGGTGGTGGCGGTCTCCGTGTCGCTGTCGCTTCCACAAGCGGCCAGAGCCACGGTCAATGCGGTGACGGCGAACAGCGTCGCAACCAACTGCAGGGCACGTCGGGGGGTGGTCATGGGGTCTCCTTCGTTGTCGGGGATTCGTCGGATCTGGGTGTCGGGCCGGGAGGGCTCATGTGGCACTGCTCGCACGGTCGAGCAGGACGGTGAGGTCGTCGGCCATGGCCGCGGGCTCGGTGCCGAACGGCCACTCGACGAGGACCTCGCCCTGGTCGTCGACGACATAGGTGATGGCGGTGTGCGAGACGTCGACGCTGCCGTCGTCGTCGTGCACCACCGAGGACTCGGCGCCGAAGGGCGCCTCGGCGTCGGCCAGCAGTTCGGGGTCGGGTTGGCGTAGCGCGTGGTACTGCGAGAAGAACGACCCCAGGTAGTTGCTGAGCTTCCTGCCGGTGTCACGTTCCGGGTCGACGGTCACCATGGCGACGTCGACCCGGCCGACGTCGGTTCCGACCTGCTCGAAGGCGGTGCGGAGGTCGGCGAGCGTGGTGGGGCAGATGTCGGGGCAGCTCGTATAGCCGAAGTAGGCGATCAGCAGGTCGTCGGGCGCGGCGGCCCGCATGGCGAAGTCGCCGCCCGCGCCACCCGTCGTGACGTCGGGGACGGTGACCTCACCCACCTGCAGCGGGTCGGCCCGGGTGATGCCCGACAGCGCCTCGTCACTCGTCGGGGCGGTGGCCTGATCGGGGCCCGACGAACGGGAACAGCCCGGTGCCCATGCTCCCATGGCGACCACCACAGCCATGGCCACCGACCACCGTCTCGGGCGCACCCGTGTTGGCTTCACACCTCTGTGGTCGTCCGGGTCTGGGTGCGAGTTCCCGACAAGTGACCGGCGGGTGACCGAGGCGGCTCAGAGGGGCCGTCGGACGGGGAGGGGACCGCCGGCCTTGACGGTGCTGATGGCGAAGTTGCTGTAGATCCGGGTGATCTGGGGGAGCCGTTGGATGTGCTCGCGCGTGAAGCGGTCGTAGTCGCGCAGGTCGTGGCACACGACCTCGAGGAGGAAGTCGGCCTGGCCGGACACCACGTGGCACGACACCACCTCGGGCAGCGCCAGGAATGCCGCTTCGAGCACCTCCTGGGTGCCCTCGCCGTGTCGCTCCACCGTCACCTCCACGAAGACGGTCATGTCGAGCCCCACCCGCTCGCGGTCCACGACGGCCCGGTAGCCCGAGATCACCCCGGCGTCCTCGAGGCGCTTCACCCGGCGGAGGCACGGCGAGGGCGAGAGGCCCACGGCGTCGGCCAGGGCGACGTTGCTCAGCCTCCCGTCGACCTGCAGCTCCTCGAGGATGCGCACATCGATGGCGTCAAGGGGAGGTGTCGACACAAAGCTGCTCCATACCGGTAGCTGGCGGCTGATCATGCCACATAGACCCTCGATGAGCGCAATGTTCGCAATCACCTGCGGCGCCCGTCCAGGCACACTGGAGCCATGACAACGACGACCCCCGACTTCGACCTCCACCGCACCGCCGACTGGCTCGCCGGCCAGGATCTGAACGACCTCGACCGCAGCCGGGCCCGCCTCGTGAGCGTGGTCGACGCCGCCGCCCGGGCCGCAGGCGCCCCCGAGTCGCTGCACCCCGCGGTGTCCGACCCCACGCCCGCCCTCGTGCGGCTGTTCAACCACCACGCGTTCACGATTCAGCGCCGCGAGCGCAGGCTCGTCGCCTGACGATCACGCGATGGTCATTTGACGGTCGACCGTAGGCTGCGGCGATGAGAATGCCCCCGCACGTCGCCCTCGGTGCGGACCCGTCCAAGATCGCCGGGGCGACGGTCGGCAAGGGCGTGGTGCTGCGGGTCTGGGGGTTCGCCCGACCCTACAGGTGGTTGCTGCTCGGGTTCTTGGGCGTCATCGTGCTCGAGGCGGTGATCGGCTTGGCCCCCGCGCTGTTGATCCGCCGCATCATCGACGACGCGCTGCCAGCCCAGGACCGCAACGCGGTCAGCATCGCCGCCGGGCTCATGATCGCGGTCGCGTTCGTCGAAGCCGGGCTGTCGCTCGGCGAGCGCTGGTGGTCGTCGCGGATCGGCGAGGGCCTCATCTTCGATCTGCGCGTCGCCCTCTTCGACCACGTGCAGCGCATGCCGATCTCGTTCTTCACGCGCACGCAGACCGGCGCGCTCATCAGCCGGATGAACAACGACGTGATCGGCGCCCAGCGGGCCGTCACCGGCACGCTCGGGTCGGTCGTGTCCAACGTGGTGGTGCTCGTCACCACCCTCACCGCCATGTTCCTCCTCCAGTGGCAGCTCACCCTCCTGTCCCTGCTGCTGCTCCCCCTCTTCCTGCTCCCGGCCAAGCGGGTGGGTCGACGCCTCCAGTCCATGACCCGCGAGCAGATGGACCTGAACTCGTCCATGAACACCACCATGACCGAGCGCTTCAACGTGTCCGGGGCCCTGCTCGTCAAGTTGTTCGGCCGCCACGACCAGGAGTCGGGCGACTTCAGCCAGCGGGCGGCGAGGGTGCGCGACATCGGGGTGCTCACCGCCGTCTACAGCCGCACCTTCTTCATCGCCCTCGGCCTGGTGGGTGCGGTCGGCACCGCCCTCGTCTACTGGCTGGGTGGCCAACTCGTGATCTCGGCCACGATCACCGTGGGCACCCTGGTGGCGCTCGGCACCTACGTGGCGCAGATCTACACGCCGCTCACCAGCCTGACCAACGCCCGGGTCGACCTGATGACCGCGTTCGTGTCGTTCGACCGGGTGTTCGAGGTGCTCGACACACCCAACCAGGTCACCGACCGGCCCGGTGCCGTCGACCTGGTCGAGTCCCGGGGGGCGATCGAGCTGGCGGACGTGTGGTTCCGCTACCCCGCGGCCGCCGACGTGTCCCTCCAGTCGCTCGAGGTCAACGGCGACGAATCGCGCCCGCTCAGCACCGAGGCGTCCGAGCCGGTGCTCAGGGGCGTCTCGGCGGTGATCGCGCCGGGCAGCCTCACCGCGCTGGTCGGTCCGTCCGGGGCCGGCAAGACCACCCTCAGCTCGCTCATCCCCCGCCTGTACGACGTCACCGAGGGCGCGGTGCTGGTCGACGGCCACGACGTCCGCGACCTCACCCAGTCGAGCCTGCGGGCCGCCATCGGCGTGGTGAGCCAGGACCCGCACCTCTTCCACGACACCGTCGGCGACAACCTGCGCTACGCCCGGCCCGACGCCACCCAGGAAGAGGTCGAGGCGGCGTGCCGCGGCGCCCAGATCCACGACGTGATCGCCGCCCTGCCCGACGGCTACGACACCGTGGTCGGCGAGCGCGGCTACCGGCTGTCGGGCGGCGAGAAGCAGCGGGTGGCCATCGCCCGCATGCTGGTGAAGGACCCCGCCATCGTCATCCTCGACGAGGCCACCAGTCACCTCGACTCCGAGAACGAGGCGCTCGTGCAGGACGCACTCACCGCCGCCCTCGAAGGCCGCACGTCGATCGTGATCGCCCACCGCCTGTCCACCATCCGGTCCGCCGACCAGATCCTGGTGATCGACGACGGCCAGGTGGTCGAGCGGGGCACCCACGACTCGCTCGAGGCCGCCGGCGGGCTCTACGCCGATCTCTACCGCACCCTGGTACGCGGCGAGCCCACGCCCGAGCCCGCCTGAACCCGAGCCGGCGTAGGCACCCTTTCCCTCGAACGTGCGCGTGTTTCGGGCGGCCGAGCGCCGGTATCAGCAGCATGCGTCTGTCAGGCCGCATTCCGATATCGATCTCGATATACTTAGGCCATGTACGGCACCCTCATCCGTCGGGCGCGGTCGGAACGGCAGCTCACGCAGGTTGAACTGGCGCGGGTCTCGGGAATCGAGCAGGCGAACATCTCGGCCATCGAGACCGGGCGGCGCCTGCCGAGTGCCGAGACGCTGCACCGGCTCTTCGCCGCGTGCGGGTTCGAGCTGATCGCCGTTGCCGGACCGCGGATGCTGGCGCTACCGCCACTGCCGTTGGGCCTGCCGCCCGACGACCACGACTTCGACCCACCCGACGAGCCGTCGCTCGTCACGGCCGACACACCACCTGAGTTGCGGGCCCGACTCCTGGTCGCTGCGCTCGACGCGTCCGAGGCGATCCTCCGGTCGCGCTGATGGACTTCGTCGATCTCATCGTCACCGTCCACGGCCGGTTGGACGACGTCGGCATCAGCCATGCCTTCGGCGGCGCGCTCGCGCTCGGGTACGTGGCCGAGCCTCGGGGGACGGTCGACATCGACGTCAACGTGTTCGTCCCGCCCGAGCAGGTCGACGACGTCGGTGACGCGCTCCGGCCGATCGGGTTCGTTCAGCCGACGCAGGTGTCAGAGAGGCCACCGGTGGCCGGTATCCGGTTCACCCACGACGTGGAGCCCTTCCCGCTCGACGTGTTCCCGTCGCTCGACGATCGCTACGCCGAGGTGGAACGGCGGGTGGTGCACCACCCGTTCGGACGGGGCGAGGACGTGTTGCCGTTCCTCTCGGCCGAGGACCTGTGCGTGTTCAAGCTGTCGTTCAACCGGGCACAGGACTGGGTCGACCTGGCGGCCATAGCCCGTGCCCGCCCCACCCTCGACGTCGAGGTGGTGGAGGAGTTGGCCGTCGCCCTCCGGGGACCGACCATGTACCCCCGAGTCACCCGCCTCCGCGCCCTGCTGCGCCGGCCAACCTGACCCGAACCAGCGCGCGTTCTGGGTCCTGGACAGCGATCACCCTGCGACTCCTCCGCCGGCGCCCCTCGGGACCCGATTCGAGTCGGTCCTGCTGCTGCGCTCCGCGGCCAGCGTCGATGTGAGTCATGTGGGTCGACGGTGGTGCTCCGACCCACGACACTGGCTTGAGGCCGCGACGGTGGGGATGGCGATTGGCGGGTCTCGGCGTCGCCCTCACCGCCCTCACCGCCCTCACCGCCCTGGTGACGGGCATGGTGGCTGGAAGCACCCTGGTGCCCTTTCGCGTCGTCGGCGCGGGCGGAGGAGGACGCGGCTCACGACAGCTACATGTGCCTGCGATCCCTCGCCGTCGGAACTGCGCTCGTCGTCATGGGTATCGCGGCCAGAAGCCCTTTCCTTCTGCTTGCCGGCGTGGTCCAGATCCTGTGCAGCCTGCGGTATCTCCGGTGCCGTGTGGTCGCGACGAGTCGTTCGATCCTCATGGTGAACAAGTGGCACCGGTACTCCCTGTCGATCGGCGACATCACCGCCGCCCGGATCGAGGACTTCGAGCCAGGACTCGGATCCATGCCGTTTGCCGCGTGCAACACCCTGTGGCCTCGCAGCTTCGAGGCCTGCGGGCTGATCCGAAGCAGCGGTCCGCCCGTCCGCGGTGATGCCCTCGTCGGAATGCCTGGCGAAGCGCATCCTCTTGCCCCGATGCCGGTCGAAGCGAAGCAGGCGATTCTCCAACGGTGGATCGTGGCCGCTCGCAGCGGCACGGTCAGCCCGGCCTGACCCCACCCAACAGCGCGAGCTCGCGCCACTTCCAGTGGCAGTCGACGTCGGTGAAGCCGATCTCGCGTAACCATTGCAGTTGCGTCTCAACCGGGGCGAGCAGGTTCGACGGGTCGTCGGGTTGGTCGCCCACGCCGATGGCGTCTCGGAAGGCCTGGTGCAAGCGCGGCGACGGCGAGGCGACGTGCTCCAGGTTCAGGAGAGCGCCGCCCGGTCGCAACAGGGCGAACGTCTCCGCGTAGAGCGACCGCTTGGCTTCGTCGGGTGTGTGGTGGATGGCGAAACTGGAGACGATCGCGTCGAAGGGCCCCTCGTCGGGCAGCGGGTCCTCCAGGTCGTGGGCGCGCACCTCGACGTCGGCGTCGCCGGCGAAGCGCTCGCGGGCCTCGGCCAACATATGGGTGTTCAGGTCGAGCGCGAGGCCCGCCGCTCCGGGCCGGGCGGTGCGCACGAGGGCCAGCAGGCGACCGTCGCCCGTCCCGAGGTCGAGCACGCGGTCGACCCGCTCGGGCAGCTGCTCGCTGAGCGCCGCCTCACCCTCGGTGCGGTGCGGGATCGCCTCCGCGATCGTGAGGTATGCCATCGCGTGCTCGGCGATGGGCCACAGGTTCGTCTCGGTCGCCATGGGCCAACCGTCGCATGTCTGGGCTCGCGCGCCACCGCGATTTCATTCTCGACGCAATAGCCTCCCGAAAACACCAGTTATTGCGTCGAGAACGGGGGCGTGGGGGGGAAGGGACTGGCCGTCACCGGCAACGGCGATCAGCTCGAACCCGCACGCGGCGAACAGCCGGTGCAGCGGGTCGCCCGTGGCCGCGGTCGGCGCGGCCCGTCTGGGCCATGTCTCGACGCGGTCGCGGTTTCACGGCACACTGGGACCCGTGCCGCGGAGGTGGGGATGGAGGATCATCGGGCTCGCGGTCACGGTGGTCGGTGTGACGGGCCTGGTCACCGGCATGATCGCCGGGGGAGCGATGCTGGCCTCTCGGGCGCTGTCCGGCGCCGATGGCCCGCCCGTCGAGGCGCCGCCTGCCGGGCAGTTCCTCCACGGCGTCTACCCGGGCGGCCGGTCGGGCTGGGAGGATGACATCACCCCGGCCAGCCTGGACGCCTACGAGCGGGCGGTCGGGCGCTCGGTCGCCTGGGTGTACTTCTCGAACAACTGGTTCGACAGCCGGGCGTTCCCCGCCGAGACGGCCGGCTGGATCCGAGAGCGTGGGTCAGTGCCGTTCATCCGCCTCATGCTGCGCAGCCGGACCCCCACCCAGCCCGACCCGCGCTTCAAGCTGCGGCGGGTCCTCGACGGCACGTTCGACGACGACCTCAGGGCCTGGGGTGAGGCCGCCGCGGGCTTCGGCTCGCCCCTCATCGTCGAGTGGGGCACCGAGATGAACGGCGACTGGTTCGGCTGGAACGGGCAGTGGAACGGCGGCGGCGACCAGGGCCCGAGGCGCTTCCGTCGGGCGTACCGCCACATCGAGCGCGTCATCGAGGATGCGGGGGCCGACAACATCACCTGGGCCTGGCACGTCAACGGCGACAGCGAGCCCGATGTGGCCTGGAACCAGCCCGAGCGGTACTACCCGGGGGACGAGTGGGTCGACTGGGTCGGCCTGTCGGCCTACGGCGCACTCACGCCGACGGAGCGGGGCGGCGACTGGCGGCCGTTCCGTCGGACGCTCGACGAGATGGTGCCGCGTCTCACCGCCCTGGCGCCCGGCAAGCCGGTGATGGTGTTCGAGTTCGGCATGGCGGCGGGCAACCCCGACGGGCGGGCCTTCGACTACGCCGACTGGGCCCTCACCAACCTGTTCGACGACCGGTGGCCCGCCGTCCGCGGGTTCTCGTGGTGGAACGAGACGTGGCAGAACGACGACGACCCCGCCCACGACACCGACATGCGCGTGCAGACGAACCGCGGCGTCCGCCGGGTCTTCCGCCGCCACCTGATCGACAACCCCGCGATCGTGGACCACGGCTGAAGCGGACCCGTCGCCATCGTTCCAGCTTCAGCTGTTCCGACGCGATGGTTCGTGGAACCGCTATTGCCTCGGGAACGGGGGGGTCGACGGGAGGGGGGTGCCGACGCCGTCCGCCAGTTGCACGGGGACGGGGTGGTCGCCAACGCCGTCCAGCAGGTCGCCGCAGCGGGCGGGCGACCCCGCCACCGCGGCGGCGTCGCTGGCGCGGCCGAGCGCGAGCGCTTCGTCGAGCAGGGCACGCTCGGGCGCACCGAGCAGGGCCAGATCGTCCGACACGAGCGCCATGCCGCCCGACACCCCCACCGCCAGTGCCCATGCCCGGGCCGCCTCGGGCGAGAGGGCGGTCTCGCTCGTGCGCAACATGATGCAGTCGGGGTCGTTGAGCCAGAGCTTGCGGTGCATGAACGACCGGGACAGGGTCGACCGCCAGGCGCCGCGGGTCGAGGGGCTCACCTCCTCGTAGCCGGGCATGGCGAATTCGTCGGTGCGCTCCCACGAGGGCGCCACGTCGGGCCCGATGCGCATGCCGTCGACCACCCCCACGACGGCGCCGAGCGGGCAACCGCAGGCCAGGATGAACGTGTCGTCCCCGGCGCCCCGCCGGATCGCCTCGTAGCCGAGCCGCACCCGCTCGGCCGGCGTGCGGGAGCGGTCGGCCCACCGCCCGTCGAGGGCCGGCGCGCAGGTGAAGTCGAGCTTCAGGTAGTCGTAGCCGGCGTCGACGAGGGCGGCGGCGGTGTCGGCCAGGTGCTCCTGGACCTCGGGCAGCGTCGTGTCGAGGCTGCACATGAAGCCGCCCCAGTCGGGGTTGAACCAACCCATCAGCGGGTCGTCGGGGCCGGTGGCGGCCGCCGTCTCCCGCGCCGCCCACTCGGGGTGCGCGCGCATCACCTGCGAGTCGGGCGAGGCCAGGAACGGCGCCATCCAGATGCCTGGCGTGTACCCGGCCGCGTTGATGTCGGCGGCGATGTGGTCGACGCCGGACGCGAACTTGTCGTTCGTCTCGAGCCAGTCACCGACGGCGGCCTCGTAGCCGTCGTCGACCTGGAACACGGTGAAGGGCCAGTCACCGGCACGGGCGAGGTTCGAGCGGACCTGGTCCTCGGTGAGCGAGTGGAAGTAGTGGTACCAGGAGCACCAGCCCACCTGGAAGGGGGCCGTCGTTCGGGCGTGCTCGGCCCGGCCCACCTCGCCGGCCCAGGCCTCGAGCAGCGCCGACGCATCGTCGCCGGTCCGGGTGACCACGTCGTGGAGCATGCGCTCCGAGCCCGCCGCCAGCACCGCGCCGCCGAGATACGCCTCGGCCACGACCTCGATGCCGCCGTCGCGGCGATCGGAGATCCGCAGGGTGCCGTCGTGGGTGGCACCGCCGATGAACCCGAAGAGGTGGGTCGGCGCGTCGTCCCCGGTTCCGCGCACCACGGTGACGCACTCGGATCGCACCTCTCCGGCCGGGGCGACGGCGGGGTCGGCGTGATGGACCCGACGGGCGAACCCGACCACCGCGTCGAGCAGGTCGTCGCCGGGCCGCGTGCGGGACGGGTCGTGGTGGGCGCCCAGGGTGACCGCGCCGGTGGGCGACCACGACTGGTACCCGTTCTGGAAGCAGCGGACCGGGGCGCGGGCGCCGCTGAGCAGGAAGCGCAGGCGCACCGAGCGGACTGCCACGGGTCGGTCGCCCGTGTTGCGCACCGACCATCGCCACCGACCGCCACCGGCGTTGTCGATGATGCCGTCGACGGCAAGGTCGACGGCATCATCGACGGACACCTGCAGCGCAGGGTCGGCCGGGAGGGTCTCGACCCCGAGGAGCGAAACGGTCATCGGTCGGATTGTGTGATCATTGCTCGTTCGCACCTTGGGACGCGGTGCCCCTTCCCGGTGGGTGCGGGTGGGGCGCTCCGTGGGAATGGCCGCCGGCCGGACCGGTGCTGCGCTGGTCGAGCCACCGGCGGAACCCGGCGGCGTTGGAGTGGATGCCGTTGAGCGTCTCGAGCTTCTCGCGCTGTTCGGGAGCGACCCGGTCGAGCTCGCCGCCGAAGGCCTCGTCGAGGGCGGCGGCGATGTCCCGATCCTCCCGCCAGGCGGTCTCGGCCACCTCGGCCCACCGACGCAGGATGTCGTGGGCCTCCTCGAGGATCTCGGCGGGATCGGGCACCAGGCCGAAATGGGCCAGGGCGATGCCCGCGGGGTGTCGTTCGGCGAACCGGTCGAGCGACGCCAGCGCCTGGTCGAGGTCGAAGTCGGGCGGCGGTGTGGCCGGGCGCAGGATGCCCGCATCGGGGAGGCGCACACCGACGGCGTCGCCCGCGAACAGGATCCCGCTCTCCGAGTCGTGCAGCGCCAGATGGTGCTTGGCGTGGCCCGGCGAGTCGACCGTGGTGAGGGTGCGGTCGGGGCCGATGCGGATCTGCTCGCCGTCGGCCAGCACGTGCACCCGTTCGGCCGGCGTGGGGTCGAGGCGGCCGTAGAGGGAGTCGAGCAGGTCGCCGTAGACCGTGGCCGCCGATGCCACCAGCCGGCTCGGGTCCACGAGGTGCCGGGCGCCCCGCTCGTGCACGTGGACCCTGGCGTTCGGGAACGCCCGGGCCACGTCACCGACACCCCCTGCGTGGTCGAGGTGGATGTGGGTGACCGCGATGCCGGCCAGCGCGTCGGGCGCGACCCCGAGATCGTCCAGAGCGGTGAGCAGCTCGCCCACTGAGCTCTGGCTCCCGGTCTCGACGAGCACCGGCGCCGGCCCCTCGATCAGGTAGCCCGCGGTGACGCGCTCCCACCCGCCGAGCAACGTGTCGATCTGGCGGACCCCCGAGCCGATCATCTCCCCCACGCCAAGAGCATCGCAGGCTCCCGGCCGCCGCGCCGCCCGACCCGCGATCAGGCCAGCGTGACGCCCGCGGGCAAGGCGAGTCGGTGCGCCGCCAGCAGGTCGGCGTCGGCGAGAAGCTCCTCGGTCGGCCCGTCGGTGACGATCCGGCCCGCGTCGAGGATGACGGCCCGTGCGCAGAGCTCGCGGGCGTAGAGCAGGTCGTGGGTGACGACCAGCAGCGCCACGTCGAGGCCGGCGAGCACCCCGGCCAACTCGGCTCGGGCGGCGGGGTCGAGGTTGGCGGACGGCTCGTCGAGCACCAGGGTGGTGGGTCCCATGGCCAGGACCGTGGCGACCGCCACTCGCCGGCGCTCGCCCAGGCTCAGGTGGTGTGGCGGGCGGTCGGCGACCGCCGTCATCCCCACCGCGGCCAGGGCGGCCTGCACCCGTTCGTCCACCTCGGTCGGGCCGAGGCCCAGGTTTGCCGGGCCGAAGGCGACGTCCTGGCGCACGGTCGGGCAGAAGAGCTGGTCGTCGGGGTCCTGGAACACGATGCCCACCCGCCGTCGCACTTCCCGGAGGTTCGGCTTGCCCACCGTGAGACCGTCGACCTCCACCGAGCCCTGCCGGGGGGTGAGGACCCCGTTGAGGTGCAGCATCAGGGTGGTCTTGCCGGCGCCGTTCGGGCCGAGGACCGCCACGCGCTCGCCGCTCCCCACCTCGAGGTCGACGCCCCGCAGCGCCTCACGGCCGTCGGGGTAGGCGTAGTGGAGCCCGGTCACGCGCAGCGTCATGCCGGAACGAGCGCCACCGACGCGCCGAGCACCGAGACGGCGGCGAAGCCCGCGGCCACCCCCCAGTCGGCGAGGGGGACCCGCTCTTCGGGGCCGCGGGGCCAGGTGCCGTCGAACCCTCGCGACACCATGGCCAGGTGCACCCGCTCGCCGCGTTCGAACGACCGCACGAACAGGGCGCCCGCGGTCGTCGCCACCGCATGGGCCTGCCAGAGCCACCGGGGGTCGTCGCCCCGCGAGATCCTGGCCACGCGCATCCGGTCGAGCTCGCCCGAGACCACCTCGCCGTAGCGCACCATGAACCCGCCGATGGCGGTGAAGGCCGGCGGCACCCGCAGTCGTCGGGCCCCAGCGAGCAGGTCGCCGATCGGGGTGGTGGTCGACAGGACGACTGCCACGGCCAGCCCGAGGGTGCCCTTGACCATGATGTTCCAGGCCGACCACAACCCGTTCACGGACAGCGATACCCCGACGACCGAAACCCGCTCGCCGCGAGCCACGATCGGGAGCAGGAGCGCGAAGACGACGAACGGCGTCTCGATGGCGAGCCGGCGGGCCGCCGTTCGCCACCCGACGCCGGCGAGACCCGCCACCAGCGCCACGGCGACCGCGTCGACGGCGAACGCCACGAAGGCGGTCCGGGGGGTGGCGACCACGCCGAACACGAACACGAGCGCGGCGACCACCTTCACGTGGGCGGGCAGCCGATGAACCGGGCTCACGACTTCCGCTCTCGGCTGCGCCGGGCCGCTCGGGCCCCGCCCTCGTCCCTCGGGCTCACGGCGATGCCGGGCTCACGGTGATGCCGGGCTCACGTCCGACCGTCGGCCCGACGCCGACCGGCGGCGCCACCTGATCGCCGCCGCGGTCAGCCCACTGCACAACGCGAACGTGACGACCACGCCGAGAACGCCGGCCATCCCGGTGCTCAGGCGGTCGTCGTCGACCCCGGCGAGCCCGTAGTCGGCGGCGGGGGCACCGGCCAGGGGGTGGCCCGACGCCTGGCCGGCGAAACCCTCGTCGGCGGACACCTTCTCGAGGCCGTCGGGGCTGCTGCTGGCGGACGGGCCGACGAAGAACGCCAGCGCCAGCGCGACGCACAGCCCCGCCCCGACGAACCACCCGAGCCGGCCGTCCGGCCGGTTGCCGCTCATGGGGCTGCGTCCTCCAGGCCGACGAGTGAGCGACGCCGGCTGCGACCCGAGGTCGGACGAGGGGTCGGACGAGGGTTCGGAGGCGCTGCGGGTCGACGGGGCAGCAGGTCGCGGGCGCCGACGACCAGGTCGGGGCGGGTCGCCAGCACCGACGCCACCACCGCACCCGTGATCACGCCCTCACCGATGCCGATCAGCGCGTGCACCCCGACCATTGCGGTCGCCACCGAGGCCATGGAGATGTCGGCGGTGCCCCCGAGCGCGAACTCGGCGGTGAAGGCGAGCGCCGCCAGGACCACCGAGAGGCCGGCGGCGATCCCTGCGGCCACCGCCACCCCGCCCGGCGAGCGGGGCAGAGCCCGACGCAGCCCCCGGAAGACCACCCAACCCCCGAGGCAGGTGACGAGGGCCATGTTGACGACGTTGAGGCCGAGCGCGCTCAGGCCGCCGTCGGCGAAGAGCAGGCACTGGACGACGAGCACCACCGTCACGCAGACGACCCCCGTCCAGGGGCCGACCAGGACCGCCGCCAGCACGCCACCGAGCAGGTGACCGCTCGTGCCGGCGGCGACCGGGAAGTTGAGCATCTGCAGCGCGAAGACGAACGCGGCGGTCAGGCCGGCGAGCGCGATCTCCTTCTCGGCCAGGACAGCGCGCGTTCGGCGGACGGCGAGCCCGACCCCGCCGATCGCGATGGCACCGGCCGCGGCCGACGTGCGGAGGTCGACGAACCCGTCAGGGATGTGCACCGGCTCTTGCTACCGCACCCCGGATGCTGTTGCAAACAGTTCGCAATAAGGGCCCCGCAACGAGCCGGGTCAGCGGGCCCGGCAGCGGGCGCAGCGACCCACGAGCACCTGGTGGTCGGCCAGCTCGAAGCCGTGGGCCTCGTCGACCGCGCCCGCCAACGCCACCAGTTGGTCGGCCGCCAACTCGTCCACCCGGCCGCAGGAGGAGCACTTGAGGTGGTGGTGTGCTCCGGCCACGAGGTGCCAGGTGGCGCCGTCGCGGCCGGCCTCGGCCCGGTCGGCGGCGCCCGCCGCCTCGAGGGCCTCGAGCACGCGGTAGACGGTGGACGGGTTGAGGTCGGGGGCGGTCCGCTGCACCAACACCGTGAGCTCCTCGGCGGTGAGGTGGTCGTCGGCCCGCACGAAGGCCTCGATGATCGCCCGCCGCCCGGGCGTGCGCCGGCCCCCGTTCCGGGCGAGCAGGTCGAGCAGGCGCTCCACCTGCGGGTCGGTACCGGCCATGGCCGGATTCTCGCGCTCCGCGTTGCCTGTCACATCACCTCGCTAGGTTCGCGTCGTGGACCAGCAGCTCTTCGACCCGAACCCCACGCTCACGGTGAGCGAGCTGACCCAGCGCATCGGCACCGTCATCCGTCGGGCCTTCGCCGAGTCGGTGTGGGTCGAGGGCGAGATCCACAGCCTCAGCCGCGCCGCCAGCGGGCACGTCTACTTCGACCTGGTCGAGCCCGCCACCTCGGGCCGACGGGGAGCGGCGTCGATCCCCGTGGTGCTGTGGGAGTCCGAGAAGCACGCCGTCAACCAGTCCCTCCGCGAGGGCGGGGCCGGCCTCCGCATGACCGACGGCCTGGCGGTGCGCATCCGTGGCCAGGTCACGCTGTATGCCGCCCAGAGCAAGGTGCAGCTCCAGATGTCGGCGATCGACCCCACCTACACCCTGGGGCGCATGGCCGCCGAGCGTGATCGCCTGCTGCAGGCACTGGCGACCGAGGGCCTGCTCGACCGCAACGAGCGGCTGGTCCTACCTGCCGTCCCGTTGCGGGTGGGACTGGTCACGAGCGACGGGAGCGCGGCCTGCGCCGACTTCCTGCACGAGCTCGAGGCCAGCCGCCTGGGCTGGCGGGTCACGTTGGTCGACGCCCGGGTGCAGGGCCTGGCCGCCGGCCCCACGGTGGTGGCGGGCCTGGCCGCTTCGGTGGCACAGCGGGTCGACGTGGTCGCGCTGGTCAGAGGTGGGGGTGCCCGCTCCGACCTCGCCGCCTTCGACAGCGAGGTCATCGCCCGGGCCATCGCCGCGTGTCCCGTCCCGGTGCTCACGGGCATCGGGCACGAGACCGACGAGAGCGTGGCCGACCTGGTGGCCCACACCCGCTACAAGACCCCCACGGCGTGCGCGGCCGGCCTGGTGGACCGCGTCCGGGCGTACTGCACCCGCACCGACGACGCGTGGGCGCGCGTGGCCCGGCGAGCACGCGAGTCGCTCGGCGTGCACGAGCGAGGTGTCGACGCCGCGGCCGAGGCGGTCGTGCGCTCGAGTCGCGGTGCGCTGCGAGGCCGCGAGGCCGACATGGCGTTTGCAGCCCGCCAGCTTGCAACGCGTGCTCCCCGGGTGGCGCACCATGCGGCCCGCCACCTCGACGGGCTCCACGCCCGGGTGCGGTCGCTCGACCCGGCCCGCACCCTCGCCAGGGGGTGGTCGGTCACCCGCACGGCCGACGGGGCGCTCGTGCGGTCGCCCGCCGACGTCGCCGCCGGCGACCGCCTCGTCACCCGGGTGGCCGATGGCGAGCTGACGAGCGTGGTCGATGCCTGAGCCCACCCCCGACCAGCAGGCGGCCGACATCGGCTACGGCGAGGCCCTCCGCGAGCTCGAGACGATCCTCGCCGAGCTCGAGGACGACACGCTCGACGTCGACGTGCTGGGTGCCCGCGTCGCCCGCGCCGCCGAGCTCGTCACGCTCTGTCGGGGCCGCATCGACGGCGCCCGCATGGAGGTCGAGCGCATCGTCACCGACCTCGAACCCGACCCCGACTGACTGTCCCAAACCCACAATGAGATGATAATCTGACAAAGTAGTCAGGTCGTCATCCGATGGCCGTCAGGGAGCGCACGTCATGTCCCCACAGAGCCCACAGACCCCGCAGGTCACGGAGCTGAGCCGACCACTGTCCGAAGTGAAGGCCGAGCTGTTCAAGGCCCTCGGACACCCGGCGAGAGTCCGGGTGCTCGAGGTGCTCGTCGACGGCGAGCGCACGGTGGGCGAGCTCCAACCGCTCGTCGGCATCGAGTCGTCCCACCTCAGCCAGCAGCTCGGGGTGCTGCGCCGAGCAGGGCTGGTGAGCGCCCGACGTGAGGGCTCGTCGGTGCACTACACCCTCCGAGACCCGTTGGTGGCCGACCTCCTCGCCGTCGCCAGGCAATTCCTGCTCGCTACGCTCACCGAGACCCGCGAGCTACTGGCGGACCTCGCCGCCGAGCTCCCGGCTCGATGACCGCCACGACGCCGATCGATCCGGGATCCGACCGCCCGCCCGACCCGAGCTGGTTCGTGACCGTGTCGGGCAGCATCGGTGGCCTGCTCCCCCGCGCCGCCGACTACGCCGGCTTCCGAAGCCACTGGCGCAACGACCTGGTGGCGGGGCTCACCGTGTCGGTCGTCGCCCTGCCCCTGGCCCTGGCCTTCGGCATCAGCACGGGCCTCGGGGCCGCCGCCGGGCTCACCACCGCCATCGTGGCCGGGCTGGTCGCCGCCGTCTTCGGTGGCTCCAACCTCCAGGTGTCGGGGCCCACGGGTGCGATGACGGTCGTGCTCGTGCCTCTGGTCGCCCGGTATGGCGCGGACGGCGTGGCGATCGTCGGCGTCATGGCCGGGGTGCTGGTCGTGCTCGCGGCACTCTTCCGGCTGGGCCGTTACCTGGCCTACATCCCGTGGCCCGTCGTCGAAGGGTTCACCCTGGGCATCGCCGTGATCATCTTGTTGCAGCAGGTGCCCAATGCCCTCGGCGTGACCAGGCCCGAGGGTGAGAACACCGCGGTCGTGGCCGGCAGGGCGGTCGTCGACGCGTTCGGCCACGGCAGCCTCGCCTCGATGGGCCTCGTCGCCCTGGTGGCCGCGATCATGGTCGTCACCCCTCGGGCCCACCGGTCGTTGCCGGCGTCGCTGATCGCTGTCGTGACCGCCACCGTCGTGGCCGTCGTGGCCGGTCTCGACGTCAGCACCATCGGAGCGCTGCCGTCGTCGCTGCCCGGGCCGCATGTGCCCGAGGTGGTGTTCGGCGACCTCAGCCAGTACCTGAGCGCCGCCTTCGCCATCGCCGCGCTGGCCGCCATCGAGAGCCTGCTGTCGGCGAAGGTGTCCGATGCCATGTCCGACGGGCCCCGCCACGATCCCGACCGGGAGCTGTTCGGCCAGGGTCTCGCGAACATCGTCACTCCCGTCTTCGGGGGTATGCCCGCCACGGGCGCCATCGCCCGCACTGCGGTCAACGTCCGCGCCGGCGCCCGTACCCGCGTCGCTGCCATCGTGCACTCGCTCACCCTGGTGATCATCGTCGTGTTCGGGAGCGCACTTGTCGCCGAGATCCCGCTCGCGGCCCTCGCCGGGGTCCTCATCGTGACCGCGGTTCGCATGGTGGAGCCCCACAACCTGCGCGCCGTCATGCGCTCGACGCGCTCCGACGCCATCGTGCTCACGATCACGGCGCTGGCCACGGTGGTGTTCGACCTCATCGTGGCGGTGGAGATCGGTGTCGCCGCCGCCGCGGTCCTCGCCCTGCGCCACGTCGCCCGTGCTGCCGAAGCCGTTCCCGGCAGCGTGTTCGTCGAGGTGGACGCCGACGAGGAGGAGCACCTGCTCGCCGAGCGAATCGTCACCTACCGCCTCGACGGTGCCCTGTTCTTCGGCGTCGCCCAGCGCTTCCTCACCGAGCTGGCCGCTGTCGCCGACGTGAAGGTGGTGATCCTGCGCCTCCCCGGCCTCCAGGTGCTCGATGCCACCGGTGCGCAGGCCCTCGGCGAGATCGTGGAGGATCTCGAGCACCGCCACATCACCGTGCTCGTCAAGGGGCCTCGTCCCGAGCATCTACGGGTACTTCGAGCCGTCGGCGCCCTCGACCGCCTCGCGCACGAGCGACATCTGTTCACCGACCTCGACGCGGCCGTCGCCCACGCCCGCGTCCACGCCGTCTGA
>CXWK01098161.1_pt1 | contig 28794 bp, 20 predicted proteins | sample 590851 | NCBI WGS metagenome assembly CXWK01 (sample SAMEA3498364, study PRJEB10139) | wastewater metagenome | biome: wastewater treatment plant; material: activated sludge | place: Denmark | collected 2014-08-01
GTGTTGCCTTGCAGGCGGTCGGAGCCATCGGCGGCGACGGTGTTGCCTTGCAGGCGGTCGGAGCCATCGGCAGCGACGGTGTTGCCTTGCAGACGGTCGGAACCATCGGCGGCGACGGTGTTGCCTTGCAGGCGGTCGGAGCCATCGGCGGCGACGGTGTTGCCTTGCAGGCGATCCGAACCATCGGCAGCGACGCGATTCTCGATCAGGCGATCCGAACCACCCTCGGCCACCCGGCTTTCAATCAGACGATCCGAGCCACCTTCAGCCACGACAGGCTGAACAGAGGTAGCGGCAAAAGCGTTAACTGCGAAAACCGAGAAAGCGATGCTGAGGAGGGTTTGGCGTTTCATGATCGTGTGCTCCGGGGTGTAGTTGTTTGGTATGGAGCTGATGTTACGCCGTGGAGTTTTTAAGAGAACTTCATTGAGGTGATGGTGAACATCGACGCTATTGATAGGGGCGGTGCGGTACCGTTCGTGGGCGTGATGGTGCAGTCGTCGGACGCTCGGGCCGTGGTCGATGGCGCCTTCTACACTGGATAGCTGGTGCTGATCGCGGCCAACCAGGAGGTATGTATGTATCAACTCTACGGACACCAGAACTCGGGCGCGGCTGCGATCGAGGCCGCCCTGGAGCTGTGTGAGATCGCCTATCGCTTCATTGATGTCGAAACGTCCCCGCAGGCGGCCCAGGCACTGGAGAAGCTCAATCCGCTCAAGCAGATTCCGACGCTGCAACTGCCCGACGGCAGTGTCCTCACGGAGAGCGCGGCGATCCTGATTCATCTCGGGCTGACATTTCCCGAGTCGAACCTGTTGCCGGCTGACCCTGCCGAGCGTGACCAAGCCATTCGGGGCCTGGCGTTCATCGTCAGCAATTGTTATGCGGCCATCGGCATCATCGATTACCCGGAACGCTGGCTGGCCAATGCGGATGAAGCCTCGCGGCAAAACCTCATGGCCGGTACCCGGCAGCGCTTGCATTGGAGCTGGGAAGTGTTTGCCGACCAGTTTTCCGCTGAGCTGTACCTGGGTGAAGAGGCTCCGGGCGCGCTGGATGTGCTGGCGGCCGTGGTCACACGCTGGGGCGGCAGCCGCGAGCATTTGCGCCGAACCCGGCCGGGCTTTTCCGCCTGGCTGGAACGCATTGACCGGCATCCGATATTGGCGCCGGTCTTTGCCAGGCATTGGCCTGCCTGATCACCACAAATTAATAATGTGGGGGGGATTTGCAGTGTACCCGTACTATTCGCCGCGAATGTACTGCTCCAGCTGGCGAATCAACTCGGCCTGTTCGGCGATGGCTTCCTTGACCAGGTCGCCGATCGACAGCAGGCCGATCAACTTGCCGTTTTCCACCACCGGCAGGTGGCGCAGGCGTTTGTCGGACATGATGCCCAGGCAGGTGTCGACGGTTTGATGGGTGTCCACGGTGATGACGGGCGATACCATGATGTCGCGTACCGGCGTGCCCACGGAGGAGCGGCCATGCAGCACCAGTTTGCGCGCGTAGTCGCGTTCACTGATGATGCCCAGCACCTCGTCATTCTCTACCACCAGCAAGGCACCGACGTTTTTTTCGGCCATCTTCATCAGCGCTTCGAGCACCATGTGATCAGGTTTGATCTGGTGCACTTCCTGGTTCTTTTGATCTTTCAACTTGAGCAGTTGCGCGACGGTTTTCATGGCGGTTTTCCGGGTGTTGTCGTTGTCCTTGAAGAATCGTAGACCCAGGCGTTCAGGGCAAGGGCAAAAGCGGCAGATAGCACACAAAAAACGTCATTCGGCGGATTTTTTCCGAACCCGAAAAAATCGCAGCCTTTGTAGGAGCTGCCGCAGGCTGCGATCTTTTGATCTTGCTCCTGTAAATCAAAATCAAAAGATCGCAGCCTGCGGCAGCTCCTACAGGTGTGGATGACGCGTAGAATTACTCGCTTGAACAAAACCCGAGGTCTGCAGTGGTGGATTTACCCCAGGGCTTCGTCCTGACCCGGCATTGGCGCGACACGCCGGCGGGCACCGAAGTCGAGTTCTGGCTGGCGACCGATAGCGGTCCCCGGCGCATCCGCCTGCCGCATCAGCCGTCGGTGGCGTTTATCCCGGCCGATCAGCGCGGGCAGGCCGAGGCGCTGTTGCGCGACGAAAAAAACGTCGAGCTCAAGCCCCTGGCCCTGCAGGACTTTGAACATCGCCCGGTACTCGGCCTGTATTGCCAGCAGCACGGGCAACTGATGCGCCTGGAAACCGCACTGCGCAGGGCGGGCGTCGAGGTGTACGAGGCCGATGTGCGCCCGCCGGAGCGCTACATGATGGAGCGGTTCATCACCGCGCCAGTACGCTTTGGCGGCACGCCGGGGGGCGATGGCCTGCTGCTCGAGGCGCAGATGAAACCCGATCCCGACTACCGTCCCAGCCTGAAACTGGTGTCCCTGGACATTGAAACCACCGCCCAGGCCGAGTTGTATTCCATTGCTCTTGAAGGTTGCGGCGAGCGTCAGGTGTATATGCTCGGCCCGCCCAATGGCGACCACGGCGCGGTGGATTTCAAGCTCGAATACTGCGAATCGCGAACCCTGCTGCTGAAGAAACTCAATGAATGGTTTGCCCGCCACGACCCTGACGCGATCATCGGCTGGAACGTCGTGCAGTTCGACCTGCGGGTCTTGCATGAACACGCCCGACGCCTGGCCGTGCCGCTGAAACTGGGGCGAGGCGGCGAGGAAATGCAATGGCGCGAACACGGCAGCGGCAATCATTACTTTGCATCCGCCGCCGGCCGGCTGATCATCGACGGCATCGAGTCCCTGCGCTCGGCGACCTGGAGCTTCCCATCGTTCAGCCTGGAAAACGTCGCGCAAACCCTGCTGGGCGAAGGCAAGTCGATTGATAACCCGTACCAGCGCATGGATGAAATCAACCGCATGTTCGCCGAGGACAAGCCGGCGCTGGCCAAGTACAACCTCAAGGACTGCGAGCTGGTCACGCGGATTTTCGCCAAGACCGAGCTGCTCAAGTTCCTGCTGGAGCGGGCCAGTGTCACCGGGTTGCCGGCCGATCGCATGGGCGGATCGGTGGCGGCGTTCACCCACCTCTACATGCCGTTGATGCATCGCCAGGGCTTCGTTGCGCCAAACCTGGGCAGCAAGCCGGCACAAGCGAGCCCTGGCGGATTTGTCATGGACTCGCGACCGGGGTTGTACGAGTCGGTGCTGGTGTTCGACTACAAGAGCCTCTATCCGTCGATCATCCGTACCTTCCTCATCGACCCGGTAGGCTTGATCGAAGGGCTCAAGCACCCCGATGACCAGGACTCGGTACCGGGTTTTCGCGGGGCGCGGTTTTCCCGCACCCGGCATTGCCTGCCCGCCATTGTCGCCCGGGTCGCCGAAGGCCGGGAAACCGCCAAGCGTGAGCACAATGCGCCGCTGTCCCAGGCGCTGAAGATCATCATGAACGCGTTCTACGGCGTGCTCGGTTCCAGTGGCTGCCGCTTCTTCGACACGCGCCTGGCGTCATCGATTACCTTGCGTGGCCACGAGATCATGCTGCGCACCCGAAAGCTGATCGAAGACCAGGGTCATACGGTGATCTACGGCGACACCGACTCGACCTTCGTCTGGCTGCGCCGCGCCCACGGCCAGCAGGAGGCCGCGCAGATCGGCCGCGCGCTGGTCGACCACGTCAACCAGTGGTGGCGTGAGCACGTGCGTGAAGAGTACGGCCTGGAGAGCGTGCTGGAGCTGCAATTCGAAACCCACTACAAACGCTTCCTGATGCCGACCATTCGCGGCGCGGAGGAGGGCAGCAAGAAGCGATACGCCGGATTGGTCACGCGCGCCAATGGCAGCGACGAAATGGTCTACAAGGGCCTGGAAACCGTGCGCACCGACTGGTCGCTGCTGGCCAGGCAATTCCAGCAGGAGCTGTATTCACTGATCTTCCACCGCAAACCCTATCAGGACTACGTGCGCGAATATGTGCGCAAGACCCTGGCTGGTGAGTTCGACGACCGCCTGATCTACCGCAAGCGCCTGCGCCGCACGCTGGACGACTACCAGCGCAACGTCCCGCCCCATGTACGGGCGGCGCGGATTGCCGACGATTACAACGATCGCCAGGGCCGCCCGCGGCAGTACCAGAATGGCGGCTGGATCAGCTACGTCATCACTGTCGCCGGCCCCGAGCCGCTGGAGATCCGCAGTGCCCCCATCGACTACGACCACTACATCACCCGGCAACTGCAACCGGTGGCAGACGCTATCCTGCCGTTTGTCGATGACGATTTCTCAACCCTGGTGGGGGGGCAACTGGGCTTGTTTTGAGTCCATCAGCGACAGGGTCCAGTCATCCAGAATGCCGTGAAAGTATTGGTTCAAGGCTTGATGAAAGAGACTGTCGTCGTCCGCGACCTGGGCGAACAAGGTCATCGAGGAGCGAAATTTCAGGTCGTCGGGGTGGCCGAATATCGCTGCCACCGAGCGCTGCTGGATGTTCAGCACCTGTTGGGTACACGTGCGCAGCCGGACACCCAGCAGCGGGTGTTCAAGGTAGGCCTGCGCTTCTTCCCGGGAACGGATCGCGAAGCGCCGGGACATTTCGCTGTCACCCAACCCGGCGAACTGCGGGAAAACGAACCACATCCAGTGACTGCGCTTGTGGCCGGCTTCGAGTTCGGCCTGGACCCGGTCGAACACCGGGTTCTGCGCCTGGACGAAGCGTTGCAGGTTAAAGGCGTCCGGTTGATCGGTGCTTCTCATGTCGAAGCCCTCTGACACCGCGATGGCTTAGACCATGGCCAACCGCTGCTTGCGTTTGGGCGCCTGAAACGCTTGGTCCAGCGCCTCCAGATCCCCAGCCTCCAGCTTCAACTGCGCCGCTTGCGCATTGAGCCGCACGTGTTCGGGGCGGACGGCCTTGGGGATGGCGATCACGCCGTCCTGGCGCAGCAGCCAGGCCAGGGAAACCTGGGCAGGCGTGGCGTCGTGGCGGGCAGCTACTTGTTTGAGCGTAGCATTGGCCAGCATTTTCCCTGCCTGGCCGATCGGACAGTAAGCCATGACCGGCATGCGTTGCTCCTTGCACCAGGGCAATAGATCAAATTCTATGCCACGTTCCTCCAGGTTGTAGAGCACTTGATTGGTGGCACAGCCCTCTGTCGAGAGCTCTTGCAGGTCGTCGAGATCAAAGTTGGACACGCCCCAACGGCCTATCTTGCCGGCTTCACGCAGGCGTTCGAAGGCTTCTACCGTTTCTTCCAGGGGATACTGGCCGCGCCAGTGCAACAGGTACAGGTCGATGGAATCGGTCTTCAGCCGTCGCAGGCTGCGCTCGCACGCCTGGGGAATGCCCTGGCGACTGGCGTTGTGCGGGTAGACCTTGCTGACGAGGAAGACCTGGTCGCGCTGGCCGGCGATGGCGTCGCCCACCACTTGCTCGGCACCGCCTTCGCCATACATTTCGGCGGTGTCGATCAGGGTCATGCCCAAGTCGATGCCCAGGCGCAGGGCGGCGACCTCCTCTTGATGGCGGGCAGGGTCCTCGCCCATTTGCCAGGTGCCCTGGCCGATGACCGGTACCCGGGTGCCGGCCAATTGCTGGGTACGCATGCTTTGCTCCTTCTGGTCATTATTTCTGTTGGCATCAGGATAGCCCCTCGGGTTCCATCCGGGTGGCTGTAGGAGCGAGCATGTCGAATCGTCGCACCGTCGCGATGGACGTCAACGATGACGTGGGAAACCTGACACCCCCACGGCGCTCTCAGGTTCATCGTCGGAACGCCGCCCGGAGCAGGCTCGCTCCCACAGGTGCCGGTGATCGATTGGCGACGCTCGCCACCGCACTTTTGCGCAACTTGCGGCTCTATCCATTGCCAGCCGACGGCGATCCCCCCGTCGGCCCATGCCAAGTTCATCACCCATGGCTCGAGTTTCACCCCACATCATTCGCTCAATCGGCCTGCTACTGGGTGGCCTGTCGCTGTTGCTGGCCAGCGGTTGCAGTCATCAACCAGGCAACGACCTGTTCACCCAGATACGCGATGGCAAACCCCAGGAGTTCCTGCAGACCAGTGTCGACCGCATGGCGACGCTGGCCATGCGCGACAACCTCGACAGCCTTTACCTGCTGATGGGCAAGCTGTACCTGCGCAACCCCGAGGAGTTGAAGAAATCCGGCTTCCTCGATGCCCGGACCGCGGGCAAACAGGTGCGCATGGCCATTGAGCAGCAGCAGCCGTTGCCTACGCTTGGGGGCAAGAAGGACCTGGCAGCGCTGTGGTTTGCCATGAGCCCGGAGTTTCTCGGCGATCGCGTCGGTGCGTTCATCTATGCCATTGGCAGCATGCTGGTCACCGCCCACGGCAATCGCCTGGAGTTCTACATGACGGACGCGATCAACCCGACGTTCGTCAGCAACGCCGCGCGCAACATTGAAATCTCCACCTGGATTCTCAGCCAGCGGCAGACCAAGGACGGCCAGCCCATGCTGTTCTCCAACGAAATCTCGGAGGAGGGCAGCAACCTGAGTTTCGCCGTGGAGTTTGGCAAGATCGTCGCGCGGCTGGATCTTTTGACCCAGAGGCTCGACGAGCGCTATCGGCGGATCGGCTTGAACTATGCCCAGAGCCTGCTGTTCCTGAATTTTCTGCCGGTGCAATGACTGTTCCGCTCGGCGTCGCGACGAATGACCACCTGAGCTGCCGCAGGCTGCGATCTTTTGATCTTGTTTTTGAAGATCAAAAGATCGCAGCCTGCGGCAGCTCCTACAGGGCGGAATGCAGGATGCAAACAGGGCGGGATGCGAACAGGGCATAAAGATAGATCGCATCGATATAACTGGTTATAAGAAATATCGCTATGCTGCGGGCCAGTTATTTCCTGCAGTTTTTGTGGATGTCTCAATGGATTTGTTGAATATCGGGTTGGTCGTGGCCGGGCTGGTGGTCGGCTTCATCGTCGGCATGACCGGCGTGGGTGGCGGTTCATTGATGACGCCCATCCTGCTGTGGTTCGGCATCAACCCGGCCACCGCGGTCGGCACCGATTTGCTGTACGCGGCCATCACCAAGTCCAGTGGCGTGCTGGTCCACAGGAAGAACAACAATATCGACTGGTCGATCACCGGATGGTTGACCCTCGGCAGCATGCCGGCGGTGATGTTGACGTTGTGGTTCCTCAGCAGCCTGAACGAAGCACCCGACGCGATGAACGCGATCATCAAGCAGGCCTTGGGTTTTGTCCTGTTCGCCACGGCGCTGGCGATCCTGTTCAAGAAGCGCCTGCTCGACTTCGCCCACAAGCGCGCCGGAGGCAACTACAAGCCCAGCGGCTCGCGCCTGAATGTCCTGACCGTAATCACCGGCCTGGTGCTGGGCACCATGGTCGCGCTGACCTCGATCGGCGCGGGAGCCCTGGGCACCGTGGCGTTGTTTATCCTCTATCCGTTGTTGCCGACCCGCCGCCTGGTCGGCACGGAAATCGCCCACGCCGTGCCCCTGACCCTGGTCGCCGGCCTTGGCCATGCGAGCATGGGCAATATGGACTGGCACGTGCTCGGTTACTTGCTGGTCGGTTCGTTGCCGGGGATTTACCTGGGCAGCCACCTGACCGGGCGCATCTCCGATGAATGGTTGCGCCCTTGCCTGGCGACGATGCTGGTACTGATCGGCTACAAACTGGCGTTCTAATCGTTCTAATAATGTAGGAGCGAGCATGCTCGCGAAAAACGTCAACGATAACGTGGGGTGTCAGGCTTCCCGCGTCATCGTTGACCTCCATCGCGAGCAGGCTCGCTCCCACAAAAAAAATGCAGTTCAAGGCAATGCATACACCTTGAACAGCTTTTTCATCGTCTCGTTGATCCCGCCCAAGTACTTGTCGTAAGCCTGCTCAATGGCGCCGGAACGATAGGCCTCGCTCAGTGCCATATCCACCAGCAGGCGGAAGTCCTCGTCACCGCGTTCGACGATCATCGCCACCGGGGCGTACTCGAAGATGCGGTCCAGGACCATCAGGTCCTTGTTGGCGCCGCCTTTTTCCACCTGGTTTTTCAGAAGCATGCGCTCGGCAAAGAACGCATCGGCCTTGCGTGTGGCCACCAGCCCTGCGCCTTCTTCTATGTTGGCCACGGTCACCAGCGACGCGATCACGCCGAGCATGCGCATCCGTTCGCGAATCCAGTCTTCGGTCACACCGCCCTCGATGGCGGCGTAGGTCTGGTTGGCCAGGCCACGGTTGATCGTCGCCCGCCAGGTCGGGCCAGGATTGGCCTCCCTGCCGTTGAGCGCGTTGAGCAGCGGTTCGGCGGCATCCTTGCGCACCAATACCGAGAGGCCGGCGGTGTAGACCGGAATCGAGTAGCTGATGGTCTTGCGCCGTTCGAGGGTCGGTGGGGTCGGCGTACAGAGGATATCGACCTTGCCCAGTTTCACCGCGCTGGTCTCTTCGGCCATGGTGACGGGCTGGTAGCGTACTTGCAGGTTGGGCAGGTTGAGCTCGGTCTTGAGCTTGTCGGCGATCTTCAGGCACAGATCGATGGCATAACCGCTGGCTTTGTCGCCTTGCGCAACGCTGAAGGGCGACAGGTCGGGCACGTAGCCCAGGGTAAAGGCATTGCTGGCGCGTATGCGCTCCAGGGTGTTGGCACCCGCCACCATTGGCAGCGCGGTAAACACCAGGGCGAGCAGCAGGCGTGTGGTTTTTGCAAAGGGTGCGTTCATGTCCGTTTCCCCCGTGTAGGAATGTCGGTGCAATCCTGGTTGCGATGCCTAAACATTGCCGGTCCTGGCCTGGACGGCGGCTGGCACGTCGACGAAACGCTTGGCGAGGAAACCATAGAGCAGGTAACCCAAGGCGAGCACCAGTGTGCCGCCAAATACCGCATCCTTGCCGCAGGCATACAGGGCGTACAACGAGTAGGCCACCGCCACCAGCAGCACCACCAGGTTGCGCGAGTACACCGCGGGCCCCACTTGGGCTTTGTGCATGATCACCAGCAAGCCGGTCAGCGCCGTTATGTAGGGGATCAGGTTGGTCACCGCCGCCAGGCTGACCAGTTTGCTGAACTGCGCAGCGGCATCGGGTGAGATGGTCGACACGGCCATGATTGTCTGCAACACGCCGCAGACGATCATGCCGATCACCGGTGCGTTGCTGGCGTTGACCTTGCTGAACAGCTTGAGGAACAGGTTCTGGTCGGCGGTCATCTTCGCCGTTTGTGCCAGGGTGAATTGCCAGCCCAGCAGCGAGCCCACGCAGGCCATGATCGCCAGGGCCATGACGATGTTACCCACCAACGGGTTGAACATCTTGGCGTAGACCAGCGCGAATGGCGCCGAGGAATTGGCCAGCTCGGCATTGGGAATGATGCCCTGGATGACGGTGGTCGACAGCACATAGACCGTGGCGGCGCCCAGGGTGCCGAACAGGCAGGCCAGCGGTACGTTGCGCTTGGGGTCTTCCACCGCATCGGTGGCCTGGGCTGCCGACTCCATGCCCAGGAATGCCCACAGGGTCAGGGGGATGGCCTTGCCGATGGCTTCGGAAATGGCCAGGTTGTTGGGGTTCCAGGCGGCTTCCAACAGTTTGGCGTCGAACCAGAACCAGCCGATGATACTCAGGCCCGCCACCGGAATGATCACGCCCCACACGGTGAAAGCACCGATCTTGCCGGTGATGCTCGGGCCGCCGAAGTTACCGATGATGGTGATCCAGATCAGCGCGACCGTGCCGACGAACAGCGGGATTGCACCACTGCTGAGCCAGGGCAGGAAGGCGCTCATGTAGCCCACCGCCGAGATCGCGACGGCGACGTTGGCGATTGCCAGGGACAGGAAGTACAGGTACGAGCAGAGGAAGAACCCCGACTTCGCATGGGCTTCCTCGGTGTAGGCGGACAACCCGCCGGAACGTGAGCAGAACACCCCGCACTGGGCGAAGCAATAAGCGATGGCCATCGAACCGATCGCCGTGAAAATCCACGACAATAGCGAGACTGCACCGAGTTGGGCCATGTTGGTGGGAAGCATGATGATGCCTGAACCCATCATGTTGACCGTGACCAGCGTGGTGAGCCCCATCAGGCCCATTTTCTTGCTTGAATCAGCCATCGCACACTCCTTGCCCTGTTCAAGTCGAGGATCAGCTCTTGAGCACATACCCATAAGCGCGAATACGGCCGCCTTGTTCTTTCAGGTACACGCCCTGCAGTTCCGGGGTGAACCCGGGCAAAGCGTTGATGCCTTCTTCCAGCGCCAGGAAATACTTCAGGACCGCCCCCCCCCAGATTTCCCCCGGCACCACGCACAACACGCCGGGCGGGTAGGGCAGCGCGCCTTCGGCAGCGACACGGCCATCGGCATCGGCCAGCGCGACCAGCTCGACATTGCCACGGATGAATTCGATTTGAGCCTGTTGCGGGTTCATGGCTTTTTTCGGGAAGTGCTCCTTGCGGAACATGTCCTTCTGCAATTGCTGCACGTTATGGCTGCGGTAGAGATCGTGCATTTCCTGGCAGAGCTGGCGAATCGTGTAGTTGCGATAGCGGTCTTCAAAGCGTGCATAGATGGCCGGCAGTACCCGGCTCATGGGCGCGTCATCGCTGATGAACTGTTCGAAGCGTGCGAGTTGCGCGGCAAGATGGGCCATCTTCGCCCAGTCTTCGGCGGGCGTGAGCAGGAACAGGATCGAGTTGAGGTCGCACTTTTCCGGAACGATGCCGTTCTGGCGCAGGAAGTTGGCGAGGATGCCGGCGTGGATGCCGAAGTCGGTGTAACTGCCGTCAATCGGGTCAATGCCGGGAGTGGTAAACAGCAGCTTGCAAGGGTCGATGAAGTATTGCTTGTCGGCATAGCCGGGGAAGGCGTGCCAGCGATCCTTGGGATGGAATTCGAAGAAGCGCAGGTCGCTGGCGATGGCGTCGGTGGGGTGATCCTGCCATGGGCGCCCGTCGATGGTTTCCGGCACGAACGGGCGCACCAGGGTGCAGGCTTCCAGGATCAGCTTGCGCGCGTTGATGCCGAACTTCACGCAGTCTTCCCACAGGCGCAAGCCACTGCGCCCGGCGTGGATACGCGCGTTCACATCCAGCGAGGCGAACAGCGGGTAGAACGGGCTGGTGGAGGCCTGGGCCATGAACGCGTTGTTCAACCGCGCGTGATTGCAATAGCGCGGCTGGCCCTTGATGTGGCGGTCCTTCTTGTGGATCTGCGACGCCTGGGAAAAGCCGGCCTGCTGTTTGTGCACCGATTGAGTGACGAAAATACCCGGGTCGTCTTCACCCAGTTCGAGCAGCATGGGCGAGCAATCCTTCATCATTGGGATGAACTGTTCGTAGCCCACCCACGCCGAGTCGAACAGGATGTAGTCGCACAACTTGCCGATGCGGTCGACCACCTGGCGAGCGTTGTAGATGGTGCCGTCATAGGTGCCCAACTGGATGATCGCCAGACGAAATGGTCGCGGTAGCCGGGCCTTGTCCGGGGCGACTTCATTGATCAGTTCGCGCAGGTAGTTTTCCTCAAAGCAGTGGGCGTCGATGCCGCCGATAAAGCCGTAGGGGTTGCGCGCGGTTTCCAGGTAGACCGGCGTGGCACCGGCCTGGATCAATGCGCCCTGGTGGTTGGATTTATGGTTGTTGCGATCGAACAGCACCAGGTCGCCAGGCGTCAGCAGGGCGTTGGTGACCACCTTGTTCGACGCCGATGTGCCGTTGAGCACGAAGTAGGTCTTGTCCGCGTTGAACACTGTCGCGGCATGCTTCTGCGCCTGCAGGGCCGGGCCTTCGTGGATCAGCAGGTCGCCGAGCTTGACGTCGGCGTTGCACATGTCGGCGCGGAACAGGGTTTCGCCAAAGAAATCGAAGAACTGGCGGCCGGCGGGGTGCTTGCGAAAAAACTGGCCGCCCTGGTGACCGGGGCAGGCGAAGGTCGCATTGGCGGCCTCGGTGTAGTGCTTGAGGGCGTCGAAGAAGGGCGGCAACAAGTTTTCTTCGTAGGCCTTGGCGGCGGTTTCGAGTTGGTTGCCGTAGTACTCGGCGTTGTAGCTGGAGAGGTCGAACACACCGTTGACCAGCAGGATTACCTCGTGCAGGCGCTTGTAGACATCCAGTGCCCGATTGCCGGCACCGCCGCGAGGCACCACCAGAAACAGCGGGATGTCGAAGCCTGTTCGTTGAATGGCATCCAGCGCGCCACCCATTACATCGTCTACGGTCAGCACCGCGGCGGCGACATCGGTAAAGTCGGTCTGATCCAGGGCAACAATCGGGCGAGAGGTATGGAAACAATTCAGGACGGCATCGCTTGCAGCAACTTTCAAAACATTCATGCCCAGTGGCTCCTGGTCTGTTTTGACGATCTGTCATGGCAGGCAAACTTGCCCAGTTGGGTATAGTTCATTTTTTTTAAGCTGAAAATTTTAATGATCTTTATAAGTCCGTGGCTTGACTGGTCGATTGACGAGTCGAACACGGCATGAAGGGGCGTTGCCTCGGGGNNGGCCCTGTATCGGAGTTTCCGAGCAGTGCTGGTGGCCTGCTTTCATGGCGGTGCCGTCCGAGATCAGCTGAGTCTGCCCCTGATGCCAACCAAGCGTTTTCTGCCGAGCCTCATCCTGGCGTGCTGCGCCATCGCGTCGCTTTACTCGCAGGCTGGCGAGCGAACAGCGCCCGCGCAAAGTAACAGCGCATCCACCACCCTGATCGAAACCGCCTCTCGCCAGTACGAAAATGGCCAGTTGGACCAGGCCGCAGCCACGCTGGAGCGTGCCCTGCATATCCAGCCGAACAATCCCGCGACCCTGCATTACCTCGGTGTGCTGCGCCTGCAACAGGGGCAATATCAGCAAGCTGAAACCCTGGCGATGCGCTCGAACATGCGGGTTGGTGGCAATGTCCAGTTGCGCAACCGCAACTTCCAACTGATCCAGGCGGCGCAGCAGGCCCAGGCTTCGGGGACCCCACCCAAGGCCCAGGAGGACCTGCTCGCCTTGCAGAAGGCACGCGAGGAGGAGGCGCAAAGTCGCCGCGAAGCAGAACTCGCCGCGGCTGGACCAGCCTTGGAGAACACGGGGCCGCTTGCCGGCAATTTCGCTCGGGTGGCCGACTCTGCGGCGACTGCCACGCCACGGCCAGAAGGACAATTTCAGGTGGCTGCCGCCGAGCCAGGGCCCGTGTCCGATGAGATTGCGATTCCACGCGGCCATTGGCCACCGCCGGGTCAATGCCGCATCTGGTTTCCTGATCGCCCACCGGGCCACCAGCCCCCCGCCGGTAGCTGCAAGAAGCTGCGAAAACGGGTTCCGCCAGGCGCCTTCATGATGCAGGGTTGAGTGGCCGCCAGGGAAGGGGCCTCATTCGCGGGTGAAGATCTCCAGTAGATGCCCATCCGGGTCGTCGAAATACACCCGCCGTCCTCCGCCATGGTCATTGATTTCATTTGGCCGCCGCTTGCCTGGATCGGCCCACCATGGCTGCCCGTTTACCTGCAGGCGAATGAACGCCCGGTCGAAATCGTCGTCGCCGAGCAGGAACGCGTAATGCTGCGAGGCGATCGGTGGATCGTTGTCGTAGAAGTCCAGCGACACCTGGTTGTCGAGCCTGACGATCAGCATCGGCCCGAAAGGTTCTGGAGGCGGCAGGCCGAGGAGTTCGGCCAGGAAATGTGCCGACCTGTGCTTGTCGCGGCACCAGACAATGGTGTGGTTCAACCGGGCGCTCATGACGGTCCCTCGCATCGATTCAGGACATGTTTTCAGATTAGTCCAGCCTGTTGCGCAATGACCGCCCTCGCCTAAGCTTGGAGCAAGGCGAAACACATTTGCCGAGCGTCACCGGAACGAACGCCGCGATGCGCAATCATTAGAGCGTGGATATCAAAAGGAGATGCGCATGCTCATCAGGTCACTGACCCTGGCTACCTTGCTGGCGATTGCCGGCCCCTTGTTCGCCGCCGATGGCGATTCACCTCTGGATATCGACAAGGGCAGGGCCCGGCCGCTGATCGTGATTGCCCCGAGCACCGTCGACCCCGTCTGGGTCAACCTGAAAAAATCGCTGGAAGATCCCGCCAACAAACAGGGTGTCGCTGACCGCAACATCAGGGTGTACAGCGTGCTGAACATGTCCGGCCAACTGGACGGCAAGGACCTCGGCCAACAGGACACCATGGCGTTGATCCGTGCGCTGAAACTGGGGGCCGGCGCCTTGCCCAAAGTGATCCTGGTGGGCAAGGACGGCGAGAAGAAACTTGAAAGCTCAGGGGAAGAATCCAAGTCGGTCGACCTGAAGAAAATCTTCGCCACCATCGATGCCTTGCCGGCGACCGAGAAGGAAGCCGCGGCCCCCACGCCTCCGCCGGTTGCCGAAACCCCACCGCCCAAAGGGGCTGCCAAGGCCGCCAAAAACGCCAAGCCGGCAAAACCGGCCAAGCCACCGGAAATGCCGGATGATTAGTCTGGGTGGCGCTGGAAACAGGTTTTCCAGTGGGTGGGGAGTGACTGGTAAAACGGGCGCTGGACAACATCGCCCCCCCGCAATAGCGCTAATCCTCTGTAGGAGCGAGCATGCTCGCGAAAAACTCGAGGGCGCCGCGGGGCATCTGGTTTTACGCGTTATCGTTCACGACCATCGCGACGATTCGACGATTCGACGATTCGACATGCTAGCTCCTACAGGGCCAAAGCGCTCAGAATCTGATGAGCAATCTTCACCCGCTCTGCATTCGGATAATTTTTATTCGCCAGAATCACAACCCCCATCCCCTTCGCCGGTACATACGCAACGTAAGCCCCGAACCCACCCGTCGACCCCGTCTTGTTGACCAGCACATTCCCAGTCTGCGGTTGCGGCGGATTCAGCCACTGGACCGGGTGCGCCTGCATAGCCATCTCCGTCGAATTACCCGCCAGCAAGCGATCAAGCGTGACCGGGTAACGGTACATCTCCCACCCCAGTCCCTGGGTCATATCACCGACGCTGTAGTAACCGGTATGGGTCAAGGCGATGGCCTGTTGCAAGGGTTTGTCCAGGCTTGCCGGTTTGAGGTTGGCCTGAACAAAACCAATCAAATCCGCAGCGCTGGTTTTCACCCCGTAGGCTTCGGCATCCAGCGCTCCCGGCCCGACCCGCACGGGTTTGTCCGCCTTGTCGTAGCCCTGGGCATACAGCGCCATTTGATCCTGCGGCACCTTGGTCCAGGTGTGTTTCAGCCCGAGTTGGGGCAGCAGGGTGTTTTCCATGGCGTCATCGAAGGGTTGCCCCATGGCCTGGGCGGCGAGGTAGCCGGACAACCCGATGCTGGGATTCGAATACAGCCGTTGGCTGCCGACGGGATATACCGGTTTCCATTGCTGGTAGTAGCCGAGCATCTTATCGGCCGAATCCGCCTCGGCAGGAAATTGCAGGGGCAACCCGCGGGCGGTGTAGGTGGCTAGCTGCAACACACTGATGTGGTCGAACGCGCTGCCGCGCAAAGCCGGCAGCACCTTGCTGGCCTTATCGGTCAAGGCCAGTTTGCCGGTGGCCTGGGCGTAGGCGATGAGGGTGGCGGTGTAGGTTTTGCTGACCGAGCCAATCTCGAACAGGGTGTCTTGCGTCACCGGCTTGCCGGTCTCTTTTGACGCTATGCCATAGTTGAAATATTGCTGTTTGCCGTTGACGGTGACGGCCACGGCCATGCCGGCAATGCCCTGGGCGTGCATGACGGGGCGCACGGCGTCGCTGACGATCGATTCTAGGTGATCCTGCGCGAGCGACTGGCCTGCCGCCAGCATCGCGGCACAAACCGCTAACATCTTCAATCTGCCTGGATTGAGGGTGTCCGTCACAGGTTTCACTCCTTTCGTTTGTCGCGCCGTATCGGAAAGTAGGGCAGCAAGCGTTCGGTTTCTCTCTTGACCACGGCGTAACATTCGCAACTCAGCTCCTCCAGACGAGCCCTGTCCAGGACCTTGATGTGTCCCCGAGTATATTCGATGACGCCCAGGCGCTGTAGCTTGCCGGCGGCGTCGGTCACGCCTTCGCGGCGTACGCCAAGCATGTTGGCGATCAGTTCCTGGGTCATGGTCAGTTCATTGCCCGGCAGGCGGTCGAGCGACAGCAGCAACCAGCGACACAGCTGCTGGTCGATGGCGTGGTGACGATTGCACACCGCCGTCTGGGCCATCTGCGTGATCAGTGCCTGGGTGTAGCGCAGCATCAGCAGCAGCATTTCTTCATGGCGGTTGAACTCGTCCTTGAGTTGCTGGCCGGGTAGCCGGAAAGCTTGCCCGGCACTTTGCACAACGGCTCGACTGGGTGTGCTTTCGCCGCCCATGAACACGGCAACGCCGATCAGGCCTTCGTTGCCGACCACCGAAATCTCGGCGGAGGCGCCGTTCTCCATCACGTACAACAGCGACACGATGGCATCAGTGGGGAAGTAGACATGCCGAAGGGCGCCACCGGACTCATAGAGCACTTCGCCCAGTGACAGTTCGACAGGCTCCAGGTGGGGGAGCAGGCGTTCCAGCGCTGACGCCGGAAGCGCTGCCAGGAGGTAGTTCTGTTGTGGCTTGGGTACGACAGACATATTCAGCCACCCTTCGAGGGAGAATTCCCTGAGGGGGGCAGGTTACTCCAAAGCGCGCGCCATCAGGGCCCAGGCGTTGATACCTGAACCCGGGTGGGTCAAGCGCGCGGCACCTCAGCGCTCCAGATCGGCTTCGACGGTTCTGTCGTACCCTGGCAATGGCGGCTGATGCGCTTTGACCGGGCAGGTCACCAGCACCTGGTGCTCCCTGCCGTCATCTGACAATTGCAGCGCGTCCTGGCCCAGCAACTCGCCGTCCAGCATGATCGCAAGCGTGGTGGTCGTGCCGGGTCGCACTTCAATATGGTAAGTCGTCACCCCATGGCGGTAGTGCAGCGTGTAGCCCGCCCAGCCCGGCGCCAGCAACGGCTCGATATGCAATGAAGTCCCGACCCGCTGCAAACCGAGCAATGACTCGACGATGAAGCGGTACGTCCAGCCGGCGGAACCGGTATACCAGGTCCAGCCCCCGCGGCCCGCATGGGGCGGGGTGCCGTAGACGTCGGCCGCCATGACGTAGGGCTCGACCTTGTAGGTATCGATCCGCTTGGCGATTTCATGGCCCGCGGGGTTGATCATGTCGAGCAATCGCCAGGCCCTGGTGTTGTCGCCAAGTTCGGCGAAAGCCATGCCGGCCCAGACTGCGGCGTGGGTGTACTGGCCACCATTTTCCCGTACGCCCGGCACATAGCCCTTGATATAGCCGGGCTCCAGCACGCCTGCGTCGAAGGGCGGATCGAGCAGCAGTACCGCGCCTGTATCGGGGCGTACCAAGTGCTGCTCCAGTGATGCCATGGCCGTGCGGCGCCGCGTTTGCGAGGCTGCCCCCGAGAGTACCGACCAGCTTTGCGAGATCGAGTCGATGCGGCATTCGTCATTGTTGGCCGAGCCCAGAACCTGGCCGTCGTCAAACCAGGCGCGCCGATACCATGAACCGTCCCAGGCATGCTCTTCCAGGCTGGCCTGCAGCAAGGCAGCCTGCTGGGTGCAACGCTGTGCGAAAACAGGGTCGCCATGCAGTTGGGCGGTGATGGCGAACTGTTGCAGCACCTCGAAGCCGAAGAAGCCCAGCCACACGCTTTCCCCACGGCCCAGATGGCCGACCCGGTTCATCCCGTCGTTCCAGTCGCCCGTGCCAATCAAGGGCAGGCCGTGGCTGCCGCGCTGCAGGCTGTGTTCGATGGCGCGTACACAATGCTGGTAAAGGCTTTCTTCGAGGTGCGACTTGCCCGGCAGGTCGTAATACGACTCCTCCCCGGCATTGAGCGGGCGGCCTTCAAGGTAACCCACCGGTTCAGCCAGCACGCTGAGGTCGGCAGTGACGCTGACATAGTGGCTGGTCGCCAGCGCCAGCCACAGATAGTCGTCCGAACAGCCGCTGCGCACGCCCCGATCGAGCGGCGGGTGCCACCAGTGTTGCACGTCGCCTTCGGCATATTGATGGGCTGCACATAGCAACAAATGGCCGCGCACGCTGGCGGGATCGGCATGGATCATCGCCATGCTGTCTTGCAGTTGATCGCGAAAGCCGATGGCCCCACCGGACTGATAGTAGCCACTGCGGGCCTGGAAGCGGCAGGCGATCACCTGGTACATCAGCCAGCCATTGACCATGACGTTGATGCTCGGGTCGGGGGTCTGGACCTGGATCACGCCCAGCTGCGAACGCCAATGCTCGCGAACCGCCTCGAGTTGCGCGGTTGCCGCTCCCAGGCCGCGGTACTGTTGAACCAGGCGCAGGGCTGACGCCGTGTCCCTGGCTGCACCGAGCCGGAACACCACGTCCTGGTCGTCACCGTTGTCCAGGTCCACGGCAACCTGTATCGCCGCGCAAGGGTCGAAGCCGCCACCGGTACGGCCCGACAAGCGTGCCTGCTGCAGTCCTGCAGGGGCCTTGAGGCTGCCGTTGCGGCCGATGAACTCGGTGCGATCGCCGCTGATGGTGGTGTCGGTCGAGTCGGTATCAAGGAACGCCACCCGTTCGCAAAACTCGATCGAATAGGCGTTCCTGGCGAATAAGGCGCCGCTTGTGGGGTCGGCTTCCGTCACCACATGCATCGCCGATTTGCTGCGCAAGTCGCCCAGCACCCACTCGACATAACACGTCGTCGACAGGCGTCGGGCGCGGCCCGAGCGATTGCGAACCTGCAAGTGCGAGAACTTGATCGATGCGTCCAGCGCCACATACACCCACAACTCGGTGTGGATACCGTCTTCATCGTGCTCGAAGACGCTGTAGCTGAAGCCATGTCGAGTGCGGTACGCGCCAGTGCCGGGACAAGGCTGTGGCGTCACGGACCAGAAATGCCCGGTTTCTTCATCACGCACATAGATCGCCTCGCCGCTGGCGTCGGTGAGCGGGTCGTTGTGCCAGGGGCTCAGGCGAAATTCGTGAGCGTTTTCCATCCAGGTGTAAGCGCCACCACTTTCGGAAATGACCGTGCCGAAGTGCGGGTTGGCCAGCACGTTGGCCCATGGCGCTGGCGTCGGCCTGCCAGGCTGCAAGGTCATGACGTACTCGTTGCCATCGGCACTGAAGCCGCCATAGGCATTGCCCAGGAGCAAACCTTCGACAACGGGCAAGGCAGCGGCCGCCTTTGCCTGGCGCTTGAGGAGAGGGACCAGCGCCGGGTATACCGGGCTGGCATGACGCCGCTGAATCTGTTCGGCAATGCCGCCTTTGTCTTCACTCAGCACCAGGCGCGCCACCGACAGGATCAGCGTGCGATCCTCATTGGACAACTGCTGGGCCGGACGCACGAAAATGCCCCCCGGATGGTCGATCAGCGAGGCTTCGCTGCCGGATGTCACCACGCCCATGATCAGGTCCTGGAGTTGCTGGCGATAGCCGGCCTGGTCTTCGTTCCAGATCACCAGATCCACTATCAGCCCCTTTTGCCGCCAGTAGGCATGGGCCTTGACCAACTGGTGGACGAGCTCGATGTTCTCGACGGTGGCGATCTGCAGCAGGACGATGGGCAGGTCCCCGGAGATCGCCTGTCCCCAGAGGCTCGACTGATTACGTCGATTGGCCATCAATACGCTGTTTTCCGCGCGCAACGCGGCATTGGCGTAAAGGATTGACGCGGCCATCTGTTCAAACAGGCGGGCGTCTTCCTGCGATACATTGAGTTGGCGCAGCAACACCTGGCTGTGGGTCCATGCCAGGTCGAAAACACGATCGGCGAGGTGCCGGTCGCGGTATTTATTGATCAGGTACAGACAGCCCTCACGGCTGTCCGCGATGCCGGTCACCAGGTCGATGGTCGCTGTTTGCCCGGGTTCCAGGGTGATACGGCAGCGGATGGCCACGATCGGGTCAAGCACCGAGCCTGCGCTGCCGGACAACGTCTTGACATTGCCATCGAGCGCCGCCGGTGCGGCAACGTTGCGTCCGCGACCAATGAACCGGGCTCGATCGGTCTCGTAGGAAATCGCGTCGATGTCCACGCCATGGGCGGCCAGCAGGTGGCACATCCAAGGCACGGCTTCCTCACTGGAACGCCGCCTGCGAGTACACACGATGGCCTGCAGCGCCGGCACCAGTTCGGTCTGCACGAACAGGTTGCTGAAGGCCGGGTGCATGGCATCACTGATGGCCGGTGCCAGTACCACCTCGGCGTAGGTGGTGATCTCCACGCTGCGCCTTACGCGGGCGCGGTTGGTGATGTGCAGCCTGCGCAGTTCGATATCGTCTTCGGGAGACACGACGATCTCGGTGTGCGTATCGAAGTCGAGCTCGCGCACACGAAACTCCGCCCGGGCATCGCTGAAAATCGCCTCGTGGCTTTCTGGCTGGTGCAGGGTCGGCTGGTGGGCCGAAGACCAGAATGCGCCGCTGCTGACATCGCGCAGGTAGCAGAACATGCCCCAGTTATCGCGGGTCGCATCTTCATGCCAGCGGGTCACGGCGATGTCGTTGCAGCGGCTGTAGCCGCCGCCGGCACTGCTGAGCATGACGTGGTAATGGCCGTTGGAGAGTAGCTGGACGGCGGGGCGCTTGCGCCCGGGATCGGCGAACACGCGCAGCCGGGTTTCCTGCGTGCCGTTTTCCCCGTTGGCAGGCGCCTGGGTCGCATGCAGGTACGGCGCGGCGGTTTTCGGTACGCGTTCCTGCAGCAGCAGGACTGTCGCCTGGAAGGCCGGGATCGATTCGAAACGGCGCTGCATGGGCCGGTCCAGCAACAGGCTGGTGAGGGCCAGCAGGCTCATGCCTTGATGGTGCGCCATGAACGAGCGCACGACCGCATAGCGCTGGCCGCGTGGCAAACGTGCCTCGGTGTAGTCCACCGCCTCGTACAGGCCATAGCGGCCGGCCGATCCCTGGGCCGCCAGGCGTTGCAGATTGCGACAGGCAGCTTGCGGCTCGACCATCAGCGCCAGGGCGCTGGCGTACGGCGCAATCACGGTGTCCTCGGCCAGTCCGCGCTTGAGGCCAAGCCCTGGAACACCGAACGCCCGATACTGATAATTGAAGTGAGCATCGAGGGTGTTGTAACCCGACTCGGACACGCCCCAGGGGATGCCCAACTGGTGGCCATGTTCGATCTGCAAGGCGACGGCCGCGCGGCAAGTCTGCTCCAGCAGCGTCCCTTCATAGCTGGGCATGATCAAGTTAGGCATGAGGTACTCGAACATCGAGCCGGACCAGGAAAGCAGTACCGGCACGCCTCGATTGTTACTGAGCAAGCGCCCAAGGGTGAACCAGGCCTGTTGCGGCAACTGGCCCTGGGCGATGACCACGAAATTGGTCAGGCGCACCTCTGACGCGAGCAAGTCGTAGTAGCCGTTGTCCAGCCGGCGTTCGTCGGCGTTGTAGCCTATCGAGAAGAGGTCGCGTTGTGCATCGTAGAGGAACGTAAAGTCCATGCTGGCCAGTGACGCGGACAACTCGGCCAGTTGTTCAAGGTGGATGATGCGTGCGCGAGCCAGGCGTTGTACCACCTGCACTTGCGCCTGATCAGCGGGCGGCCACAGCGTGCAATCGAGCTCGGCCAGTTGCCGCAGGCTGCTGGTTGATGTCGTCGGTGTCGGTTTCGCTGCCTTGGCCTGGGCAGGTGCCGGCGGCAGCGTGAAGCGCAGTCGTTCTGCCCGCAGCTCAGTGCACTGTGCCTGTAATGCCTGGAGCCAGTAGTGGACTTCTTCAGCAGAGGGGGGCGCAGTGTCGATGGCCAAGGCATCCGCCTGATCGAGTACTTGCAGGAAGCTGTCCGGGGTGTCCTGGACAATCGCCGAGTCCACCTTCGCGCGCAGTTCAAGCACGGTGCGGTCGTCGAGGTTCGCGTCTTGTAGCGCCTGTTGCAGCACATCCAGGGTGTCGGCCAGACCGCCAAGGGTGCGCTGATCGAACAGAGGCGTGTCGGCCAACCCCAGCAGCCCCGGTCGCAGGGTCAGCAACAGGCCCACCAGGTTGCCGCTGTCTACGGTAGACACATACCGAGGCGCCAGCGGCTGCAGTGTCTGGGTGTCGTACCAGTTGTAGAAATGCCCATGGTGACGCTCAAGACCGGTCATGCTTTCAAGCATGGCAGTGATGCGTTCAAGCAAGCGCCCGGTACTCAAATAGCCGAAATCGTGGGCCGCCAGGTGAGAGAGCAAGGCCATGCCCATGTTGGTCGGTGAGGTTCGATGGGCAATGGTCGGCTTGGGGATCTCCTGGACGTTGTCCGGCGGTAACCAGTTGTCCTCGGGGCCTACATAGCGATCGAAGAACGCCCAGGTCTGGCGTGACAGCATGCGCAGGAATCGCAGGTCCTGTGCTGACGGATTAAAGCCGACCGGTGTAGTCGGCAGGCTGATCCACCAGGCAATTGCCGGGCTCGCCAACCACACCAGCAGCAGGGGTGCCGCCAGTGCGAGTACGGCGACGGAGGGGAGCAGGGCAGCGAACAGGATCAGCGCCAGCGCCGGGGCAATCCACATGCTTTTATACATGCCCGGCAGAGTATTGCCACTGGAGCGCTCCACTTCACGAGAAGGTTGCCATTGCAGCAGGCGGCGTTTGCTGACCAGCATGCGCCACAGTGAGCGGCCAATCGCATCCAGGCTCAACAATGCATCGGAGGGCAACCAGACAATCGACAGCAGCGCACGCATGAAATGCTGGCCCGAGGTCCGCAATGCCGCACTCAGGTGTTGTCCCAATGGAATATCGGCAGGTTTCTGTACCAGCGCCAGTACCGATTGCAGCAAGGGTTGGAGAAAGACCAGGATGACCACCGCCAATGTCCAGGAGGCGGCTTCGTTGGTTTCCAACCAGCCCCAGGCCAACATGGCCAGGAAGGCGGCTGGTTCCAGGCTGCGGCGCAGGTTGTCAATGATCTTCCAGCGGGCAAGGTTGCTCAGGCGGTTGGGTGCGAAGCCTCCCTGGGGTTTCGGTGCCCACGGCAAGGCCCAGTACAGCACTTGCCAGTCTCCGCGAATCCAGCGATGGCGGCGTTTGGCATCGGCGCTGTAGCGCGACGGGTACTCCTCATACAGCTGAACATCGCTGAGCAGCCCGCAGCGGGCGTAGCAGCCTTCGATCAAGTCATGGCTGAGGATGCGGTTGTCGGGCAGGCAGCCTTCGAGTGCCTGTTCGAAGGCGTCGACGGCATAGATGCCCTTGCCGATGAAGGAACCGTTGCGGAACAGGTCTTGATAAACATCAGAGACGGCACGGGTATAGGGGTCGATACCCGCATCGCTGCCAAACAGGCGGGCATAGGTGGAACGTGCCGTGCTCGGCAGGCTGATTCCCACGCGGGGTTGGAGGATGGCGTAGCCACTGACGATCTTGCCGCTTTGTTCATCGAAAACCGGATGGTTCAACGGGTGCATCATGGTACCGATGCACTGACGCGCGACATCCCGGGGCAGCAAGGTATCGGTGTCCAGGGTGATGACGAAGCGCACCGCACTCAGCGGAGCGATATCCCCGACGATCAACGCAAAACGCTCCTGCCCTTTGCCCCGCAGCAAGGCGTTGAGCTCGGCGAGCTTGCCGCGCTTGCGTTCATGCCCCGTCCATACCCGCTCGGTGGCGCACCACTGCCTGGGCCGGTGCAGCAGGAAGAACCGGTCGTCCTGGCCATCGGCATACTTGTGGTTCAGCGCATCGATCAGTTGACGCGCCAGTTCAAGCAGCTCGGCGTCCTCGGGCATCACTTGGGCAGGGGCGTCCATTAAGTCACTGAGCAGGGCGAAATGCAGATTGGCATCGCGATTGGCCAGAAACCGCACTTCGAGGCCTTCCGCGAGGGCCTCGATGTCGCCAGCGTTGGCAAACAGCGTCGGCACTACGACCAGCGTTCGCGCCTCGACCGGTATGCCCTTGCTGTAGTCCAGGCGCGGCAGTAGCGACGGGGCTACCGTGAGGGTCACCAGCCAGTTGACCAACCCGATCGCCAGACGGCTGGTCATCAACAGCGCGGGCACGGCGAGCAGCACCAGGCACCAGATGGGCGTGCCGCTGTAGTAAGCGCTGCTGAGAAATGGCCAGGCCAGCAACAGTGTCAGCAGCAGTGCAGGGCCCAGGTAGAACTTCAGCGGGGCGCTCTGCAACAGCCGCTTCCAGCGCTCGAGCAGCGACACGCTGGCGTGCAGCGCCTGCTCAAGGTGGGGCAACCCTTCAGCCACCAGGTAATAACCCACATGCCCGGTCACGTGGCCCGTGGACTGTGGGGTCGCGGCCAGTTCGATGGCCGCTTCTGCCACCATGGTTTCTGACTGCACGCAATGCCGGGCGAGGCGTTCGACCACATGGCGGTAACGATCGCGGGTGGCGAAGTCCATGTTCGCGTAGACGCCTGCCGGGTCCGTGCACAATACCTGTTCGACATGACTGAGCAGCTCGACGAACTCGCGCCAATCGGTCGCTGCCAGCAAGCGCAGGCTGGCGATGCTGTTGCTGATGGACACCTGGTCACCGGATTGCTGCTGGGCATCCATCTGCACCAGGCGTTCGACGGTGAAGCCGGACTCGCTCAGCGTTTGTTCAATCCATGCCATGGGCAATATCAGCGCGGCGCTTTGCCCTTGCAGGCGGCGGGCCAGTTCCGCAACGAATGAGGGGGTCATCGGCGGTGCCGAGCGCGCCATGTCGGCAACGGTCAACACCACGCTCTTGGCGTCGCGCTCGGCAATCTCGATCAACCGATCGGCCCAGTCATCGGCGAGGTTGCGGTCTTCCCGGTTGGCCATTACCCGGGATGCCACGCGCCGCAAGTTCTCGATCAGCGCCAGTCGTAGCATGATCGGGATTGCCCAGAGCTCGCCCAGGGCCAACGGCGTGATGGTCTGATAAGAGGCGATGAAACAATTGAGGCTTTGCGCGTCGACCCGGCCATCGCCATGAGCAATGGTCTCCAGGGCGATGTCGTAGACCCGCGGCAGGCCGGTCGAAGGGCCTTCGGCCAGGCGGGGCAGCTCGCGGCTATAGCCGTCGGGCAGGTGGGTCCTGGCGGTACGGATGTTTTCTTCGATCAGGTAGAAGTTGTCCAGCAGCCATTCCGCCGCAGGGGTGGCGCGTCGGCTGGAAAGTTGTACGGTCTTGAGCGCCGCGCAGCTGCGTTCGAGCAGCAGCTGGTTGTCAGTCAGGCGGCCCAGCAAGGCGTCCTTTCTTGAAAGACGCCCAAGCACATGTTGGCGGGCCAGTACGATGCCGTGATCTGCCATCTGCTGCGCGTTGAACAGGTCGGAGCGCAGGATGGGCTCGTACTCGAACTTGTGTCGCGCGGCACTCCACCTGAGCCAGATGGTCGGTGAGCGCCACAGGCTGGACAGCGTGCGAGTCAGGATATTTTGCATGAAATCCTTCGTACGACCCGCGCAGCGCAGATCGCATATGGAATGAAGGCGGTTCTACGCCAGGCCAGGTGTGCGGGCGTTGCGCCGCCGGGCGCAGCATTCCAGTGATGAGTGTGGGGTGTTCAGCGGCGCGAAGTCTGTTCGGTAGCGAACATAGGCAGTGTTGGAGGCAGGCAGCGGTAGGGTCGGCGCAAGAGAAAATCGGCAGGCCAGGTATCTGCGACGGCGATACCTGCTAACGCGGCATGCGATTGGCGTGAGCAAGACACCGGTCATTAAAGTTGCCACCTGCCCAATTCATCAATCTGAAACGGAAACAGCATGCGGTATCGCCGTCTCGACCTGAACCTGTTGGTGGCCCTCGACGCCTTGTTGAGCGAATGTAGCGTCAGCAGGGCCGCTGAGCGATTGTGTTTGGGCCAGTCGGCGACCAGTTCGGCACTGGGACGCTTGCGTGAGCATTTCAATGACCCGTTGCTGGTTCAGGTCGGGCGCCGCCTGGAACCCACTGCCCTGGGGCTGGAGCTGTTGCCCAAGGTGCATGAAGCACTCGCCCTGACACGGCAGATCATCGATGCACCGGTGAACTTCGACCCAGCCACCTGTACTCGGCAATTTACCCTGGTGGCTTCCGACTACGTGGCCGGGGTGCTTTTTCCAGCGGTCAGTCTTGAGTTGGCGCGCGTCGCGCCCGGCGTGCGTTTGAGCCTGCGCGACTTGCCGGTGCCACGCGACGGAGATGTGGTCAGTGAAGCGCTCGATTATCGGCGCAGTGACTGTGTGATCGTGCCGCAGCGCCGCTTGAACGCGGATTATCCCCATGTGCCGTTGATGAGCGACCGGTTGTGTTGCATCGTCTGCGCACAGCAGCCGCCGTTCGCCGAGGGTTTGAGCCTGACTGCCTATTGCGCTGCCGACCATGTGGTGCGCGAGTTTGCCGACGGGCGAAACCTGGCGCTGGATGCCCTGCATCTCCATGAGTTGGGCATTCATCGACGCGTGGCGGTGGCGCTTGAAAGCTTCGCGTTGATGCCGGAGTTCATCGTCGGCACCGCGCGAATCGCCACGGTGTTTCGCCGGCAGGCAGAGCGTTTCGCCCAGCGGTATCCGCTGCGTATTCAACCTGCACCTTTGGCCTTTCCCGAGGCCGTGCAGGTACTGCAATGGCACCCGTACCAGGAGCGAGATCCGGCGCTGATGTGGTTTCGCGGCCTGTTGTCGGAGCAGGCCGCGGCGCTTGATCAACCCGCCGGCTGATCACCGGTATCGGCCACCAACCCGGCCTGGTCGATGGCCTGCACAGCGCAACGCTCATCATTGTCCGAGGTGTCACCGCTGACGCCGATGGCGCCGAGAATCAACCCCGCAGCATTGCGAATCAGCACACCACCCGCCACCGGAATGACTTCGCCGCCGGTCAAGCTGTTGATCGCATCGAAAAACGCCGGCATGGCGTGGGCGCGCCGTGCCAGTTCTCGTCCGCCGAAACCCATGCCCAGGCAGCCACGCGCCTTGCCCGTGGCGATTTGCGGGCGAAGGAAACTGGCCTGTTCGTCGCGCAGGACCGCCAACGGATGACCTGCCACATCCAGCACGACGACGGCCAAGGGTTTGATACCGGTTTCTTGAGCGATCCGGATCGCGCTGCTCGCGATGTGAGTGGCGGTGAGCAGATCAAGTGTGTGCATGACGTCGATCCTCATAGGGCCCACTTGCCCAGTTGGGCAACACGGTCGCGGGTATACAGGTCCGTCCACTTCAGCGAGTTGAAGTCAGACACTTGCTTGGGGTTGTAAGGGCTGCGTTCCAAACGCACCGGTTGACCGGCCTTGTACACGGCTTTGAGGCGCGAGCGGTCTTGAAGGATACGGATGTCCTGCAGAGGCGAGCCGTCGAGCAACAGGAAGTCCGCTTGTTTGCCCACTTCCAGAGTGCCAATGGTTTCGCCGCGCGGCATGCAGCGCGCACCCACGGCGGTGGCGGCATACAACGCTTCGGCGGGCGTGAAGCCCAGCCGAGTGACCAGCAGTTCCAGCTCACGAGCGTGCCATTCGCCGTACGGCGTCACGGCAAAACCGCTGTCACTGCCACAGGCGAAGGGCACGCCGGCGGCCTTGGCACGCTTGAGCACCGCCGAGCCGATCTCCAGTGTGCGTGCACAGTAACCGGCGTAGCCGGTGCTGATGGCCGGGTCGTGAGGCATGCAAAAATCCACGGTATTTTGCGGGAACGTCATGGTCGGCGCGAGGATACTGCCCGCTTCGAGCAAGGCCTCGATGCAGCCGTCGTCCATGTAGAAGGCGTGGAACACCAGGTCGACGCCGGCGCGTGCGGCATACATCACCGCTTCTCGGCCATAGGCATGCGTCGCCACTTTGCAGCCCAGGCGGTGGGCTTCTTCAACCATCTCATAGGTTTCTTCAGCGGTGAATGCGGCAATGATTTCGCCGTTCGGGCGGCGGTGGGTGCCGTCCATGGCAATCTTGATCAGGTCTACGCCATCCTTCGCCTGCTTGCGGATTTCTGCCAAGGCTTCGCTGCGGCTGGTGACCAGGCGCGCAGTGAAATATTCCGGGGTGCCCACGCGGCTGGGAAACCAGTCATTGAGGCTTTGCCGATTAGTGATGACCCGGCTGCTGGCCGCGATCCGCGGGCCTTCGAACAGGCCAGCGGCAATCGCATTGCGCACCGAGATACTGAGTTGGCCGCTATCGCCCGGGCAGACCATGCTGGTCACGCCCGCGGCCAACACATGTTGGGCGAAGAACATGCCGCGCAGCGCGCGGAATTCGTCGCTGGTCCAGATATCGATATCTTCTTCGCTCTGCGCGTTGCCGAACGCCAGGTGGGTATGCACGTCCACCAGACCCGGCATGACAAAGTCAGCGCCCGCGTCCAGAACGGTGTCACCCGGTTGTGGCTGCGGCGCCAGGGCCGTCGGGCCGACATACGCCAGCAGGCCGTTTTCCACGACCAGCGTTTGCTGTTGACGGGCGTGCAGGCCAGTGCCGTCGAACAAGGTCTGGCATTTGAGGTGCAGGGCATTCATGGCGTTTTCACTTTGCTGATGGTTATGCAACGCGAGGCTAGGGCGCGGCCATGGTCGCGACCAGCAACTTGCATCAATGCTCGGGTATTGATGGCGTCGATAGGTGCTCAATCCACGGTGGCCTGACAGCCGACCTGGCTCTGGAAGATGTCCCCAACCCCCTGTGGGAGCGGGCTGGCCCGCGATGGTCGTTAACGATAACGCGGGTTGCCTGAATGAACGCGTCGCCCAGCCGTTTTTCGCGAGCAGGCTCGCTTGTATGGTAGGACTTGAAGGGAGGAGGAGGGACAAGGCTCGATTCTGACTGTTGACGCAGTACAGACTGTGGAAGAGTTCGCCCCTCCTCCTTTCACCCAAGCGCCGATAAAGAATGCATCTGGCCTAGACCGACG
>CXWK01089550.1_pt3 | contig 28791 bp, 30 predicted proteins | sample 590851 | NCBI WGS metagenome assembly CXWK01 (sample SAMEA3498364, study PRJEB10139) | wastewater metagenome | biome: wastewater treatment plant; material: activated sludge | place: Denmark | collected 2014-08-01
CGTGAAGTCGGGAAGATCTACCACGCATTTATTTATGGAAATTTAAAAGAGTCAGACGGTACGATCAACCGTCCGATCGGTCGGAGCAAAGCCGATTTTCGAAAATGGTCTGCACAGCGCGGTGCGCGTGGAGAAATGCGCGAGGCAGTTACTCATTATCGTGTGCTGAGTCATGGTGATGTCGATGGTGTGAAGTTTGATTTTATCGAAGCAGAACCAAAGACCGGCCGCACCCATCAGATTCGCGTGCACTTCAAAGCGATTCATCATCCAGTCGTTGCAGATTCTCTGTATGCTCCTGGTCAGGCTGCGCTTCTCGGCTTCACTCGGCAGGCACTTCATGCATATCGAATTTCTTTTGTTGGAATCGATGGCAAGCGCATTCTCGTGCAGGCACCATATCCAAAAGATTTTGCGAAGGCAGTGCAGGTGCTCAAAAAAGAAGTGTTGGTTAAATAAAAACCCCGACACTGCCGGGGTTTAGTTTTCGTTTTTTTGAACACTGCCACGGTGCTCATGGGTTGTTGGCGCCATTATCTCCGTCTTGCTTTGTTAGGCCGAGTAAGTTGCCGCATCTTTTCTCGTGATCATCAAAGCAGATTGCTTTGATACTTCTTCCACACTTGGAACAGAAGAAGCAACACGGCATGCAGTGTTGGACGTTCTCTGGATCTCTGTGGCACTCGCAGTTGCATACCTCTGGGTCTTGCCGACAGCAGGCCACGAGACTTGGTGAGATCATGCTGAAGTGCCTATCGCGATGATGTGCGTCCATGTCGCCACCAATGAAGTGTTCGCAGTACTGACACTGACCACTGCAACAGGCGACCAGAGTTTTTGTTTTTACTCCAGGAGGCAGACGGTGGTGACTACTCGTACACATCCACCACCTTGGCTTCGGCTGTGCAAGATCAGGTGGGCTTTCCGGGTTGGCATTGTTCATGTCGCGGTCCTTTCTTTGAGTTGTGCCTGTGTGTGAACTGAATGAACGAACAGTTTTCTATCAAGAGAATACGCCCAGCGGGCGAGAGTGTCTAGTTCTGCAATTTCTACAATAAAAAACAAAAGAAAAGCCCACTCAAGTGGGCGGTGTTGCTGAAGAAGGTGATGTTTGTTGCGGAGCATTAGTGCCGTGCAGAATGCAATCGGGGTTGGTACCCGTTCGTATTCCAGTACGTGTTCCGAACGCCATGCGTAAGTGCGGACAAGTGCAGCTGTGTTGAGGTGTGCCGAGTCCGGAGCAGTTTGGGCAAACCGTGCAGTTCGCTGTATCTGAATACGTATACTTGCACATATCGCAACGGAATGTTTTCGTGCTCATTAAACCCTCCTTTTGATTTTGTTTTCTATCCATGAGAATACTCTTAAGGTTTTCGTGTGTCCAGTCAGTCATTCATCGGTGATATTGCCTCATAAACGCTCATGTGTTACATTATCCTCCTATATGAAAGCAGCTCAAACAGCTAAATCAAAAGAGATCAAACTCTCAACCCTAAACACTTCAGATCGCAAGAAGCTCAATCTTCGCGCGGGTGACAGTGTAAAGGTTTGGCAGAAAATCGTCGAAAAAGACAAAATGCGTCTCCAGGCATTTGATGGTCTTGTGTTGGCTGTAAAACACGGCACAGAAGCAGGTGCAACGTTCACTGTACGTAAAGTTACTAGCGGCGTCGGCGTTGAGAAAATTTTCCCTCTCTACTCTCCAATGATCGACAAGATCGACGTGCTCAAACGAGCAAAAGTTCGCCGCGCAAAGCTCTATCACATTCGTGAAAAGGCTGCCAAGGAAGTTCGCCGTCAGATGCGAAATATCCGTACTGAGAAGGTGGTGGTAGAAGGCGAGACAAGTGCACCAGAGGCACAGCCTGAAGCTCCAAAGGCAGAAGCAACAGAAGCAAAATAATCTCCTCAAAACAGGCTTTGCCGGTTTTTTGTTTTTAGCCGCTTGAATTCTTGCGGTTTTTTACATATATTGTGTGGACGCGCAGATGGCGAAATTGGTAGACGCACTACCTTGAGGTGGTAGCGCCCTTCGGGCATGGAGGTTCAAATCCTCTTCTGCGCACCCGACACGTGTTCGTGCTTCGGTCGCGGCGCCGCAAGCGCCGCGAATTATGGGGCTAGCTTGTAAGGTGCCGTGCGAATAATTTATGGTGGCTATAGTTTAGTGGTAAAACTTCGGTTTGTGGAGCCGATATCGAGAGTTCGATTCTCTCTAGCCACCCCAAACGAGAATGAGAGACGCAATTTCTGCGTTTCGTCGCTCAACAGAAAGGTTTTTATCCAGTTCGAGCCGATGAAATTCGGCTTCTAACGCTGGGTAGGCTTTTTCTATTGGCATAAAGACTGCAAATGCAGTTCGAATGCAGTCTTTTCCCTCCGTTGTTAAAACAACGTGAATGCAACGTAAGGACTGCTGCATATACAGCATAAATGCAGCAGGAATTATTTTTCAGATATGGTGAGCGCGGGTGTGGGGTAACAATTTTCGAAGCTTGGAATGTAGATGGTTGCGTCATCAATAAAAAAAGCCTCGATTCCTTTTGAAATCGAGGCTTTGTGGACCTGGGAAACTTTTTAGTCACCGGGTCCGGGGAACTTTTCCTCCAGGGATTTACCCCGGAATGCGCCGACAGCTTTGGCGACTGCCAGCATGTCCGTTGAGTATTTCTGACCCTCTTCGCAGTGGGCCTGCCAGAGAAGGCCGACATCGTTCTCCACAGCGGAGACGACAGCGCATCCCTCTAATGCAAGGGCGAGGTTGGTCATCATCTCCCGGTACTTCTTCTCAACCGCATCGATCTTCTCAGTGTCCCATTTCTGGGTCCGAGAGACCTTTTTGCAAGCAGAATCGAGGTTGATCCCGATGACTGCCACTTCGACGGACTCATGAATGCCCACCGGGCATTCTTCGGACGGCTGCTTGCCGTTCTTTTTGCTTGCTGCCATGACTTTCTCCTAGTGAGAATGAAAAAGGGCTCTCACACAACCGGAGTCATGTGAGAGCCCTGCCCATCAGAATTTCTTGCTTTTGGGCTTGATGCTCTGCACCCCAACGTAGGGATGCAACACTTCGGGAATGAGTACCGTACCGTCGGCCTGCTGGTTGTTCTCGAGGATGGCGAGCATCGTTCGAGTAACAGCAACAGCTGTGCCGTTGAGGGTGTGGACGAAGTCGGTCTTGCCGGAAGCGCTGTTCTTGAATTTGGTGTTCAAGCGTCGCGCTTGGAAGTCGGTGCAGTTTGACGCGGACGTCACCTCACCATATCCGCCGCCTTCGCCGACAAAAGGCATCCACGCCTCGATGTCGTACTTCCGGTAAGCAGGGGTTCCCAAATCGCCCTTGCACATGAGCAAGACACGATAGGGGAGCTTCAGGGCCTGGTAGAACTCTTCCTCGATTGCGAGCATCTCTTCGTGAGCGGCTGCGCTCTTGTCGGGATGAACGAATTGGTAGAGTTCGACTTTGCTGAACTGATGCACTCGGTAGAGTCCCTTGCTCTCACGGCCGCCGCTGCCAGCTTCGGTTCTGAAGCAATGGCTGACGCCAGAGATCTTGATCGGGAGATCTTCCTCCGGAATCACCGTCTTGGCCAAGTAGCCGCCGATGGTGATCTCGGCAGTGCCGATGAGGCTCAGGTCTCCTTCAGTAAGGGAATAGATCTGGCTTTCGGGTCCTCGCGGAGAGAATCCGGAAGCGGTGATGATCTCGTCACGTGCAAGTTCCGGCGTTGTTACCGGTGTAAAGCCGTGCTTGATCGCGAGGTCCAGCGCAAAGCGGATGAGGCCGAGTTCGAGAAGAACAGCTTCGTTCTTCAGGAAGTAGAACTTCGAGCCGGTGACTTTCGCCGCCGCCTCAAAGTCCAAGATGTCCAACTTCTTGCCGAGCTCGACATGATCGAGTGGTTTGAAGCCGAACTTGGTGGGTTCGCCGACATGCTTGATGGGCACATTGCCGTGCTCATCCTTGCCAGAAGGAACGTCGGGAGCGACAAGATTGGGAATCTTGAGCACTTCCTCGGTGTACTCCTTTTCGACGACGGCGATCTCTTCCTTGAGCGTTGCCATGGTCTGCTTGAGACCAGCAACCTCGGTCTTGAGTTGCTCGCGGGTCGCTTCATCAGCGCCTTTGAACTGCCCAGAGATCTGGTTAGATCGGTGCTGCGCTTCTTCGAGGCTCTGCCTCTTCTGCTTCAGTTGCCCATAAAGGGCAACCGTCTTGTCGACGTCAGCGTTGGCGTTACGATCTTGCGTATTCTGCCTGACCAGGTCGACGTTGTCGAGAATGAATCGGATATCGAGCATGACTTGTCTCCTCAAAAAGGGTTGATTGTTTCAATGAACTACGTTAGACGACTGGCCAGCATATTAATATTAATTATTGATTTAGTCAAGGGTAATATTGACAAAAGATTGAATTGTCGTTAGGTTATAGCCAGAGTACAGATTTTGAACCTTGAAACCTTAACTGGAGATATACCCATGTCTGAAGCGACAATTGTGGATACCTCTAAGGCCGTGAATGAATTCATGGCCGAAAGAGGATGGCAGGGGCGCTCGTGTGGCGCATGTGGCAGGACTTTCTTCTCTAAGCCATCTACCAAGATGGATGTCTCGGTCTGTGGCTGGCATAAGTGCGATAAGGGAGGATATCCCTTTCGCACATATACCAAGCGCAAGAAGATGCTGACGCCTGCGCAAATCAGCGCAAGGATGGGCGAGTACTTTCGCTCAGTGGGATTCGATCTGGCAACCCCGAGGAACATTGCAAACTTCGAGGGGCAGACCGACCTGGTGATCGCCGGTGTTCAGATGTTTGACGACATCATTCACCGCAACCAGAAAATCCGAAACGACAAGGTATTCGTGGCGCAGCCGTGCGTTCGCATGCAGTTTCAGCCTCATGTCGAGTCACAGGAGGGGACATCAACTTCCTTCGTGAACGTATGTACTGAAAAGATGGGGGCTGAGTTCTCTGAGCATCTGCAGTCAGTAGACCACTGGTGCACGATCCTCTCAAAGCTCGGCCTTCACATGAACGACTTCATCGTCGTGATGAGAACCTCTGTCAATGATTGGGGAACCGGGAAATTCTCGGCGCTTGAGCTTTTTTTCTCCTACGGGGGACTTGAGCTTGGAGACGCCGCCTATCTCCTTATTCCCCAGGCGAATCGCCCGGCGATTCCGATCAGCGACATCGGCTTCGGTCTTGAGAGAATGGCATGGGCCGTAAACAAGACCGATTCCTACTTCGATACCCTTATGCCGTGGACAGCGGCGGGCGCGCGAGAGATGTTCGACTCATGTCGAACGATTGCGCTTCTGGTGCTGTGCGGCGTTCAGGCGGCAAATAAGGGTCCAGGTCTCCAGTTCAGGCGGTTTGCGAAGGCGCTCGGTGAGAAGTACTACGGTGTGGATGTGTATAGCATCCTCACGTACTATTTCGACTATTGGGCGCAATTCATCAAGCCGTCGATCAGCCGAGAATCCGCTATCCAGCTTGCTCGCTTGGAGATCGAGAGGTTCGTCAATCTGAAGGTCTGCGAGACGTTAAGGCTCCCGCCGCCTCGAGATGAGACGACAGAAGTCTATTTCGATCGCTTGGTGTATACTTGTAACACTAACATTTACGAGTTGCGCAAAGCGTTAAAAACATGCAAAACATAAAGGAGAACAACCGAATATATTTGTCGGGGGGTGGTAATGAAAAGCAATCATTCCCCCTCGACAAATTTTTTTTTGATACATTGCCCAAAAATGGACGCTTTTTATACATACCAATAGCACTCCGCGGGCACAAACTTTACCCTACAGCGCATTTATGGATGAAGGGCATTATCGAGCTCCATGAGAGATCAGATGTCCAATTTGAGACTGTAGATGATCCCGCAAAATATAATCTTGAGGCTCTTAAAGAGTTTAGTGGAATATATATTGGTGGTGGCAACACATGGAGTCTTATTCAGGAGCTCAAAGTCTCTGGATTTGCCGATATCTTGATTCAATACATTGAAGCCGGTGGACAAGTTTACGGAGGTAGTGCCGGTGCAATCATAATGGGCAATAAAATTAATACTCATGACGATGAAAACAAGATAGGTTTGCAAGATGTGTCTGGATTCAACCTTCTTAATAATTTTTCAGTAGCATGTCACTTTAAGGATGATCAAAATGATCGATTTAAGACGTGGGCAATTGATAATAATTTGCCAATTGTTTGTCTACCAGAAGAAACCGGTCTAGTTGTTGAGAAAGGTGTTGTATTATGTGCTGGCACTAAGCCATGTGTTGTTTATCTTGCTGATGGAACTAAAAAAGAGGTAGGTCCCGAAGAATCTTTTGATCTATAAATAAAAAAGTACCCATGTCTTGGCGACATGGGTACTGAGGACTTCTTCCTTTCAGAACAGGTTCAATTCTCCTTTCACGATTTTCTGGGTGGTTTCGTTGGCGTTTGCGAGGTTGCGTTCGACGATCGCTTCGATCATCTGGCGCTGTGCTGACGTTGCGTCTCCACCACAGATCTCCACGCATGCGGACCACGGGTCCGATAGGCTTCTGCCCATTTGGGACGTCAGGTACACATATGTCTCAAGTCCCACGACACGATGGATCTCATCGGAAATGAGGGAGCAGATCGCGGTGTAGAGCTTGCCTACATGGTAGACAGGATTCTTGCCGCAGCAAGCTTCCATGCTCATGTGCCGGGTGAACGGAATGACGCCGTTGTATCTGTTGCCTCGTCCTACGACACCTTCGTCGCCGCTTTCGATAGCGCTTCCGGTCAACGTAAGGTAGTAATCCGATTTGCTCGGATTATCCCTAGTGTTGAGCGAAACAGTGACATCGAATTGTCCGAACTTGGACACCACCAATTGCTTGATGGCGTCTTCAAGAAATCTCAGTTTCTCGAAGTAGAATTCCTTGCTCGGAGTGTGAGCGGCGACAAACGGAATGCAGACGGTGATGTCCATACGCTTTTTCATGCGTCTGGCCATCACCTTGATATCCGTGCCGACATAGGGATGAAGCTTTTTGAACCCCTTCCCATTCAGCGTGGTTTCGACGAGCATCACGATCTTCTCGGTGGCACTGAGCGGACTGTAGGCCACGGCGGTCGAGGTATCGTTCGAGCGCAGACTGTTGTCGTGGAAGACCGCAAACTCCTTCTGGGGAATCTCGAAGAAGAACTGGCGTTCATTCTGCGTCGATCCATCAGCTTCGTACACGACGCCGGGGCCGGGTGCGAAGTGGGTGTTGTCGACGATCATGAGCCATTGGTCCAAGTCGAGAAGCGGTAGAACATCTCCCAGGTGCTTGTAGACCGTCTCTTTGACGATCTCAAGATAGGGAATTGTCTCTTGCTGCCAGGTTCGGGTGAACCGGCAGTTGAGATAGAGCCTGATCGGCTTCTGCATCTCTCCGCTGCCGAACTTGACCTTGGCTGATCCGCCAGACAGAGCAATCTTGTCGACCATATGTCGCAAGATGATGCCGTAGCGTTTCAGGCAGTACTGTGAGTATGCCTGGGACACCTTCTCGGCGATCGTGTCGCAGAGGGTATCGGGATGACCAATGCCTTTGCGTTCGACGACCTCGAATTCGGTGTTGTCGATGCGAGGCGTTCCTGATGAGTAAACGAGCAGGTTTTTCTTGTCCATTTGCGCTACCTCCTAAAGGGTGATTGGTTGTGAATGTACAATAATAACTAACAGCAAACTATAATATATATTACACTATGTCAATAGTACTCTAAACAAATTAATGCTTAGTAATTATTTATTTAATACAGTGTGTTGAGGGGCGGGGTAACAATTTTCGAAGCTTGGAATGTAGATGGTTGCGTCATCAATTCTCTCGAAGATTTTCCTAACGTCCTCGACGGTGCGACCCACGACTTTCTCAGCAAAAATATTCCTGTACAGGGTTTATGTATAGTTATACTCTTGAGATATTAGATACTTAAAATTTGAAGTTATATCTCATGGAACCACAAATAACTACTCCGGTTTTGCAGACACCTCAAACACCTCCTGTTGTGCCAAAAAATAAAAAATCTTTTTTGAAATCTCTGAGTTTTGGTGCCGTACTTACCATAAGTATTTTGAGTATTGTCGCTGCCGCTATATATCTCGGTGCCGTGCTTTTTGAATATAGTGATGTTTATAACCAGTTGGCAGTAGAAACGAAAAGAGGTTACGTAGAAGATAGTCAGCTTGTTGAGTACGAAACTCCATATTGGGCTACCTATATACGTGCCGCAGTCACCGTCGCAGGATTTCCTTTAACGTTACTGTTCCTCCCTTTTGCTGGGAATGATGGGTTTATTGGATTTGGTATTTTGTCAGAAATATTTGGTATCCCAATAATTTTTTTATTCTGGTTTATTGTGTTGTCCTTAGTTTGGTCCGTCGTCAGTCAGTTTAGAAGAAAGCAAGGCGATTTTAATAATATTCGCGAGTTACCAGAATCTAGCACAAAAGGCAAAGCTGCGGTTTTGATCATTTCTGTTCTTATTGTTCTTGGACTGACTTTTGGAAAACAGTCTCTTATAAAAGCTGTATATAAAAGTGTTGATATGCCTTCCTCTAGTGATAGTGAGCCCCTTGTTGTGTCGGCAATAACTCCAGATAATGGAAAGAAAGGGGATGTAATAACAATATTCGGCTCAGGGTTCGCTAATAAAACACTTATAGTTTGGTTATCTGGTAAAAAGAATAATAAGCATGGACTCTTGTGGAAGGGTTTGCCTACAGACGATTCACCAATATCTTTTATTTTGAATCAAAGTTTGTGCCCAGTAGGATTTGATCCTTGCCCGCATTCTCGTCAGTTATTTAATAAAGGTGAATATGAAATAAGAATTTTGGGCGGAGGTCCAGACGTGTCACTTCCTTTTCAAATAAATGAAGATGTTGTTATTTCAAACAAGCAGTCTATACCGATATCAAGTTTTACTAAGGGCGGCACTGGGATTGGGGGAGGATTCAAGAACGGTACCTTGACTGTTGACGCTGTAGACGGTGCGTATGTTTGGATATGGGCTCCTATCAACAATACCAAGCCAGTAAGTTACCTAGAATTCGATGTTGTTGCTGGTGATGTTAATAATTTTAATCTCGGTGTGTATATTGATAACAAACTAATTGGAAGAGTGTCCACCGAATTTTCTGGTCAAAAAGTTCAAAAGTTCTCCGCAAAGATCGATGAGTTGCCATCAGGATCACATACTCTGTCTTTGCGTCTAGATTCCTTCAATTGGGAAAACCGTTTAGCTAGTGGTTACATGATCATATCAAATGTGATGACTGGGTATGTTGCAGATTAGTGTAAATTTGCAAATGTTAGAAGGATAAGTGGTTGTGCCGCTCCTTATGATTCGTCTACTGCGTTCATCGTGCGGTATGAATCAAACCGCATGATTATTGGTTTGTTATTAATAATTTCTATATACCTGTCATTAGGACGAAGAAATAAAACCCTGTAAATTAAAAGGAATATGGGTTCAAAGTGGGGGTAGTAGCGCTCGATACGAGACTGGAGAGAGAAATATATACGAATGAGGGGGGTGCTAAAACGCGTGTCACAACGTACGCTTTGTTGCTCTGTCTGGTATCGCGGACTGTTGCTGCTGAGCTGACCTTTTCTTTTTCTAAACATACTCAAAGGTTTATTGAGAGACCAAAGGGTGGTGTGTTTTGCCATTTGAATCCAGAGCCAATAATCGCCAGCTACCCTCATGTGGGCTGGGAAGGGTTGTACTTTGTCCCAAATAGTTTTTCTCCAAAAAACACTATCTTGTTCAACAAAATATGCCCCTCGTCCGTACAGTCCCTGCGTGAGCCAGTCTTGTCGGTATACGCGACACCCTCCTTTTTTGATAATGTGACCCTGTTCATTTATGGTTGTTGTCGTGCCTTTGAGTAGTTCTATTTGTGGATACGCAGCAAATACTGAGGCAACACTTTTTAATGAGTCAGCTTGATACAAATCGTCTGCATTGAGCCATGCGTATATATCGCCAGATCCTAGACTAAAACCTTGGTTTATTGCATCGTACATGCCCGTACCAATCTGTGAAATATATCGAATACTTACATCGTTACATCGAATTTGATATTTTTTTTCAGCGATTTGTTCGATGTATGTTCTGATAATTAACTCAGTATCATCATCTGATCCTCCGTCAACGACAATATACTCAATAGAGAAATCTCCTTCCTGAGAAATCACACTTTCAATTGTCTGGGTAATCCAAGCGCCCATGTTGTGGGTGGGGGTGATAATAGAAAATTTCATTTGTGGTATTATACCCCTTAATGTATTTTTTCTTCACTGCACCATTACGGTTTGGTTCAAAAATCTTTAAGCAGTCAACGGTTATGCGTTACTTTTTCTCTGGCGGAACCTCTGCTCTACTTGAACTTTTAGTTTTGTTTGTGCTCGTTAATTTTTTTCGTGTTTTCTATCTTTCCGCAGCAATTGTTGCCATGACTGTTGCTTTTATTGCAAGATTTTTACTCCAGAAATATGTCACATTCGGAAACAAGGATAAGACGCATGTTTTAAAACAACTTTCATATTACGCAATATTGTATTTTATAAGTCTATGTGCAACAGCATGGCTACTGTACGGTTTTGTTGAAGTTCTTGGTATTTGGTATCTCTTTGCTCAAATACTTTCTATTATTATTGTAGCAACAGGCTGTTTTTTTATTTACAAAATATTTATTTTTAGAACAGAATGAAAATTTTTACCGTTACTCAACCGATGGATGTAAATGATCCTGTGTGTATACATTTCAAATGTTAAATGAGAAAGCTTTATCTTATATTTCACGGTAGGTTTCCGAGCGAGAAGGCCGCAGCCCTTTTTGCTGCAAAAAGTTGCGAGGCGTTTGCTCAACAAGGATTTGATGTAACTCTACTTGTTCCTCGGAGGAAGGGTGTGAACAAAGATGATCCTTTTGCTTTCTTTAATGTTAAGAAGAGTTTCCGGGTCACATATCTTTTAACATTCGATTTTTTTTCATTTACAAAAAGCTTGGGTTTTTGGATAAGTCTTGTTGCGTTTTCTTTCTCAGTTTATTTTTATTTGGTGAAGAACGGTGATAGCAAAAATGATATTGTGTTTTCAAACGAATTACTCCCACTCTTTTTCGTCTCTCTAAACTTCAAGAATACATTCTATGAAATGCATGATTTTCCTGAAAGCAAAATTTTTATTTTCGGAACACTCCTGTCGCATATTAAGTGGGTATTAATCCATAATCATTGGAAATTACAAGAAACAAAAAAACGCTTTCCTAAAATTTCAAGCAAAAAGTTTTTGTGTGAACCGAACGCTGTTGATATAAGTACTTTTGATATCAATCTGTCAAAAGACGAAGCAAGAAAGATGCTTAATCTCCCTCGTTCAAAAAAAATTGTTATGTATACTGGCCATTTGTATGGCTGGAAGGGAACTGATACACTTGCCGCTGCAGCACGACTGCTTTCGGATGAGTATCTTGTCGTATTTGTTGGTGGAACCCAAGGCGATATCGAGAGATTTAAGAAGCTTAACGAGAACCAAACGAATATTCTTATAGTTGGCTTTAAACCTCACGGTGAAATGCCGGTGTGGCAGAAAGCCGCTGATGTCCTTGTTCTTCCGAATACTGCAAAGGAAAAGATTTCTGCTTACTATACTTCTCCAATGAAACTTTTTGAGTACATGGCAAGTTCGCGGCCAATCGTAGCTTCAGACATCCCTTCCATAAATGAGGTTGTAGATAAAAAATCCGCCTATTTAGTAACCCCCGATGATGCTGTTTCATTGGCGCGAGGTATTGAGGAGGTGATACATAACGAAGGTTTATTTTCAAAGGAGGCATTTAAAAAGGTTCTCAATCATTCGTGGGAGAAAAGAGCGATGCGAATCAAGGAATTTATGGATTTATGAAACATTGGATAAAGTCACACAAATTTGAAATTGTTGTTTTTCTTTCTGCACTCATAATTCGATTGGTGCTTTTCTCTGTTAGTTTTACGCAAAACGATGGCGATCTTATAAAAACAATAAGAGGGGATGACGGGTATTATGAACTGAGTCAAAATATAAATGCTGGACACGGATTTACCTTTGATTCAGAACCTCCTCACAGACCAAATCCACTTCGTACACCCATCTGGCCATACCTCATCGCTTTTTTTGCAAAATTTTTTGGAACATACTGGGCGGTGCTTGTATTAGAGGTTATTTTGGGGAGTTTTATTCCTATTTTGGGCATGAGAGTGGCTCGATATTTGGTGTCCGAAAAGTCTTCAAGGTTAGTTGCCATTTTGCTCTTGCTTGAACCATACTCAGTTCTTCTTTCGTTCATTTTATACACAGAAACAGTCTTTACGTTCTTTTTTCTTATTTTTCTTTTGTTTTTGTTTCGGTACATTCAGAGCCAAACATCTCGAAATGCTATTTGGGTTGGATTGTCGCTCGGTTTTGCTTGTATTATCAAGCCCACAGTTCAATTTCTTCCAATTCTTATTCCGATAGCCCTAGTAATTCTTTTTCTCTGGCAGAAAAATCTCGTAAGAGGTCATCAGAAAAACCTCGCAGTGTTTCTTTTGAGTTTCTTTCTTGTAATTTCACCTTGGTTGTATAGAAATTATCAGGCTTTTGGGGTTTGGGGGATTAGTGCCCAGCCCGCATTTAATCTTTATGTGTATCTTGCGCCAACGGTTCTTGCAATTGACAACAAAACGGATTTTAAAACTGAATATGAAAAGTTTGTAAAAAGGGAGAATTTTGATGAAAACAATATTAACTTATCAAATTCTAGTTTCTACAAACAACAAGCATTTGATGTGATAAAGGATCACAAACTTGCTCTTGTAAAAACAGCTTTTATATCAAGTGTTACATTTTTTACTCACGATGGAATTCTTACCGTACTACAATATTCGGGTATAGAAATTAAAAATACTATTTCAAAGCCCGTTATTTATCTTATTTCTCAGCCCTTCGAATTATTCAGAACGATTGTTTCATACTCACAGAGCCCTGCAGTTTTGATTCTCGTGGCCCGTGTTTTTTGGTTATTTGTTACATTACTTTTTGTTGTTGGGTCGGCTTTTTTGTGTAAGAGAGATTATTTTAGACCGGTAATTATTATTGCATTCCTAATCATCCTCTATTTTATGGCTACGACATGGATTAATGGGTTTGGAGTCAATGCTCGGTTTAGGGTGCCGGTAAATGTACTTATCTTCTCATTCGCTGTACACGGAATTTCTGTTATAAAGGAATGTATTAAATCAATATTTAAATGAAATTATCCATCATAATTCCTTGTTTTAATGAAGAAGCGACCCTTGAAAAGCTTCTTGATGCAGTATTGGCGGTTTCTTTACCTGGCTGGGAGAAGGAGGTAGTGGTTGTAGATGACGCTTCGACAGACAAGACTCCAGAAATACTTTCAAGATATGGAAACAGCATTAAATCTGTTCGTCAGATGACTAACGGCGGAAAGGGAACCGCAGTTGAACGAGGTTTAAAAGAAGCAACTGGCGACTACATCATCATTCAGGATGCTGATCTTGAGTATAATCCCCGAGAAATCCCACAGTTTCTTGATCCAATAAATAAAAAAGAGGCCGAGGTTGTTTATGGTTCTAGAAATCTTCACCATGTGAAGCGGGAAGGGTTCTATTTTCAAAGATTTGGTGTGTGGATGATAACGAAACTTATCAATGTAATGTATGGGGTGAAACTTACCGATGTTTGGACTTGTTACAAACTCTTTCCTGCGCGCACAAAAAATCTTTTTGTTTCGGGAGGATTTGAATCAGAGCTTCTTTTTACGGGAGCGATTTTGAGACAGGGTTATAAAATTATTGAAGTACCTATTTCACACTCTCCGCGCAACGCTAGTGCAGGTAAAAAAATTCGTTATCGCGATGGATTTCGTGCCATTCAACTTTTACTCGCTGATCGACTTTTGTATCTCCGAAAACCACAGACACGAAAAAAAATAGATTTTTCTCATATTGTTTGTTGCCCGTTTTGTAAAGAGAATTTTCTAAAAACTGACCAAGGGTTTTTTTGTAACAGACATGGCCACTTTGACATTGATGAATTTTTACGACCGATTCTTATTGAAAAAAATACGTTTGAGTATACAAGTGAACAACACGTATCCGGAATAAATTGGCTCAAGTCTTTCCTTAAGCAGTTTCCGAAGCTTTATTATTTTATTTGGCACACCTTTTGTCCGGTTATGATGACGGTACGGGGCCCTAAAATGGTATTAGATAGGGTTAAAAGGGGTGGGATGATATTAAATGTGGGTTCTGGCCCAGAGCGTTTGGGGGATGAATTTATTAATATCGATATTTTCCCATTTTCGGAAGTGGATATTGTCTCTGATGCAACAAGACTTCCATTTAAAGACAACACAGTGGATGCTGCTGTTTCCGAGTCACTTCTCGAACATGTTCCTGATGCCCATCTCGTGGCCCGTGAAATGATTCGTGTTGTAAGACCCGGAGGCTACGTTTATGCAAGTGCTCCTTTTATGCACCCATATCATGCATCCCCCGACGATTTTAATCGCTGGACACTTTCAGGATTGAAACATTTGTTTAATGATCTCGAAATTGTCGATTCAGGCGTGCGATCAGGTCCTTGGTCTACATTGCTAATGTTTTTAGCATACTGGCTCGGAGTAATATGCTCATTTGGGTTTAAAAAAGTTTCACCCTTTCTTGCTCACTTTTTTATGCTTATTTTTGGCCCGATCAAATATCTCGATTACATTTTTTTATACATGCCCGGATCAGATGTTGTGGCAACGCATCTTTATATCCTCGGAAAGAAAAAATGAGTTTAATAATGAACCATTGTACAGTACTTGTTTTCAAAAAAAGTTTTTTTATCTCCATAGTAATCCCAATCTATCGCTTCATTTTTAAAGATAATATGTGGAATGTTTCCGTAGTATGAAGCAAAATCACCAAAACTTGAGTCTGAGCCAAGAATCACATTTGTTTTCGAGAGAAGAAAGAGATCGTGTATCGCTGAAAGTTTTGAAATGTAAATATTGAGATCTGAGAATAGATGGTCATCAATCTTACCGTCGGAAGTAATCACAAAGCATACTTCGTTTCGATTGAGATTAAAATGTATCAGATATTCGTTTAATATTTCTTTAACGCGCCCCTGTTCGATCCAAAATTTTCCATTTTTGAATTTTTTGTAGTCACCCTGGCGAATATGTACACCAACAATATGCGTGTATTTTTTTCTAAGAAGTGAAACGGGTGCACTAAATTCATTTTCAATTCTTTGAATTGGTTTAAAATATTCTATTATTTCTTTTCTGTATTTTGTTAAACCCTTTGGATTTCTAAAAAGCCATCCAGTGAAATAAACAGTATTTGAACATTCGGTTCTTAAAATATCAGGTATTTTTTCAATTGAGGGTGGTAAATAGTAGACAGTGTTGTTGTTATTTACCGAGGATACGATCTGTGCAGACTTAATATTTCTGATATAAAAACTCCAGATTTTATATATTTTGCGCCATAACTTTGTTTTAAGTTTATTTCGTCGACCACTATAATTTCTAAATGGGCGGTATAGAAATAGATCCACAACTTTTGTTCGAGGGATGTTAAATTGATTTCCGTACTCAAAGAATGATGGATTAAAAAGTTCTATACCCACCTCAAGACAGTACGCGTAAATACTCACATAATTCCAGAGTTGATTTGCAAGTTCGCCACCCCCATGCTCAAGAATAACTGCTTTTCTCGCGGCCGTTTTCCTTGTACGGTTTTTGTTTAGTAAAAAATACACGTTTTTACAATTTGATGAAATGAAAAAGACCTGTTCCAAATCCTTTTGTTGGATCGTATGTTCTTTCAATATTTTGCCCGTATATATATGCTTCTTCTTTGATACTCATTCCCTCAAAAAGCTTAAGAATTTGATTCCGAGTGAAGGCTCGGTGTGCATTAAAATAAGTCCTGTTTTGATCATCTATTGGTGCTGAGATGTATAGTGAACCATGTGTTGCAAGGACCCGTTTAAGTTCGTTCGCTGCTTTTTCTGTGCCAAATTGATCTAGTTGATCACCGTAGCGGCCGAGTCCGATATGTTCTATAACACAGATAGACGATAGTGATTCAATCTCGTTGTCTTTGAATGGAAGTTTCGTAATATCACCTTTTACAAAAGAAAGGCCTGGAAGAGAAATGGAAATGGGGCGAATATCAACCATGGTAGTTGGAGTAAACTGTGAAATTATGCCCACCATGAGTGCCTGAGAGGCAACATCGAAGTGTCTTTCTGGTTTGGACTCAAATATTTTTTTTGCACACCAGCATCCTTGAATGAAATAAACAGGGTCAATTTTGTGAGCTGTTGTTTTATCATGAATACGTGGAAAGAGATCGGTTGTGCTCACTTTGTAGGCAGGATTTATTTCAAGAGATCGATATGTTTTGTAGTCTTTTAAATACTGTGCAAGTTTTCTGAGGCGTGTTAAGAATCCTGGTTGGATTTTAAATGTACGAAAAACAATGACGGTGTATTTTAATACGGGAATATTTTTAAGTTTACTTTTCATAAAATTGTCCGAGATTCTTTAACGAATAATTTTGAGTATGCGCCAAAAGTAGTAAACAATCTTTCTTTTGAGGTTAATAGATTTGCTTACTGCGTGCCAGAACTGGGAAGGCAGGGAAAATCTCTTTACGGGAGGCAAACGCATAATGAATTCATGGATTTTGTTCCTGTCGCTCAACCATATAGTATGTTTTTCTCGTGCCCGCAACCATGCAGCTTCACCCAACTTCATCGAATCAGTCAAATCAATCCGTCTAGTTTTTTCGTCGAAAAGGATACCGTCTTTACCGTTAAAAATGTATTCGTTGTGTACTGCATCGTTATATGCGATTACGCATTTGCCTAAGGCTAAAGCCTCAGTAAACGCTCCGATACCTTCCTTCTTTCTTGGGGCAATAAAAATTGAACATCTGTTTAAAAGATCCATATATCGATCACGAGACATGAAATCGTTTACAATAAAGGATATTTTGAAATTTTTGATGTCATCCTCAGATATTCCAAGCATTTGTTTGTCTGATTCCGAGTTACAAATCAGAGTGAAGCTGTCAACCTGCCTCGGGTCTATCATTTCGCGTATCTTTGAGAAACTAATTCCGTTTCTAAACCAGAAGAAGATATGATTTTCACCTGTTCTTTCTAACTTTGGAGAAGGTTCAATGTAGTAGTATTGAACTGTAAAAGTTGGGATTGAGAATTTGTTTGCCCAAGCACTAATTTTTTTTGAGAAAGAAATAATTGCAACTCGGTGTTTTGAAAGTATTTTCCATTGCCCATAATTGAATTTTTCCCCGTCGTACATGGGAACCCAAATGAAAGGCTTTTTTAATTTCTTCAGATCTTTCTCGGAACTAATAACTTGAAAGAAAACAATGTAATCATGCTTATTGATATCTTCAATGTTGATCGGATTTTTACCAGCCCACGACTCATCCCAGTATTCAGTTATCTCGAAATGGGGGGACAGTAAATCTTTTAGGAAAAAACTTGATTTGGTTTTTTTGTGGTACGAGTGGTCGATCCAGGCGAGAGTTGGTTTTTTCATGCGGGTTGCCTTTAATACTTTAGCTTAATTGAATATTTGTCAATTTTGGACTACAATACCCGACGTACTCAAATACACTTTTCGCCAGCTAATCTATATCACTACCATGAAGATTAAGATACTTGGTTCTGGATTCTACGGTTGCCATCTAGCGATTGCTTTGCTTGACGCAGGTCATCAAGTTGAAATCCATGAAATAAGTAACCGGATTTTCTCCGGTGCCTCGGGAGCAATTCCTGCCCGACTACATCGCGGATTTCATTACCCGCGCTCTGCTTCAACAAGAGAAGCATGTAATGCCCACTACGAGGAGTTTATGGCTAGATACGGGCAGTTTACCAGTGGTGTGCCGATAAATATATACGCTATTGCTGCACGTGAGAGTGTGATTGATTTTCCCACATACCGCCGTATTCTCGAAGGCTCTGTTGAGTTTTTGACCGTTGAGAAACCAGAAGAATTTGGTCTGCAGAATGTCGAAGGGGCACTTATGACAGGAGAACGGCATGTAGTAATTGATAAGGTAAGGGCGTATTTCGAGAAACGCCTCAAGAAGTATACTCGTTTTAATGTTTCTAATAAGAACCCATCGTTTGGTGGCGATTTTGATTGGGTTATTGATGCGACTTTTTGTGCAAATCAAAATATTGGGGTAGATAGATATGAACCATGTCTGGTCTTAATTATGAAAGGTAAAGAGGTTAACAAGGCAGTGACTATTATGGATGGACCGTTTCCAAGTCTTTATCCGTGGGACGAAAAGAAAAAATTATCCAGCCTTTCAAGTGCTTTGTGGACGCCATTTTCAAAGACGTGCAAAACCTACGGTGAAGCAAAAAAAATACTCGATAATCTTACCCAAAAAGATCTTGTGGAGCGTGGTAAGTCGATGATACAAAGCATTGCTCGATTTTATCCGGCAATTTACGATTATAAAACAGTTGATTACAAGACATCGATTCGTGCAATTCCTTTTTCGGGTTCCGATGCAAGATTGGTTGAGGTTGTTAAAACTGACCCACGAGTTATTCGGATTCGTGCAGGAAAAATTGATGCTGTTGTGCAAGCCGAGAGAGAGGTAAAAAAAATAATGGGTATATGAACATTGGAATAACAGGGAGAAGAAGTGCGATTGCGCAGGAATTCTTAAAATTTCTGTCACCAGAAGATAAGGTGATTTATGGTACAGCTCAGGATCTCCCACTTGATCTCGACCAGTATTTTTTGTGTGCCGGTGTTATTGTGGGTAAAAATATTGTCGACATTGATGAAAGTGAAGCGTGTGATATGTTGCGAGTGAATTTTGTAGATGTGGTGAAGCTTTGTGAAAAAATTTTTAAAGTAAATCCAAAGGCTCGTATATGTATTGTTGGATCAGAATCTGGTTTCAAGGGTTCTTTCGATATTGTTTACGCTGCTTCGAAAGCGGGGGTACATCTATATGTAGAATCAAAAAGACTGCAACACGCCTCACAACACTTGGTGTGTGTTGCTCCTACAATAATTGAAGATACAGGTATGACTCGACGAAGAGGCGATGTGGAAGAAACCATGAGGCGCGGCAAGGAAAGACGTCTAGGGAGATGGTTAAGAGCACAAGAGGTTGCGAGAACATGTCACTTTGTACTAAGCGAAGATGCACTCTGTAATACTGTCGTTAGGATGACCGGTGGAAATTGGTAGTATTAAAGATGTAGAATTTCATCAATAAACCGCCCATATTCACGAGAGAATGTTTCTTTTGTGTGATGTTTTCGAACAAAATTCCAGGATTGTTTCGTTAATTCACTGAGTTCCTCATTGGGTTTTTTTGCCACCTCGAGTACTGCTTCCATGACAGATTCAACACTGGCCTCTTTTAGGGTTATTCCTCCCACGTTCGGATCTAGACCAGTTTCGGGGGTGATGATTGGAATAATTCCTGCGTGTAGTGCTTGAATAACAGCACCAGAGGTTCCTTCGGATGAGCTCGGATATACAAGAGCAACACAAGAATTAACTATTTCGTTAAAGGGTATATTTTGTACAAGAATTATTCCCTCTGAACTTATTTTTGGCCTTGGGTAATATTTGATGTTTGGCAAGGAAAGTTCCTCCTCATACTCTTGAGCGAAATCTTTTTCGTATACTGCTGGTCCGATAATAAAAAGATTTAGTTGAGGAAGTTTTGCAAATGCCTCTACAACCAAATCAAGCCCCTTGAGAATAGCACCCCCACCACTAAAAAAAAGAAAATTTTTCTTCCGTGATTCGTAATCTTTATTTGTTGGAAAATCATATAACTGTGTTACAGAAATTGGAATAGGGAAAATCGGCTTATTTAAATGTTTATAGGTGTCGTGAACTGTTTGATTGCCAAATCCCTCAAGGTAGTCGACACACTCAATACTTCTCTTTGTTAGAGATCTGCTTGGTTTGAAATGGACGTTTCGCCGCTTTGTTAAATACTGCAATCGACACATCTCGTTTTTATTGAGTGCCTCGTGATACATTCCGAGCACATGATAAACTTTTTTACAGTCGTGATTAAGAAATTTTGAATAATAATCAAGCTTTCCTTCAGCATCAATATACGCGACATATTTTTTTCGAGGAAGAAATGAGGTGTTGTGTTCCGCAATGCAGTCTACGTCATAACCCCGAACATTGAAAAGTCTGACCATTTCCTGACATTCCCAATAATTTGAATGCGGATCCGTTTTTTTCTCGTGAGGCAAGAGAGTGAAGGGGGATGATAGATAGGAAAACAACACATTTCCTTTTTTCTTTGTTGTGGCAGGAATGTGAACGTAGCCAAAAAATTTGTTTGTAAATTTGTTTTTATAAGCTGTAAGCGCTGCAAGATTTTTTTTCATCGGACTATATTGTTTACTTTCTCCACATATACAACGGAATAGGGATGAAGTAGCTGTTTTTAAATGTTGTGGCAACTTGAAAATTAAAATCTCTGTCCGCCCCCCTTCCCATAAATGAAGGCCATATTCTTTCTGAGAGCTTTCTGAATTTTACTTTTTCATATACGGTGCGTTTGAATAGGGGGCTATTTGCTGCTCCTGGGTATGGGTCTAAAAGAGAGAAAAAGAGTTTATTAATCACTGTTTTTCTTTTTGTGTGAAAAGGGATTTTTTGGTTTATTTTGGGAAACAATGTGGGAACGATGCCTCTTGCTCTTCGCGCCAGTTTAATGATGTCAGTCGGGGTCATGATTTCACCCGTTGGTTTTTCTGGACCGACCGTATGAAGGAGCTCAGGTTTGAAAGGTGTTACTGAAGTTGTAATGTGTGCAGCATTAAGTTCGATAAGTAGTTTGTATTGAACCTCGATTCTGTTTAGGAAAGATGCATCGTCAGCATCTTGAAACGTTATGTATTCGCCACGGGCGAAAGCCATACCCTTGTTGCGAGCTGAATATCCCGCGTTTATGTTTCGATTGAGTTTTGTATCAAATCTTTCTGGGTCATCTTCAACAAAAATTAGTTTTACTCGAGCGTCTTTGCGTGCCCACTTTTCTACTAAAATTTTTGTTGAATCGGTCGATGCGTCGTCGACAACTATAAGCTCTATGTTGGTATATGTTTGTTCAAGAATCGACTCGATGGCGTCGTTAATTGTTTTCTCAGCATTGTGTGTCGGCATAATTACGCTAATGAGTGGTTTCATGGTCTTTTGTGTGTTTTTTAAACCAAACTAAAAGACAAAGTAGTGTCCAAAGCTTCCCTGCATATTCTGTTTTTCCAGCATAAAAAACATTTTTTATTTCAATAACTTTTTCTTTATCAATATAACAGAATGCAGAAGAGTTTTCTGAAAAAAGATTGTCAACATACGAACGCATCTTTTTTTCGTTAAGCCACGCTTTTATCGGTGCTCCAAAACCTTGTTTTCGTCGATATACGAATTCTTTCGGAAATATTTCAGATAAAATTTCTTTAAGGATAATTTTGTTTTCATTTTTTGAAATTTTAAATTCAACTGGAAGGTTATAAACATATTCTGCGAGGGCTGTGTCAAGAAAAGGAGAGCGTGCCTCAAGTGAGTGCATCATACTCGTACGATCAATTTTTGTTAGGAGTTGTCCAGGAAGATAATACTTGAGATCAAATGCGTTAATTTTCTCAATGGGGTTTTTCAATCCCTTAACAATCTCAGTTTTAAAGTTGTTTGGAGTTATCGATGTTTTTAAAAGACTTTTTATCTCAGAGGTGTTAAAAACAGCAATGATGTTTTGATTGGTGGTAAATGGGTTGCTGAGGTGTCGTGAGGGTTTCCATAGTGGAATATGCCAATGTTTTTGATACCAACCATATCCCATAAAGAGTTCGTCAGCACCGTCACCTGTAAGAACCACTTTTACTTTCGAGGCTGCTAGTTTGGAAATAAGGTGTTGGGGAAAGTTAGATGTGTCGGCGTGCGGTTCGTCCATGTATTCAATAATTGTTTCAAGCTCATTAATGAGATCTGCTGTAATGTTGAGACTGTAATGATCACTACCGATTTTTTTAGCCGCTTCCAACGCAAATGGAAGTTCGTTATTTGGTCCTTCATAACCAACAGAAAAGGTTTTAATAGGGGAGGATGAATATTTTTGTGCATAATACGTTACAAGCGTTGAATCTACACCGCCGGAAAGGAAGGTTCCAATTTCCACATCAGCAACCATTCGTTTTTTTACTGCGTCGTCGAACAGCTTTTCGATGGTTTGTTTTGCGTCCTCACGACTGACGGTAGTTTTCTTTTTTTTAAGATCCCAGTATCTCCATGTTTCAAGTTTTCCATCCTTCACGATCCCAGCATGTGCGGGAAGAAGTGTGTGAATATTTTTGTAGATTGTTCTGTTTGGTGCAACATACATATGCTGAAGAAAATCACCAACCGCAGATGGGTCAATGATTCCTTTTACTAGGTTTGTTGCAAAGATTGATTTTATTTCGGAGGCAGCAATAAAGGTGTTGTGTATGTTAGTAAAATAAAACGGTTTTTTGCCAAATCTGTCTCGCGCGACAAACATCTCCTTTTTCTCTTCGTCCCATATTGCAAATGCAAACATACCATCAATATATTTCACGCATTCCTTTCCGTATTCTGCGTATGCCTTCAAAATAACCTCAGTGTCTGAGTGGGTGGTGAATATGTGACCTTTTTCTGCAAGAACGTTACGTAGACCATTGAATCCGTAAATTTCACCATTAAAAACGATTGTGTGTGGATTTTTATTGTCACTCATTGGTTGGTGCCCACCTAAAATATCGACAATAGAAAGCCGAGTTTGGCCCACTATTGCTTCAGTAAAACGTGAAAAACCCCTATCGTCGGGGCCTCGTTTTGAGAGACAAGAAAGCATTGAAAGTACTGTCGAGTCTGATATGGAGGGTGAGTCTTTACTCTGAATAGCTATGATTCCACACATGAATCATATCGTAGCATATATCTATTTTGCTTGAGATAATTCTCTCGGAAATTTTATAAGTATAACTAATACTATATAGTCAATAATTTCTGCTACGAGAAAAGCGATGGCTGCTCCATTGATTCCGTGTGACGGAACAAGTACAGCTACGAGAATGATTCGAACTACATTGGGTAGAATATTGGTTAAATAACTTTCTTTAATTTTTTGGTGGGCGGTGATTGCGGTAGCAATGATTTTTCGCGGGATAGTGAGTAGTGAAAGCGCGAGAATTTTAGAAAGACCGACTGCCTCTATATATTGTGGAAATAGATATTTAAATAGGAAAGGTGACAAAAAGAAATATATTGATAAAAGTATCACGACGACAACATATAGTTGTCCTATTCGCAATAAAAGACCTTTTCTAACCTCAGAAAATTCCTTCTGCGCAAATTTAGGGGCTGCGATAACACCTTGGGTTTCTATAAGATTTCTGAGTTCTTTAACTGGTGAAAGTGCATAATTGTATATAGCAACAGGTGCAGCACCGGCGAATTTCCAGAGAAGAATACTGTCCACCTTTTCGGAAAGGTATGAAAAAATACTAATTATTGCACTGTGAAAAGCGAAACCGCGTGCAAAAACCTCGTTTGTTTTTTGTGTGAGCTCTTTGCCGTATGTTTTTTTTACACCGAGGTAGAGCAAAAAACCCAATATCAAATTTCCAACTAAATTTGCAATAATTATATATAACGCTGATTCACTTAGCCATGCGGTGAAAATTAGAACAGCAGACATAACTGGAGTGCGCCAGAGATTGAAAGTTGCTATCATCTGGAAATCACCTTTTGAATTGAGAAACGACTTTGCAGCACTGTTTGCAAACGAAACCGGAAGTATAATGGCTCCCAAAATAAACGAATAACCAAGGACAGAATTTCCAGCAATCAAATAGTATAATCCTACGAGTCCAAGACCTAACCCGGATGCAATAGACCAGGGAAAAATGATGCGTATGCTGTCAAATATGACCGCATAACTTCCGCGAGACACTGCTTTTGCAGATCCAGCACCCAGGGCTGTTGTTGTTGGCATGCCAAAAAGTCCAATTACAGCAAGTACAAACGCATAGGTTCCATATGCCTCTTTTGTTATAAAGTGAGCAAATGCAACGGAAAGTGCGAGACCGTTTAAAATACCGAGACCCCGATTGAAGTTTAACCAGAAGTTATTAACTACAAGGTGTAACGTGTTGGTTCGAGTGTATTTCTCTGTAGAACGAAAGAATGTTTTGATTTTTTCTTTCACAAACGTCTATAGTACTCTAAAAATATTTAGTTTCAAGGTTTGTGTTTTTAAAATAGAATAATCAAGATGGGTTTTTCCTTTTTAACGAGAAAGACTATACTTAATTAAACGCCGTGCTTTCCCACTTTCACAACGTAAAACACTGGGTCAGTAAACATGAGCGCAAACTTTCTTCGCTTGCGCTTTTTGCGGGTTTTGTGCTCGACGCACTCACACTTCGTCGCATCGACAATCTGTATGAAAACGCCGTTTTTGTTTCGTATTTTTTCATCATTGGTTTTTCAATCATTGCGATCAACTACATCGAGGCGGGGAAGTATGAACGGGATTGGGTTGGTCGTGCACATCCGATTCTGTTGTTGCTGACGCAGTTTGCATTCGGTGGTTTGTTTAGCGGCTTTTCAATTTTTTATTTTCGAAGCGGGTCGCTCCTATCGAGTTGGCCGTTTATTTTGATTCTTGTCACGCTCCTCATCGGCAACGAAGCGCTCCGCAAACAATATGAACGTTTAGTGTTTCAGATTTCGTTTTTCTTTGTTGCACTGTTTTTCTTTGCAATTTTTGCTGTGCCGGTGGCGATCGGTCATATGGGAGCTTGGATTTTTGTTTTGAGTGGTGTCGTTGCTACTGCTTTGATCATTGGTTTCGTGTATCTTTTATGGCGACTTGTGCCTGAGCGAGTAGAGAAGAGTCGGCGCCGCCTCGTGTATTCTATTTGTGCAATCCTTGTTTTGGTAAACGTGCTTTATTTTGCAAAACTGATTCCGCCGATTCCACTTTCGCTCAAGCAGGCCGACGTGTATCACTCAATCGTGCGGGCTGGCACGGGGTATGTTGCATTGCAGGAGGAACAGTCTGGATTTTCTGGACTACAAGTGTTCGAAAACATTCATGTGAAAAAAGGTGAGCCGCTCTATGTGTACAGTGCGGTGTTTGCGCCCGAAGACATTACAACAACGATCGTGCATAACTGGCGATATTTTGATTCGAAAGCCGGTCGTTGGGTTTCTGTTGATCGGATTCCGTATACTGTTATTGGTGGAGTCGATCGCGGATACCGCGGGTATACCAGAAAAACAAATCTTCAGGAAGGGCGCTGGACGGTGAATATCGAAACCGATCGGGGTCAGGTCATTGGTCGAGTTACGTTTGAGGTGGTGTACGACTCAGTAAGCCCTCCTGTGGTAGAGAAGGTGCTGTGAGGTATTATTATTCAACGCATGCTTTTATTAACCGCAATTTATTTTTTTATGAAAAAAATTATTTTTCTAATTGTGATCGTTGCATTGGTTGCGTTCTGTTATCCAAAGTCGTACATATCGTCGCCGGGTTTTGTGAGTCAGGAAACCGCTGCGGAGTTCTATGCGAATGCGCCAAAGTGCATTGGGTATAGTCATCTCACAAACGCTATGGAAATGGCTGCAGACGCACCAGGGAAGAGCTTGTGTTTCGGTTGGTTGGCGAAATAGATTTATTAATTAGGTACATATTATGCTTAAAGAATTTAAACAGTTTTTGCTTCGAGGAAATGTAGTTGATCTTGCGGTCGGTGTTGTGATCGGTGCTGCCTTTGGTTCTGTGGTCACCGCTCTTGTTGCTGACCTCCTTACTCCACTCATTGCTGCCATCGCAAAGGTTCCAGATTTTGGCGGTCTTGTGTTCGTGCTTAATGGCAGCAAGTTTATGTATGGCCATTTCCTTAATACGCTTATCTCGTTCATTTTGGTTGCTTCCGCCGTGTTCTTCTTTGTTGTGAAGCCAATGAACTTGCTTATCTCTCGAGCAAGAAAGCAGCCGCCAGCAGATCCAACAACTAAAAAGTGCCCTGAGTGCCAGAGTGAGATTTCGATTTCTGCAAAGCGTTGTGCACACTGTACTCAGCCCGTTGCGTAGTGGTCGGTCATTTAACACTCTAAGTCGCCCGAGCAGCTTGCGCCCCTTCGTCCACAGCGGAGTATTGCGCATAGAAAGTGCTGATATAATAACCCCATTACTAGGGGTTATTATATTTTTACTATGCAACGTATATATTCATTGTTTTTCGTGCTCGCAATTTGTGTTTTTGGTTTCGGAACCGCGGTGGTTGTGGAGGCGCAGACTTCATCACTTGCACCATGTACCTTTAGCGGCAATCTCGAAGTTGGCACCGTGAGCGAAGAGGTTCGCTGTGTGCAGAAGTTTTTGAACGATCACGGCTTCAAGATCGCAGAAGTCGGCGTGGGTTCGCCAGGCAAAGAAACTGGTATGTACGGTGAGCTCACCAAAGAAGCAGTGAAAAAATGGCAACAGGAAAACGGTATCACCCCAACCGGAACCTTTGGCCCCTTGTCCCAAGAAAAATATCTCAAGTATGTTGCGTCACTTCTCACAACCCAACTCTCAAATCTTGGTAGTACGGGAGGTGATACTGTGGTTACCCCGACCACACCAGCTCCAGTTCCTGCAGTTGATCTCAACGCAGAGAAGCGCGAAAAAGCTCGTGACTTGATTCTCGACGCGCGCGATATTATCGAGAAAGCAGAGGATGATGTAGATGATGCCGACTCAAACGAGATTGATAAAGAAAATGCTGCTGATGATATCAGTGATGCAAAGGATGATCTTCTCGACGCGCTCTACGCCTTTGTTGATGAAGATTACGAAGATGCAGCAGACTTGGCTGAGGATGTTATAAAAAACATCAATGACGATATCATGGAGGAACTTCATGGTGACGACAGCGATGCAGAAGAGGCACTCCAGGACGCAGAAGACGCTATCGACGAGGCTCGTGATGAAATCGACGCTGCATACGACGATGGTGATGATGTCGACGAAGCAAACGATCTTCTTGATGATGCAGAAGATAAGTTCGATGACGCACAAGACGCATTCGATGATGAGGACTATGAAGAAGCAGAGGATTTGGCAAACGAAGCAGAAGACCTTGCAAACGATGCAGTTGATGCAATCGGTAACTAACAGTAACAACTGAATTTGTTCGGGAAGAAAATCTAAAAATCGATGCCGGCAGCGGCAGGCACCCCTTTAGAAAAGGGGTGTTTTATTTCTCGCATTTCCGTGACGAGATCTGCTGCTGCAATGAACTCCGGTGTGCATCCGCGCCCAGTCAGTATGAGATGGTCGACAAGTGGTTTAGTGATCTCGATAAACTCAGAAATTTTCTTGTGCGTAAGAAGTCTAAGTGAAAGCGCGTTCCAGATTTCATCGAGTATGAGCACGTTCCATGCACCCGACATCGCTTCTTTTTCTGCGAGCGCGAGTCCGTCTTCTGCTGCCTTCACGTGTTCAGATCGGGGACGTTTGTCATCACCAATGCCCACAAACCCCTTTCCGGTTTTTATAATTTTGAATTTTGGATCGAGTTTTTTGCATGACTCATGTTCGCCCGAAAGCCACGGCCCTTTTATAAACTGCACCATGAGCACATTGTTTTCGCGACCCACAGCCCGAAGCGCGAGTCCTAAAGCTGCCGATGTCTTACCCTTACCGTTCCCTGTGAGGATAATAACCATAGGTGAATGTTAAATAATAATTTCGCAGACATTGCCGACGCAGGCAAGTTCTTTTTTGAGATCGCTTTCGTCGGTTTTTTCGTACGTTATGATCTTTGAATAATCGATGTGTTTGAGTCGGTTTGCGAGCTCGTTATATTTCTTTTCGTCGATTGCTTCATATGGGGCGAGTTGATAGACATGGTTGTCGCGGGGGAGGAATGAAAGCCCGCCGACAATGTCCCAGTGTTTATAAATCCAGTTGGCAACTTCGATCCATTCGTTTTCACCGACAGAAATGGTGACGGATGGGTTGTGCTCCGTGTAGTTTGTTTTGACAAGTTTCCAGTGTTCGAGTTGGTCGATTGCAGTGAGGTCGTCCTTGTATACAGAGCCGACGGGGGACTTTACTGGAAACTCGAGCACGTACGTTGTTGCATTTTCTTTTGATTGACCAACTTCGGGGAAATACGGCACGCCCTGGTCGCGAAGCATTTTGAAAAGTGAGTCAGTGGCTGAAATGCGAATGCGGCGAATATAGTACGGCGCATGGCGTGGGTGCATGCCAGAAGCACAGTCGACTGTTTGGGAAAGCGTGCCCGATGGTTTTACGGCAGTGGTGCAGGTTGAAGGATTTGTCCCAATCTTTTTTGAATATATTTTGTTGATGCGAATTACTTCGTCTTTGAGTTTGCGAAGCGTTTTTTCATTGCGAACTGCGGGCGAATCCCACTGACCAGTGATCGATACGCCAAGGAGTGCTTCGGACTGGCAGCGCTCTTTCCATTCTTTGGAAAGGTAAGGGAAGTTTGTGAGACTTGCTTGATATGTGCCGAGGATTGCTGCGAGGCGGATTTTGCGGAGAAGACTAGCTTCAGTATCTTCGCGACGAGCGACAATTTCTGAAAGGTTACAAAATTGCTTTGATTGCAAAATAATCTCTCCT
>CXWK01004636.1_pt4 | contig 28759 bp, 25 predicted proteins | sample 590851 | NCBI WGS metagenome assembly CXWK01 (sample SAMEA3498364, study PRJEB10139) | wastewater metagenome | biome: wastewater treatment plant; material: activated sludge | place: Denmark | collected 2014-08-01
TATTCCATTTTGTAAGTGGATCGTCATAAATCCACCACCGCCAATATTACCAGCTGATGGATAAGTAACAGCCAATGCGAATCCTACGGCAACTGCGGCATCAATAGCATTACCACCTTTTTTCAGTATATCAATTCCAACTTGCGAAGCAATTTTACTGGCAGAAACAACCATCCCATATTTACCCTGAATAGGATCATTTGATTCAGAAAATGAGTGACTTAAGTTTGCGAAAAGTAAAAAAAATAAAATTATGTTTCTAAAAAATGTTAGCATCAACATTAATTCCATCGTTTTTTAATTGCTCTATCAACAAAGAAGTTAAATCATTAACCTGCTGTAAAGTTTTCTTAAGATCGTTAACTAAATTGTCATCATACAAAAGTTTGCCTGCATTGTTTTGTTGATTGAGAGTTTCTTTAGTTAAGTTATTTAAATCTGTAAGTAGTGTATCACTTTTTTGAAAAACAGATTTAAGATCTTCAAACAATTGGTCAATATTATCTTTGTTGTTGGCTAATATTTGATTGCTTCGTTCAGTTAATTCCACTGCATTTTGTGATAACTGCCTTATATCCATTATATTTTCAGAAAGTAAGATGTTCATTTTATCAGTGAGCAAATTCAGATTTGATATTGATTTTTTAACATCTGAACTTAGCTTTTCATCTGTTAAATATTTATTAACTGAACTTAAAGAAAGTTTTACATCTTTAAGAACGGTCACAAAATCATCTTGCATAGATCCTAAAAGAGACAATACTGATGGGATATCCGCATAGAAAAGACCTTCACTTACTTTGCTTAAATCATAAACTTGCGAAGAATTACCAGGGAATATTTCAATTTTTTTCCCGCCCATAAGATCAAGCATAGAAATCGCAAAAGTTGCATCTTCTTTTAATATAACATCATTATCAAGAGAAATTTCAACCAGAACATTATTAGGTTCAACCTTCATATCGTCAACATACCCTTTTCGCAATCCGTTAACTGTCGCCTGATCCCCAATTTCAAGGCCTGAAACATTTGTGAACCTGACTTTAACAATTTTGGAATTTGAATTAATCGAAAAGTTTTTTGCCCATCCAAGAATCCAAATAAAAATAAAAATAGATACTAATACTGTTAGCCCAACTTTTATCTCAGTCTTTCTTTCGTTTCTCATTTTCAATTCCGGAAAATTTATTCAGTTTATAGATACTACAAAATTAACAAAATTAATAAGTAATTATTGATGTATTATCCCAAAATAAAAAACGGATGAATAAAAAATATTCATCCGTTTTATTTGTCATTATATAACTTTTGATTAAGAATTAAAATGGTAGATCATCATTAGAATCTACCGGAGGCATTTCACTAACAACAGGAGATTCTGAATTTGAACTATCAGCATAAGTACTTCCTTCTCCAGAACTCTCTAATGGAATAATTCTCTCTGAAATAACATCGGTGGAGTATCTCTTTATCCCTTCTTTATCAGTGTATTCACGTTTTGTTAATCGACCCTCAACATAAACTTTACGACCTTTTTTTAATTGCTCTTTCATAAAATCTGAAAGATTAAAAACAGTTATATTATGCCAAGTGGTTTCGTTTACCCAATTACCGTCTTTTCCCTTGTAACTGTTTGTGGTAGCCATTGAGAAACTAGAAATTGATACACTACCTGTTGTAAAACGAGTTTCAACGTCTCGTCCCAAGTTACCAATCAGCATAATTTTATTTAATGAAAATGCCATATAAACCTCCAATACTAATTAATTAAGAATTGATTAATTTTAATTTAAATTTAAGCTTTGTTTAGTAAATATTCCACATGTAGAAGAAAAACATAAATTACTATAAGTAAAGTAGTTATGTAATTCTTACCGTCTTATTTAGTCTCTTAATTGTCATCTATTGCAAAAAATTGCAATTTCCGAAAAGGTCAAGAATTTCTTTGTAATTAAGTTCTACATATAAAATAAAATCTCATAATTGAACACCTTGAGAACTCTACTAAATAAAATAAGACCAGAAATTTTAGCAATCTCTGGCTTAATACTTGCTTAAGTATAGGAAAACTAATTTAGATGGATAAATAAATGAATACTGGCCAAACAATGCTTGCAATGGGTGCAATGATGCTATTATCATTTCTGGTGTTAAGGTTTAATAGTATACACTTAACTTCCTCGCAAGCCTCATATAATTCTAAGTTTGGTATTGTTGCTACATCTCTCGCTAATTCCCTAATAGAAGAAGCTAAAGACAAAGCTTTTGATGTTGTTGCTCTTGATACTACAAAAACTATTGCCTCAGCTTCAGATTTTTCGACAACTTTAGGAAAAGAAACGGGAGAAGTCTATCCAGATTTCAATGACTTCGATGACTACCACAATCTTTACTATTTGGATACATTATCGTTACGTAATCCTCAATCTGGTGCTGCAACTGGATTTGAAATTCGTTCCATAGTTGAGTATGTAGCTGATGCTAGTCCAGATGTAAAATCAGCTATCAAAACTTATCATAAAAAAATTACTGTATCTGTTTTTAGTGATGCAATGATTGATACTGTTAAAATCAGTACTGTTTTTAGTTTCTGGACATTATTAGAATAAAGAGATTAAAGGATTACATCAATGGGATATTCAACAATTCTAGATATACTTGGAGCATCGATAATAGGTGGTATTTTATTATTAAACTTATTAAAACTTAATGAAAATGTTTACCAGGTTGATAATGCAACGGGCCACGATGTTAATTTACAAGTTGAAGTAGTAAATGTTGCAAATATTGTAGATGGAGATTTTAATAAAATTGGCTATTGCTCAGATCCAATGAACATGAATGATGATCCAAAAGTTACATTGGCAGATACTTCTTCAATAAAAATCGTTTATGATGTTGATAAGGATGGAGATTATGATACTGTATATTATTACGTTAGTAATACTTCTCTTCTTAGTAATACCCCAAATCCTAGAGATAGAATTTTGTACAGAAAAGTTAATTCGGATTTTCCGTTTATCGTAAGTAATAATATTACTGAATTTAGATTTCAATATTTAGGAGCATTATATGATACACTATCTACTCCATTAGGATCCCCTGGATTAGCTACATACATAAAAATCTCATTTAGAGTAGAAGATCCTTTTGCATACGATGCAAAATATACTGAAGCTTTCTGGCGCAGATTAACTGTTACATCAAAAAATTTAAAAAGAAATTAGAGGTTTATTATGGGAGGCAAAGTCTCAATCATATTGGTACTTTCTTTCAGTACTTTATTTGCATTATTTGGCAGAAATATACTCAATAGCAGCGTAACTATAACAGAAAATTTTAGTGATTATTATAGTTCAACTCGAGCTGCGAGTATTGCTATCAGCGGTGCAAATATGGCAATTAATAAATTGTATTTAAATAAAACCTGGATGACAGGTTTTTCGAACCTTGCATTTGCTGGTGGTGAAATCGATGTTGACATTGATACCGTTGGCTGGGATAGCAGAAGAATAACTTCTTTTGGTGAATACAATGGCGTTACAAAAAAAGTGGAAATATTATTAGAACCAGAAAATTTTGCAATGTTTGGCAACTTTTATAATGTTTTTGGTAGTGTATGGGCAGCAACTGGTGATACATTTCAGGGAAGATTTCATGCTAATGATTGGGTTAATTGTTATTATAATCCTGTATTCTTAGGTCCTGTAACAACATCTAAAGGAATAAAACTATATAACGCTAGTTCTCACCCTGAATTCTTTGGAGGTACTAAAATAACCGAACCAGTTCCACTCCAATTTGATACTTCTATAATTCGAACAGCTGCATATGACAATGGAAAAATATTTAGAGATTCAACTAATACCGGAAAACTAACAACTGTAGATCTTACCTTTTTATCAAATGGAAATGTTAAATATAGACTTAAATTAGGTTCAGGTGCTTATACCGGTTATAGCACTGTGCCCCTAACTACTCTTGCTCCAAACGGAGTTATCTATGTTGAAAAAGGTAATATTAGAGTAGAAGGAACTTTAAATGGTAGAGCTACAATCGTAGCCTCTCAAAAAGGTGATGCTACTGCAGGACAAATTTTTGTTACAAATTCTGTTCAGTACGAAAAAAATCCTTTAACAGATCCAGCTTGTGACGATATGCTTGGAATGGTAGCAGAAAATAAAGTAACAGTTACGTATGATAACACACGAGGCGATATAAATATTCATTCATCTATTTTTTCACAAAAAGATGGTCTCGTAATTGAAAGATATAATGATTATTCAGCTGCCCATAAAATGAATTTAGTTGGCGGAGTAATTGGACAAAAGATTCAGGCGACAGCAACTTATGATGGTAGCGGAAATCCAATTCGTGGCTATAGTTATGTTCATAAATATGATACTAGATTTACTAAAGTTAGACCACCGTTTTTCCCAAGCACAAAATATTATAGAGTTGTTAGCTGGTACGAAGAATAAGTTAATAATTTATTGCAAATAAAAGCTGCTGATTTTATTAGCAGCTTTTTTTCTATTTATTAACAGTTACAATCCAAGCATCAACAAATTCTGTAATCTTCCATAGATTATTTCTGACTTCTTCGGCTTCGATTCGTGACTTAAAAAAAGGTATTATTTGCACCAAATGAAGATTTAAGTTTTCACTATATACAACACTGCATTTATAATTTGATTTAGCTCTACTTATCTCAGCAAACTCATTAGCTTTTTCTTCACTTGTATAAGCTCCTATTTGTACAACATAATAAGTAGTATTTAATTTTGGATACTCCCCTGTTTTTGGGGCCTCAATCGTTTTATCCTCAGGAACTTCATCAAAAATATAAACTTGCTTTTCATCATCAGAGTTTTGATTTGAAGTGGCACAGCTTGAGATTACTATGTTTGCAGAAAGCAATAGAAAAGTACGGAATAAAATATTTTTCATAAAATGCCTCGATTTTAATATATAGCTTCACAAAAAAAAAGGGATGGCTTAACCATCCCTTAAAATAAACCAATAGGAATTGTTAGAACAACAAATGATCAAAAGCACTGTTTGGAATTACTGGATAACCATTTTTATAATTCAACTTACCTGAAAAATATATGCTTCCAGGAATAGTCGAAACATCAACCAAAGGTATATTCGCGCCAAATTTACTATTTATAACTTTGATAAATTCGTTTGCAACAATACCATGAGCTTGATTTGAGGGATGGACTCCATCCAAGCTAAACAATCCACCAGTGATATAACTTGTTTTAAACTTGATTCCATTTTCAATTGTACCACCGGTGAAATCACCTGCTCTAAATTGATTAAATTTTGTATTTATATCTACTAGACCAAATCCAAAATTCTGTGCTAAACCTGCGATTGTAGAATTGTATGCAGTTACAGCATTTCCAGCAGTAGTTATTTCATCCGGATCAAGAACGAAAGCATCCGGAAATGGATTTTGTGGATGGAAACCAAAGGGTTTTGTTGTATCAACACCCAAAGGTACTGATAAATTATTATCTCTATAAAACTTTCCTGTTTGCTGACCCAGCAAAGAAGCGTAAGTCTGACCTTTTAAAGTTATAAGAGTTGTTGAATTAAGCAATGCACCGGAATCTGCAAATCCAATACTATATGGTAGTTGTCCTAGGTTAGTGCCGCCTTCGTGACTGCCATAAATTAATCCAGTAAAAGGTAAACCACTTGAGATTTGAGATGCCCTGATTTGCCACCATTTAACTGCTGGATTAGTTGCAACTAATGGACCAACAGTCGTGAAAAATGGTATAGCAGTAACACTTGGAATATTAGCTACCACAACTTTGGCTCCCGTTTGTGAAGCATATTGAGATAAACCTTGAGAAATGCCTCCAAACAATTGACCAAATTGACCATCGCTTGTTGGTGCAGATGGAGAAGTTCCACCACTTGTTGCATAGCCAAGTACATCATTATTACCAATCCAAAGTGTTATAAAAGTTGGAGCTAATGATAATGCTTGTTCCAGTTGTGTGCCTTTGTTTAATACACTATTTCTCAATATTACATCAAAATAAGGATTTGGAGAATTTGCAAATAATGCTGATGCACAATTTGTTGAATTTGTTGCAAATAATACATCATAAGTTAATGCGCCTGGTACACCAAGATTATTATATGGAGCTGGGTAATTAGCATTTAACAATGAACCTTTTAGAGGATTCATATAAATAGTCGGTGCTAAATTTTGCAGTTCCATTCTTCCACCTAAACCAGGATCTGATACATATGGAATCTGAAAATCCACTCCAACTTGCTTGGCAATTAAATTTCCGTAACTGTACATTTGGGCGCTTTGATAAATAGTTCCACTTTGATACCCAGCAGTAATACTATTGCCAATAGAAACAAAACGTGCAAAGTTTGCATTGCCGCTTATACCTTTTTGTATAGGAGCTTCAATTTCTGAAAAGTCATCACAACTAATAATAAAAAAAACACTTAAAAAAACGATCGATAATAATTTTATTTTTAATTTCATTTTATTCATTCCTCCTTATAACGCAAGGTTAAAGCTAAGTCCAAAAATATTTGCATAAGTATTATAAGTTCCATTAAACGTACTTCCACCAGGAGTGTAAACCTCTTTACTATCTGTAACTGTTAGTTGCTCACCTCTTATAAATAGGTAAGATCCTTGTACACTCAGGTTTTCGAAAATCTGGGCTTCAATTCCAAAACTAAGTCCGATTCTGTTGCCTTCTGGCAAAGATGGGTTTAAGTATTCAGTTGATACAGGATTTTTATCATAATAAACACCACCCATAAATGTTGTTTGATCATTAAATTTATATGCTCCACCTAATCTGATTATGTATGAATCTTCATAATTTCTTGGACTGGATGAAACATAGTTAAGATCAGTAAAAGTAACTTCTAATTTTTCATAACTAGACCATCCGACATATTGAAAATCAGCACTTAATTTTACTTTATTGGAAACATCGACTGCAATACCTCCAACAATATTTTGTGGTGTAGTTAATTCTGCTGTTATTGCACCTTGAGGAATTCTGCTTAAAACTTGTTCAGGTGCAGTTGCAGTGCCTGTGCCTTCAAATTCATATTTTACCTCGCTACGATAAGCAGCACCAATCGTCAAATAATTTGTAGGCTTAAACATTATGCCGGCATTAAATCCCCACGCAAACATATCATCACCTTCAAGATGAACAAATGCATCAGAATTTATGAAAACAGGATCACCAGGATTCAATCCTACCGCACTTTTTCTTGTTATTAATACATCAGCAAAGCTGTATATAAATCCTGCGCTGATAGACAAAGATTCGATTGGTTTGAAAGCAACTACTGGTGTTACAACAAATGTTCTTAATTCAGTTTCAACTGCTAAATACTTCCCTATCCAATTTTCATCCCATTCAGTACCCAAACCAAAAGGTGTTGTAAAACCAAGTCCAACAGTAAATTTGTCACTCAACTGATGTGAAGCAAAAATATTTACAGGATAAAAAAGTAAACTTTTTCCTCTGTACTCTGTAATATCTGGAGCAACTCCTCTAAATTTACTATTTGGGGCAATAAAGGATGCACCAAAAACAATATTTGTACCTTTGATAAATGATAAGCCAGCTCCATTCCAATATACTGCTGATGGATCATTTGCGACTGCAGTAAAAGCACCACCCATAGCTAACGCCCTAGCACCATGTTCATTTAATTGAAATCCACCAGCATAGATATGGGTAGAAATCAAAATTGCAGAAACAATTAATAGAAATAGTCGAGATTTCAATTCTCTCCTCCTGACGATAAGTTAATGATAAATAGTTAAGCGAAAATTAGCAAATTTTAGTAAATAACAAATTATATAATACTAAATAGAGTTACATTTTTTTCTATAGGCTTACCTTCATTTACAAATATTTCATGTAAAATTCCTGATTTATTAGATTTAATTTCGTTTTCCATCTTCATTGCTTCAAGAATCATTATTGTATCACCCTTTGAAATTTGATCACCAGCTTTCTTACATATTTTCAAAACAAGGCCTGGCATTGGCGATTTTATAAGTATGGAATTATCTTTAGTGCCTTGTGATTCTGCTAAAAGTTTAAAGGCTTTTTCCTGTAAATCTGTTTTAATATTTATGTCAAAAGTTTTACCATTAATTAATAATGATATATCACTATTAACGTTTTTTAATATTTTAGCATCATAAAATTTGTTATCAACTTTTAGCACAACCTTTGAATCTATAAGTTCAGTTATTGTGTAATTATATTTTAATCCCTCTATTTTTATACAATGTTCATCAATTATCTTAACCTGTTTTTGAGTGCCATTTAGTCTTGTTACAAACTCATTCATAATTTTGTCCCCACCAGTAACTAATCTTCTCTTTGGATTTATTTTCTGAAATACGTTGTTTGTTTTGTTTTAGAATTGAAGCAAATGCTATTGCGGCTACCTCATTTTCATCAATATCCACTTCATCACAATTGTTTTCAAATATGGTAAGATCAAGATTATCGATAAAGTTAATATCATAATTTCCTTCTTTAAACCTTCTGTGTGTTAAAATTTTTGAAAGAAATTTTGCATTGGTAGTCACACCAGCAATGGTAAACTCCATAAGTGCTCGATTCATTCTTTTTAAAGCAGAATTTCTATCCTTATCCCAGCAAATTAATTTAGCTATCATCGGATCATAATAAATTGAAATATCTGATCCCGATGCAAATCCTGAATCAACTCTTACTCCAGGTCCACTTGGTTCTTTGTATTCAACAATCTTACCGGTTGAAGGTAAAAAGTTATTTTCAGAATCTTCTGCATAAATTCTGCACTCGATTGCATAGCCACGAATAGAAATATCTTTCTGTTCAAAAGATATTATATTTCCGGCAGCAATAGATATTTGCTCTCTAACCAAATCAATTCCAGAAATCATTTCGGTTACGGGATGTTCTACTTGAATTCTTGTATTCATCTCCAAAAAGTAGAACTCTTTAGAATCATCCATTAAAAATCCAATTGTACCTGCATTAAAATAATTACACGCTTTGGCCGCATTTATTGCTGCTAAAGTTATCTTTTCTCTTGTACTTTCATCGACAAATAAAGAAGGAGCTTCTTCAATTATTTTTTGATGTCGCCTTTGAATAGAACATTCACGTTCAAATACGTGTCGAAAGTTACCAAGTTTATCAGCAATAACCTGTACTTCAATATGCTTAGGTTTTTCAATAAACTTTTCGATGTAAATATCATCGTTTGTAAAAGATTTTAAAGCTTCTCGTTTTGTAGATTCAAACGCAGATTTAAAATCATCTTTCGATGTGACTTTTCTCATTCCTTTACCACCACCGCCAGCAGATGCTTTTAATAAAATAGGAAATCCTATCTTCTCTGAGAAAGAAATTCCTTCATCAATATTTTTTATTGCTTCTAACGTACCCGGCACTACCGGAACATTATATTTAGTCATTAACGTTCTTGCTGCAGTTTTGCTTCCCATCATTTTAACAGAAGTTGAGGAAGGCCCAATAAATATGATCCCATTTTTTTCAACTTCTTCAATAAATGCTGCATTTTCAGAAAAGAAACCGTAACCCGGATGAATTGCATCTGCCCCTATATTTTTTGCTATCTCAATTATTTTATTGATGTTTAAATATGACTCAGATGCTGTTGAAGCACCAATATAAAAGGCTTCATCTGCCATACGAGTATGGAGAGATGTCACATCAGAATCAGAATAAATTGCTGCCGATACTATTCCCAACTCCTTACAAGCTCTAATAATTCGAACCGCAATTTCACCTCTGTTAGCAATAAGTATTTTCTTGAACAATTGAACTCCTATTTTAATTCAGCTATTGTAATTCCATCACCACCAAATTCTAGTGCAGCAAAATAACAATTTTTTACTTTTTCGTGATGTTTTAAAATATCCCAAACGGTTTTTTTAAGCGCTCCAGTTCCTTTTCCATGTAGAATTTCAACTCGTTCTAAAGAAGCTTGATAAGCCTCATCTAAAAATTTTATTACTTCAAATTCTGCTGTTTCTGGTTTTTCACCTCTGATATCTAACCTATAATTTGCTTGTGAAATTTGAAATGTGGAATAGTGAGTTTCATTTTCAATTTTTTTTTCTTTCGTTTCAAACAAATCACTTATTTTAATCTGCATCTTTATTGAACCGGAAACTATTGTTGCTTTTCCTTTAGCAGTATTTAATTCTATTATTTTCCCGACCGTAGTTGAGTTATTAATTCCAACAACATCACCAACAATAAAATCTTTTTTATTGTTTACCTTTTCAACTTTATCAGGTATAACCAGTTTATTTTCAGAATTAATTTCTTGAATTACCTTTTTTGATTCTCTAATAGCATCCTTACTAGCATTAGATTCCCTTAAGTCCTTGATCACCTTTTCAATTTTACTATTAAGATTTTCAAGATAAGCTTCACCATCACTCTTAACTTTTCTTAAGATTTCTTTCTTTTCTTTTTCAATTTTTTCATAACTTTTTTTATAAAGTATTGATAAACCTTCAAGTCGAGAATTTTCAACTTCAAGTTCATTCAATTTTTTATTAAGCTTATTTGATTTTTCCTCTAGCTCAGATAAAAAACCTTCAAGATTGTGTTTGTCAGAATCAATATTTTCTTTAGCCTTTCTTAAAACATCATCATTTAATCCGGTTCTTTTTGCAATTTCAAAAGCATAGCTGCTTCCAGGTACACCTAACTGAAATTTATAAGTTGGAGATAAATTAGAATGATCAAATTCCATTGCAGCATTTTGCATCCCGTTGATATTGTATGCAAATACTTTCAAACTTCCGTGATGTGTAGAGGCAAATACTGTCGAATTCTTTTCCAGAAGTGTCATTAATATAGCAGCAGCTAACGCGGAGCCTTCAGCAGGATCCGTACCAGTCCCAACTTCATCAAGCAATATCAAAGTGTTTTTATCAGCCCTATCAATAATATTTTTTAAATTTTTAAGATGTGAACTGAATGTTGATAAATCATCTTCAATTGATTGTTGATCTCCAATATCGATTAAAATGTTATTAAATATATGAAAATTTGAGTTTGAGTTTACAGGAATATGAATACCTGATTGGAGTAATGAGTTTAGTATTCCGAATGTCTTTAGTACCACTGTTTTGCCGCCTGCATTTGGACCGGTAATAACAACAACTTTATCATTATTTAACTCAAATGTAAGTGGAATTGTATTTTTTCTTCCCAATTTTTTTAATAGCAAAGGATGACGACCTTCAGAAATATATATTGGTTTTGTAGGTTCAATATTTGGGAATGAACCAATAATTTCTGTAGAATGTTTAGCCCGTGCAAAAATTGAATCGATGTATGAAAGCGTTTCAAGAGAAAGTTTTAACCCATCACTAGATTGCCCAATCATTCTAGTAAGTTCTCTTAAGATTCGCTCAATTTCTCTTCTTTCAGCAAATGAAAGTGAAATAATATCATTATTTAGATCAAGTGTTTCTTCTGGTTCAATGTAAACAGTCTGTCCTGTTGAAGATTCGGAGTGAATAAAACCGCGAATGTGTCTTTTGTGTTCAGATTTAATCGGAATTACCATTCTTCCATCACGCAAAGTAAGATAATCCTCACGCACAATATCATCTTCTTTTAAAGTTTTTATGATGCGATTAATTGATTTTACTAATTCATTGCGTTTTGAGTTTATTTCTTTTCTAATCTGTGAAAGTACCGAACTTGCATTCTCCTTAATCTCACCCTGTTCATTAATTATTTTTTCTATCTGATGTTCAAATACTTTATCTGAAAATAAACTTAACATGTTATTATGCAGATATGAATTAGCATTTAATTCCTGCTTTAAATACTGCAAAAGCAAACGAGATGTCTTAGAAAGTTTTAATATTTCCAAAACTTTATTACTGGATAATATCGCACCTTCAATTCTACTTTCCGATAGTGCTGGATTTAAATCTGGTATATATTCAATTGGTGGATGACCGGATTTATTTAGAATATCTTTAGCTTCATTTATCAACATTCCTTCACGTGTGATAAATTCTATATCTGAAGTCGGATATAATTTTAGAATTAAACTTTTTCCGTTTTCCGTAACAGAGTATTTTGAAACTTGACTAAGAATTTTTTCAAATTCTAATTTTTCCAATACCTCTGTTTCAATCATTGGAGAGAATCTTTTTGATTGATATAATCTTTAATTACATCTTCTGTGCTGGGTGTGTAGTCTTTGAGAAAATTTATCGATGCGGGAATGACTTTATATGCATATTTATAAGTTATTGAATTTTGCTGGGTTTTTTTATCCGGAAAATCAAAAATATTAAATAGAAGAAGTAAGGCGCTAATAAAAAAAAGTATTTGAACAATACCAACAAACCCACCAATAAGTTGATTTATTAAATTATTTACTTTGTCAAAAGGATGGATAACTCTTTTTAAGATGGTTGTAACAATCATTATTGCTATAAATAAAATCAATCCAGCCATTATTTCAGCCAGATAAAACTCGATTCCAAAATTTGATTCAATTAATCTTCCAATAAATGACGAAAATAAAATGGCGACAACAACAGCCAAAATAAATCCAATTATTCCTATTAATTTTCTAACAAAGCCATCTTTAAAGCCCAGTAAGAACCCAACGAGAATGGATATGATAATTATAATATCTATATAGTTCAAATTTATCCCAAAAAGGTTTCTACAATTGATTTAACGATTTTACCATCTGCTTTTCCCTTTAATTCTTTCATAACCAAAGGCATAAGTTTTGGAAAATCTTCTTTGGATTTTGCACCAATTTCAGCAGCTAACCTTGCTACTTCATTTTTAATATCATTTTCATCTAATTGTTTTGGAAGATAGTTCATTAGAATTTTTAGCTCAGTTTCTTCAGTATCAGCTAAATCAATTCTACTTGCATTCCTAAACTGCTCAATTGAATCTTTTCTTTTTTTAGCTGCCGTCGTCAGCATTTTTAATTCATCTTCAGAATTAAGTTCTTTACCAACACCGCTTTTCTCAAACTCTAATATCAATGCTCTGATTGATCGAACTACAGTAAGTCTGGTTTTATCACCCGACTTCATTGCATCTTTAAGATCTTCATTTATTTTATTCTTTAAGCTCATAATAACCTCATTAAATTGAAAAAGGCAGGTGAATTTAATCAAACCTGCCTTAAAATAAATTACATTCTAATTATTTTTTATACTTTAACCATTGCCGAATAATTAATTCTTAAACAAGAGGCTTTTCTTAGTTCTTGTTGAATATCTGTAACAAATCCCATATCAGTTGATTGATCAACTCTTAATGAAACAATTATGTTTGGAAGTACTACAGCTTTATTATACATAATGCTTTCAATTTCTTCCACTTTCACTAAAGAATCATTAATCTGAACTCGTTTATCTTTTCCAACCCATATGTAAGAAACTAATCTTTTATTTTCAATTTTTTCAATAGCTTTTGCTTCAGGAAGTTTAAAGCTTACTAAAACTTCTACTTCTCTCATTGTGGTGGTAACCATAAAAAATAACAAAAGCATAAAAATAATATCCGGCATAGATGAAGTCGGAATTTCAGTTTTTGTATTTGCTCTTCTTTTCTCGAAATGCATTTCTTAAAATCCTTTGTTATTTATTTACTTTTTCAGGTTCTGCTATTGAAATAATAATCGGCACAACTTCTTTAACGTCTTTTTGCTGCTCTTCGTTTAGATCCCCATATTTTCTTCCATACTTACCATTTGAGTATTCATCACGAACCTCAAAGAAAGCCATTTTTATTTGATCTAACGCAGCTATGTAAACGTTATATACAGTTTTTCTATCGGTCTTAAGAGAGATTATCATTTTTCTATTACTCGGGAGATCATTTTTACTTGCGATTCGAGCTTTTAACATATCTTTAATTTGAAAAACAGGAATCACACTACCATCAATAAGAACATCTCCATTTTCATTAACTAAAACAGACGCCATTCTTTCTGGTGGAATTTTAACTTCTTCAGGATTCTCTTGGAGCTCAGGAAGAGTTAACCCAAGACCTGTATCCACATCAATTACAGTTGCAACAAGAAAGAAAAGCAGCAACAGAAAGGCTATATCAGCCATTGAAGCAGTTGGAATAGTTGCTTCCGGTATTTTTTTCTTTTTTATCATTTTTAAATCTCAGTATTATAAATTAACTGAACCCTATTTTTTAGATTTGATTTCATATAAAGCATCAATTAATTCGATTGAACTTTGTTCCATGTCTCCAACTAATCTATCAATTCTAGAAATAAAATAGTTGTAAAACACTTGAAGAATCATTGCCACAACAAGACCAAATAATGTAGTTAAAAGAGCAACAGAAATACCTTCAGCAACAACCGCTGGAGAAATTTGAGCTGCTTCTTTAATAGCATCAAATGCTTCAATCATACCTTGAACTGTTCCAGTAAACCCAAGCATAGGTGCAATTGTTATAAAAGTTGAAATCCAGATAAGTCCTCTTTCAAGAAATCCCATTTCAATACCACCATAAGCAATAATTGCTTTTTCAGCAGCATCTAAACCTTCATCATATCTTAATAAACCTGCATAAAAAACTGAAGCAACAGGACCTCTAGTGTTTTCACAGACTTTTTTAGCAGCTTCTACGCCACCATTTGTAAGTGCTTTTTTAACATCAACAATAAACTTTTTTGTATTAGTTCTTGCTTTAGTTAGAGTCCACAATCTTTCAAATGAAAAAGCTAATCCAATAATCAAAGAAGCAAGAATTGGATGCATAAAAATACCGCCTGCTGTATATTTTTCGGTAAGATAATTCAATACTCCACCATCGTTAGTAGCTTGAGCTATGACGTTGAATATCGATGCGACTGTTGTTGTGAAGTCCATAAAAGATAACCTCCTGGTAAATTTAGATTTTAATCATCTATTGATAAATGAACGAAATAATTTTCTTAAAAATGTGCTTCTACAATAAGTATTTCAAAAAACAAAGTCAACCAAATAGTTGAGTCTTTATCTTAAGAGTAATGTAATTTTATCTATTAAATCTGTTTTTTAACTCAATTATGTTTCCTGATACGAAGTTATGATTTTCAAATAATGATGAAACTAGTTCACCAATTTCCTCAGGTTTCATCCAGGAAGAATAATCTGCATTCTTAATCCATTCGCGATTTGCTGGTGTATCTATTATAAATGGAGCAATGGCATTCACTGAAAGATTAATTTTACTTCCTTCACTCGATAATGTTTCAACCAAATAATTTAAGGCAGATTTAGAGGAACCATAAGCAAACTTTAAATCTTCGGGATGTTTAGCATTATATGCTGAAGTAAAACAAATTGAGCCACTATAACTTCTTTTTACAAGAAGCGAAAAATGTTTAGCAATAAGATAATTTGTTTTAATATTCATCTGAATCATTCTATCAAAATCGATTTCTTCCGTTTCCCAAACTGCTGTGCCGCCATAATATCCACCAATTGTGGAATACAAAAACAATTGCGTTTTATCTGTGGATTTAACTTCGAACATAGATGAAATTACATTATTCTCAATGCTTAAATCTTTCACGATGAATTGTTTTACTTTTGGTATTGATATTTCTTCATCAAATTTAAAATCGAATAAGTAGATTTCATCAAAATTTTTAGTTAACAAAGTTTTAGTAACTCCTTTACCTAAAGCTCCGTTTGCACCAAAGATGATTAATTTTTTATCCATAACTATTTTTCTATAATAAATTTTGCTGTTACTGCAAAATGATCACTGTAACCGCCTAAATATCTTGTGCCTCCATATGTTGGAAATGGTGCACCTTGAAATTTACCTGTTCTTGTTACCATTAAATAAGGTTTATAAACTTCAAACGAATTACAAACATATTTTATTTTTGAACCAAACAATAAATCTTTTGATATTATTATTTGATCAAGCATATTAAAGTCGTCTTTAAATTTGTAACTACCAAAACCATCAGACCAGGCTTTATACGATGTGTTCAATAAATCTGTTCCTAAATCCTTGGGTAATTTTTCAAGGTCTAAAGAATCACAAAAGAATGGTTGAGCTTTTAATGTTTCTGTTATTGAAATATTTGTAGGTTCATCATTAAAATCGCCTACAATAATGATTTTACTTTTGTTGTTATTCCTAAATAATGAATCAACAACATTTCTAATCGTTTCAGCAACTTTAATTCTTCTTGGTTGAGATTGCTCTTCCCCACCTCTTCTGGATGGCCAATGATTAACAAAAAAATGAATTGTATCTCTTTGTTCAAATAAAAATGTTCCAAGCAAGATAAGTCTGGTGTCATAACCATCACTAAATTTTGTTTCATAACCATTTGTGGATAACAAAGTAAATATTTTGGAGTTATAAATAATTCCGTTATCAATTCCTCTTCCATCAGGGGATTCCAGATAGGCAACTTTATAAGATTTATCTGACAAATAATTATTAATCATAGTATCTAATAAAAACTGATGTTCAACTTCACAAACTCCAAGCAAATCAGGACCTTTATCATTATTCATTGATCTAATGACACGGGCAAGATTATACATTTTTTTTTCAATTCGTTCACTAGTCCATTCCTTAGACCCGGAACTTAAAAACTCTTCATCAGCTGTGTTATCATCAACATTATCAAATAGATTTTCAACATTCCAATGAGCAACAAATAATGTATCACTTTTTTGTTGAGCGCATGCAACACTGTTAATAGTAACTAGGATCATTAAAAAGTTTATAAGTTTCATAATATTTATCATCATTAAAATTAAATTTCTATTCGCGTAACAACGCCGTGTAATTTATTATATGGGAAATCAAAATAGCTAATCCAGTTAGGAGCAATCTTTTTAAGTACGATAAAGAATTTTAAAAACAATTTATTTGTTTTGATTTCCTCTGCTCCGTAAAATATTGCTTTCTCATTAAACTTCCATTCTTTAAATAACTTTGGAAGACTTGGAACTTCCATATATCCATATAAAATTCTTGCAACAAATAGTCCGGGAGAAACTTCTTCATACTTATCAAGTTTTACTCCATACGGCTCATCAATATTTTCTACAGATACTAGAATGTTCTTTTCATACATAATTCCGGTTCTAAACATACAGTGTAAAATGTATGGCGAAACGACGTTTATATTTTTAGTAAAAAATAATGCTTCACCGCTCACATAGTTTCCTGTTGCATAAATTTGTTTAAAACTTTCTTTAAAAGTATCTAAATCTACCGAACGCAAAAACTTTCTCATACGATTCATACCTGAAATCCATAACCACATAACTAACAAAACTGAAACTGCAATAATAATGGACCAGTATCCACCAAAAGGGATTTTGTGAGTAACTGCTATTAAATATATCATCGTAATCAATAAAACAAATATTGCGATAGACATTTTTAAGTAATCTCTTCTATTCCAAAGAATAGAAACAATAAATATCGAACTTATAAACATAGTGGCGGTAACAGCCAATCCGTAGGCAGCAGCAAGATTTATTGATTCTTTAAATAGAAAAATCATAAACAACACGGCAATTAATAGTAACCAATTAACAGATGGAATATAAATCTGCGAACGCATTTCAGTAGAAGTATATTTTATTTTCATCAAAGGAAAAATTCCAATGTTTATTCCTTGAAAGATTAATGACATAACCGCGCTGATCATTGCTTGAGAAGCAATTATAGTTGCCATTAAAGTTAAAATTAAAAAAGGGATATAAAATACTTCAGAAAAAGTACTTACAAGTTTGAATAAAGCCTGATTAGAATCATTATGTTCGATAATATACGCGCCTTGCCCTAGATAATTAATTATCAATGCGATGAAAACAAAGCCCCAGGCTTGTCTAATTGGTTTTCCTCCCAAATGTCCCATGTCTGCATAAAGTGCCTCTCCACCAGTTGCACAAAGAATCACTTCACTTAAAATGAAAAATCCAGGTAATCCATTATGAATAAAAAATTCAATCGCATAAAGTGGATTCAGCGCCAAAAATATTTCAGGCATATGTATGATATAAAAGAATCCGGAAAGAAATAAACTTCCAAACCATAAAACCATTATTGGACCAAAAGACAATGCTACTTTTGTTGTACCTTTGTACTGTATGGCAAATAATAATATTGTTATTACAGCAGTAATAATTATGATTGTATTAATGTTAATAGATTCTAAACCAGGAATTAACTTTAATCCTTCAACAGCTGAAAGTATTGATATTGCAGGTGTAATTACTCCATCACCTAGAAGTAAAGAAACACCTATATATCCCAGAAAAGATATGAAACCAACTTTTCTTCCTTTTTTGAGTGTGGTTACAAGAATTTCTTTAAGAACAATTATTCCACCTTCTCCTTTGGTACTCATACTCATTGCCAACCAGGCGTATTGAATAGTAACCAGCGTTATAAGTGTCCAAAAGATTAGGGACAATACACCAAATATATTTTCTATGGATGGAATTGTTAAAGTGAATATTATTGATAAGGTATATATTGGACTTGTACCAATATCCCCAAAAACAATCCCCATTGCTTTTATGATGTCTTTTGCTGGACTTGCGTGGGAACTTTTCATTTAAAAAACCTTTGACACAAATATTAGTGTTTAAGGTTGTGTACACCTCTAAATAATTTTGTGTGTAAAAATATAGTTTTAGTTATTCCAATCACAACATTTTTGCAATCATTCTATAATAATTCTTTATAACAATTATTTCAATTTTGAGTAAGTAATCTTTATTTTCAAACAAAAATTAAAATCTTATTAAATATTTTATATGAAAAACAAAAAATTTGTAATTATTGATGCAATGGCACTTGCCTACAGGGCCTATTTTGCTTTTATAAACAGACCATTAACAAACAGTAAAGGTGAATCTACATCCGCAGTTTATGGTTTCTTAAACCAATTAATTAAAGTATTTGAAGATCAGAAACCTGATTATCTTGCAGTTGCATTTGATTCTAAAGAAAAAACATTTAGACACGAAAAATATGAAGCTTACAAATCATCTCGCCAGGCAATGCCGGAAGATATGATTCCACAGTTACAGAGAATAAAAGATTTAGTTATTGCTTTAAATATTCCGCTTTACATTTTACCAAGATATGAAGCTGATGATATTATTGGAACAGCAGTAAAGAAAGCTGAAAAACTCGGTTTACTTTCTTTTGCAATTACTCCGGATAAAGATTATTTCCAATTAATTACTGATAAAACAAAAGTTGTTCGTCCTGGGAAGATGTCTGATGAAGCAATTTTGTATGATAAGCAAAAAGTTATTGATGAACTGGGGTTTGAACCAAAGTTTATGGTTGATTATTTAGCATTGATTGGTGATAGCAGTGATGATATTCCAGGTGTTGCGGGTATTGGTCCCAAAGGTGCTGTGCCTTTGATTGAAAAATATGGAACAGTTGAAAATATTTATAAACATATTGATGAGATTGATAAAGCAGGAATCAAAAAGAAATTAGAAGCAAGTAAAGAAAATGCTTTTCTCTCAAAAGATCTGGCAACAATCCATTGTGAAGTTCCGTTAGAATTTGATTTTGAACACGCAAAATTTACAAATCCCGATTTTGAAAAAGTGAAAGAAATTTTGTTTGAGCTTGAGTTCAAATCTATTTATGCAAAACTTGTTAAGTTTTATCAAACAAATTCATCAGAAGTATTTACAGATGCAAAAGAATCAAAAGAGAAAAATGAAGTTTCAGAATTTTCTTTTTCAAATGATGCAATGACTTCTTTTGATGATAAAAAAGTAAAATACCAGTTAATCTTAAAAGAAAATGAAGCCAGAAAACTTGCTGCAAGATTACTTGAGTCAAATCTTTTTGTTTTTGATACTGAAACTGATGGATTAAATACATTTGAAGTTAAGATTGCCGGAGCATCATTCTGCATAAAACCTGATGAAGCTTATTTTATTGCTATAAATCCTTTTGATGATGAGCCTGGTTTATTTGAAAATAAATTATCTGATCGATTACCAATTTCTACGTTCATAAAAATCTTTAAAAAAGTTTTTGAAAATAAAGAGATTAAAAAAGTTTGCCAGAATGGTAAATATGATATTGCAGTTTTAAGAAGTATCGGAATTGAAGTAAATAATTTTTACTTCGATACGATGCTTGCGAGTTATGTTCTTGATCCTGATCAAAAACATGGAATGAATGATTTATCTGAAAAATATCTTAACTACTCCCCTATTCCTATTTCAACTTTGATTGGAGATAAAAAAGATCCAACCAAAATATTTGATGTTGATGCTAATCAATTATCCAACTACGCTGCAGAAGATGCTGATATAACTTATAAACTTTATGAAACACTCGAAAAGGAACTAAAGAAACAAGGAATTGATAAAGTTGCTTATGATATTGAATTTCCGTTAGTTCCTGTACTTCAGGAAATGGAAAATGAAGGAGTTAGAATTGATATTCCAGCGTTAAATCAATTTAGTAAAGATTTACAAATATTGATTGATAATTACACTTCAGAGATATTTAAATCTGCTGGCACTGAATTTAATATTAACTCGCCAAAGCAACTTCAGGAAATACTTTTTACAAAATTAAATCTTGCAACAGGAAGAAAAACAAAAACAGGATTTTCAACTGATGCACGTTCTTTAGAAAATTTAAGAGGTGAACACGAAATAGTTGATTTGATTTTAAGTTATAGACAAGCATCCAAGTTAAAATCAACTTATGCTGATGCTCTGCCAAATCTAATCAATAAAAAAACTGGCAGAATTCATACTAATTACAATCAAACAATTGCTTCTACTGGAAGACTTTCAAGCATCGATCCTAATCTTCAAAATATTCCTATTCGTACAGATATGGGAAAAGAAATAAGAAAAGCTTTTATTCCAAGAGACAAAGATCATGTTATTTTAAGTGCGGATTATAGCCAAATTGAATTAAGAATTATGGCATCAATCTGTGGTGATGAGGCTTTGATAAAAGCATTTTGTGAAGGTGAAGATATTCATAGAAGCACTGCGGCACTGGTTTTTCAGGTTAATCCAAAAGATGTAACTCCTGATATGAGAAGAAAAGCTAAAGAAGTTAATTTTGGAATTCTTTACGGTATTGGAGCGTTTGGTTTAAAAACAAGATTGGGTGTAACTCAGACACACGCAAAAGAAATTATTGACACTTACTTTAAAACATTTAAACGTGTTAGAGAATTTATGGATAGCTCAGTTAGATTTGCACAGGAAAAAGGTTACGCTGAAACATTAAATGGTCGTAGAAGATATTTAAAAAACATAAATAGTAATAACAGAGTTGTAAGACAATTTGAAGAACGTGTGGCGATTAATATGCCGATACAAGGAACTGCAGCCGATATGATAAAACTTGCAATGATAAATATTCACAATGAGCTAAAGAAAAGAAAAACGAAAACTAAAATGATTTTACAAGTTCACGATGAATTAGTATTTGATGCACATAAGGATGAAGTTGAAGAGTTGTTGCCAATAATTAAAAATCTAATGGAAACTTCTCTTCCTTTAAAAGTTCCGGTATTGGTTGAAACTGGTTCTGGTAAAAATTGGCTTGATGCGCATTAGAGGATAGCTTAAACAAATTAGTTTATAAAGTTTTAATACATATGAAAATCAGATAATGAAAATAAATCCAACTGAAATAAAAAAAATACTTTGTATAAAACCACGTGGCATTGGTGATATCATCTTATCAACCATTATACTCGATAATTTAATAGCACACTATCCTGATGTGAAGATAGATTATTTAACAGAACATTTTGCAAAACATTCGGTTAAGAATAATAAACTTGTTAACAAAGTTTTAACAATGCATAAAACTGAATTTGTCTTAAAAGTTGCTTGGAGAGTTCGTAAAGAAAATTATGATATGGTAATTGACCTTTGGTCTAATCCAAGAAGTGCACAGATAACTTTTTTTCCTGGCGTAAAGTACCGGGTTGGTTATGCTTATCGTGGAAGAAAATATGCATATAATATTTTAGGTACTTCTGGTAAAGGTGATCATCATTCAGCTGAACACAATTTAGAATTATTAATACCACTTGGCGTAAATATTATTTCAATGAATGTCCATTATTCAATAGGACAATTGGAAAAGTTTTTTGCTGATGATTTTTTTACAGAAAATAAACTTGATGTTGAAAAAGTTTTTGGAATAATTCCTGCAGGTGGTTGGGACTCAAAAAGATGCGATAAAGATAAATGGGTTGAGATTTGTGAAGGATCTGTTAAAAAGTTTAATTGTAAAATATTAGTACTTTGGGGACCTGGAGATGAAACTGATGCAGATTATATAAAATTAAACCTTGGTGAAAATTGTTTAATCGCACCAAAATCTACTCTTCCTCAAATGGCTGCTTTGATTTCTAAATGTACTGTTGTGGTTGCAAATGATTCAGGTCCAATGCACATTTCTGCGGCATTAGGAATTCCCACACTTGGAATATTTGGACCAACAAATCCAAAAGCTCATGGCCCATATTCACAAAATTCTGACTATGTAATTAAAGATGATCTTGAGTGTATTATTTGCAACAAATTAATTTGTCCTCTTCAACACGAATGTATGAGAGAATTACCAGTTGACAAAGTAATTAATAAGTTGGGACAGCTTATGAAAAATATTTCAATTTAAAACAATAACAACTTTATATTACTTGGTTAATAAATTCTAATAAAGAATTGCTATAATTCTCTAATTGATAATTATTCATCACATCTTGATATGCGTTTTCAGAAATTAAGTCTGCAAGTTGCTTATTTTCTGATATTTTTTGAATTGCATTTTTTAACTCTAAGGGTTTCGCTAAATCAAACAATAATCCATTTCTTGCATCAACTATAAACTCATTATTTCCAGGAATGTTTGATGCCACAATTGGTAATTTTGCAGCAGCGGCTTCAAGCAGTGCAAGAGAAAATCCCTCAGAACGAGATGTTAATAAAAAAATATCCATTGCTTTATAATACTCCCAAACATTCTCAACATAACCAGGCATAATTATTTTATCAGGTGAAATGCCGAACTCATTAGCAAAATCAAAAACTTTTTGTTTATCAGAATCCGGAATTCCGATAAGTAGTAGAATAAATCTGTCATCCAATTCTTTAAACGAGTTAAAGAGAATATCAAATCCTTTTCTTTCTTTATGAAACCATGTGGACATTCCAAGCACAATTTTATCTTTTAAACTAAATTTATCTCGTATTGATTTTCCTGAAATATTTACAATTGATGGCGAGATAGAAATTGAATTTCTTATTACTTTTACTTTATTTGCTTTGATGCCGGAATTTGTGAGACTATCTGCAACACCTCCACTACAGGCTATCAAATAGTCATAATACTTATTATAAATATATGGACCAATAATCGGGAGAGTTTTACTAATATTATGTCTATAACCAATATTTATAAATTTGTGCTTATACCTTCTTTTAAAACTAATGCCAATTTTTCTATCGAGTGAATGATGAGAAATTACAACTTGCGGTTTAAGCTGATCGAATATAGGATAAATATTTTTCATTAAATCATTATACTTTTGCCTTGTATTAAAAGAGAAAATACTAATTCCTTCATCTACTGCTCTTTTTTCGGTTAAAGAATCTTTGGTTACAAATAAATAGACTCCAAATCCGTTCTGCATCAATATTCTGGAACTTTGCAATGCCACTTTTGAACTGCCCGCGTAACCATCTCCAAAACTGAATTGAAAAATATTCATATAAATTATTTACAGATTATATTTAGAATTAATGTTTATTATATTTCTATAAGAAAATATTTTTTACTAATCTTTAAAATGTTTTATTCATATTTAATAATATCCTTACTTATAACAAATTAACTTTCATGAAAAGAGCTATACCAACCTGTAAAAATTTTTCTGGATACAAACCTTGCTTCACTGATCATAATTGCCTTGAAGATGGTTGTAAAGAAAACAATCCAATCGGTAAAAAAATATTGATTATTAATCTTGATGCAATGGGAGATGTGTTGATGACAACAGCCCAACTTCCATCAATCAAAAGGAAATATTCTGAATCGACAATATACTGGGTAACTCTAAAAATTGCTGCTCCCCTATTATACAATAATGAATTTATAGATAAAATTTTTATCTACGATGCAGAATCAATTTCAATTTTAAATGAAATTGAGTTTGATATTGTGATGAATGTTGATAAATCTCAAAGATCTTGTGCGTTGCTAAATTCTGTTAAGGCTAAGAAAAAACTGGGCTTCGGACTTGATAAAAATGGAGTTATCGTTCCAGTTAATGAAGGAGCGTTTTATAATTATAATCTTGGAATGGATGATAATTTTAAGTTTAAGGTTAACCAAAGAACCGGACAAGATTATTTAGCTGAAACGTTTGAACTTGAGTATAAGCGTGATGAATATATTTTTAATTTTACGAAAGATGAGTTACGTTTTATTGAGGACTACAAAAGAGAAGTTCGCTTAAGAGATACCGACAAAATTATTGGATTTAATACAGGCTGTTCCCTTTTATATCCAAATAAGAAAATGTCAGTCGGCCAGCATATTTTCCTAATCAATAAACTTTTGGCTAAAAGAAAATATAGAGTAATGCTTCTTGGCGGCCCGGAGGATACTGATAGAAATAAAGAAATAGCTGATTACTTTAGAGGCCGAGTAATCAATACACCAACTACCGATGGTGTAAGACGAGGTGCCTGTTATGAATCAATTCCTCAAGTTATAATTACTGGGGATTCGTTTGGAATGCATCTAGCTATAGCGCTTAAAAAACATGTTATAGCCTGGTTTGGATTAAGCTGCTGGACGGAAATTGATCTTTATGGTCGAGGAGTGAAAATATATCAGGAAAATCTCGAATGTTCTCCTTGTTGGAAAAAACAATGTCCCTTTGATCTGGAGTGCATTAAAAATCTTGATCTTAACAGAATATTAAACGAAACAGAAAATTATTTTGAAAGTTTTGATAAAGCAAAAATTAAAGAGCGCAGTAATCCTTTCGAAAAAGCTAAAAAGATAAATCGTCCCCTTGTTCTGGACGGAGCAATGGGAAGTATCTTGCAAGAGAAAAAACTAACATCAAACAAAAGAGTTTGGAGTGCTAAAGCAAATGATGATTCACAAAATGAAGTTATCACTCTTCATAAAGATTATATTAGGGCTGGTGCGGATATAATAACTACAAATACATTCAGAACTAATCCATATGCACTCTTATCCACTGGCATAACAGATGTTGTTGGAACAGTTTCTAAAGCCGTTGATTTGGCTAAACGTGCAAGGGGCAGATCAGCAGTATTAATTGCAGGCTCAAATCCACCGGCAGAAGATTGCTACCAGATTGAAAGAACTATATCTCAGAAAGATTTAGAATGGAATCATAAAGTTCATATAGATGCTTTGATGGAAGCAGGTTGTGATTTTATTATGAACGAAACTCAAAGTCATTTTGATGAAATTAAGTTCATTTCAAAATATTGCGGTGAAAATCATATTCCCTTTGTTATGAACTTTTTCTTTGTTGATAAACCTAAATTACTTTCCGGTGAAAATCTTACTGATGCTTTAGATTATGTTTTAAAATATAATCCATTAGCGATTGGATTTAATTGTATAACTTTTGATTCTTTATCAAATGCAGTTAAAAGATTAAAACCAGAAACAAATTGGGGATTTTATCTTAACTGTGGAAATGGAAAGTTTACTGATAATAAAATTGAATGTGCGATTTCACCAATAGATTATGCAAATAAAACTAAAGATTATTTACAATATCAGCCATCATTTATAGGTTCTTGCTGCGGCTCTACACCAGAACACATAAAAAAAATAAAGTCCTTAGTTGATGGATGAAATCATTGTAAAATCACCGGCAAAAATTAATATTGGATTAAATATTGTAGGTAAACGATCAGATGGATTTCATAATCTTGAAACAATATTTTATCCGATAAATCTTTTTGATGTAATTGACATTACGAAATCAGATAAATTTTCTTTTAACAGTAATGACGAAAATCTTAACAAAGAAAAAACTAATCTTATTATAAAAGCAAAAGAATCAATAGAAAGACATTTTAACATACAACTTCCTGTAAAAGTTTTTTTAGATAAACATATTCCAATAGGTGCCGGACTTGGCGGCGGAAGTTCTAATGCAGCAACCACTTTAAAATCGTTGATAAAATTGTATAATCTTAAGATTGATGATAATGAATTATTAAGCATTGCATTGCAACTTGGTTCAGATGTTCCTTTCTTTTTAAATCCAGTTCCATCATTCGCAGAATCTCGAGGTGAGGTTATAACTCCAATAAACTTTAAACTTGATAAATATTTACTTATTGTAAACCCTGGAATACACATCGGAACAAAGTGGGCTTTTGGATTGATAAAAGCGAATCAAACTGAAGAGAGTTTAAAATCATTTATTGGTAGGAATAAACTTAAGATTTATGAAATTATGAAAATCGCCTCAAATGATTTTGAGAAAATTGTTTTTGAACATTTTCCTGAAATAAAAGAGATAAAAGAAAAAATGCTGCACTTTGGAGCAAATTATTCTATGATGACCGGAACAGGTTCAACGGTCTGGGCAATGTTTGATGATGAAGAAGCTGCTTACCAAACAGAATTATATTTTAAATGTAAAAATTATTTTACATTTATTCAGGAACCTATTTAACCGCACCTTCTGCAAATTCAACAATCCCCTTTGTAGCGTTAATATTTACTTTAAGTCCAAATGGAATTGTTACAAAATCTTTAATATGGCCGTGAGGAAAAGTATAAATTGAAGGGACTTTAACCGGAGTTATATAATCTGCAATAACCTCCCCGAGTGTTAATGTTTTTTTGTTTGGATCGTGTTCGTGGCAATCAACAAATCTGCCTAAAATAATTCCTTTAACTTTTTTAAACACACCAGCCAATCTTAACTGATTTAACATTCTATCAACACGATATGGAAGTTCGCCGATATCTTCTATCATTAATATTTTGCCCGTAAGATTTGGGAAATAAGGAGTGCCTAGTAAATGTGCAAATACAGCTAAGTTACCACCAATAATCCTACCTGAAGCATTACCCTTTTGAAGAAAAGGTAATTTTTGATTTTCTGGATACTCAAGTTTGCCAATTTTTTTATTTGAAGTAATTGTTTGCCAAAACAATTCACTTGTGTATTCGCTAACTTCATCATAAAAATCTACAGCAACCATCGGACCCGCAAAAGTTATCAAACCGGCCTTTTCTAAAAATGCCATTTGTAAAGCAGTTATCTCACTATATCCAACAAAAATCTTGGGATTATTTTTAACAATTCTGTAATCAATTTTATCCAATAATCTAAAAGCTCCATAACCGCCGCGCAAAGTAAAAATGGCTTTTACATTTTTGTCTTTAAACATCGAATGTAAGTCATCAATTCTTTCTTGGTCAGTTCCAGCTAAGTAGCCATGATTCTTACCAACATTTGCTCCGATTTTTACCCTATAACCCAAGCCTTCTAAATATTTCACGCCTCTTTCAACTCTTGAAAATTCATCTGGCGAAGAAGCTGGAGAAACAATTCCAATAACATCTTTTTTATTGAGCCGTTTTGGTTTCTGAATCGACATTGTAAATCCTTATGTTAGAGTTTTGTTATGAGCAATTTACAGAAACGAAAAAATTTGCACAACTTTAGTTGTTTGGATGACTTATTTAAGGCATTTTTAAGTGACCAATCGAATTATGACTCAAATCACGATATTATTGGGAGTTTTATCAAAGTTTTTAGCAAATTTGTGTGGTGTGATTTTACAATTCGTCGATTTAAGAGAACATGAGAACATTTAATCAATTTAGATGTTAACTAATTTTATAAAATATTAGAATGAATAAGCCGAAAGTACTCTTTATTGGTGGTTCGTTAAATCAAACCACTATTATGCACCAAATCTCAAAAGAACTGCCTGAAATTGATGCCTATTTTACTCCGTATTATGCCAGCGGACCCTTATGGATAATGACAAAGCTAAGGATGCTTGAATTTACGATTATGGGCGGTACTTTTAAACATAAGACTCTAGAATACATTAAAAACAATAAACTTAAGTTGGATTACGAAGGCAGGAATGATAATTATGATTTGGTATTTACTTGCCAGGATTTAATTGTGCCAAGAAACATTAAAAAATTTAAAACAATTCTTGTTCAGGAAGGAATGACAGATCCACCCGATTGGCGTTACCATGTTACAAGATTTTTAGGATTAGGCCGATGGTGTGCAAGCACATCAATGACCGGATTGTCTCATATGTACGATTATTTTTGTGTGGCTTCAGAAGGATTTCGTGAACAATTTATTGATAGAGGTGTTAATCCAAATAAAATTAGAGTTACAGGTATTCCTAACTTTGATAACTTTGACAAATTTAGAAAACTTGAATTTGAACATAAAAACTTTGTACTTGTTGCAACCTCTGATGTTAGAGAAACAACCAAGTATGAAAACAGAAAAGAATTTTTGTTAAATGCTAAAAAGATTGCCGGCGATAAACAAATTATTGTAAAACTTCATCCAAATGAGTTAGTTAAAAAACGAACCGCCGAAGTAAAAAAATATTTACCGGAAGCTCTGGTTTATCACGGAGTAA
>CXWK01098460.1_pt1 | contig 28693 bp, 25 predicted proteins | sample 590851 | NCBI WGS metagenome assembly CXWK01 (sample SAMEA3498364, study PRJEB10139) | wastewater metagenome | biome: wastewater treatment plant; material: activated sludge | place: Denmark | collected 2014-08-01
TCCTTCAGGTGACCGGTAATGAACCGCACCGACTGGGCGTAATCGCGGTGTGTCAGCGGAATCCCGGCATAAGCAGCACAACCGCTGGCCGCCGTGATGCCCGGTACGACCTGGAACGGGATGCCATGGGCCGCCAATTCTTCGATCTCTTCACCGCCACGCCCGAAGATGAACGGATCGCCGCCCTTCAACCGCACCACACGCTTGCCTTGCTTCGCCAGGTCGACCAGTTGCTGGTTGATCTGGTCCTGCGGCACGGCGTGATCGGCGCGGCGCTTGCCGACATACACGCGCTCGGCATCACGACGGCACAACTCGATAATCGCTGGTGCCACCAAGCGGTCGTACAACACCACGTCGGCTTGCTGCATCAGGCGCAAGGCGCGGAACGTCAGCAGGTCCGGATCACCGGGACCGGCGCCCACCAGATACACCTCACCGGTGGCCACCGGCGCCTCTCCAGCAATCTTCGCCTGCAGCAATCGCTCGGCTTCCCCGCCCTGCCCGGCCAGTTGCCGGTCGGCAATCGGGCCCTGGAACACGTCTTCCCAGAACGCACGACGTTGCTGCACGTCCGGGAACAGCTTTTTCACCTGGTGACGGAAACGTGCCGCCAGGCCAGCCAGTTGACCATAGGTCGAAGGAATCCAGGTTTCGATCTTGGCGCGGATCAATCGCGCCAGCACCGGCGCGTCGCCACCACTGGACACGGCAATGATCAGCGGCGAACGGTCGACAATGGCCGGGAAGATCACGCTGCACAAGGCCGGCGCGTCCACCACATTGACCGGCACGCAACGCCGATGGGCATCGGCAGACACCTGTGCATTGAGCGTTTCGTCGTCGGTGGCTGCAATGATCAGCGCGCAACCGTCCAGGTCCGACTCGAGGTAACCGCGCGTCAGGCACTCGCCGGCGCTGGCGCTGACCAGCTCGCGCAGCTGGGTTTCGATTTCAGGTGCGACCACCCGCAGCAGCGCACCGGCATCGGCCAGCAGGCGGGATTTGCGCAAGGCAATTTCCCCCCCGCCGACGACCAACACACGACTGCCGCGAAGGTTATGGAACAGCGGCAGATAGTTCATTTAGCCGATGACCTCAAGGCCACCCATGTAAGGCTTGAGCACCTCAGGCACACGGATCGAACCGTCGGCCTGCTGGTAGTTTTCCAGCACCGCTACCAGGGTACGACCGACCGCCAGGCCGGAACCGTTCAGGGTGTGTACCAGTTCCGGCTTGCCGGTTTCCGGGTTACGGAAACGCGCTTGCATACGACGGGCCTGGAAATCGCCGCAGTTGGAGCACGACGAGATTTCACGATATTTGTCCTGGCTCGGAATCCACACTTCCAGGTCGTAGGTCTTGACCGCGCTGAAGCCCATGTCGCCGGTGCACAGCGCGATGGTGCGGTAAGGCAATTCCAGCAGTTGCAGGACTTTCTCGGCGTTGGCGGTCAGGCCCTCGAGCGCTTCCATCGAAGTCGACGGTTCGACGATCTGGACCATCTCGACCTTGTCGAACTGATGCTGGCGGATCATGCCGCGGGTATCGCGACCCGACGCACCGGCTTCACTGCGGAAGCACGGCGTGTGGGCAACGAACTTGATCGGCAGCAGTTTCGAATCGACGATTTCGCCGGCGACAATGTTGGTCAGCGACACTTCGGCGGTCGGGATCAGGTACAGGTCGGCTTCGCCTTCGCGCGCGATCTTGAACAGATCTTCTTCGAACTTCGGCAGTTGACCAGTGCCCTGCAGCGCCGGAGCCTGGACCAGATAAGGCGTGTAGGCCTCTTCGTAGCCGTGCTCGGTAACGTGCAGGTTGATCATGAACTGCGCCAGGGCGCGGTGCAGGCGCGCGATCGGGCCGCGCAGCAGGGCGAAACGAGCGCCGGACAGCTTGGCAGCGGTCTCGAAGTCGAGCCAGCCAAATTTTTCGCCCAGGGCGACGTGGTCCTGTACCGGGAAATCGAACGCGGTCGGCGTGCCCCAGCGGCGCACTTCGACGTTGCCGTCTTCGTCGTCGCCAATCGGCACCGATTCGTGTGGCAAGTTGGGAATGCCGAGCACGATCGAGTCCAGCTCGGTCTGGATCGAGTCCAGCTCGGTTTTACCGGCACTCAACTCGCCCGCCATGCGCTCGACGTCTGCCATCAACGGGGCGATGTCTTCGCCGCGCTGCTTGGCTTGACCGATGGATTTGGAGCGCGCGTTACGTTCAGCCTGCAGTGCTTCGGTGCGGGTCTGGACGGTCTTGCGCTGTTCTTCCAGCGCTTCGATGCGCGCGACATCCAGGGTAAAGCCACGGGATGCCAGGCGGTCCGCTACGTCCTGAAGGTTGCTACGTAACAGTTTGGAATCGAGCATGTCGGTCTCTCGTTATCAAAGTTTGGTCAAGGACAGGCCAGCCCAGGTGGCGAGCAGCCCGCCGAATACGCTGATGGCAGCATAGCCCAGGGCTAGCGGCACCTGCCCGCTTTCCAGCAGGCGCACCGTATCCAGTGAAAAGGATGAAAAAGTCGTCAGCCCCCCGAGGAAGCCGATGATCAACCCGGCACGCACCTCGATGGGCACCTCCGGGCGTAGCAAAAACAGACCGTATAAAACGCCGATCAGCAAACAGCCGACGATATTAACGGCCAGCGTCGCGGTATAGAAGTGCCGCGGCCAATTAGCGTTGATCCAGTTGCCCGTGGCAAAGCGTAACAAGGTGCCGGCTACACCGCCGGCGGAAACCGCAAGGATCAAGGGGAGCACTATTTTCTCCGCTGCCGGGGGCTTAATCGGTCTAGTTTCGCCAGGTGATTGAGCTTTTCGCCAATCTTCAGCTCCAGGCCACGGGGCACTGGCTGGTAAAACGGGATCGGGTCAAGTTCTTCCGGGAAATAGTCTTCTCCGGCGGCGTAGGCATCAGGTTCGTCGTGGGCATAACGGTATTCGTCGCCATAACCGAGCTGCTTCATCAGCTTGGTCGGCGCATTGCGCAGGTGCAGCGGCACTTCCAGCGAGCCATGCTCGGCGGCGGCACGTAGCGCGGTCTTGAAGCCCATGTACACCGCGTTGCTTTTCGGCGCGCACGCCAGATAAGTAATGGCCTGCGCGACCGCCAGCTCGCCTTCGGGGCTACCGAGGCGCTCCTGCACTTCCCACGCCGCCAGGCACAGGCTAAGCGCACGCGGGTCGGCATTGCCGATATCTTCGCTGGCCATGCGCACCACGCGCCGGGCCAGGTACAACGGATCGCAACCGCCATCGATCATGCGCGCGAACCAGTACAACGCGCCGTCGGGGTTGGAACCACGCACGGATTTGTGCAGCGCGGAGATCTGGTCGTAGAACGCTTCGCCACCCTTGTCGAAGCGCCGGCGGGTATCACCGAGCAGGCTTTGCAGCAGATCGATGCCGATCTCGCTGTTGTCTTCGGCCAGGTCCGAGGCGTTTTCCAGCAGATTGAGCAAGCGCCGGCCATCGCCATCGGCGGCCGACAACAGCATCTGGAAGCCCTCATCGCTGAGGGTCAGGTTGCGCTTGCCCAGGCCACGCTCTTCGGTCAGCGCGCGGTGCACCAGTTTGCGCAAGGCGGCTTCGTCGAGGCTCTTGAGCACATAGACTCGTGCGCGCGACAGCAAGGCGTTGTTGAGTTCGAACGAGGGGTTTTCCGTGGTCGCGCCGATAAAAATCAGCGTGCCGTCTTCGACATATGGCAGGAACGCATCCTGCTGGGACTTGTTGAAGCGGTGCACTTCGTCGACGAACAGGATCGTGCGTCGGCCGTACTGCGCGGCCTGCTGCTTGGCGATTTCCACCGCCTGGCGAATTTCCTTCACGCCGGCGAGCACTGCCGACACCGTTTCGAAATGCGCCTCCGATACTTCCGCGAGCAAACGCGCCAGGGTGGTCTTGCCTACGCCTGGCGGTCCCCAGAAAATCATCGAATGCAGGGCACCCTGCTCCAACGCTTCGCGCAAGGGCTTGCCGCGAGCGAGCACGTGTTCCTGACCGACGTACTCGTCCAGGTTGGTCGCGCGCAAACGGGCGGCCAAGGGTTGGGCGATCGGGGTGCTGCGAAACAGGTCCATCACTATTTCCGAAACCTCAATTGAACACCGTCCCCACTGTAGGAGCGAGCATGCTCGCGATGGTCGTCAACGATAACGCTGGCAACCTGACACCCAACGGTGTCCTTGAGTTCATCGCGAGCATGCTCGCTCCTACAGGGGTTTCGCGGGTTATTCCTGGATTACATCGGCACCCTTGGGAATGTCGAACTTGAACTTCGATGCCGGGATCGGCTCGTTAGCCTTCACCCCGGTGAACAGGATATTGGTGCGCTGGCCGACACTGTCGATCAGTTGCATGTCATTGACCAGGCCATTGCGGAACGACAGGCGCAGGCTGTCGAACAAGGTGTCCTTGGTCTTGGGCTTCAAGGTGAAGTCGATCACGCCACCGGCTTCCTTGGCGCTGATATCGAAGCTCTGGCTGATCTTCGACACGTCACCGGATAGCAGCAGCGCTGGCGTCTGGGTCAGGCGTTGATCGAGATTCTTGATGGTGGCCTGTTCCAGGTCCGGGTCCCACAGGGTGACCTTTTTACCGTCGGAGACCATGGTCTGCTCGGCAGGCGCATTGGTGTGCCAATAGAACAGGCCAGGGCGCTGCAGCGACATCTCGCCGGCAGTTTCCTGCAATTGGGTACCGGTGCCATCCAGGGTCAGTTGGGAGAAGCGCGCGGTCAGGGTCTGGGATTTTTCCAGCAATTGGGTCAGGCGTGCCACGTCCTTGTCATCGGCGTGGGCCGAGAGCGTGCTCAAAGCCAGTACCGGCAGCAACAGCATGCGGATCAGACGCATGGGAGTCCTCATAACATTCGTGGGAGTGCGGGCAGCGCCTTGGGGCGCCACCCCTTTTCAGTATCGGGTCAGTCGCGTACCGGGCCAGGGGCCAGGACTTCACGCGAACCGTTGGTGTTCATGGACGTCACGACCCCGGCCATTTCCATGGCTTCGATCATGCGCGCGGCGCGGTTGTAGCCGATCTTCAGCTTACGCTGTACCGCGGAGATGGACGCGCGACGGCTTTCCAGGACGAACTGCACTGCTTCGTCATACAGCGCGTCGGCCTCGGGATCATCGCCGTCGCCGCCACCGCTGCTGCCTTCAAAGCCGCTGCCGGCCTCTTCGACACCGTTGAGGATGTCGTCGTTGTATTCCGGCGCGCCGCGCAGTTTCCAGGCCTCGACCACGCGGTGAACCTCATCGTCGGAAACGAACGCACCGTGAACCCGGATCGGCAGGCTGGTACCCGGTGGCATGTACAACATGTCACCGTGACCCAGCAATTGCTCGGCGCCGCCCTGGTCGATGATGGTCCGCGAGTCGATCTTGCTCGACACCTGGAACGCCATGCGCGTGGGGATGTTGGCCTTGATCAGGCCGGTGATCACGTCCACCGACGGACGCTGGGTCGCAAGGATCAAGTGGATACCTGCCGCCCGCGCCTTTTGGGCGATACGCGCGATCAGTTCTTCGACCTTCTTGCCGACAATCATCATCATGTCGGCGAATTCGTCGACCACCACGACGATGGTCGGCAGTTTCTGCAACAGCGGCGCTTCGTCATGGATGCTTTCGCGCTTGTACAACGGGTCGCTCAATGGCTCGCCGGCGTCCTGCGCCTCCTTGACCTTGGCGTTGAAGCCGGACAGGTTACGCACGCCCATCTTCGCCATCAGCTTGTAGCGCCGTTCCATCTCGGCGACGCTCCAGCGCAAGGCGTTGGCGGCGTCCTTCATGTCGGTAACCACCGGGCACAGCAGGTGCGGAATGCCTTCGTAGATCGACAGTTCGAGCATTTTCGGGTCGATCATGATCAGCTTGGCGTCTTCCGGGCCAGACTTGAACAGGATCGACAGGATCATCGCGTTCACCCCCACCGACTTACCGGAACCGGTCGTACCGGCCACCAGCAGGTGCGGCATCTTCGCCAGGTCGGTGATCACCGGCTTGCCGCCGATGTCATGGCCCAGGGCCAGGGTGACCGGGGACTTGAAGTTGTCGTACTCGGGGGTAGACAGCACTTCGGAGAAACGCACGATCTGCCGGTCTTCGTTGGGAATCTCGATACCGACCGTGGTCTTGCCCGGAATCACTTCCACCACACGCACGCTGGTCACGGCCAGGGAACGCGCCAGGTCTTTCGCCAGGTTGGAGATACGGCTGACCTTGACCCCGGCCGCTGGCTGGATCTCGTAACGGGTAATCACCGGACCCGGGTGGATCGAATCCACGTTGACTTCGACGCCGAATTCCTTGAGCTTGATTTCCAGCAGGTGGCCGACGGCCGCCAGGGATTCAGGCGAGTAATTGAGTTGTTTCTTTTCCGCCGGGTCGAGAATCGAGATCGGCGGCAAGGTGCCCTCCACGGCGCTGTCGACGAACAACGGCGCCTGCTTTTCTTTTTCGACGCGCTTGCTCGGCGCTGGCGGCTTGGGTGGCGCGGGGGCAATCACCGGTGGCACCTGCTTCTCGCGCTCGGACATGTGCTTGCTCAGGGCCTGCTCGCGCTCGATCAGGCGTTCCTTGACCTTGGCCTGTTCGCGCTTGTCGGTGACGGTTGGCGCGACCACGTCGTGCACGCGCTCATCGACTTCACGCAGCTGCGCCACCAGTTGCTTGCGCTCGGTACGGGCTGCCCACCAGCGATTGGCGGCACCCTGGAACAGCTCGAACAGGTCGAGGGTGATCTTGCCGGTAACGTCCATCACCTTGAACCATGACAGGTCGGTGAATACCGTGAGACCGAACAGGAACAAGGCGATGAACAGCAGCGTGCTGCCCTGGATGTTCAGCGCGTTCTTCGCCAGGTCGCCAAGGCTCTCGCCCAGCGCTCCCCCAGCGCCAGCCGGCAGACCGGTCGCGGCATGGAAATGAATATGCGCCAGCGCGGCACCGGACAGCACCAGGAACACCAGGCCGATCAGGCGCCAGGAGAACAGCCAGCCGCTCCACTCCCATGGCTCGTGGCGTTGGCGGAAGATCTGATAGGCCTTGATCGCCAACAATAACGGGAAGATATAGGCAAAGTAACCCAGCACCATGAACAGGATATCGGCGCTGTAGGAACCCGCCGGGCCGCCGAAGTTTTGAACGTCCTCGATCTTGCTGTTGTGGCTCCAGCCCGGATCGTCCTTGCCATAGGTCAGCAAGGCCATCATCAGGAACAGGCACAACGCACCGATGGCGATCAATGCACCTTCCTTGAGGCGGTAGTGCAGGTGCTGACGCCAGAGTGGAACAACTGTTTTGGGTGCTGCGGTGGATTTCTTCAAAACCTGTTTTTCCTGCGCCAACGGCGCGTCCATCTGTTGAATGACTATAAAACTGCCCAATCCAGGCAGGTAAAAAAGTTAACAGGCGTAACCGGGACTACTTTTAACACTGCGCATCGGTTTTCATAAACACGAAATGCGATGCCGATTTTGTTACAAACACTGTTATAGCCAGGCATTGTACGGGTTTGTACGTCCGATGCCATGCTGGCAACTCTTGGGTGTAGCATAGTCAACAGCACATTACGTGCGACTCAATTTGAGCACGCATTCTCTTTTGTGACAAAGGCTTATGAGGTGTTTTTATGAGCGTAGCGAAGCATTCCCGCCTGATCATCCTGGGATCCGGCCCCGCGGGTTACAGCGCAGCCGTGTATGCCGCTCGCGCCAACCTCAAGCCCGTTGTGATTACCGGCATACAGGCAGGTGGCCAGCTCACTACCACCGTGGAAGTCGATAACTGGCCAGGCGATGTCGAAGGCCTGACTGGCCCGGTCTTGATGGAGCGCATGCAAAAACACGCCGAGCGCTTTGCCACCGAGATCGTTTACGACCACATCCATACCGCCAAGTTGCAGCAGCGCCCCTTCGAACTTATCGGTGACAGCGGCACTTATACCTGCGACGCACTGATTATCGCCACGGGAGCCTCGGCCCAGTATCTGGGCTTGCCTTCGGAAGAGACATTTGCCGGCAAAGGGGTTTCAGCCTGCGCCACCTGCGACGGCTTCTTCTATCGCAACCAGGTGGTCGCGGTGGTGGGCGGCGGTAATACCGCCGTTGAAGAAGCGCTTTATCTGTCGAACATTGCCCGGGAAGTCCATCTGATTCACCGTCGCGACAAGTTGCGCTCGGAAAAAATTCTTCAGGACAAACTCTTTGAAAAAGCCGCCAAGGGCAATATTCGCCTGCACTGGAACCAGAATCTGGACGAAGTGCTGGGCGACGCCAGCGGCGTGACCGGTGCGCGCCTGCGCGACAGTCATACCGGCGCAATCACTGAGCTGCCCCTGACCGGCGTGTTCATCGCCATCGGCCACAAGCCCAATACCGACCTGTTCGCCGGCCAGCTGGAAATGCGTGACGGCTATCTGCTGGTCAACGGTGGCAGCGAAGGCAATGCGACGGCAACCGCCATCGAAGGGGTGTTTGCCGCGGGTGACGTCGCCGATCACGTCTATCGCCAGGCCGTCACCTCTGCGGGCGCCGGCTGCATGGCCGCCCTGGACGCAGAAAAATACCTCGACGACATTCCCACTGTTTGACGGCAAACTTCACGGCGGGCTTACGCCCGCCATCGCCCTCCCCTTCTGTAAGCCCTGATGCCATGCTGACCTGGTTACAACGCAACACCCTGACGTTCCCGGCCCTGGAAAAGGCCATGCGCGATCCCAATGGATTGCTGGCGGCCGGTGGCGACCTGTCCGCCGATCGACTGATCCAGGCCTACCGCCATGGCTGCTTCCCCTGGTTTTCCGAAGGCCAGCCGATCCTCTGGTGGTCGCCGGACCCTCGCACCGTGCTGTTTCCCGATGAACTGCACGTGTCCCGCAGCCTGAACAAACTGCTGCGCCAACAACGCTACCAAGTGACCTTCGACCAGGATTTTGCCGCGGTCATACGCGCCTGCGCCGCCCCCCGGGAATATGCGGACGGCACCTGGATCACCGAAGCCATGCAGGACGCCTACATCGAACTGCACAAACGCGGCCATGCGCACTCGGTGGAGGTCTGGGACCAGGATCAACTGGTGGGCGGGCTATATGGACTGGCGATGGGCCAGCTGTTTTTCGGCGAATCCATGTTCAGCCTGGCCGACAACGCGTCGAAATTTGGCTTTGCCACACTGGTACGACATCTGAAAGACTCGGGTTTCGTGCTCATCGATTGCCAGATGCCCACCGATCATTTGCATAGCCTGGGTGCGCGAGCGATTCCGCGACGGGTGTTTGCCGATTACCTGGCGCGGCATCTGGATCAGCCCAATCGTGCAACCTGGGTTTGCTGAGCGACTTTGGCCCGCGTGGCTTACACTTATCCAAAAGCTTTCCGAGGGTTGATCATGACCGAGTTGGCGCGCTTGAAGTTTTATGCCACTCAACCCCACTCCTGCAGCTATCTGCCCGAGGAGCAGGCCACCACCCTGTTTCTCGACCCTAGCCAGCCCATGGATGTGCACGTGTATGCAGATCTTTCCGAGATGGGTTTTCGGCGCAGTGGCGACCACCTGTATCGCCCCCATTGCCAGAATTGCAATGCGTGCGTACCGGCACGCATTCCGGTAGGGCAATTCACGCCCAATCGTCAGCAAAAACGCATTTTCAAACGCAACGCCGACTTGCAGGTCCGCCCCGCCAAGCCAGGTTTCAGCGAAGAATATTTCGATCTTTATCAGCGCTACATCGAAGAACGCCATGCCGATGGCGACATGTACCCGCCCAGCCGCGATCAGTTCTCGACCTTTCTGGTTCGCGACCTGCCTTTTTCGCGGTTCTACGAATTTCGACTCCAGGGTCGTCTACTGGCCATCGCCGTCACCGACCTTCTGCCGAACGGTCTGTCGGCGGTCTACACCTTCTATGAGCCCGGCGAAGAGCGCCGCAGCCTGGGGCGCTACGCGATACTGTGGCAAATCGCCGAAGCCCGGCGCCTGGGGCTGGACGCAGTTTACCTGGGCTACTGGATCAAGAACTGCAAAAAAATGAGCTACAAGACCCAGTATCGCCCCATCGAACTGCTGATAAACCAGCGCTGGGTCGTTCTGAACTAGAGCAAGCCCTAAACCCCTTGGCTTAAACACCATTTTTCGGGCACAATGCACGCCGCTTTTGCCTGGCGCAGTTGCACCGGGCCATTCATTGGACACCGAGGGCTTTACTGCATGTCGAAAGAAGACAGCTTCGAAATGGAAGGCACTGTCGTCGACACCCTGCCCAACACCATGTTTCGTGTGGAGTTGGAAAATGGGCACGTCGTAACCGCGCATATCTCCGGCAAGATGCGCAAGAACTACATTCGTATTCTTACCGGTGACAAAGTGCGCGTCGAGCTGACGCCCTATGACTTGAGCAAAGGGCGCATCACTTACCGCGCTCGCTAATCAGGTCAATACAAGACGCCCGGCTTATGCCGGGCGTTTTTGTTTGCCTGGGATGCTGATCGTTCCCACGCTCTGCGTGGGAATTCCTCAACGGACGCTCCGCGTTCGGCTTTTGATTTGGGACGCGGAGCGTCCCGGGCTGCATTCCCACGCAGAGCGTGGGAACGATCAGCGTGGGAACGATCGGCAACCGAAGAGCCAGCGGTGATCAGAACTCGTGATCAGCGTTGTCCGGGTTCAGGTCGCTGATGCCCAGTTTGCCAGCGGCGGCTTCGATCGAACCGGTCTGCTTGACCAGGGATGCGATGGCGTCACGGACGATCTGGTTGCCGGCGGTGTTGCCGGCAGCGATCAACTGGTCGTAGTGCTCACCCTTGTTGGCGTGGTCGACGATGACCTGCATCTTGGCTTCGGTGGCAGCCAGGTCGGCTTTCAATGCGGTGTCTGCCGCTGGATCGACCTTGGCCACCAGGGACGACAGGCTGGCGCCGGTCATCTTGCTGCCGTCGACACGGGTGTATTCGCCCAGGTACACGTTACGAATGCCTTTGGCATCGTAGAACTGCGAGTTGTGGGTGTTGTCGCTGAAGCAGTCGTGTTCGTCTTCCGGGGAGTTGGCTTCCAGGGAAACCTTCATGCGCTCGCCCGCCAGTTCGCCCAGGGACAGGCTGCCCATCCCGAACAGCATTTTGCGCAGGCCGCTTTCAGCCGGTTCCGCTTCCAGGGTGGCGCGGTAGTTGTCGGCCACGTTCGGCTTCCAGTTACCGACCATTTCTTCCAGGTCGCTGACCAGCAATTGAGTCACGGATTTCAGGTAGGCGCGGCGACGATCGTTGTGGCCGCCAGTGGCGCCTTTGCCTTCCAGGTAGTCGGAAGCTGGACGGTTGCCGGCGCCAGGGCCGGTGCCGTTCAGGTCCTGGCCCCAGAGCAGGAATTCGATGGCGTGGTAGCCGGTGGCGACGTTGGCCTCGGAACCGCCCAGCTCGTTCAGGCTGGCGAGTTTTTCCGGGGTGATGTCCTTCACGTCGACCTTGTCTTCGCCGACCTGGATTTCAGTATTGGCGATGATGTTGGCCGTGGCGCCGGGGTTACCCAGTGCGTGCTCGTAGGATTTGTCGACGTAGTCGATCAGGCCTTCGTCCAGTGGCCAGGCGTTCACTTGGCCTTCCCAGTCGTCGATGATGGTGTTGCCAAAGCGGAACACTTCGCTCTGCAGGTAAGGAACGCGAGCAGCGATCCAGGCGGCCTTGGCGGCTTTCAAGGTGTCGGCGTTCGGCTTCGCGAGGAAGGCGTCGACGGCGCTTTGCAGGGTTTTCGCAGTAGATTCGGCATCGCTGTAAACGGCGAAAACCATGTCGGCATAGTGCGCGACAACGGCTTTGGCGGCCGCTTCGTCGACTTTGCTGGCAGCGGCAGGCGCAGCAGCTGGTGCGACTTGGGCCGCAGAAGTGCTGGCCGCTGGCGCAGGAGCGGCCGCTTGTTCTTTGTCTTTGCCTTCACCGCAACCGGCGAGGGAAATTGCGATGGCCAACAGACTGGCGGTAGCCAGAGGCATACGAATCATGGCGAACATCCTGCTTCGAGAGGGGGTGGAATAACGCGTCCGGCGCGCAAAAGTGACACATAATGCAAATCTTTCGCATTATGTGTAAAGGGTTGCGGTTGGAAATATTTCTTATTCACTCTGTAGGAGCGAGCATGCTCGCTCCTACAGGGGGGGTTACAAGATTGCCGCGTTACTGCGCTGGGCTTGCTTCAGATAAGCCACCAGCTCGCGGGCCGGCAGGGGCTTGCTGTAGAAGTAGCCCTGACCCTCGTGGCAGCCTTCGGAGATGATGTAGGCCTCCTGCTCCAAGGTTTCCACGCCTTCGGCGATCACCTGCATGCCCAGGCTCTTGCCCAACTGAATGATGGCGCGAACGATGGTTGCGTCGTCATCGTCATCGAGCAGGTCCTGGACGAAACTCTTGTCGATCTTGATCTTGTCCAGCGGCAGGCTTTTCAGATAACTCAGTGACGAATAACCGGTGCCGAAATCGTCGATCGCGATCAGCGCACCGGAGCGGCGCAGGCTGAGCAGATGCTGGGCGGCGGTGCTGATGTCTTCCATCAGGCCGGTTTCGGTGACCTCCAACTCCAGGCTGCGTGGCGGCAGGCGATACATCTGCATCAGGTTGTTGATCACCCGAGGCAACTCGGCGTGGTGCAATTGCACGGTGGAAAGGTTCACGGCCATGCGCATGTCGCTGAAGCCCTGGTCGTGCCAGTCGCGCAATTGTTTGCAGGCTTGGTCCAGCACCCATTCACCAATGGCGATGATGGTGCCGTTCTGCTCGGCCAGCGGAATGAACAGGTCCGGTGGTACCAGCCCGTGCTCGGGATGCTGCCAGCGAATCAACGCTTCGACGCCAACGACCCGGTGATCGCGGTAGCTGATCTGCGGTTGGTAGACCAGGTAGAACTGGTCGCGGACCAGTGCGTCGCGCAGGTCTTTTTCCAGCTCGCGACGGCGGCGCATCTCGGTGTCGACGCTGGCGATGTAGAACTGATAGCGGTTGCGCGAGCGCGTCTTGGCCAGGGTCATCGTCTGTTCGGCTTTTTGCAGCAGCTTCTCGGTACTGTTGCCATCTTCGGGGAACAGGGTGATGCCAATGGTGGCGCGCAGGCGGATCTGCTGATGATCGAGGGCAAACGCCGCTTCCAGGTCATCGAGGATGCTTTGGGCCAGTTCGGCGGCTTCGTAGGGTTGTTCGATATCGGCCTGCACCAGGGCGAACTGGTCGCCACCCAGGCGGGCGAGGGCGCCCAGGCGTCCACTGTGCGCGCGCAGGCGATCGGCCAGGGCCAGTAGCAGCTGGTCGCCGGTCTGGTAGCTGAACTGTTCGTTGATGCCCTTGAAGTCATCGAGCCCGACGCACAGCACCGCAACCCGGCGTTGCAACTTGCCGGCATCGACGAGGATCTTGTCCAGCTGCGTTTGCAATTGCTGGCGGTTCGGCAGGCCGGTAAGGAAATCGTACTGGGCCATGCGCAACAGGCTGTTTTCCGCTTCGTGGCGCAGGTGCGTGTTGCGCTCGATGGATTCGAGCAACTGGTTGGCGGTGTTGATCCACAGCCCCAGTTCGTTCTTCTCGTGGCCCTTGAGCAATGGAATCTTGTGCTCGCTGGGGCGGTCGGGATTGATTTCGGTCAGGTGCTCGATGATTCGCGACAGGGGTTTGGTCAACAGCCAGTGATAGACCAGGTACAGCACCAGGCCCATCGCCAGGGCACGCAATACCCCGGAAATGAAGATGATTACCGAACTGACGATAAAACCCTTGCCGTAGGTGGCGGTGTCGAGGGTAATGCTCAGGTCGCCGTAATACTCGCTGTAAGGGCCGCGTCCCACCAACTGGGTGGTGAAGGTGCGTTCCTTGCCGAGGATCAGGTCGGTCAGCCAGCGACTGCTGGACTGCTGCAACTCACGGGATTTTTGCGCCAGCATGGCTTCGTTGGGATGGCCTATGGAGGCCTGACGCACCGCATCATCCTGGAACAGGCCTTCGATTACCTGCATACCCATTTCCCGATCCAGGCTGTAGACGGCCTGGGTCGAAGGGTCGCGGAACATGTCGAGAATGCGTTCGGCATCGCTGGCGACGGCCTGGCGTGTTTTATAGGCATCGAAAACAATCTGCGCGCAGCTCAAGACCACGCCGACGATCAATGCCGACAGGAGCACGACCCGGAGCAACTTCACCGACAAGCTGTTCTTGAGTTCCAGCTTCAAAGGGTAATTCCTTGTTCCGTGCGGGTAGCATCAAGTTGCCATGAGTATTGGCAATCCCGTGGTGGCAGTCAAAGGGACAATCCATCCTGCGGGATAATGCCAGCAGCTTGGCCGATTTGCTGTGTCTGGGGCAATTGCCCGATCAGTACTGTGTCGGTAGTCGAGTCCTTCAACTTGAGGGGATTGGGACAAAATTTCCTTTCGTTTGATGTTAGACCGCTGTGGCGTTGAGGCAAGGCCCCGGGTGCTGCTTTTGGACTGGTAGCTCGCCCACAAAAAAGGCGACCCCCTTGCGAGGGTCGCCTTGGCGCTAGCTACGGTTGTTACTTATTCCGACAGCTTGTAGGCAATCACATAGTCGCCCTGTTTGGTGCCCAGTGAACCGTGGCCGCCAGCCACGACCAGCACGTATTGCTTGCCGTCCTTGCCGGTGTAGGTCATCGGCGTGGTTTGCGCGCCTGCGGGCAGGCGACCTTCCCACAGTTGCTTGCCGTTTTTCACGTCGTAGGCCCGCAGGTACTGGTCCAGGGTGCCGCTGAGGAAACCGACGCCACCGGCGGTGATGAAGGTGCCGCCCAGGCTTGGTACGCCCATGCTTAGCGGGATCGGAACCGGCGAGCTGTCGCGCACGGTGCCGTTCTTGTGCATCCAGATTTTTTCATGGGTGGTCAGGTCGATCGCGGCCACGTAGCCCCACGCTGGCGCCTGGCACGGCAGGCCCATTGGCGACAGCAAGGCTTCGAGCACCACGCCGTACGGCGCGCCCTTGTTGGGTTGCACGCCTTCGGTTTCGCTTTTGCGCGGGCCTTGGGCGGCGATGTCGGCGGCCGGGATCATTTTCGACTTGAACGCCATGTAGCTCGGGTTCACGAACGCGATCTGACGCACCGGGTCAACCGAGATGCCGCCCCAGTCGAACACACCGAAATTGCCCGGATAGACGATCGAACCCTGCAACGATGGCGGGGTGAACGGGCCGTCGTAGCGCAAGGATTTGAAGTCGATCCGGCAGATCAGTTGGTCGAACGGCGTGACGCCCCACATGTCGCGCTCTTGCAGCGGCGGTGGCATCAGGTTCAGGTCGGATTTGGGTTGCGTCGGCGAAGTGTGGTCGCCTTCCACCGCGCCTTGCGGCACCGGTACTTCGTTGATCGGCACGATGGCCTGGCCGGTGCTGCGGTCCAGCACATAGATGCTGCCTTGCTTGGTCGACGCCAGGACGGCCTGCTTCACGCCGTCGGCGGTCTTAAGGTCCATCAGGGTCGGCTGGCCGCCGACGTCCATGTCCCACAGGTCATGGTGAGTGAACTGGAAGTGCCAGCGCACTTTGCCGGTGGCGATGTCCAGGGCAGTCAGGCCGGCCGCGTGCAGTTCCGATTCAGGGGTACGCGCGCCGCCGAACTGGTCCGGGGTCTGGTTGCCCATCGGCAGGTACAGCATGCCGAGTTTTTCATCGACTGCGAACACGGACCACATGTTTGGCGAGTTGCGGGTGTAGGTCTTGCCCTCGGCAATCGGCGTCGTGTCGTCCGGGTTGCCGCTGTCCCAGTTCCACACCAGTTTGCCGGTGTGCACGTCGAACGCGCGGATCACGCCGCTTGGCTCGTCGATGGAAACGTTGTCGGTGACGTGGCCGCCAATCACCACCAGGTCCTTGGTGACCGCGGGGGGCGAGGTGGAGTAGTAACCGCCGGCCGTGAAACCGCCGATGTTGGCGCGCAGGTCGACCTGGCCCTTGTCGCCGAAGTCTTCGCACATTTTGCCGGTGTCGGCGTTCAGCGCGATCAGGCGGGTGTCGGCGGTCGGCAGGAAGATCTTGCGCGGGCAAGCGCTGGCCGGGGCCGGGCTGGCCGAACCGGTCGGGCTCTGTTCGGAGGCATACACCGCGTCATCGTGATAGGTCACGCCACGGCAGGTCATGTGCGCCCAACCCTTGAAGTTCGCCGCATTCTGCGTCGACAGCTTCGGATCGAAACGCCAGATTTCCTTGCCGGTGTCCGGGTCCAGGGCGATCACCTGGCTGTGCGGCGTGCACACGTAGAGCATGCCGTTGACTTTCAGCGGGGTGTTTTCGGCGGTGGTTTCGCCCGGGTCGTTCGGCCCTGGCAGGTCACCGGTGCGGTAAGTCCAGGCCGGTACCAGTTTGTTGACGTTCTGCGGGGTGATCTGCGCCAGCGGCGAGTAACGGTCGCCATGGGCGCTGCGGCCGTAGGAGTTCCAGTCACCGTCGGGCATGGCCGGCGCGGTGTTGGTCATGCCCGGCACGCTGTCGCGGTCCAGTTGGCCCTTGATTTCGCCCGGGTTGGTGAACTGGCTGGCCAAGGCGGTCGCGCCTGCGATCACCACAGCCACGCTCAGTGCGCCGGTGCCCATGGGGGCGGCGCCATCACGCAGCAGCGGACGGCGAAACCACGGCAGCAACATCGCCAGGCCCAGCGCGAACAGCATCGCCAGGCGCGGCACCAGCTGCCACCAGTCGAGGCCGACTTCCCACAGTGCCCAAACGGTGCTGGCGAACAGTACCAGCGCGTACAGGCCCAACGCGGCACGGCGCGCGGCGATCAGCAGGATGCCGGTCAGCGCAAGACCGATACCGGCCAGCAGGTAGTACAGCGAGCCGCCGAGCATGCTCAGCTTGATCCCGCCGGCCAGCATGGCCAGGCCCATTAGCAGAAGCAGTATGCCGAGCAGGGTCGGCAACAGACGGCTTCGACTCAAAGCACCCTCAGTGCTCATAGTGTGGTTCTCCGTGACGTTTCAAGTGGTCCCGCGCAGGTTCACTGTAGATGACGATCCCGCGGGGGCGTGGTTCATATAACAGGTGTTCAGTCGATGTAATCCCTTGTGGGAGCGAGCCTGCTCGCGAAAGCACTGTGTCATCCGACGCTAATGTTGGATGTGATGGCCTCTTCGCGAGCAGGCTCGCTCCCACAGGGTTTGGGGTGTTGGTTAGAAGGACGACTGGATCTTGATCCCGCCAATCAGCGCGTCATCGACCTCGTTCACGCCACCGGGGTGGCGGATGTATTGCAGGTTCGGGCGCACCGTCAGCCAGTTCGTGACGTGCACGCCGTAGTAGAGTTCGGCGCTGTATTCGGTGTCTTGGGGCGGCAGGTAGGCCGGGTTGTCGTAGTCAAAGACAGCATTGGCCTGATTACGCGCCTCGGCATTCTTGCGGTACGCCGGGTTGACGTGCACGCGGGCCATGGCGAAACCGATGTCATCCCTGGCGCGGGCATCGAACAGGCCTTTGTAGACGAGGCCGGCCTGGACATAGTTGTCGATGGCGTTGGTCTTCTTGTCGTGCATCGTGCCATTGGCGAACAGGCTCAGGCCTCGGGAATGGTCGCTGGCAGTGCTGGTGACTTGCTGCTGCAGGCCGAGCCAAACACCGTGCTTGCTTGAGGCGCTGCGATAAGCCTCGCCACTCAGCGCGGCGGGCTGGCCGTTGCTGTCTTTGTAGACATCGGTGGCGTCGGCGTTGCTGTAGTAGTAGCCGGCACGGTATTCACCCGGCAGGCCGTTGAACTTTGGTGTCCACACCAGCTCCACCGGCAGGATGGCCCCTTGGGTGCCGCTGCCGCTGAGCTTGAAGCCGTTGTCGCGATCGAGGTTCGACGGGTTTTGCTCATAGGCGCCAACCTGTGCGTACAGTTCGGGCGTCAGGTGATACTTGACCCGCATCGCCCACTGGCTGACGGGCCAGTTGTACCAGATGTCGCCCACCCAGTTGCCGACCTGGGAGCCGCAGAACGCCAGGTTCTGGAAGTCGCAGGGAAAACTGTTGAAGTCTTCGCCTTCGCCGAAACGGCCGACCTTGATGTCGAGTGTCTGGTCGAGGAATTTCTGCTGGTACCACATCTGCGTCAGGCGCGTGGTCTGGCCACGGCCCCAGACTTCCTGTGCCGAAGTGAATCCGCCAACTCGCGGATCATTGATCCGGTCGTTGCTGATGTTGTTGCCGCTGCGCTTGGTGATGGTCAGCTGGAACTCTGCGTCATCCCAGCCAAGGATTTTCTGCAGGTCCAGGTGAGTGCCGAAACCAAACTGATCGCTGTAGCGAGCGGTGCGATCCTGGTCGTAGCCGCCCTGCAGATTGCTGCCCATTTCGCCGGTGTAGTCGATCTTGAAATCGTAGCCCTTCGCCGACAGTTCACTGCGGGTGCCGTTCCAGTCGCCAAGCATCCACGGGGAGTCGCTGTCGAAGGCGGGCGCCGCCTGGGTGCACGTAACGAGGCTGAAAGCGCCTAGGCCTGTGAGCAGGCAAACAGTAGTCTTGAAGACAGCGCTGTCTTTGGGGAGTCGTAAATCAGGCATAGAGAAGAAATTCTTGATCTTTTTCTGGGGAATGAACGTAAAACGGCAGACGCAAAGCAGAGGAGGAAACGTTTCAGCTAAAGCGGGCGTAAGGATAATGTTCTGTTACAAATAGAGAAAGGTCTTTTCCTGACATGCATCCTTTCGGATTCGGTAACAGTCCTTGTAGGCGCTGGGGCAGGCTGCGATCTTTTGGGTTTCACCTACATTTAACGTAAGGTGCGCGGCTTCCAATTCCCACTCCTGCTCGAAGGCCTGGCATGAACGAACACAACCCCGATCCGCTGCACGGCGTCACCCTGGAACAGATCCTCAATGCGCTGGTGACCCATTACGAGTGGTCGGGATTGGCCGAGCGCATCGATATCCGTTGCTTCAAGAGCGATCCGAGCATCAAGTCGAGCCTGACGTTCCTGCGCAAGACCCCATGGGCACGGGAGAAAGTGGAGCGCTTGTACGTGAAGCTGATGCGCACCAAGCGCCCGGTTTGACATGCCACCCAAGGAAGGCGTGCAGCGACGCTTGATGACGTTGGCGGCCGTGCTGGGCTGGGCCGGGCTGAGTATTCAGCTGTACCTGATTTTTTTTGCGCGCTGGAGCATCGGCGCCAGCCTGCTGGGCGGGCTGATGAGTTTTTTCAGTTTTTTCACCGTGCTGAGCAACACCCTGGTGGCGACCGTGCTGACCTGTGCAGCCACGTCCCGCGAGTCGGCGGCGCGTCGCTGGTTTCTGCAGCCGGGGGTCAGTAGCGGTGTTGCCGTGAGCATCGTGGTGGTTAGCCTGGCCTACAACCTGCTGTTGCGGCATTTGTGGCATCCGCAAGGCTGGCAATGGCTGGCCGATGAGCTGTTGCACGACGTGATGCCGCTGCTGTTTCTGCTGTATTGGTGGTTCTGTGTGCCGAAAGGCACCTTGCGTCTGCGGCACATTGCGCTGTGGCTGATTTACCCGTTGCTGTACTTCGCATACACACTGCTTCGCGGGCACGTGTTGGCGGCTTATCCCTATCCGTTCATTGATGTGGACAAGTTGGGTTATCCACAGGTGTTTTTGAATGCCGGCGGATTACTGATGGGGTTTGTGGTGATTGCTTTGTTGTTGATGGCGCTGGATCGTCGGTGGCGGTGACCACTGGGCTCTCGGATGTACCCGATCAACTGTAGGAGCGAGCCTGCTCGCGATGGAGGTCAACGATAACGCGGGAAGCCTGGCGCCCCGCGGTGCTCTCAGGTTTTTCGTCGGAACGCCGCCCGGAGCATGCTCGCTCCTACAGTTCAAACCTCATTACTCCTCGTCGCTGTCGTCCAGCCGCCAGTAGCCGACGGCCTTTACGAACTGTTCGTTCAAACCGTGCTTGTCGAGCAACACCCGACGTATCTGCCGCGACACCTTGCTCTCGGTTGCCACCCACGCGTACAGGCTGCCGGCTGGCACCTGGATCTGGCGCACGGTGCTCAACAAATGGTCTTTGCCCCCTTCGCGCAGCACCCAGATCACATTGACCTCGGCAGCGCTTTGCAGCACTTGCTGTTCCTTGCCATTTTCCACTTCGATCACCACCAGCGCCTTGCGATTGGCCGCCAGGCCTTCAAGGCGTCGGGCGATGGCGGGCAGGGCGGTCTCGTCGCCGATCAGCAGGTAGCTGTCGAAGATATCCGGCACGATCATCGAGCCCCGGGGCCCGCCGATGTGCAGGAACTGCCCGGGTTGGGCCTGTTCGGCCCAGGTCGACGCAGGGCCGTCGCCGTGCAGCACGAAATCAATATCCAGCTCCAGGGTGTCCAGGTCGTAGCGCCGCGGGGTGTAGTCGCGCATGGCAGGCATCGGGCCGTTGTCTTTGCCAGCGCCGAGTACCAGGGTTTCCAACGCCGCCTGTTGCTCCGCGTTCTGCGGGAACAGCAGCTTGACGTGGTCGTCGGTGCCGAGGCTTACGAAGCCGGCCAGCTCAGGCCCACCGAGGGTAATGCGGCGCATGCGTGGCGTCAGGTCGACGACGCGCAGCACCTCCAGGCGCCGTCGTTTTATTTCATGCATCACGCGGTGAATGGTTTGGGAAGGCACGATAACGTCGGTCATTCGGCTGGCTCCTGGGCAAATTGAACGGCGGGGCCGTCGACAATGGCTTTGGCGGTGTTGTTGAGCAGGTTGGCGACACGCTGGATCTCTTCGGCACTCCAGCGTCCATGGTGCAGTTGCAAGGCATGACGCAGGTTATGCACCGCCTCGTGGATCTGCGGCGGGCGATCGTGGCCGCGCAACGAGCGCTTGCTCACATCGATGCGTGTGCGCACGCCGTCCAGGGCAATCGCTTGTTCGGTTAAAGACAGACGTCCGGCGTCGGTCACGCTGTAGCGTTTTTTGCCACCCTCGGCATCGCCCTGAATCATTTCGCTCTCTTCCAGAAAGGTCAGGGTCGGGTAGATCACCCCTGGGCTGGGGCTATAGGCGCCGTCGAACATGCCTTCGATCTGGCGGATCAAGTCATAGCCGTGGCAAGTGTGCTCGGCAATCAGCGCCAGCAGCAGCAATTTCAAGTCGCCGGGGGCGAACACCCGGGGGCCGCGGCCGCCGCGTTCGCGCCCGGGACGTTTTTCGAAGCCGTCACGGCCGTCGCCGTGTTCGCGGTGCGGGGAATGATGGTCTCTCATTTTTTCCTTCTCCTGTGATTTCTAGATACAACGTAAGATATATCTTATGCAGTGCGCAAGCTTTATTGACCGACGGTCGGGAGACCAGAAGCTCCGCCGGTCTGGCGGGAGAAGGGAGTGTTGGTAATTTTAGAGTGACTAAAATAATTATCAGGTTCCAACTGTTGTTGGTAATGAGTTAATGAATAAGTAGTACACTTCTTACAGAAGTTGTTTTAGTTCTTTTCTGTGTGTTTTTATTGCGAAAACTGGACTGCCCCTACCAAACCGGACACCAACTCCCCGTTACATTGATGCTGCCGCATAGCAATACGGCCTTCGTGCCGACGCGGCACGCCGGGTTGTTTGATCCGACGTTCAAGCAAAAGGTTTGTTGTCACGTATCACCCGGTAAACCCGTTTCAACAATGGCCAGCTTCTGCTCTGGGCTCCAGCGGCGCCGCCGCTCCTGGGCCAAAAGCTCCCCACTCTTGTCGTCGCTATTAGTCATAAGCCCTGTTTGCCTATCCCCTATCGTAAGGGGGGAACGGTGTCCTGTCGGTCATGGGGCTCGTTCAAAAAACTGTGTGTAGGATATGGCTGATAGGTAAATGTCTTACTCTGTTGTTTTTCGTGCTTTTTCCACGGGTGCGTGGGGTACTTTAACTACATCTTGCATGGAGTTTTCGTACTTACTTTCCTAGGATTTTGGTTGATCATTGTTGGCGTCGAAAGTTGAGCAGGAATGCCATCACGCTGGTTGCTGGCACGGTTCGTTAAAACTTTCCACAGACCAATCCTTTGAAAAAAACAGGTACTCAACAATGTTCAAGAAGTTTGCAATCGCCGTCCCGATGACTCTCCTGGCCCTCAGCTCTTCGATGGCGTTCGCTGCGGAAGAAGTGCGCTCGTCCATCAACATCAGCGCCTTTATTCCCACCAACGCATTCCACGCCCAGCCGGTGAATCCTGAATTCGGTAAAGATGAAAAAATGACCTGGGACGTGGTAAATGAGAAATTGAGCACGCTGCGTGCGACTTACGATATCCGCCACACTCTCGGTTCGGTCAACGCTTATGTGGAAGGTGGTCCGCAACCCCTGCACAACGGCAACAACTTCATCGCACTGACCTACGCCTTCAACGGCGTAACCTTGAGCGGTACATCCCAGGAAGTGGTCAGCGATGCCGCATCCAACGGGGGCATGCGGGCTGATCTGGTGATTACCCCCGCCCAGCCGCTTGTTGCTCAGACAGGTCTTTACACGGCCAGTCCGGTCGTGATCTTCGACGCCGTTCCACGCATCAACTAAGTCGGCCATGACTTAAGGCCCAGCCTTATTCGTTAACACTTACCGGTCGATGGGTAACCAGTGCCTGTCGATCGGGTTTCAACGAATTTATCTTCAGAGTATTTCGTTCATGTTCCCGATGACTCCCATCGCGGCGGCGCTTGCCCTGTGTTTTTGCGCAACTGCCGTGGCCGCGCCCATGGAAAACGGCCACACACCTCGAAGTTTGCTGGCGCAGGCCAAAGGCTTGCCGAAGGGTTTCGAAGAACACTTCTTCGATGTGCCGATGGCGGTGCGCGTGGAACTTGACCAACAGTTTCTTGGTGAAGCGATGATTGTGCTGACGCGCGACGATCGCGTCACTTTGGTTAACTTCGTCGATGTCAGCGACAGCACCATCAAGCCCAGTGAGCGCGACACCTGGGCTAACTATCTGAAGCAGGGCGTAGCCTTGGGCGGCTGCCAGGCGAAATGCCCCGAGCAGCTGTTGGCTGTGCATTACAGCCTTGAAAATTCCCTGGTGTCGATCCTCACGGAAAACGCCGAGCGTGACGGTGAGGTACAGCGTTACTACAACCTGCCGGAGCACGGCAGCACCGGGTTGATCATACGCAACCAGTTGAACCTCAATGGCGGTCAGAATCAGGACCTTGGCGGACGCTACGGCCTGGACGCCAGCAGCAGCCTGGGCAACTGGACCCAGGCGGTCAACTTGCAACTGTCTCGACTCGGTGGCCTGGACAACAAGCTCTACCACGCCGTGTACGAACTCTTCACTCAACGCGAACTGGAAGGCAACTTCCTGCGCCTGGGTTATTTCACGCCGACTTCCGAAGGCTTGACCCGTCAGCCCCGCGCCTTTGGCATCAGCCCCGACACCGCGCTGGGGGTGATGTACGGCAGCTCCGACAGCCTGGTCATCAACAACCCGAAACCGGCGGTGTACCCCATCTATGTCACCGCCAATCGACAGGGTTCGGTGGAGATTTACCGCGACGGTTTGCTGATCAACACCCAGGCCGTGCCAGCAGGGTTGCAGACCCTCGATACGCGTGCGCTGCCGGGCGGCATCTATGAAGTGGAAGTGCGCCTGATCGAAGACGGCCAAATCACTTCCAGCACCCAGGAACTGGTCTACAAACCGAGCAACTGGCGCAACCATGAGGAGCGCTGGCGCTACAACCTGTTTGCGGGTCGCGAATCGAAGTTGCTCAGCAACTGGGAGGAGCAGCACGATGGCGACATGACCGCCGGTGCGGCGTTTAACTACCTGTTTCACCCACGCGTAATCCTCGGCCTGAACGCTCGCCAGGTGCGCGACTCGCTGCAATACGGCACCTCGGTGGACTGGGCCATCGTCAATAACGCCAGCCTGTTCGCCAACGTCTACAAGACTCAAGACTACGGCACCGGCCTCGATGTACTGGGCCTTTATTCCTACGGCAGCGGCAGTCTCGTCGCCAGTCACACCCGCAGCTGGCTCGACACCACTCGGCTCTACGACACCTTGCCCGATGGCACGCGGGTGCGGCAGCGCAATGTGTTCGTCGGCCAAACCAGCAATTCGTCGCTGTCGATCAATCACCGAGTCACCACTAAAAGCTCAATCAACGCCCGGGTGTCCCACAGTGAAGGCAACATCAACGGCACGGGCGTGGACCTGGGCTGGAGCCAGCGCACTCAACTGTTTGGCAGTGACGCCAATTGGCGCCTGTCGCTGTTCGATCGGCCGGGCAGCGTGAGTTCGGGAGACGACCGCAATCGCGGCATCGACTTGAGTGTGAATATCGCGTTGGGCGGTCCCGGTGAACAGATTTCCGGCAGCATTGGCACCCGCACCGCGAGGGAAGGCGGGCGCGATAACAATGCCTCGATCACCTATCGCAAAACCCTGCAGGACCATGTGCTGCAAAGCGTCTCCGCCTCGGCCATCACCGATACCTATGGCATCGGCTTGAATGCCATGGCGACCATGAGTTCGGACCTGGTCAATGGCGACGGCTTCATCCAGCGTTCGTCCTTCAACAACGACCTCACCGGCGGCTTGAACCTCGAAAGCACCGTGGCCGTCGGCGGGCAAAAAATGGTCATGACCAGCCAATACCACCGCAACGGTGCCGGGATGATCATCGACGTGGAGTCGGACATCGAGGACATCGCCTTGCGCGCCGATGATTTGAGCGGCGGCAGCGCGATACTCAAGCCAGGGCGCAATTTCGTGCCGATCACCGCCTACAAAAGTAGCTCGGTCAGTTTCGATTTCGAGGGTAACCACGTTCCCGCAGCCACCATCCAGCCGGCTCGTTCCAGCTATCACCTGAACAAAGGGGGGGTGGAATATCGCCAGGTGAAAGTGATGAGAACCCTGACCGTGCTCGGTCGCTTGATCGACCCGCAGGGCAACCCGCTCAAGGGCCACCACATCATCAACCACGCCAGTCGCGGGGTGAGTGAAGTGGACGGCTTCTTCTCCATGGAAATGAACGCCGGCTCACCGACCCTGGAGGTGCGCCACGGCAACCAGTTGCTGTGCCAGTTCCGTCTCGACCCGAGCGATGGCCGCACGGAAAACAACGTGCTGATGATCGGCGATCTGCGTTGCACGCCGGATACGTTGGCGGATGCGACGTTCAAGGCTCGAACTGCGGGTTAACCCCCGGCAAACCGGATTAATTAACGAGGTAGGGACGATGAAACGTCTGTTGGTATTAGTTGGTTTTTGTTTGTTCACCCAAACGGCTCACGCTAGCCCGAGCATCAATATCGGTACCGTCTACGACTATCTGGACGGAGATAAAAGCACCTTCCTGAAACGTGTGTTCAATGGCGGCGACAGTACGGCATTCGTCAAGGTCAACATCCTCGAGATTCTCTACGACGCCGATGGCAAGTCGCAGGAAGTACCGCTTCAATCCAATGCCGATGGCAGCTCCCGCGACGGCTTGATGGCCAGCCCGGCGCGGTTGATCGTGCCGGCCAACGGCATGCAGGGCACGCGTTTGCTGTACATGGGCGAGCGTGACCGGGAGCGGTATTTCAGGGTGCGTTTTGTACCGGTGGTGCCGGAGAAGGAAGACGCGTTCGCGCTGTCCAGCGAAGAACAGGAAGACTACAAAAAGTCGCTGTCCGCCGGTGTCACCGTGCTGGCAGGTTATGGCGCGGTGTTTTTCGTGCGGCCCAAGGAAACACGCTTTGACAGCGCGGTTGAAAACGCCACAAGCACCTATCGGATCCGCAACAACGGCAACTCCGTTGTGGTGATCGATGAGTTCAAGGACTGCGCGGTCAAAAACGATCAGGACTGCCAGCCCACGACCAAGCATCACATCCTCGCAGGTCGCACTTTTGAGTTCGAAAAGCAGGCCGGTCGCGAATACCGCTTCACCTTGGTCGAAGGTGAACGCAGCAAAAACCTCGACGTGAAGGGCTGACCCATGAACAGGAAGCTGATCCAGGTCTGGTTGTCGGCCGCCGTGATGGCGGCGAGCGCGGGTGTATTCGCCGCCCGGGAAGAGCACACCTTCGAAGTGTACGTGACCATTCCGACCCCGGCGTTTTACGTCATCCCCTCGGACTCGGGCTGGATTCATCGCGAGCAGCAACTGCCGTGGAAGGTGGCGACGTCGACACTGGGCAGCCTGCGCAAGTATTTCGATGTGAAGAATGTGGCAGGCTCGATCGAAGCGCGGCTTGACGGACGCCCCTATCTGTCTAACGGCACCGATGCCGATGACATCGCCTTGCGGGTGCTGTTCAACGGCAAATTGTTGAGCGAACACGAGAGCGGCGAAGTGGTGTCCATGACCGATGCAGCGCCCGGAAAACGCGTGTTGCTGGAAGTCCTCCCGATGCCGCCTGCCGACGGGGTTTACAAGCCCGGCAAGTACTTTGGCAGTATCAATATGATCTTCAACGCGGTGTTGCCGATATGAAAAGATTGCACAGCAAACCACTAGCCCAGAGCCTGAAGCGTTTTGGATCAATCAGCTTCTTTAGTGTTGCCTTTGCCCTGCAGGCGAATGCGGCGGTCTTGGACATCGAGGCGTCCTTCGCGCCCGACTCGTCACAACCCCAAAAGAATGTATTCATCAATCAGACACCGTCCGGGGGGTTCTGTCGCCAAGTCCCGAGTGCTTGCGAGCCTCGTGGGCTATTCAGTCTGATTGCCCCCATAGCGTTTGCTGCCAACGCACCGATCCTGGCCAATCATGCGGACCCTCGCCAGGGCGGGATGGCGAAGGTCCCCTCTGAGTGGAGAACGGTGCGCGTGACTCATGAGTCGGGCGATTCAAAGGAGCTGTCCATACGCATTGCGGGTATTGGTCACGAAGCCGGCTTACCCCGGGCCATCGGCGAACTGACCAATGGAGGGTGGTGGGACAATTTGTGGGAGGGAGGCGCGTGGGTCTATGCGCCAGCGCCTTGTGGCGGCGTCGGAATATCCACTGCCGGCCACCATGGTTACAACAGTTTCTGGATGGTTCCCGTTGGAGCAGGCGTATGTAGCAAGAAAGCACTGTTCGAGATTCCGCTCGCCTTTCGTTATCAGTATTTTGTGTTCGCGTATGAGCTGCGCACCCCTGATCCGCTGAACATGCTGGGGGGTAAATACACAGGTACCGTTGCGTATACGGTCGGCCCTCATCAGGATTTCGACATGGGCGATGTGATGATTCCCGATGACAATCAGTTGATCCTCAACTTCTCCCTGGATGTACGGCATACGCTCAAAGTGGATATTCCCCCCGGTGGTGATCGGGTGGAACTGGTGCCGGCGGGTGGCTGGCAGTCCTGGCTGACCCAGGGGCGCAAGCCAACCCGGTTGTTTCGCGATCAAACCTTCAACATTTCCTCGTCTAGCCGTTTCAAGATGCAGCTTCAGTGTGAAATCACCGGACTCTTCGATTGCATGATTCGCGATCCTGTTTCCCAGCGAGCTGCGGTGGTGCAACTGAGCGTCAGCTTGCCCAACGGCTTGACGGATATCTTTGGGCAACCGGTCACTCGTCGTCCTTTACATGTCGGACAGGTGAATGCCCAGCAATTCAAACCGGGCTTTTATGTAGACCGTGCGCCCGGCACCCTGCATTTCGAAGTTGCACCTTATTACGTGGACTACATGATCAAGGCAGGCGAAGCTTCCAAATTCAGGGGCAATATCACCGTGATCTGGGATTCCGAAGTGGGATAGATAACGCGTGCCCTGAAGGTGTGACGGCCTTCAGGGCGAGGTCTGTCGAAAAGAATAAATGACCCGCGATCAGCGTCGGGCGACTTCAACAGGCAGGCACTCGGTGTGACTTCCCGGTTGCAGGTACGGCGTCAGGATCGGTGCCATGCCCTTGAGCACTTGCACCGGCAACGCCGAGGTGAACTTGAACGCTTCGGCCGAGCGCCCCGGCACGAAGGCTGTCAGGGTGCCGAAATGGCTGTCGCCGATGTAGAACACGAAGGTCGCCGTCCGGTTGATCGACTTCGAGCTCAGAATCCGGCCGCCCGAACCGATGGCTTCGATGCGGTTGTCGCCGGTGCCGGTCTTGCCGCCCATGGCCAGCGGCTTGCCGTCTGGCGTGATGAAACTGCCGGCGACGCGCTTGGCCGTACCGGCGTCCACCACCTGGGACAAGGCTTCGCGCATGGCCTTGGCAACCTCGGACGGCATCACCCGTTTGCCGACGTCCGGGTCATTGATCAGTTTGGTTTCATAGGGCGTGTTCGCCGCGAAGTGCAGGCTGTCGATGCGCAACGTCGGCATGCGCACACCGTCGTTGAGGATGGTGCCGATCAGCTCGGCCAGTGCGGCCGGACGGTCGCCGGAGCTGCCGATGGCGGTGGCCAGCGAAGGCACCAGGTGATCGAACGGATAGCCCACTTGCTGCCAGCGCTGGTGAATGTCGAGGAAGGCTTCGATTTCCAGGATGGTGCGGATGCGGTTGTCGCGGGCGCCCTTGTGTCGACTCTTGAACAGCCAGCTATAGACTTCCTGGCGCTCGAACTGGCTGGCTTTGACGATGTCCTTGAACGTGGCGTCCGGGTGGGTCAGCAAGTAGCCCATCAGCCACAGGTCCAGCGGGTGGACTTTGGCAATGAAGCCCTGGTCGGGCAAGTCGTAGGTGCCGGGTCCATAAGCCAGGTACAGGCGTTCGAGGCGCTCGTCGGTGAGTTTTTCCTTGTCGATGCTGGATTTTTCGCCGGTGAGGTGCGAGCGCACAAAGGTGTTGAAGCTCTGCTGGCTGGCCTGCGGCAGCAGGTAGCG